>VFQP010006001.1_pt1 | contig 10220 bp, 6 predicted proteins | sample 3512351 | NCBI WGS metagenome assembly VFQP01 (sample SAMN10412372, study PRJNA504923) | tailings metagenome | isolation source: Relicate 1 Philex TSF1 revegetated site | place: Philippines: Tuba, Benguet | collected 2017-08-29
ATCGCCAAAAGTATTTTGGGCTTCGGGCTGAGTCAAGAAATCTTTGATAGCCTGATTAGGAAAGGGGCGATACATGGGGGTTGGATGAAAAAACGACGCACCTAATTCTTTTTCGAGAGCAGCGTAATAGGTTTCGAGAAAAGGGAAAAGCGTATCGGCCTTCCATGTTTTTACTAATTTACGCCCTGTTACGGGATTATAAATACCTGCAGCCACCTTCGACGACGATGGCAACAAATGGGCATCTAGTACATATACGCTTTGCTTGGCTTGCATCAAGGCATACGCCAGTACAGAACCAGCCAAGCCTTGTCCAACAATAAGATAATCCGTTTTTTTCTCAATCATTCAACTATGTTACTGATTTAAGTTAATAAGCCAACACTGATTACTGGACAATTACACAAAGGATATAACCCACTAGGTATACCTGTTTTGTAAAATATCCAGTAACCTGCTTTATACTATAGTAAAGCTATTTTGGCATCGTGCAACTGTACTACAAAAGCCACTTGCTCTTCTAGGGTCATAAAAGAGGTATCCATCAATACAGCGTCTTCGGCCTGTACCAATGGGCCTTCCTCACGGGTAGAATCGATAATATCTCTTTTTTTGAGGTTTTCGAGAATTTCGTTCAAATCTACCATTTCACCTTTTTGCAAAAGCTCCAATTGGCGACGTTCAGCTCTGATTACGGGGTCGGCAGTCATGAATACTTTTACTTCGGCATCAGGAAACACCTTTGTTCCAATATCGCGTCCGTCCATTACCACACCACGGTTTTTGGCCATTTTTTGTTGTTGGGCTACCATTGCTTTTCTTACAACGGTAATAGCACTCACCTCGCTCACCATTTGCGAAATATACATTTTACGGATTTCCTCCTCTACATTCAGGCCATTGAGGTAAACATCGCTTGCCCCCCGCTGCTCGTTGAAATGGAACGTAATATGAATCTCGGACAAAGCTTTTTCTACTTCTTTAGGATTCGTTAGGGTGATATGGTGTTCATGAAAGTACAGGCTCACAGCCCTATACATAGCACCTGTGTCTATAAAAGCATAACCTAATTTAGCGGCAACACGTTTGGCTGTTGTGCTTTTTCCACAACTAGAATAACCGTCGAGAGCAATAATGATTTTCTTCATTGAATAGATATTTTGTGCAAAGATAAGTAACTTGAGGCAGAGTTAAGAGTCAATCAAATAGGATTCAGTAGTTAAAGAAAACAAATATCTGACAATCAAACAAGTACTTTTATGCAGGTTTTAGCAAACATCATCAACATTCTCGAAAAAAAAATCAATTTTGGTCAAATTACCATTGATTCAGGAATTATTACCGATATAACCATTTTGTCAGAAACACCTCAGAACAATACCCCTTATATTTTGTCGGGTTTTGTAGATGCTCACGTACATATTGAAAGCTCGATGCTTACGCCTGTACAATTTGCCAGATTGGCGGTTGTACACGGAACTGTAGCAACGGTGTCGGACCCTCATGAAATTGGTAATGTTTTGGGTGTACAAGGGGTAGAATACATGATCGAAAATGCTCGAAAAACACCATTTAAGTTTTGTTTTGGGGCCCCTTCGTGTGTACCTGCTACTACTTTTGAAACAGCAGGGGCGGTTATTACTCCCAACGATATAGAATATCTTTTTGAACAATACCCCGAAGTAGGCTATCTGGCCGAAGTGATGAATTTTCCAGGGGTATTGAACGGCGACCCCGATATGTTGGCCAAAATTGCCTTAGCACAGCAGTTTAATAAACCTGTAGATGGCCATGCACCTGGCCTACGAGGCGAACAGGCTTTCCGCTATATTCAGGCGGGTTGCCAAACCGACCACGAGTGTTTTACGGCCGAAGAGGCTTTGGATAAGCTACATTTTGGTATGAAAATTTTGATTCGAGAAGGCTCGGCTGCCAAAAATTTCGATGCTCTGATTGGCCTTTTGCCTGAACATTATCCAAATATGATGTTTTGTTCAGACGACAAACACCCCGATAATTTGGTAGAAGGACACATCAATCAGCTGGTAAAAAGAGCTTTGGCACTGTTTCCTGATTTGCTATTTGAAATCTTACAAGTAGCCAGTGTAAACCCTATTGTACATTACAATTTGCCCGTAGGTTTACTCAGAAAAAATGACCCTGCCGATTTTATTATGATTGATAATTTGGAAGACTTTAATGTATTGAGTACTTACCTCAATGGCGAGAAAATAGCCGAGGCTGGACAAACCTTTATTCCGAACCTATCAAGCAAAATTGTTAATCAATTTTGTTGCAATCTCAAAGAGCCACAAGAATTTGAAGTTGCAGCACCAGAATCTTCAAAAAACCTGATTAAAGTCATAGAAGTTTTGGACGGACAATTAATAACTTTGAAATCAGAACATGAGGCAAAAGTAGAAAATGGACGTATTATATCAGACCTTGAACACGATATTTTGAAAATTGTAGTAGTAAATCGCTATAAAAATGCCCAACCAGCTATTGGTTTTATAAAAAATTTCGGCCTAAAAAATGGAGCAATTGCCTCATCTGTGGCTCATGATTCGCATAATATTGTAGCTGTTGGTATCGACGAAAAGGCAATTTGTGATGCCGTAAACCTAATAATTGAAGTACAAGGAGGAGTATCGGCGGTGTCAAGTGATGGTGTATCGAGGGTACTACCTTTACCAATAGCAGGATTAATGTCTGGAGAAAATGGCTATGATATAGCAAATAATTATTCGGAAATTGATAAATTTGCAAAAGAATTAGGAACAAAACTGAAATCTCCCTTTATGAGTCTTTCGTTTATGGCCCTTTTGGTGATTCCTAATTTAAAGCTTTCCGACCTCGGATTATTCGATGGCGAGAAGTTTGAAATTACAGATTTGATAGTATAATACTTCGTCGATAAAACTTAAAACAATCTATTTTACAAATGAAAACGTACTATTTTCATTTGTAAAATTTAATATCCAATTATGATAAATCTAGATACTTTTATTAACGTTCTTACTATTTTTTCCAAAAGAGTTGTACATTCTTTTTCTAACAACACTATAACTAACCTCTCATTTTTTACCAGAAGTACATTCAATCGCTTTGCTATGCTCGATTGCATAGTTTAATTAACTATTTATTTTATTACATGTCAGAAAGCCTAACCTAGCGATTTCTTAGGTTTTCCTCTTAACCACCACATACAAAAGTATAATACAGAAGTCAAGGACATTGAGTTCTATAAAACCCAATGGCTCTAGTATATACTTTAGAATTCAAGAATATAATGATTGATCGTCTCCACTGTATTATTTGGAGATATATACTTGTGCATTTTTTAATTTCATAATCAATATAAATCAATACAAATATGAGAAAACTCCTACTGCTTACCACTTTGCTTTTATTGGCTCAGTTTGGTAACACATTTGCTCAAGACAGGCAAATTACAGGGAAAGTTACATCGTCTGACGATGGCACTCCTATCCCAGGTGTAAGTATTTCGGTAAAAGGAACTTCAAAAGGAACAACTTCTTCGGCCGATGGTTCTTACCGCTTATCGGTTGCTAATGGCGTATCATTAATATTTTCTTCGGTTGGTTTCACTCCTCAAACAGTAAGTATTGGTAACCAAACAGTAATTGATATTAAACTTGTACCTAGTACATCTACTCTTTCGGAGGTAGTAGTAACAGCTTTGGGTATTTCTCGTGATAAAAAATCATTGGGTTATGCCTCACAAGAAGTAAAAGGAGACCAAGTGAGTACTGCCAAAGAAAGTAACTTTATCAACTCATTGTCGGGTAAAGTATCGGGGGTTGAAATCAAACGTAATAACAACATGGGTGCTTCAACAAACATTGTTGTACGTGGTTTCAAATCTTTGACTGGTAACAACCAAGCTTTGTTTGTAGTGGATGGTGTACCTATCGACAACTCAAACACGACAAGCTCGTCGACAGCCCAAGGTGGTGGTGGTTATGACTACGGTAATGCTGCTTCAGATATTAACCCAGACGACATTGAGTCTATCAACGTATTGAAAGGTGCTGCTTCAACTGCACTTTACGGTTCAAGAGCGGCCAATGGTGTAGTTATGATTACTACTAAAAAAGGTAGAAAAAATCAAGGATTAGGTGTTTCGGTGGGTATGGGTTACACGGTAGGTTCTATCGACAAAAGTACTTTCCCTAAATACCAAAACCAATATGGTGGTGGTTATGGTTTGTATTATGAAGACCCTACAGGACAATTTTTGTATCGTGACATCAACGGCGACGGTAAAGATGACTTGGTAGTTCCTACGTCTGAGGATGCGTCTTGGGGTGCTAAATTCGATGCTTCAAAACAAGTTTATGACTGGCGTTCTTTTGACCCGTCTTCTCCTTTATATGGCAAATCTAGCCCTTGGACTGCCGCTCAAAATACCCCTGCTAAGTTCTTCAATGATGCTCAAACCTTCAATGGTAACATCTCTATCGACGGCGGTGGCGAAAACGGTACTTTCCGTGTTTCTTACACACGTTTCGATCAAAAAGGTATTATGCCAAACAGTAGTATCCAGAAAAACAATTTCTCGTTCTCTGGTTCACATGATTTCAACAAAAAATTGACGGTTACTACTAATATCAACTTTGCTCGTCAAGATGCTAAAGGTCGTTATAGCAATGGTTATTCAGACAACATTATGTCTAGCTTCCGTCAATGGTATCAAACAAACGTTGACATCTTGGATTTGAAATCGGCATTTGACAGAACTGGCAAAAACATTACTTGGAACTGGGCTGACCCTACAGATTTGAAACCAATTTATTGGGATAACCCTTACTGGCAACGTGCCAACAACTACGAAACTGACTGGAGAAACCGTTTGTTTGGTAATGTGGCATTGAACTACAAAATCACTAATGATATTGATGTATTGGGTCGTATCTCGATGGATACCTATACAGAATCTCAAGAAGAACGTGTTGCTGTAGGTTCTATCAACAACGACGGTACTGCAAAATACTCTCGTTATGACCGTACTTTCAGAGAATTGAACTATGACCTTTTTGCTAATATCCACAAAGACCTTTCTGAAGATTTCAACGTAAAAGGTATGATTGGTGCCAACCTTCGTAGAACTCAAGTAAACAGTGTTTATGCAAGTACACAAGGTGGTTTGGTAGTTCCTGGTATTTATGCTTTGGCCAACTCTGCTTCAGCAGTAAGTGCTCCAACTGAAAGTGCTTATGAAATTTACCAAGAAGGTATTTTTGCAAGTGCTTCATTGGGTTATAAAAACGAATTGTTCTTGGACGTTACCGCTCGTAGAGATGTTTCGTCAACACTTCCTGTTGCTAACAACACATACTTCTATCCATCTGCTTCTTTGAGCTATATTTTCTCCAATAAATTAGGAGAAAGCTGGCCTGCATTGAGCTTCGGTAAAATCAGAGCTAACTACGCTGAGGTAGGTAATACGGCTCCTGCTTTGAGTTTGTTGAATACTTATGTAAAACCAACCAACTTGAATGCTGATAACAGAGATGCTTTTGGTGGACAAACTTTGTTTGCTCTTAGCTCAACGTTGAATAACCCGAACTTGAAACCTGAACGTACAAAAAGTACTGAAATTGGTTTAGAAATGAAGTTCATGAAAAACAGAATCGGATTCGATGCAACAGTATACCGCACTCTTTCTGTAGACCAAATCATGCCAGTAGCGATTTCGAAAGCAACAGGTTATGACCGAAAATATGTAAATGCTGGTACTATCGAAAACAAAGGTATCGAACTTTCGGCTTTTGCTATTCCTGTTCAAATCACCAACTTGTCTTGGAGAATCGGTGTAAACTACACAATGAACCGCAACAAGGTAGTTGAATTGTACGATGGTGTTGATAACCTACAATTAGGTTCATTTGGTGGTGGTGTAACCTTGAATGCTACAATTGGCCAGCCTTACGGTGTATTGAAAGGTACAAACTTTGTTTACCTTAATGGACAAAAAGTAGTTGCTTCAACAGGTTATTATGCTCAAAGCGATGCAACAAGTGTTATCGGAAATGTAACACCAGATTGGAAAATGGGTATTACCAATACTTTGAACTACAAAAACTTATCATTTAGTTTCTTGATTGATATTCAAAAAGGCGGTAGTGTATTCTCGTTAGACCAATATTATGGTTTGGCTACAGGTTTGTATGCTGAAACAGTGCCTTTGAATGACAATGGTAAGCCTGTAAGAAGCTCTATTGCTGATGGTGGTGGTTATATTTACCCAGGCGTTTTGGCCGATGGTTCAGCTAATACAAAGCGTGTTAGTGGCGAAAACTACGGTATCTTTGGTTATAGAAGAAACCCTGCTGGAGCATTTGTTTATGATGCTAGCTACGTAAAATTAAGAGAAGTAACCGTTTCGTATAAATTACCTTCTTCATTGTTTGGTGGAGATAAATTTATCAAAGGAGCTTCATTCTCTTTGGTAGGACGTAACCTTTGGATTATCCACAAAAACTTGCCTTATGCTGACCCAGAAGATGGCTTAACCTCTGGTAACCTTTCTGGATGGCAGTCGGGTGTTTATCCTGCAGTAAGAGAAGTTGGTGCAAGTCTTAAATTCTCGTTCTAATTTAATTTCTCTCAACAAGCTTTTATGCTTTAGTACAAGAGACAATTTTATCTAGCGAAAAAATAAATATTACTCAAATGAAAAGAATCATATCATTTTTAACAATAGCACTTCTGGCAACGTCTTGTGAGAGCAATCTTGAAGAGTTGAATACAGATACCAAGCACCCTAGCTCGGGCTCGGTGCCATCGGCTACGGTTTTTGCAGCCGCTCAAACTAACCTTTTTGAACAAATGGTAAATACTAGCGTAAACCGCAACGTATTCCGTTTGTTTGCCCAACAATGGACTGAAACTACCTACACTGACGAAAGTAACTACGATATTACTACTCGTAAAATCCCTGATGCAGTTTGGTTGCGTTTTTACTTCAATATTTTGAATAACCTTAAAGAAGCTAAAATTTTGGTTACAGCCGAAACTCCTATCGGAGCTGATGAAACTGTAGCAAAAGCCAACAAACTTTTGGTTATTGAGTTATTGAATATCTATTCTTACCAAGTTTTGGTTGATACATTTGGCGATATCCCTTATACTGAGGCATTGAACCCTAGCAATGTAAACCCTAAATATGACGATGCTAAAACAATTTATTTAGATTTAGCAAAAAGATTGGACGTGGCTATCAATGCAATCAATACTTCGAGTGGTTCATTTGGCTCGGCTGATTTAGTATATGGCGGAGACATGACCAAATGGAAAAAGTTTGCGAATGGTTTAAAATTGAAAATTGGCTTGAACTTAGTTGACGTTGATGCTACTACTGCTAAAACATTGATTGAGGCTGCTGCTAAAGGGGTTTTCACTTCTAATAGTGATAACTTCAGACTTGGCTATTATGGTTCTGTACCAAATACCAACCCTGTATGGTTAGATTTAGTACAAAGTGGTCGTCACGACTATGTTCCTGCTAATACAGTTGTTGACATCATGAATAAGCTAAATGACCCTCGTAGAGCTACATTCTTTACGCTATTGGGTGGCAAATATGTAGGTGCTCCGTATGCGGCTGGTGGTAACTACACCAACTTCTCTCAAATTGGTGACATCTTCTTTACTCCTACCAACGAAGGGGTTATTATGGATTATCCTGAAATAGCTTTTGGCTTGGCCGAAGCGGCAGCTCGTGGCTTTAGTGTTGGTGGTACTGCCGAAGATTTCTACAAAAAAGGGGTTACTGCTTCTATTACTTATTGGGGTGGCTCAGAAGCTGATGCTTCTGCTTACTTGGCAACACCAGACGTAGCTTACGCTACTGCATCTGGTACATTCAAGCAAAAAATTGCCTTGCAAAAGTATATTGCTTTGTATAACCGTGGCTTTGAAGCTTGGACTGAATGGAGACGTTTAGATTATCCTATCTTTAACCTTCCTGCCAACAAAACATACGCTGATATCCCTGTTAGATTTACTTACCCTGTAGGTGAACAAACACTTAATCAGACAAACTGGTCGGCGGCATCAAAAGCAATCGGTGCTGACAAGGTTACTACTAAATTGTTCTGGGATAAATTCTAATTATAGTAATTCCTCAACAATAACAAAAACGGGCTTCATTGATTTGAAGCCCGTTTTTGTTATAGCCTAAATTATTTGACGGCTAATAAGAAAACACTTATTGAAAAACTAGTGGACAATCTTTGCCCCTAAAAATTCCTGATTTCAGGAAATAATTGAGCTTCTATACCAACAAAAATTTCTTGACAAATCGAATACATTCTTCTGGTTCTTCTACCATACCCATGTGGCCAACGTTATCTAGGATTAGCGATGCCACATTTTTCCTGAGAGCTATCTGTGCCAAAGCATCTTCGGGCGAAATACTTTTGTCTTTTTTGCCCACAATATACATCACTGGATAAGTAGCATCTTTGATAATATGTTGCCTATCGGGACGAACACGCATTGCCTCCATAGCTACTATAAGTGCATCTACGGGTAAATTTGACGAATAGGCAATATGTTTCTTGATAACTTCTGGATTACTATTGGCAAACTCCTCGGCATAAAGATTAGGGGTAAAGTTTTTGATAAAAAACTCTGTACCAAACTTCCCCAAAAATTCTACATTTTTGGTTCTTAATGCTTTTCTTTCGTCTGAGTCCTGATAGGCCGTAGAATGAAACAATCCTAACCCAGTTATCATTTCAGGATATTTCTCGGCAAAAGCCAAAGCGATATATCCGCCCATTGAATGCCCAATAACGGTACAACGCTCTACCCCTTCGGTTACCAACAAGGTATGAACAAACTCGGCGTAATCGTCCATCGTTGTAAGATCGCTGAGCCTTGCATAGTCTGGTGTAAAAATCAAGAAACTCTTTTGTAGGAAAGGAACAAATCCAGACCAAACAGATGCGTCTTCACCAAACCCATGTAATAAAACAACTGCTTTTTTCTGTATCATTTGTCTGTTGGAATTATAGGTACACTAAAAATTGAATGTATTTCTACCCATATAAAGATAGCCTAATATTAAGTAAATGAACGGTGGAAGGCTAAGTATTGTATTCAAGTAGTTCACTACTCAACAGCCTTATCGTTCAATTACCTATTTATGTCTTTTTTTACAAAACGTTATACTGGCAGAGTAAGTATAAAAAATCCCCTTGAGGTTCTCAAGAGGATTTTTAAAATAACCATTCTAGCAAATTTAGGCTGCTTTTTTCATTTTATGCATAACCGTTTTTTCAAACTTAGCACGAGCATAATCAATGGTTACATGGAACTCTTTTATTTCCTCCTGCGACGGTAACTCAAACATAGCATCTGTAATAATAGACTCGCAGATAGAACGTAGCCCACGAGCCCCAAGCTTATATTGCATAGCTTGATCTACAATATATACCAATGCTTCGTCGTCAAAAGTTATATCTATTCCCTCCATCTTAAACAACTTTTGGTATTGTTTAGTTATGGCATTTTTCGGTGTTTTTAAAATCGACAGAAGCGTTTCTTTGTCAAGTGGGTTCAAATATGTAACCACTGGCAAGCGACCCAACAACTCAGGGATTAAACCAAACGATTTTAAATCCTGTGACGTAACATAACGCATTACATGATTTTCATCGAATTCGTCGTGGAAAGTCGAATCCTTAGTAAAACCAATAGGCTGTGTATTGAGGCGTTTGGCAATATGGCGGTCGATACCGTCAAAAGCACCACCACACACAAATAAGATATTTTCGGTATTGACAGCAATCATTTTTTGATCGGGGTGCTTACGGCCCCCTTGCGGTGGGCAGTTCACTACAGCACCTTCCAACAGCTTGAGTAAAGCCTGCTGAACCCCCTCGCCCGAAACATCACGAGTAATTGATGGGTTGTCTGACTTTCGGGCAATTTTGTCTATTTCGTCAATAAACACAATACCCATTTCGGCTTTGGCAACATCATAATCAGCCGCCTGCAAAAGGCGAGTCAAAATACTCTCAACGTCTTCGCCGACATACCCCGCTTCAGTAATAACAGTCGAATCGGCAATACAGAAAGGTACTTGTAACCTTTTGGCAATTGTCCGAGCCATATAAGTTTTTCCTGTACCAGTTTCGCCTACCATGATAATATTAGATTTTTCAATCTGTACTTCATCGTCACTT
>VFQP010006002.1_pt1 | contig 10217 bp, 9 predicted proteins | sample 3512351 | NCBI WGS metagenome assembly VFQP01 (sample SAMN10412372, study PRJNA504923) | tailings metagenome | isolation source: Relicate 1 Philex TSF1 revegetated site | place: Philippines: Tuba, Benguet | collected 2017-08-29
ATGTATAGAGATGCCCCGATTTGGCGATGGTAACCTTGGATATTTCGCCGCGCACACGCACGAAGGAGAATTCATCTTCAACCACGCGCTTCAGTTTGTGGCTGAGTTCGCTGACGCTGTATTCGGGCGGGCCATTGGCGCCCGCGGGCATATCATCGTGCATCGATACGCCGAACGGGTCATCACTGCCAAAAAAATCTTTTGCGGCCATCAGCGTTTATCCTTGAAGAAATCTTTCATAAGCTGCGCGCATGCCTGCTCGTGGATGCCGCCGTAAATTTCGGGCTTGTGGTGGCAGGTGGCCTGCGCATAAAACGCGCCCGAATTATCGACGCCGCCGCTTTTGGGATCATAGGCACCGAAGTAAAGGCGGCGGATGCGCGCAAACGATATGGCGGCCGCGCACATGGCGCAGGGCTCCAGCGTGACATACAAATCGCAATCGGCCAGACGGGGCGTGCCAAAATGCTGGCCGCCCGCCCGCAAAACCAATATCTCGGCATGGGCGGTCGCATCATGATCGCGCTCCGTCAGGTTGCCGGCGGTCGCGATGACCTGTCCGGTCGGGGCATGCACCAGAACGGCGCCCACGGGCACTTCGCCTGTTCCCGCCGCATCGGCGGCGATTTGCATCGCCTGCATCATGTATTTGTTTTCGCCCTGCATTCGATTAAAATAGCAGAATGAACGGCGAAGATCAAAACAGCGAAACCACCGAAGACGGCGCCCAGGGCGAGCGTATCGCCAAGCGTCTGGCGCGCGCGGGCGTTTGTTCCCGCCGCGATGCGGAACGCTGGATCGCCGAAGGCCGCGTGATGCTGAACGGCAAATTGCTGGAAACCCCCGCCGTGCGCGTGACCGATGCCGATAAAATCGTCGTCGATGGCCGCCAGATTGGCGAGGCACCGGCCACGCGCCTGTGGCGTTACCATAAGCCATCCGGCCTTGTGACCAGCCACCGCGACGAACAGGGGCGCGATACGATTTTCCAGCATTTGCCCGCCGGCATGCCGCGTGTGATTTCCATCGGCCGCCTTGATCTCAACAGCGAAGGCTTGCTACTGCTCACCAATGACGGCGCATTGTCGCGTCATCTGGAGCTTCCGGCCACGGGTTGGTCGCGTCAGTATCGCGTGCGTGCCTTTGGCCGCGTGGGCGAGGGGATGATTCGTCTGCTGGCCAAGGGGGTGACGGTCGAGGGCGTGCACTACGGCCCGATCAAGGTCGAGGTCGAACGCCAGCAAGGATCGAACGTGTGGCTGAACATGACGCTGCACGAAGGCAAGAACCGCGAGATTCGCCGCGTGCTCGCCCATTTCGGTGTGGAGGTCAACCGCCTGATCCGCCTGTCTTACGGCCCCTTCCACCTGGCCAAGCTGCCCGTGGGCGGCGTGGAAGAGGTGGAGCCGCAGGCGCTTGAAAACGCGCTTGGCAAATTCCTGAAACAATAAAATCAGACCGTCATGCGGGGTGCTATGCCGGTGCGGACGGGAACGCAGCCCCCAGGTTTTCTTCTATTAAAGATCGTCCGGCGCGGGTTGCGGCAGGTGGCCGGTCAGGCGTTTGATGGCCATATCATGCAGGCGGCGCGCGATGATCAGCCACATCGGGCTGATCAGCAGGCTAAGCGCGATCACCGCGATCATCAGGCGATAGCCATCATTGGTAATGGCATGCACCGACAGGCCGAGGGCGGCGAGGATGAACGAAAACTCGCCCACTTGCCCCATGACGACGCCGCTGTGGAACGAACGCTCCCACGTCTCGCCCAGCCAATGCAGGATGACGACATTGATCGCGGTTTTCACGACAGTCACAATCATCAGCACGATCAGCACATTTGCCCAGTTTTCGCGGATGAAATTAATGTCGATCAAAAGCCCGATCGACAGGAAAAAGACCATGATCAGAATAGCCTGGATGGGCTCCGCCGCTTTGTGCATCACTTCGCGGATGCTGGAGTTGCCCACAATCAGCCCGGCGATAAAGGCGCCGTAAGCGGCCGAGAGACCCGCCGCGCCCGACAGCGTCGCCCAGCTGAAGCAAAATGCCATGGCGGCCAGGGGCACGATTTCGTGGCGGGAAATAATCCATTTCGATCCGGGCAGCTCGATTTGCTCGCGCTTGGACAAAAACCACATGACGACCAGCAGCAGGCCGACCGCCATGGCCAGTTTGACGGCAATCGCACGGCCCGCCATTTCGGCATCGCCGCTGGCGGCGAAGGCGCCGACGATCAGCATCATCGGAATGACGGCCAGATCCTGCGCGATCAGCACCGATATGGTGGTGCGACCGACGGGCGTTTTCAGATCGTCCGTTTCTTCCAGTATTTTGATCGACACCGCCGTGGAGGACAGCGCCGTGGCAAAGGCGAACAGCAGGATTTTCTGGATCGACCAATCCAGCACAAATCCCAGCAACGCGAAAAGGGCAAAGGCTGCCGCCACCTGCAGTCCCACCGTCGCCAGCGCGGTTTTGTAGACGGCGCGGAAGCTGCGCACGTTCAGTTCCATCCCGATCAGGAACAGCAGCATGATGACGCCCAGCTCGGCCAGCAGCTTGACGGTTTCGCTATCGGAAATAAACCCCATGCCCGTCGGGCCGAGGGCGAGACCGGCCAGAATGTAGCCGACGATGGCCGGCTGCCGGATACGTATCATGACCAGCCCGCAGAGCAAGGCCACGGTTGTCACCATGGCGATGGCGGTCAGCTGGTCGAGATAGTGTTCCATAAGTTTCCTGTCGTGGCTGGCGGGCGGTCATCGGTGGCCGTCAAAAAAATCAGGCGCCCGACTATCATATAGTCCGGCGCCTGATTTTGGGTACTAAATAATCAGTATTTCGGTTGTAACAGGGCGGACGCGTCGCCCCGCGGCTTATTGCATGTAGAGGTGCACTTCGCTGTTACGAACCGTGCTGCTGTTGGCAGCATTCAGGCGTACACGCTCCAGCGGAACGCCCATTTGCGTGAGCGAACGCAGCACGTTCTCGCCGTTCTTGCGCGCTTCGGTCGAAGCGAGCGCCAGTTCAGCGGGGTTGCCTTCGGACGGGCTGACAGCCACCAGGTCGAATTTTGCAGCCGGATAGCGATCCAGTGCCTGACCGACGGCGGTGTACAGCGCCTGTTCATAGTTCACGTTGTTGCGGTCGAAGCGGATGATAACCAGCGGGCGGCGCGACGCGGGGTTTTGTGCCGGCGCGGGCGCGGTGAAGGTCGTGGCATCCTGCGTGGCGCGCTGGAACAGGCTGTTGGACAGGTTCTGGCCATACAGTTCGCCATTGGCAACGGCCAGCGACAGGGTTTGCAGGTTCATCTTTTCCGTACGCAGATAAGACTGGCGGCGGTTGATCTCGTCGCTGGTCGACGTCAGCAGGCGGTTCAGCGATACGATGGTCTGGTTGGTGTCGTCTTCCAGCGCACGCAGTTTGTTGTGGTCTTCTTTCACCGCGCCCGACAGGCCATAGGCCGCACGGATGTTTTCCTGCAGGAAAGCCGCTTTCGACGCTTCGTTCGCCAGATCGGTCGACAGACCGTTCAGCTGCGATGCGTTTTGCGCCAGCGTGTCGAGGCGTTCTTGCGCGGTGTTCCAGCGTTCGACCAGCACCGGGTTGCCGGGGGTGGAGCCCGCCTGCAATTCGGTGTTCATCGATGCGATTTGTTCATAGTATTGCGCTGCGGCCTGATCGCTCTTGGTTTGCAGGGATTTCAGACGGTCGCTGTAGGTGTTGGTGCTGCGCTTCAGGGCTTCCTGATCGCGGCGGAGTTCGTTCACTTTGCGCGTGACCAGCGTTTCAACGCCTTGCGAAGAAGACGGGCGTGCCGCGCTGCTGCTGATGCTCTGGCTGGCCAGTGACGTGTCGCGCGAACCTTGGCGGTACAAAACTTCCGGCGGCGGTTCGTTGCTGACAACCAGACCGGGCAGACGCGTGCCCGAAGACGTCTGCGCAGTTTTGCCATCGGTGTTGCAAGCGCTCAGCAGCAGGACAAGCGCGCAGGCAGGAAACAGGGTACGATAGGTCACGGTCGGCAAGGCAATCACCTCGTAGATAAAAATGATGCGTATCCGGAATGTCGGACGGGCGCTGGATTAGTGTTCCTTTTTAAACCAGATTCTTGAATCTATTCAATATTGAATCGCGTTCGGGGTGCCGATGGGTGCGTTTTTTATGCCGCAGTGTGGCAAAGCGGCCCTTTCGGCACTTGCAATCTATTGACATAAAAACATTATAAGGCGCGGGTTTGGCAGACGCCGGAGGCCGACGGCGGCCGCCCGCGAAAAAATTGCCCTAAAAATCAGCAAAAGAAGCTTGCGCCGGCCGGAAGAATCTTATAGAAACCAGAAACCGGCGGCGATCCACGCCCGCCGCGTTTCGCGGTTTACCGCAAGGCATGCACCCGTAGCTCAACTGGATAGAGCATCTGACTACGGATCAGAAGGTTAGGAGTTCGAATCTCTTCGGGTGCGCCACTTATCTACCTCTTAAAATTAAAGAAACTCGTGTCACGCCGTCATTAGCGTCACTTTGCTTGCCATGGGCAAAGTATATTTTGATGACTCGTGATGACCCCGCGACACAGGCCGTGACGGGGAAGTCGGCAAACCCGAAGCGAACACAGGAAAGAAAATTGAATGATAGGGTTTTATTGTAAGTTGAATTTGAAACGTGTGGGACAGGTCCTCTTGCGGGCCGAGTAAGGTCGGAGAGTAATTATGCTGTGTATTACGGAATATTATGGACGCAGACTTTTGACGGACCTTCTAAAGGCGATAAAAGCAGCCATTCTGGCCCCGAGACAGATGGTAGCTAGAGACATGGAATTCAAAAATCTTGCTGTTCCCTCATCTTACAAAAAGCTATGCAAGTGCTTAGTGCCGATGTCATTGATTGGGAGTTGGTTGAGTTTAGAGAGCCAGACTAAGTATTTTATAGGATGATATTTAATGAGTATTAATGGTAACAAGGAATTTCTTAAAGAGATTAAGAAGAAGCCGGAAAATTTTTACATTATACATTACTCATGTCAGAGCTTGTATGATGACAATGAAGAACTATCCCCGCGCATTACATCAATCGCAATTACACACTTTGCTACAGAGCAAACAGTAAGCTTCTCTACTCACGCAATTGCCGAAGAACTGCGTATCCCGCGCGAGAATGTAATTGTGAGATTTGATGAAATTGAAGAGGCGTTGCTACAGGGGTTCTATAGCTTTGTGAGGGATCGAAGGGACAAGTATTGGGTGCATTGGAATATGCGCAACTTGACTTATGGTTTTGAGCATCTGGAGCATAGATACCGTGTATTAGGTCATGGAGATGCGCCGGTTATTCCTGTGGAAAGGCGCATAAATTTAAATAGTATTCTAGTTGATCGATATGGGGATAACTATGCCCCAAATCCTAAAATGAAACCATTCATGGAGATGAACGGCGAGTTGCATAGGCATTTTTTGACGGGAGCGGAGGAAGTGCAAGCTTTTCGAAGCAGCGAATTTATAAGGATGCACAACTCAACGCTATGTAAGGTTGGTTTTTTTCACCGCGTAATAAGTCTACTAATAAAAGGAAAACTTAAAACAAGATCTAGAGGATGGGGGGTAAGGCTAGATAATCTTTTCGAAAGTAGAACATCTAAGTTGATTGGTCTGGTTGCTGCAATCTTTTCTTCGCTGGTGGCAATCTGGCAAGCTTATCTTTGGATAAAATAAATTGCAGATCTTTGGGGAAGAAGTGAAACGATTGAAGCGAGAGGCTGCTGCGCTTGACGATGGCTATCACCGCCGGTGGAGCGCTTTTGCCGCCCTTTGTCCGCATAGACAGCGCCTGCGATCCCCTATAATCTGCGGGCAGGCGCGCAGGAAAATGCGCGCGGCAGAAAAGAGGGAACAATGAAAATCAATATCGTCGGCCGGGGTGTGTTTGGCAGCTTTCTGGCACGCGAGCTGGCAGAGCATGCCGAGATCAACGACGATGCCGATATCGTGATGCTTGCCGTGCCGGTTTCTGCGGTGGACAGCGTCGCCGCGCAATACGCGGGCAAGCATCTGGTCAATCTCTGCTCGGTTCAGGCGAAGCCCAATGCGGATTGCTTGCGTCACAGCGCGCGCGTCACGGGTATTCACCCCATGTTCGGCCCGCAAAGCCCGCGCACCAACCGCACCTGCATCATTACGCATGCCTGCGGTGAAACGCCCGCCATCCGCGCGCTGTTCGAGAAAATCGGCGCGGAAATCGTAACGCATAAAGGCGACACGCTCATCACCGGCGACGTTCATGACGACATGATGCGCAAAACGCATCTGCCCGTGCTGATGTTCGGCGAGCTGGCGGCATTGATTGCCGAACAGGCCGCCGACGTGCCCGATAATTGCCTGCCCACATCGTTCAAACGCCTGAAGGCGCTGGCCGAGCAGATGAAAGACATGTCGCCCGGCACAGTCGAAAGCATCCGCAGCAACCTGCAAAAAAACCCGCAAAATTTTAATTAAAGACGCGCACAAATAAATCCCGCCGCAAGGGGGCTTGCGGCGGGATCTGGCTTCGGGGGAAGCCAAGGGCGTCTGATCGAGGGTTAGTCGTTCAGAATCTTGTTATACTTGCTCTGCAGGACAGGATCCTGTTTGACCATCTGAGCAATCTGGTTGTACTCGGTCAGGCTCAGGTCGGATTTTTCAACGATCTCCAGCATTTCCTTGTTGGCTTCAGCCGTCAGGACGCTCTTTTCAGTTGCGTCTTGGGTTTCAGCGATTTTTTGCTGGTATTCTGCATTCATGCTTTCAACGTCTTTGTGCACTTCCGCAAACTCTTCCAGCTTTTCGTCGCTGACCTGAACAGCCGTCGTTGCCGGACGCTCAGCTTGCGATTGGGTTTTCGCCGCGCCATCGAATGCTTGTGCAGCAGCAGGCATCAGGAATACGGTTGCGGCGCCCAGCGCCATCATTGTGTTTTTGATTTTCATGACTATGATCCTTTCATGTGTGTTCTGTGACTTTCGTCGTTCATCGACCAGACTTACGCGCAGCTGTCTGCGGGTGTTCCTGTGAAAATCTCTAAAAATTAGATTGTATTGAAATTAAAAAGAAAAAAGACGGCGATTTTTCTCGCCGTCTTTTGAATGTTTCAGCCATGTAACACGCGTGTTGCGCACGCTTTTCTATACGGCGCTTTTTACGCCGATTTCGCCAGCGCCCGCTGTGTAATCATTTGCAGTATGCTGGAAAAATCCAGCTTGCCGTTTCCGTTGTCGCTATGCGTCTTGTAAAGATCGCGCGCATGCGCGCCAAGCGGTGTTGCGGCTTGTGCGGCCTCTGCGATTTCCATCGCCAGGCCGAGGTCCTTGAGCATCAGATCGGTACCGAAGCCGCCCGTATATCCGCGCGATGCAGGTACGTTGTCCATCACGCCCGGCATGGGGTTATAGACTTCGAGCGTCCAGTTGCGGCCGGAACTTTTGGGCATGATCTCGGACAGTACTTTGGGGGCAAGGCCGCCTGCCACGCCCATGTTCAGCGCCTCGCTGGTGCCGATCATCAAAATCGCCAGCAGCATATTGTTGCAGATTTTGGCCAGCTGACCCGCCCCGCTCGCGCCGGCGTGGAAAATGTTTTTGCCCATTTTTTCAAGCAGCGGGCGGGCGGTGTCGAGATCGGCCGCATCGCCGCCCACAATAAACGTCAGCGTGCCCGCCGCCGCGCCTGCCGTGCCGCCCGATACGGGGGCATCGATCATGCGAAAGCCCTGCTGCGAGGCCTGCGCCGCAACGTCGCGCGCGACATCGGCATTGATGGTGCTGGAATCGATCAGCAGCGCGCCTTTTTTGGCATGGGCGAGAACGCCCGAGGCGTCCAGATAAACCGTTTGCACATGTTTGCTTCCGGGCAGCATGGTGATGACGATGTCGGCGTCCTTGACGGCGTTTGCGACATCTTCGGCGGCGCTGGCACCGGCCTCGGTCAATTTCTTGACGGCATCGGGCACCATGTCAAAAACCGTCAGGCGATAGCCCGCTTTCAGCAGGTTGAGAGCCATCGGGCCCCCCATGTTGCCAAGACCGATAAAGCCAATATGCTGTGTCATGTTAAAAATCCTTTTCGTTAAACGTACGGATTAGATCAGGGTTTTGCATCCTCAAGCACGCTGCGCGAAACGATCAGGCGCATGATCTCGTTCGTGCCTTCCAAAATCTGGTGTACGCGCAGATCGCGCAGCAAACGCTCCACGGGGTAATCGCGGGTATAGCCGTATCCGCCATGCAGCTGCAGCGCGTCGTTGACGATGTCAAAGCATTGATCGGACGCAAACTGCTTGGCCATCGCGCAGGCCGTGATCGCATCGGCCGCGCCTGCATCCAGCAGCACGGCGGCGCGGTGCACCATGGTACGTGCGGCAATCAAACGCGTGGCCATATCGGCGATTTTGAATTGCACGGTCTGGAAACCGGCAAGGGATTGGCCGAATTGCTGGCGCGTATGCACATAATTGCGTGCGGCGTCGTATGCGGCCTGCGCCCCGCCCAGTGAACAGGCGGCGATATTGATGCGCCCGCCGTTGAGGCCTTTCATGGCGATGGTAAATCCTTCGCCTTCGCTGCCCAGCAGGTGATGGTCGGGTACGAAAACGTTGTCAAACGTCACGCCGCGGGTGGGCTGGCTGTTCCAGCCCATTTTTTCTTCCTTGCGGCCATACCCAATGCCTTCCGCCTTGGCATCGACGGCAAAAGCCGAGATACCCTTGGGCCCCGGGCCGCCGCTGCGCGCCATGACGACCAGATAGTCGGTCGATCCGGCGCCTGATATAAAGGCCTTGGCGCCTGTCAAGCGCCAGCCGCCATCGGTTTTTTCGGCACGGGTTTTCAGGTTGCCTGCGTCCGATCCGTTGCCGGGTTCGGTCAGGCAATATGATGCGAGTTTCTGCCCCGCCGTCAGTGCCGCCGCCCATTCGGACTTCAGCTGCGCCGTGCCCCAGTTGCACGTCATCCATGCTACCATGTTGTGGATCGAGATATAGGCGGCGGTCGACGGGCAGGCCGCGGCTAGCTCTTCAAGGATAATCGCGGCATCCAGCCGGCTCAGCCCCATGCCGCCGTCATCGGGCGGACAGTACATGGCGCAGAATCCCATCTCGCCCGACTTTTTAATCATGTCGATGGGGAAATGCGCGGTCGCATCCCATTCGGCGGCATGCGGCTTCATTTCCGCATCGGCAAAATCACGCGCCGCCTGACGGTAGGCGCGCTGGTCTTCGCTGAGGTCAAAGTGCATCGTGGACGCTTTCGCTTATTTCAGGCTGATGGTGGTGTTGACGCCGCCGCCCGTGGCCGCATCGTCGAACCAGCGCGCGGTCACGGTCTTGGTCTGGGTGTAGAACAAGATGACCTGCTTGCCATAGGGGCCGAGATCGCCCAGCTTCGATGCGCGCGAGCCGCTGAACGAAAACAACGGGACGGGCACCGGAATGGGCACGTTGATGCCGACCTGTCCGACGTCGATTTCTTCCTGGAATTTACGCGCGGCGGCGCCGGATTGCGTAAAGATGGCCGTGCCGTTACCGTTCGGGTTGCTGTTGATGAAGGCGATGGCGTCATCCAGCGTTTCGGCTTCGGCAATGCAGAGCACGGGGCCGAAGATTTCTTTGTTGTAGATGTCCATCTTGGCCGTCACGCCCGAGAAAATGGTCGGGCCGACGAAGTTGCCTTTTTCGTAGCCTTTGGGCGCGGCGGCGCGGCCGTCCAGCTCCAGCTTGGCGCCTTCTTTGGTGCCTTGTTCGATCAGGCCGCAAATACGGTCTTTGGCCGCGCAGGAAATAACGGGACCGACGTCGGTATTGGGCTCATGGCCAGCGTTCACGCTCAGCTTTTTCGCCTTCTCGACAAATTCGGGGATCCACTTGCGCGCCTCGCCCACCAGCACGACGACCGATGTCGCCATGCAGCGTTGACCCGCTGCGCCGAAGGACGAACCGACCAGCGCATTGATGGATTGCTCTTTCGCCGCATCGGGAAGCACGATGGCGTGGTTTTTCGCGCCCATCATGCACTGTACGCGTTTACCGGCCAGCGTGGCGCGGTTGTAGACATGCGTGCCGACAGCGGTGGAGCCGACGAAGGAGACTGCTTTGATATCCGCATGGTCGCAAATCGCATTCACCACATCGGGGCCGCCGTGGATGACGTTGAGCACGCCTGCGGGGATGCCCGCTTCGATGGCCAGTTC
>VFQP010006003.1_pt1 | contig 10215 bp, 12 predicted proteins | sample 3512351 | NCBI WGS metagenome assembly VFQP01 (sample SAMN10412372, study PRJNA504923) | tailings metagenome | isolation source: Relicate 1 Philex TSF1 revegetated site | place: Philippines: Tuba, Benguet | collected 2017-08-29
TTGCAGCAAACTTCCCCGCACCAGCCAAGCAGCACACGGGATGAGAAGCACTTGACGCGCGCACGCACGCACCCACGCCGCGACGGGACAGACACACTGCACACACGCACAGCGCACCCCACGCCCCTCGTTCTCGTCCGATGAAACGTCAATCAGCAGCGCTCGGTATGCAGTCAGGAATCGGCTCAGCAAGTGGGCCAGCAAGCGCGGCACAACACAGGAGCGCGCCGGGCACAAGTTGCCCCACCCCCCCGGGACGCACGACGGTCGGGTGGGTGCATGGCGTTAGAGTCTGGCCCGTGGGCAGCTGCGCCGTCACAAAGAGAGGGAGTGTTCTTCGCTCAAACCCCAGAGAGGTGGCGGCATCGCCCGGCGCGCGCAAGCTCCACCGAACCGCCAGCCCCCCAAAGCGCCGCAAGGTCTAGCGGGTCGTGGTGTGGTGCAGGGGGCTGCCCGCACAGGCAAAACGTCGCACAGGCAAAACGTCGCGCAGGCGCTCGCGTATTCTGATCAAGGGCTGCGCAGAGTGCGCCCTGTGGGCCGGCGACGGGTGGCGTCGCTCGTTGGTGCCGCGTCCAGCAGCACCCTCCTCACACACGCCAGAGCCGCTCTAGCCCTGCTGCAGGTGGTGGCCCTGCATGTGGCCAAAGATCTGCGAGCAGGCAGGCGCACGCAGGGAGGGAGGGAGGGGCACCACGAGCGCGTCAGCTGGTCGCCAAGGGGCGCCAAGGAGGTGCTTGGGGGGGAGGGCGGCGCGGGAGCAAGGACGCGTCAACCCTCCTCACCTGCATTTGCGAGTTGTGCTGCGCCTGCTGCAGGGGCATGCCTCCCATGCCGTAGGCTCCCATGTGCGCGCCCGGCATCATGCCCGCCGGCACGCCGCCCATGTGGCCAGGGTGCATCTGCATGCCCAGGTGCTGGTGGTACATGTGGCCCTGCAGCCAGGAGCAGCAGCGCGCCACGCTCACAGAGGCACGCACGCGCCACACGCCTGCTGCCGCGCAACCCTTGCGCGACGCCGCCACCAAGGCACTCGCCTGCTGCATGACGTTCTGGGGGTAGCCAGGCACGCCGCCCGGCCCCAGGCCGCCCATGCCGGCGCCCGCCGCCCCCGGGCCCAGGCCGCCCATGCCCCCGCCCACGCCGCCCAGGGCGCGCTCGTCGCCTTCGCTGCTGCCCGCGCGCAGGCCCCCGCGCCCGCCACGGCCGCGCAGGCCGCCCCCGCGCCCGCGCCTGCAGCAGCAGCACACACACACACACCGGCCACAAACGCGACGCGCGTCAGCGGCAACCTCGTGCGCGCCCAGCACCATGACCACCGTGCCCACGTTGGCCTGGCACTGCTACCCTGCGCTCCCGTCCCTGCACCGCACCGCGCCCCCCCCCCACGCACCTGCGGCGGGCGCGTCCCTCGTCAGAGTCCGACTCCATGCCCGGGCGCCAGTCACGGTCGTCCTCCTCACGGCCGCGGCCACGCCCGCGGCCGCGCCCCCTGCCCCTGCCACCTGCGAGAACGACAAAAGTGAGCAGGGGGAGCTCACGCGCCGAGGAATGGTGTGGTGGAGTGCGTGTGGGCGCGCGCCGCACGCGTGGTCAGCAGCACGCGGGGCTTGCCAGGTCACTCACCCCTCTTGCGGCGCTCCTCCTCGCTGTCGTAGTCGTCCTCCTCTTCCTCCTCCTCCTCCTCGTCCTCGGGTGGCTGCAGCGACCCACCAGCACGGCAGAGGCACGCAGGCGACCCCTCAGCCCCCAGCACATGAGGAGCGGCGTGCCCCTTGGTGGACTCAGCGTGGCCGCCCAGAGCAGCGCAGCACAGTGACCCCTGGGGGGGAGGGACCCTCACCTCTTCGTACTTGCGCTCAGGCTTGGGCTTGGGCTGGGCGGCCTGCTGCGCCGCCTGCTGCTGCTGCAGCATGGCGGGTAAGAGGTGCGGCATCTGCGTCTGCACAATCTGCATGATGAGCCCGTTGATCTGCTGCTGCTGGGGCAGGGGCAGCAGGTGCCGCTGGTGGATGAGCGTCTGCAGCTGGGGCGGCAGCGCCGCCAGCAGCTGGGGAGGCAGCGCCGGCAGCGCGCCGGGGGCGCCCGCCTCGCCGCCCTCGCCGCCGGCGCCGCCGCCCCGCCCGCGGCCGCGCCCGCCTCCGCGCCGCTTGCCTGCGCACGCAAGAGTCGAGGGACGCCAGGGCGAGCGTCGTACGCTGCGGCTGGGCGCACGCCGCGAAAAATGGTCAAGCACCGTCGAGAGCGCACAGCGGCAAGAAAGGTGCACGCACCCGCAGCGGCGGCGGCGGCCTTGCGCTGCTCCTCCTTCTCCTCCTCCTCGGCGTACATGTCGCGCTTGGGCTTGCGCGAGCGGCCGCTGCGGCGCGTGCCGTCGTCGTCGTCGCCGCCGTCGCTGCCTGCGCGCATCGCCAACACCGGGGCCAACAGAGCGCGCTGCGGTCGCATGCGCCCCCCGAGCGCAGATGGGATTCGACACGACAGAGAGAGACGACAGCATGCACGCGAGCAGCAGGGACGCACCGACGGCGGCGCGCGGGCGCTTGCGGCTGCCCTCGTACTCGTCGTCGGCGTCGTCCCCCCCTAGGCCGTGTGCGACAGGGTAGGGCTGGCGCTGCTGCAGGGGGATGTGCTGGTGCTGAGCCAGGGCCGCGGGGATGGCCACCCGGCCCCCGGCGGCCTGCAGCGCCGCAAACTGCGGGCTGGCCGCCAGCGCCGCCAGCTGCGCCTGCGCCGTGGCGGGGATGGTGGCATGCGCAGGGGCCACGGCAGCGGCCACGGGAGCAGCTGCCACTGGGGCTGCCACCGCTGGCTGAGCCGGGGCCGCAGGCGCCGGCGCGGCTGGGGCCGGAGCCACTGCTGGTGCTGCAGTGGCCGGCTCGGAGACGGGCGCCGCGGTCGCGGCCGGGGCCTGCGCGCGCCCGAATCACACAAGGTGCTCGCGATGGTGAGCACCTTTTTGTTGTGGAGAGAGACTCGCTCGCGTTGCTCCCCTCGGCCCCCCCAGGCGCCTCGCACCTCTGCGGCGGGAGCTGCAGCGGGCGCGTCACCGGGCTCCGTCATTGTCGCGATGGTGCTGCTGGATCAGTCGGTGGTGTTGTGCAGGCTCGTGCTCCTGGTGGCCGCAGCCTCTCGCCTGCGCGCGCAGAGGAAGTCGTCGCGTGCAGCGCAGCACAGAAGAACTCTCGCGGCGGGCGACGATCCAGGATTGCTCATCGGCCTGCGCCTGGCCCTCTGGCACACGGAGCGAAAGCCATCGGCGCGATGCGCCGCGGCGCTCTCGCTGGTCAACCTGGTGCTGGAGCAGAGCCCGACCGAGCTCCAGACGCCCCGCCAAACTCCGGCCTTGGCGCCCGCATGCGCTGCTGACGCGCCCTGCTCCAGCCGCACGCCCTCTGCCACGCCCACACTGCACCCGCTGCGAGCCCGTGGGGGTGGCGCTCCCCCTGTACCCGGCTGGCGCGAGAGCTTCCTCGGGAGCCCCCAGCCGCGAGCGCTGTCCAGCGGAATGGCGTCCGCAAGGCCCACGCGGAGCGCTGGCCTCACGCTTACCTGCTCGCGTGCTTGGCCGGGCACCTCTTCAGGTCGTGCCTCAGGTCCCAAGTCCCACCAGCCTTCCGAGCGCGCAGCCGAGAGTTGCCCGAGCGAGTGATCAGGTGCTCGCGGCCCTGTGGTGCGGCCTGCGAGCAACAAGGACGCGCCACGCGAGAGGCGACCCATGAAGCGCCATGACCCCGAGCGCCATGCGGGACCCGCGAGCCGCGAATCTGCTGCACCAACAGTGCGGCCTTTACGGCTGCAGCATCGCCAGGGCACGTTGAGCGCCTGGTCGAGCGCCTGCTGGTGGGCGCCTGTGGCCGCGATCACGCACGCACCGGAAGCGCAGAGCAGTGCTGCACGAGCAGTGCGACGCTGCACCAGCACGAGTCACCTCTGCACGTGCCTCTGCGAGCTCCTCGTCCTCGCGAGGGGTCGGGGGCCCTTGCCCTCGAACCAGCGGAGTGCACCACAGGCCCTCAGCAGCTGCAGGACAGCACAGGCGCATGCTGCAAGCTGCTATCTGTGCATGCTGCTTCTCTCTGGAGGCGTGGGACACGCGCGTCCACCGTCAGCGCAAGCGGTCCACCTTGCACGGATGCGAACGCGCATCCTCCAGCAGCAGGCACCCAAGCGCCGTGAGCACGACGATTGGCAGGCATCACGTGTTGCGCAGCTGGAGGATGGACGGCGTGAGGTTGGCCGACACGCGCCGCGCCGCTCGCCACGTGGCGTCGTGCAGGTCGCTGCCGTCGCTGGCGTCCCTCCAGCCCTCGCGCAGAGCGCCCTGCGCACGCAGTGTCGCGGCAGGCGCGCTCACGATGAAGCGACGTGCGGAGCGGCGCGAGGTCAAGCCACAAGCCGCCCCGGATCCCCTGGCGCCTCGCACACCTTGGCGTGCAGCATGAGCACCATGTTTTTGAGCGCCTCGGGGATGGCCTCCGCCACCAGCTCGCTGCGCGGTGCCGCCTGCGTGGGCGGAGCAACCAACACGGCGACCGTGAGGCGCTTGCCTTGGGGCTCACGCTGGCGGGCCGGCAGGGACGCACGCACGCACCTGGGTCATGCCCTGCACCATGCAGTCGAGGATGGCGCGCCACGCCGGGCCCCACGTGCTGCCCACCACCAAGGGCTCGGTGGGCACCGCGCCGGCGCCCGACGCCGAGGCCGCCGCGTTGCCCATGTGCGGCGCGTAGAGCAGCACCACCTTGGCCAGCGCGCGCACCATTTCCCTCACGCTCACGTCGGCCTGCGCGGCGCACACGAGGCACGCCACGGCAGCGTGATTCATCGACGTGCGAGCCGGCTGGGGGCCACGCGCTCCACTGCTGCACGGCTGGCCAGCCAGTATGGCGCGCAACGCGCACACGCACCTGCGGGAACTCCTTGTTGCCTGGCCCCAGCGTTGTGACCAGCTTGCAGTGGTCCGCCGTCATGGGCACCAGCAGCTGGAGCAGCACGCGCTGCGGCCAAGGAAGGAAGGGGGGCACGCACACACAGAGTGCTCACAAGCCCCACTGGCCGCAAGGGCAAGCTGCGTGATGGTGCACACCGTCGCCCCCGCCCCCCCCAAAACGGTGCGCGCGCACGCACCTGCACGACGGGCGCGGGCACCTGGAACTTCTCCGCCGCCACCACGCTGCGCTGGAGGCAGTCCAGCGCCCCTAGCCGCACCTGCGCCACCACGCTAGCACAAGGAGGGCCCGCTCTCCTCCTGCGCGGGCTCACTCAGCCACGAGCAGCAGCAGCAGCAGCAACAACAAGGGTGCCGCAAGCGCGGACCTGCAGGTTGGGGTTCTTGATGGCGCGGCACAAGCTGGACATGACGTGCGACCACGCCTCCTGCGCGCGAGCGGGAGGGCGCGCGGCGGAGATGGACAGGGATGGTCAGGTGGGCAGGTGAAGCGCCCGCAGATCTAGTGCGAGCAACACGTCCACCTGGGGCGTGCCTCACCTGCTGGAAGGCCACCACGGCGGGGTCGGAGCTGTCGGCGCCTCCCGCCGTCCCGCCGGGCCTGCCCGCGCCAGCCGGGAGCCCCCCGGGCGGTGAGGCCACGCCTCCTGGCCCCGGCCCCCCTCCAGGCACCTGTCCCGAGGAGGAGACCCACCAGACCTCGAGCCACTCCTCTGCGGGTGCGGCGCGCAACGATTGGACCCTCAGAGGCGTGGGGGGGCAGGAACAAACGTCTCACCTGCACCAGCGCGCGTGCCCGGTGCCCTCCCCCTCACCTGAGCGCTTGAGCAGCACCAGCAGCACGGCGATGACGGGGTCACCCACCAGCCCTCCCGACGAGGCGGGCGACAGCACCTGGGGGAGCTGCGCGTCAGGCGTCCCCTGCACGCCCCCGTTGCTGCCCGCCCCCAGCGCGGGCTGGGATTCTGACTGCGCGGGCGAGGGCGTCTGCCCCTGCGCCGCCGCTGCTGCGGGCGCGCTGGTGGACCTGGGCGCCGGCACCACCAGCGCGGCTGGGAGGGAGGTGGGCGGGGCCGTGGCGCCCGACAGCGCGCTGGCCATGCTGGCAGACAGCTGCGCGCGCACACACACACGGGACAGGGACAGGGAGCGATGCGTGCGCGGGTGCGCGAGAGCGCGTGCGCTCGGTGACGATGAGGCGGCGCGCCCCACGGCGCGCTCTGCTGCTGTCCTCTCACCGCCACAGGCGTGCCCCTGGCTGCCCGCTCGGCCGCGCGCTCAATCAGGTCCACCAGCGCCGGCAGCACCAGCGGGAAGTTGAGCACGGTGAGGCCCTCGCGCACCACCCTGCACGGGGCAGCGCGGCAGCGGCGGCGCGGCACGTGACGCACGGCCAGGGCCGTGTGAGGCGCTCACGTAGGGGGGAGGGGGGGGGGGCAGGGGGATTGTGGGGGTGCTGGCTGCTCACCACGAGAGCGCCTCGACGCAGGCGGGGAAGGAGGGCGGGTCGTACTGGATGATCTTGAGCAGGCCCATGAGCGCGATCCACACCTGCTGGGTCTGCAGGTACGGCGCCGCCGCCTGCACCCGCCACGGGTGTGTGCGCGTGTGTGGCGCGTGCCAACAGCACGTGAGCGAACGTGAGGCCCAAGCACGTGCAGAGGCATGCACGCCATACACACACACACTGGTTCGCCCAAGGCGTTGGTCACCTCACCTTGAGCAGGCTGAGCAGCTCGTTGGCAATGGTGGGCGCCATCTCGCTGGCCACCTGCTCATCCACCAGGCTCACCAGCTGCACGCCTGCACCACCGCGCAGGCAGCACGCAAGCAGCGGCAGCGGCTCTCAAGGGCGCGTGCACGTGCACCTGCAGCCACCTGCGCTTGCGTGCGCACACGCAGCCTTGAGGACAGCTTGACCGCCCGCCCGCCCGCCCGCGCTCACCGCGGACCAGCGGCTCGCTGATGTGCGGCTTGTAGGGCAGCAGGCGCAGGCACAGGCGCATGACGGCCATGACGGCCTTTTGCACCAGCACCGAGTCCACCTCGCGGCTGTGGCTGAAGATGGCCTGCGCACGGCTCAGGATCGTGCAGTCAGGGGGCCACAAGGCGGTGGTGTGGTGTGGACGCTCACGCGGCGCGTGCGCCCCCGCCCCACGTGCTCCCCACCAGCCCCGCTCACATGCAGGTGCTCGTACACGGGCGGCCACAGGGCGGCGATGCGGTCGCGGTTGCGCAGCAGGATGCCAAACAGCAGCTCCAGCATGAGCTCGCTCACGTCCCACCTGCGACCGCCACGCGCGCGCGCCAGGGACACGTGAGCGCTGCGACGCACTGCTCTGTGGAGACGTGCTTTCAGGCGCTGGTGGCGCCTGCCCCAGCCGGCCCTCACCCGCCAGAGATGGGCGCGCCCCCCGCCGTGTAGGCCAGGCTGCCCGTGACGCCGACGCCCAGGCCCACCACCTGGGGCCGGGGGATGGGCCCGCTGGCCGCAATCACCGCCGTGACCAGGTGCACCAGCGACTCTGCGCCCACGGGACCAGCGCCAGCACTGCCACACAGGTGTGAAGCGACGCCTCCCGCCCGCAAGACCCAGGGGCGTTTGGGAGGGTGTTGTGTGTGCGCGCACCCACCTTGCTGCAGGAACTTGGAGTCGAGGAAAATGTCCTCGAACGCGCACTTGGCCAGCACGGCCTCCCCCGCCTCGTGCGCCTGCCGGTCCAGCTCACTGAGCGGGGGCGCCTGGGGGCCGTACGCGTCCAGCAGGTCGGGCCCACCCACCAGCGCCGTGCCACCCAGCATCTACGCGCAATGTGGACAACGCGCCCGCGAGCTTCACCGCTCACTCTGGCGTGGGAAGGAGGCAGGTGCGCTGCGCCCCACACACGCAGCTTGCTCTCCTGCCGCGCAGCCCCTGGCCATGCCCCCCCTCCCACAAAGCAAGCGCTCACCGAGGTGAGTGAGGTGAAGATGGAGCGGTTGGCGTTGCTGGCCGCGCGCGCCGCCGCCAGGCGCCGCACCTTGAGCTGGGTCGCCTCGCCCTCACGCACCGACAGCCCGCCCTGCACACCCCCACCAGCACCAGCACCAGCAGAGTGGTGACGTGACCCGCCAGTGCTCACAGAGCCGCGGCGCCCCAACCCCCACCCACAGGAACCGCACCTCTCCGTCGCCGTCCAGCGCGCGCGTGAAGGAGTCGGGCAGGATGCCCTGGCGGTACAGCACCACCAGCAGCTCCAGGAACTGCACCCACCCACTGGTCAGGCTGTCGCCGTGCCTGCGGCCAGAGAGAGTGGGTGAGCGCGGGCGGCACCGCAGGGTCGGGTGAGGAATGACGCCTGGGGCCACTGATGCCGCTGCCATTGCCTGTTCTCCCCCCTTGCGCCCCGCCCCCCACGCACCTGTTGGCCACGCTGGCAATGGTGCGCGTGACGGCGCGCATGCGCGGGTCGCGCCCAAACACCACGTCGGGCCGCTGGGAGCCGCCGGCGCCCCCGCCCGCCGTGGCCGAGGCGTACGTGTACGTGATGTGCGTCAGCTGCACACACGCAGTGCAGGCCAGGGCGCGCGCGCGGCACCAGGCTCTCTCCCTTTCAGGGCGAGTGAGTGCCTGTGTTGTGCAGGTTCCTGCGGGCCGCCACACCTGTGTGCCTGAGGCCTGGCCCCACCAGCGCGCTCACCTGCATGGGCACCTTGGCGAGGCTGGACATGACCACGTCGGCCACGTCGTCCACCTGGTGCGCGGCGGCAATGGTGGTGGCCAGCTGCAGGCCCGCCAGCGCCGCCTCCACCACGGCCTCGGACCGCACGTTGTCAATGATGGCGCACATGGCGCTCACGGCGGGGCTCCACACCAGCTGGAACATGCGCCCGTCAAACAGGTGCCGCCCTGTGCGTGGACAGGGCCGGCGCGGCGACGCACACTTGCAACGCAAGCGCGCCGGGCGCAGCCGCCGCGTGTCCCCTCGAGCAGCGCGCGGGGGCCCAAGCAAGCACTCCCCCCCCTGCACGTGGCGGCTCTCACCGGCGTGCGCGTGCGCCATGCGCCCCCTGGGGGTGCGCGAGAGCTGGTGCAGCTCCACCAGCCGCTGCTCGCTCACGTCCATGCTGGTCGACTCGGTCATGCGCAGCTCGGTGCGCACAATCGAGTAGAAGATCTCGTTCAAAAAGTCCTTCAGGTACAGAAGCGTGAGGGGCAAAGCAGACGGGCTCGCCATGCTGCCACGCTGGGGTGTGCGGCAGGTGCAGACAGCCCAGCAGCAGCAGCAGGGGACTCACGACGGGGAAGTCCTGGTTGTCGTTGACGCCGCGCAGGTTGCGCCGGAAGGCCTCCAGCTCCATCTTCTTCTTGACCTGCGAGCCAGGAGGGGGAAAAGAGAGGAGCGACGTGGGAGGGCGCAACACTCACGGGGCCAGCACCCCGTGACCCTCGCGCCGGAGAGGACCGCGCGTGAAGAGCGGCGCAGCCAGCGCCTCACCTGCGAGTTGTGCCTGTCGGTGTTGAGCATGATGACGCTGTAGGCCAGCACGTAGGCCGCGTCCGCGTTGCGGAAGATGCCCTGCGGGCGAGGCGCCAGGACGTCGTCGTGAGCCACGTGCGAGTACAACGCGTCACACACGCGCTGAGCAGAGGCCACGGTGTGCCACGGTGCTGCGCCACACACGCGTGCGTGATAGCGTGTGCAAAAGGGCGCACCCCCCCCCCCCCCCCCCCACACACACACACCTGGTTGACCGAGTAAAAGTGCTTGCCAAAGCTGTTGATGATGCGGTCGATCTTCTGCGCCTCGCCTGCGGCACACACAAGGCCCCGCGCGCACACACACGCTGACCGCGGCCAGGAGGTGGGGGTCAAGCGCGCAGGCTGTTTGACACCAGCGCTTTGGTTGGGGGACGAGACTGACCGGGCAGCTTGAAGGACTCGAGGAACATGCGGATGCCGGCGTCAAACTTGAGGTCGGTGAAGTCGAACGACGCCGTGTAGGCGTCCAGCACCTGGGGCCCACGGCCGCACCACCACCGCTTGCTGCACTGCACCCGCCTTGGCTCGCCTTTCCCCCCCGTTGCGTCGCAGCGCCTCCTCACCTTGAGGTAAAAGGGGTCGGGCTCCCCCAGCAGCTCTCCAATGGCCACCTTGTTGAGCCCGGGGCACGAGTGCAGGAAGCGCCCCAGGCACTGCGCCAGCTCGTCCTCGCTCACCAGGTTCCTGCACAGCAGGGGCCAAGGCGCGTGCAGCAGCAGTCAGGCTCACCCCCACTGGCAGG
>VFQP010006004.1_pt1 | contig 10214 bp, 7 predicted proteins | sample 3512351 | NCBI WGS metagenome assembly VFQP01 (sample SAMN10412372, study PRJNA504923) | tailings metagenome | isolation source: Relicate 1 Philex TSF1 revegetated site | place: Philippines: Tuba, Benguet | collected 2017-08-29
CCTGGATGGGACGCAAGCCCCCGGGGGGGTCCCGGGCTCGCTGCTTCACAACCCCCACACACGCACACACCTCTGCCTTATCGCCCTGGACGTGCGCGGCGGCGATCTCGGGCGTGGTGAGGAAGATGAGGAAGGAAAAGATGAAGCCGGCGAACGTCACCACGATGGACGCCACGCTGACGGCGCCCAGCTGCTGCGTGCCCAGCTGGCCAATCAGGCCTGCAGGCACGAGGACGGCGCACGCGGCTTGTTGGAGGGGTGGAGAGCACGTGCACGCTGGCGCGCACGCACGACGGCCGTGGTGACGCCGCAGCCACCACGCCATGCAACACGCTGCCGCCAAGGCATGTTGTGGCCTTTTGCTCGTGTCTAGCGGGTGGCCAGGAGCCTTGCGCAGTGGCCCCCCGCAACTCGAACAAAGGGGGGCCACACGAGTGGCGAGTGCGTTCGAACACGCCGCGCCAGCGCCACGTCAGCTGCCGCCCAGTGCGCCTGGGCCCGCTGAGCTGGTCTTGCTCGAGAATCCCCTGCCTGCAACGCCTCTCTGACGCCGTCATGACCTGAGCGCCGCGCGCCGCCGCCGCCGCCGCCGCACCCCTAGCCAGGCGTCGGCTCCCGACGGCTCCACGGCCGCTCCTGCTCTACCCACCCCACCCCTGAAAGCAGACGGGCCTGAGGACGCCTGGAGCGCTCTTCAGGCACGCTGCTCGCTGCTGTGTGAGGGCCCTGCACGCCACCCGTGCCTCCTCCGCGCCCACCGCAACTGCCGCCGCTGAGGCATCCCGCCTGGGCTGCTTGCTCACCCGTGTTGATGACGCTGATGCAGGGCTCCAGCAGCATGGTGGCCAGCGCGGGCAGCGCCACGCCCCAAATCTCGTCGTCAAACTGGCTTGGCCGCAGCGCCGCCAAGGGCGCTGGGGGCTCGTCGGCTGCCGCTGTGGCCGCGGCTGCGGCTGCTGCGGGCACTGTATGCGGCCCAGTGCGCCCTCCAGGGCCCCGCCACTGGCGTAATCGCGGTGACGCGACGGCGTGGCGGCGTGTGGCCAGGTGCGCCGGGCCCCCAGGCGGCAGCCACCCTGGCCTGCTGCACGCTGCATGGTCGCTCGTGCTGCATGCGCTGCTGGTGCTGCAGCACGGCGCCGTGGCTGCTGGGCGGGTCGCAGCCACACGCCCAGCGGCGCCTAGGCGAGGCGCGACCAGCAGAAGAGGCCGATGCTGCGCCGCGAGTCCGCCGCAGGATGATGATGACGACGACCCCAGCGCCGCCCTGCCGCGAGTGCTCGAGGAGCTCATCGCGCCTTTAGCTGCTGCACACCGCCCAGTCTCGCTCACAGCTAAAAAGATGTGTAGCTGCAGGAGCTGCTGCGGTGATGCTGCGAGCCTGCGAGACGAACGCAATCTGAGTAGACGGGCTGAAGTTGCTGCGCTCCTCGCCGCCCCCCGCCCCCCAAGGAAACAACCGCGACCTGCGGCTCAGCGCGCACGCTGCGAGAACGGGCTGGCGGGGGCCCGTTGCTCCTCACAAGAGGGTTGGCAGCTGCTAAAGTGTGCGCTCATCAAACAGGATTGCACCGGTCGACGTCACACGTGGGTGGGGCGGGGCGCGTGCACACAACTACAAGGGCCCACACTCAGTGCCGCTGGCGCTGGTCCTGCCGCTCCTCCTCGTACTCAATCTCCAGCTGCGCCCGCCCGCGCTTCCGCCTGGCCGCCGCCGCTGGCGCCGCCGCCTCGGTCGCCCGCCGCTTGCCCCCCGCCGCCGCAGCTGCTAACCGCTTGGCCGGCTGCCGGCCCCCCGCCGCCCCTCTCCCCCGCTTCGCCCCCACGCCCCTGCCTCCCTCCTCCTCGTCGTCGTCCCCCCCGCCGTCCTCCTCCTCTTCGCTGCTGCCTACCGCGCTGCCCCCCTCCTCCTCCCCGTCGTCCCCGTCGTCGTCGTCGTCGTCGTCGAACTCCTCGCCCTCCGCAATGTCCTCCAAGTCGCCGTCCAACTCGTCCTGGTCCAAGTCCACCTCGTCGTCCTCCAGGTACTGAATCTCCTCCTCCTCCTCCTCCTCCTCGTCCTGCATCGATACCACGCAGCAGAACCAAGCGAGAGCGCGCAGCACCACACCCTCGCGTCAGCAACCGTTATGAGAGACGTGCAGCCAAGGCAGCCAAGGGTGAGAAAGCACGCCGGCGCGTCGCACCTCGTCCTCCTCCCCCTCGTCCACGACGTACTCGGTGCCAATCTGCTGCCCCGCCTCGGCCGCCTCCACCTCTGCCTCGTCCTCGGCCTCCTGCTGCTCCAGCGCCTGCGCACACGTGCACACCGCACCCACAGCACCGCCCTTGCACCCTGGTGCGCGCCAGCAAACTTGCGTGTGGCGCAGGCGGAAAGATCCAGCAGGCTGGCGCACCTTTTCGTACTGCTTGAGCGGGAAGTTGTATATGTCCCCGTAGGTGCCCGAGCGCAGGCGCTTGAGCAGCTCGCTCTCAATCGACTTGTCCAGCCGCGCCGCCGTCTCGGCGCGCTGCTCCCGCCGCTTCTCCCGCTTCTCCGTCCTGCGGGCCACGCGCGCGCACGCCGCCGCCACGCACAACCCCGTCCTCTTCCGGTCTGCTGCTGCGCACGCTGCTGGCCCCGCCGCTCGAGCGGCCAGCTCGGCGACCCACGCCCGGCGCCAAGACGCGACCCATCGGAGAGCCAACGTGCCACACTTGGCGACTGGCACCGCTGCAGCAGTGGCCGTGCCGTGTGCTGCTGCCGGGCGTGGCGCATGCCAGGGCAACGACCCGCTGGTCCCCTGGGGGTGTGGACGCCCCTGGTGTGGACGCCGAGTGCGTGCGCGCGCCGCGCACCTCGCTGGCATGGTAACGAGCTTGGGCGTGGCCTTGAGCTCCAGCTTGCGCATGCGGATGAGGTACTGGGTGATTTTGGTGAGCCGCTGCTTGTTCTTGTGCACCAGGAACTTGGGCCAGTGCGCCAGGTGCTGGTCCACCTGCTCCAGCGCCTGCGTTCGCACGTTGCACCCCCCCCCCCCCCTGCTGGTGAGCTGCACCTGCTGAGCGCGTCAGGGTAGGGGTGGCGCCCTCCGCCGCTCTCCGCTCCACGCTGCCTCTTCACCTGCGCGTAGTTCTTTTTGAGCTTGATCTTCTGCCACATGTTTTTGGGCGTGTGCGCCCGCTCGATGGTCTTCATGAGCAGGTAGCACTTGCCTTCGGGAGCACACGAGAGGGAGGGCGTTGCCGTGTGAGCCGTCGTCCTGCTCCCCCGGCGTGCGGCCCTGTGGAGTAGCTGGGTGCGCCGTGCGCAGGCACGCACCGTTCTCCTCGCGGATGGTGGCGTAGCGGCTGTTTGCCAGCGGGCAGGAAGACCGGTTGCACAGGCCCGTCACGTTGTGCTCGTTGCGGCAAAAGTTCTGGACCTTGGTCTTGGCCTTGAAGCTGCAGTGGTGGTGGTTGATGACCTGCGTGTGCGTGCGCTCAGCAGCAGAGTGGAGCGGGCTCCTTGCTGGAGCTGGGCCGGCGGCAGGCGGCGGCAGGAACGCGAGGCCGGCCGAAGCGCCCAGAACGCGCACGCGACGCTTGCTGGTTGCAGTGTATAGGCTACTGGTCGATGCTAGCGCGCCGCGCGCCGCCCTGGCTGCTTCCCTGGCGCGCTGCACGGCCCCTCCCCACATCGACACGAGGTGTGAGCCACAGCCACTGCTGCGAAGCTCACCTGCCAGATAACCTCATCGTGCTGCATGTTGGCGCCGCGCTGCGCGCTGCCGCGCTGCCTCCTGTGCTCCCTGCTCCTCGCGAGCTCCTCCTCCTGGGTGCGAGTGCGAGAGCGGCTTCTTGGCCTCTGCTGTGCTGCAGCAAAATTGCGCTCTGTGCTGCTCTTCACGACCTGCTACACTCTGTGCTGCTTGCTGCTTGCTGCTTGCTGCGGCGCGCATGTTGAGGGCGGAGTGACGGCCGACGCTCCGCACCGTCTGCTCACTCTTGCAGTGCAGCCACATCAAGTCCTTCCCTCAGCTGAGCTCAGTCCCCAGAAGAAGAGCCGTATGCGTGATGACCAGGCAACCCACAGCACGCGGGAACGCAGCGCCCGATGCTCGCCAACAGTTGTGGAATTCCAGAGTGCGCGAGACAGATGAACTTCTTGGCGTCAACCAGGGGTGGGGCGGTCATGCCGAGCTTCAGTGTGAGGAAACGAGAACGCAGATGCTGCGCGCGCGGCGTTCCGACAGTCTAAGGGGCACCTCTGCAAAGAGCCATGATGTCACCGGCACCCAACCACCACACATGCAAGCCGCGGAGCGCTCCGGCCCAACCCCCACAGGTGCCGCTAAGTGCCTCGCTGCTAGCTCATCTCTAAGTCGCCCAGTCGTCCACCTTGATCTTGATGGCGTGCGACTGCAGCGCCGCACGCACCGACCACCGCCGCTGCTGCTGCGGCGACGGCGTCCGCTGCAGCTCCGCCGCCTTGCCTGTGCCCGCCTCTGACGCGCCCCCACCCGCCGCCGGCCCCAGCGCCCCCGCTTGCTGCCGCGGCGGCGCGCCCGCTCCCCGCCCGCCCCCCGCCGCCTCGCCCTTGCCCCGCGCCCCCTCGGGCAGCTGCGGCGGAAGCAGCGTCAGCGGCGGCGGCAGCGCGCCCGCCGCCTGCACGCCCTCTCCCGCGGCGGGCGGCCGCGGGACATTGTGGTAGAGAGCCGAGGCGTGCGCCACCGCCGTCGCCGCCGCCGCCGCCAAGCCGCCCTACAATAGCTGCTGCTGATGCTGCTGCGAAGTGGAGATCGCGATGCCGGGTGGCGGGGGCAGCGGTGGGAGCGGCCGCAGGGGGTTCCCGTCACTGGCCGCCGAGGGGTGCTGCTGTGCCGCTGCCGCTGCGATAAAGTTGGGCGAGGGGCGGTGCGAGAGCGGCGACAGCGGCGTGCCAGAGCTGCTGGATAGCGCCGTGACGGAGCCAAAGCCGGCGGGATGGCCCTCGCCGCCCGCGCTGCTGCCCTCCCGCCGGTGCGACGGCGGCGGCAACGCCGCGCCCTGCGCTGCTCGCGGCGGCCCTGCGCCCTGCGATCCTCGCGGCGGCCCCGCGGCCTGCCCGTCCTCCCGCTGCAGCGCAGCCACCACGCTGCGGGCGGGCGCGCCCTCCACAGCCGGAGGCGTTGCGGCCACGCCGCCCTTCATGTGCAGCATCAGCTCCTGCAGCCGCTCGGCGCTCGAGGCCTCCGGCAAGCCAGGCGCCCCCCCTCGCCGCAATCCCTCGGCGCCCAAGTCGCCGCCGTCGCCGGCGTCGCCGAGTTCCCGCCGCACGATGCCCACACCGTCCTCCGAAGCCCCGCTCCCGCTCCCGCTCCACCTGGGAGCGTGTGAGCACAACGCGCCGCCCACCGCCGCGGCCGCTGGCGCGCGCCGCCCGCCGCTCGCGACGCTCAGCGGCGAGGACGCCGCCAGCGCCGGCCGGCGGCCCGACGCGCTGCCGCCCAGCGCCTGCGCCGCCGCCTGCAGCGCGCCGAGGCCGGCGGCCGGCCTGCCCGGCTCCGCAGGGCTGCCGCCAGCGCCAGCGGCGTCGCCGCCGGCGCCCTCCCTCGCCATGCTTTTGCGGCCAAAGGACGGCGAGGGGTACACGGATGGGCTGAAGCGGCCCGAGCCCCGCAGCAGCATAAAGGTGCCGCGGGGGCTGCTGGTCGCGCCGTCGTCGCCCTCGATGGCCGCCGCCGCCGGCCCGCGGAAGCTGACGGCGCGCGGGACGGCGTCGCTGTCCGCCGGCGCCGGGAGCGTGGTGCTCGCGGCGGCGGCACCGCTGCCCGAGGTCCCCGGAGGGTCCGCGCAGGCGGGAGAGCCCCACCCCAGCGGCCGCGCCGCGGCGGGTGGCGAGAGCTCCGACACAGCGGGGTGGGCGGGAGAGGTGGAGGCGGGCGAGGCGGCGTGGGCGTGGGCGAGGTCGGCGTCATGCTGCCGGGGGCTGTCGGCGGCGCTGCCGGGGGTGTCGCTGCCGCCGCTTGCGGGCCCCTGGTGGTGGTGGTGGTGCGGGTGGCGCTTGGAGCGGGGCCGGTAGCGCGCGCTGCCGTGCTGCACCGCCAGCACGGCAAACGTGGCCCGGCGCATGCTGCGCGCACGAGCAGCCACGCGCCGCGCACACGCGCACACAGCGTCAGTCGCGTCTCCTGCTCCACGTCACGCAACGCACCGGAAGCACTGGAAACGCCCACGGCACGCGCCGCGCACCTGGCGGTGGGCGTCCCAGCGCCGCTCCCGCCGCCCCCGACGCCGTTGCTGCTGGGCCCTCCGCTGCCGAGCAGCCCCGCCAGCGGCCCCGAGTGCTGTCCCTCGGCGCCGCCGCCCTCGCTGGGCGCCTCCCCGCTGTGCACCCGCTCCATGGAGGCGGGCCCGGGGCTGCCGGTGCTCCAGGGGCCGCCCAGCGACGCCGCGTGGCCCAGCCGGCCGCTGCCGGCGCCGCTCAGCTGCCACGACGGCTGCGACTGCAGCGCCACGGCGCTGGCCGCCCGCGCAATGTCCTCCAGCGCCGGGTGCGCGAAGGACGCGCGCCGGCCGCTGGGCGCGGCGCGCAGCGCCGCCGAGGAGGGCTGCCGCGCCGCCGGCGGCGTGGCCGAGCGGCCGGCAGGGCTGCCGGGCAGGGCCGCCGCCGCCTGCTCGGCCGACAGCTGCGACATGACACGCGCCACCAGCGTGCTGCCGCCGCCCCCCGCACCAAGCGCCAGGCCCGGCGGCGAACCCTGCGCCGCACCTCCGCCGCCGCCGCCTTGGAGCGCTGCGTTCGTGTGCTGCGAGGCGATGGTGCCAAAGGTCGGGGCAAGCGCGCCGTTGCCCAGCAGGAGGCTGTCGGTGGCCAGGCCGGAGCTCGGCGGGAGCAGGGCGGCGGCGGTGACGGTGGCCTGCGAGGTGCTGGTGCTGGGCGCGAGCAGGAGCTGCGCGGCGTGGGCGTGCGCAAAGGCCGAGCCCGGCGAGCTGGTGAGCGCGCCGCCCGGGCTGAACGGCTGCATCAGCGGGACGCTCGTCTGGCCCAGCCAGGCGTGCGGCGACTGCTGCGGCTGGTGGGCCGGTTGCTGGAAGGGCGTGGGGGAGGAGGCGGTGGGTGTGGAGGGCGCCGTGCCGCCGCCGGCTTGCAGCGCGGCGGCCCACAGCCTGTCGCGGAGCTCCGCCGTGAGCGTCGGCAGCGCCACGGGGTGGTGTGTCTGCTGCAACTGCTGCTGCTGCTGCTGCTGTTGCTGCAGTTGCTGCTGCAACTGCTGCAACTGCTGCTGGTGCTGCTGCAGCTGTCCTGCCGCCGTCGGGGCGCCGCCCGGGGCATCCTTGGCGGCCGCGCTGGTGGCTGCTGGGGTGACGTACGCCTGGGCCACCGCCGCCGCCGCCTGGGCGTCGCCGCGCCGGAGGCTGCCTGCGGCGCCCGCCGGCGCGTTTGTGACGCTGCCGCCGCGTATGGGCAGGCTGGCGAGCAGTAGCTCCCCGTCGGCCTCGCCTGGCATCGGCTGGATCTCCGGGGAGGAGCTGGCGGCGAGCCAGCGCGGCGGCGAGGCGAGTCGAGTGAGCCCGCCCGGCGCCGCGGTGGCGGCGTCTGGCTGCGGCGAGCGGGGCGCGCGCTGCCCGCCGGCGGGCGACATTGGCGGCGAGGGCGGCGGCGTGAGGCCCGTGTGCTGCAGCAGCTGCGCCTGCGCCGCCGCCAGCGCCTGCGGCGTGGGCGAAATGCGCCCCAGCGGCATGGCGCCCATCATGACGGGCGGCGGCGCGTTGCCCTTTGCGGGTGTGAGGCGGCCGCTGCCGGTGGGCGAGCCGCGCGCGCTGCCCGTGTTGGAGCTGCCCCGGGGCCCAAACATGCGGTTGTGCGGCGGCAGCACGGCGGGCGGCGCGCGCTTGGCCGAGGGCCCCGTGGTGGAGGCGACGGACGCGGTGGGCGAGGGCGGCGGCAGCAGCGCGGGCAGCGGGTACAACTGCTGCTGGCTGAGGTCGCTGCCGATGCGCGTGAAGGCGGGCGGCTGCGCGGTCCACGAGGGCGGCCCGCCGGGGTGGGCGTCTTGGCCGCTGGAGCTAGCGCCGGGCGAGGCGCTCACACCGTCGCCGTTTGCTGGCACAGGTGCTGCTGCTGCTGCGTCCTCTCGGGGCGAGAGGGAGTGGGCGCGCCTGAGCTTGTGCGCGAGCAGCCGCAGCAGCGCCAGCTGCACGGCCGTGCTGTCTTGGGGAGTGGCCTGCGCCAACAACGGCCGCGGGTGGGCGCGTGTGCATCAAGGACTCCAGGTGGGTGTCGTCCTGCCCCGTCCTGCCGTGTGTGAGTCGGGCTGAGCTGAGTTGAGCGCCTCCCACGTGGGGGTTAGCGCAGGCGGGCAAACTCACCAGGGCATCACAGGGGATGGGCGGTGCGGTGCCGGGCGGGGCCAGCAGGGCGCCGGCCTCTGCTGCCGTGGTGTTGAGCAGGAGCAGCGTGGCCTCTGGCGCCAGCTGCTGCAGCTGCCGCATAAAGGGCCCGGGGGGCTTGGGGATGGTGGCCGGCGTGACGAGCACGGCGTGCGCCGTGCGCCCCACCTGCAAGCGGGCCGCTCGCAAGAGAGAGGACACTCTCCCCTCCAGGCCTGCGCTCTGCAGAGCTTGTGTGATGACCCCCCCCCCCCGCGCTGTGCATCAAGGGGAGGAGAGGTCTGGGCGCACCGTGGCCATGGAGCGCAGCATGAGGGCGAGGTTGGACGCCGGGAAGACCACGCTGAGCGCCGTCCTGGGCTCCGTGCCCGCCCTGTGCAGCTCGCCCAGGCTGTGCTGCAGCTGCTGCAGCGTCTGGCTGTCCAGGACCGCCACCAGCTGCAGCAGCTGCTGCGCGAGCGGCATGGTCGGTGCGGCCGCGCGCACGCCGAAGTGTGTGCCACCACTGGTGCAGAGCCTGATGCTTGAGCGCCACTGGGCCCGCTGGGAGGCTTAGCTGTAAAAAGAGCTCAAGATGTGAGGAGAGCCGCTAAGCGACGTGCTGGGAGCGCCATCAATACGGCCGTGCACAAGCCCACGCCGCAAGTGCAGCGAGGCGGCCATCCACCACGCGCTGGGGTATTCCCGCGAGCAAATGTACGTGCTCCGGCGGGTGGACGGGGGCCCGCGTGGAGGCGAAGCGGCGCACATGGACGACAGGGCTTGAGGCCGAGAACCGAGTGCCACTGCCTGCAGCGCAGCACAGCTTGACGTCACTTGCCTTTACACACATTCGCGAGCTCCTCCTCGTCCTCCTCCTCGTCAGCTCGGTGAGCCTCGGGCGCTGAACTGCTGACGAGGTGGGGCGTGGTGCGGCGAGTTGCCTCACGCCTGGTGGTCTCTCCTCGGCCGATCGCGCCACGCACAGTGCAGTGCTCAGGCTCACCGCACGCCGCTGATCGCTTGCGCTCCCGCGCGCAGGCCGCTTGGCGCGCAAAAGCAGCCTCACGATGCAGAACAACAGCGTCGGCGTCCGATCAGCAGCGCAGCGCCAGGCTCTGGCGCCGCGTGTGCGCGCCGCGTTCGGCGGCGCGCCAGTGAGCCGCCAATGGGCGAGCGCCGCTGCGTCGCGGCGACGTGAGCGCCCGGCTCCCAGCGCTCTGCCTCGAGGACGCTCGGCGGACCTGGGCTGCCCCTACGAGGTGCTGGGCCTGCCGCCGGGCACCAGCGACGAGGCGGCCGTCAAGCGCGCCTACAGGAAGCTGGCGAAAAAGGTGCGCCTCCTCCTTGGCGCCTTGGCGGGCTGCTCTGACGAGGACGCTGCGGCAACGGCAACCAGGGCTACAACACGCACGGCAGAGCTCCTGAGCCTCACAGGCCTCGCTCGCATCGTGATATGTGTGTGCGTGCGCAGTACCACCCCGACGTGCTGCTCAACAGCAGCCAGCACGCGGCGGCGCAGCCGCACCAGCCGGCGCAGACGCCGACGCCGCAGCAGGCGACCGAGGAGCCCCATCAGCACGCGGAGCACCCGGTGCAGTTCCTTTCCATCGCCGAGGCCTACTCTTTCATCATGGAGCGCCTGCGCAACGGCGTGGCGGCCGACGGCGTCAGCCCGCGCCCCGGCAACTCGCGTGCCTTCCACGAGTGGATGTGGGAGTTTCGCATGCGCCGCACGTGGCAGCGGCAGCAGCGCCAGGCGGCCGCCGCGACACCGCCGGGCGCCGGCAGTGACGCCGACGACGAGGAGCCCGTGGCGGAGGACGCGTGCGGGTGCAGCGACTCGCCCACGGGGATGGGCATGAACGGCGGCGCGGCTGCCGCAGGCGCGCACCACGCCG
>VFQP010006005.1_pt1 | contig 10212 bp, 4 predicted proteins | sample 3512351 | NCBI WGS metagenome assembly VFQP01 (sample SAMN10412372, study PRJNA504923) | tailings metagenome | isolation source: Relicate 1 Philex TSF1 revegetated site | place: Philippines: Tuba, Benguet | collected 2017-08-29
GACGGAATGATGATGTCTGCGCGCAGCGCCGCGTCTCGCTTGCATCCCTGGTCAGCGGTGCGGTGCGACGGACGCGCGGCGCGCGTCCTGTCACGTCACGTCCCCAGGTCCCAGCACGCACAGCGCGACCCCCACCCTCGCACCCCCGCCGCTCCCCCCTCCTCTCTCCCCCTCCCCTCGCGCGCGCGCAGCACCTGCCGCCCCCGGCGGCCCGCCGCCCCTCACGCCTCCCCGCCGCCCGCCGCCGCCGGCGCGACGGCGGCGGCGGCGTCGATGCCCGCCGCGGCGGCGTACGCGCTGTGCAGCAGCTGCGCGGCGGCCGCCGAGAGCCCACCGTCGCCCTGGGCGGTTGCGGGCTGCGGGGCGGCGGTGGCCAGCAGCTTGGCGGCCGCGCCGTCCTCCAGGCTGGCCTTGTCGCTCAACGCGCCGCCCTTGCTCGTCTTGTGCGCCTGCGAGACAGGCAGGCGGGGCAAGGCGACAGCCGCGTGACAGGCAGGCGGGGTGCTGGTAGCCGCGTGCCAGGCAGGCGGGGTGATGGCAGCCGCGTGACAGGCAGGCGGGGTGATGGCGGCCGCGCGGCGAGCGCTCTGTGTGAGGGGCGCGATGAAGTGAGCAGGACGATGGGTCCGCCCGAGAAAGAGGTGGCGAGCGAGCGGGAGCGCCAAAAGCGCGCAGGAGGGCAGGCGGCAGGGAGAAAGGCAAGGCGAGGGGAGGGCGCGGGACCCGCACCTGCGCGTCGTGGGCGCCGCCGTTGGCGAAGCCAGCGCTCACGCGGGGCGCCGCGCCCGGCGGCACCGTCGCCGTCGCCACCGCCACGGCGCCGCCGCCGCTCAGCGCGTGCTGCTGCTGCTGCTGCTGCTGCACGGCGCCCAGCGTCGCCGCCACCGCCGCCGCCATGGCCGCCTGCACGGCGCCCGCCGTCGCAAACACCGACGCGTCGCCGTCCAGCTCCTCGGCGTGCAGCGGCGCAAGGTCCGCATTGCCGCCGCCGCCGCCGCCGCCAGCGCCCACGCCAGAGAACGACGCCCGCGGCGCGCCGCGGGCGCCGCCGCCGCCGTTGCTGGGCAGGTGGCGGGGCGGCGCGCCGGAACTGGGGCGCCGGTCGCCGCCGTGCGGTGGCGCCGCCGCGTCGGTCGACGCGCGCGAGGAGGAGGGCACGACCCTCCCGGCCCGCTGCTGCTGCTGCTGCTGCTGGGGCGGCGGAGGGGCGGCGGCGCCGGCGGACGCGTGCGAGGCGTTGCTGGGCGTGCGGTGGTGGTAGGGCGCCGGCGCGTGGTGCAGGAAGGTGGGCGCGCGCGTGGCGCCCAGCGTGGCCGATGGGCTGGAGCTGCTCAGCGAGGAGCCCTCTGCAGCGCGCAAGCGAGCGAGCGGCGCAAGCGTCGCGTCAGTCCTCCCTCGCCCCCACTCGCTAGCGGCAAAACGCCGCACGCAAAACGCCACTGCCGGCGCGACTGGCGCCTTCAAACGGGCCGTGAGAGGCGCGGGGAGGTGGAGGAGAGAGCGCTCACCGGCGGAGGAGACGCTGAGCGCGCTGCCGTGCACGTTGCCCAGGCCGTTGGCGCCGCCCGCCGCCGCCGCAGCAGCCGCGGCAGCAGCAGCGCCGTGCGCCGCGGCGCCGCCTGCGTATTCGAGCACGCTGGTGCTGACGCTCGTGGCCAGCTTGCCGCCCGGCGCGCCGCCGCCGTTCCCGCTCACGCGCTTGCCGCCGCCGCCGCCGCCCACGCGCCCGCTGCCGCCCCGCGACGGCACGCGCACGCCGGGCCCGTTCTGGTACGGCTGCTGCTGCTGTGGCGGCGGCTGCGCCGTCACCGGCGGCGCCGCGGCGGCGCTGCCGAACCGCCGCCCCAGGCCCGCCCCGGGCTGCTGCTGCTGCTGCTGCTGCTGCTGCTGCCCTGCCGCGGCCGCGGCCGCCGCTGCCGCCGCCGCCGCCGCGGCGTAGTGCACCTCTGCCAGCGTCACGAGCACGTACTGCCCGCCGGCCTCCACCTGCCGCAGCAGCGAGCCCAGCTCCTCGAAGAACCCCAGGCTGGGGGGGTGCGCGGCGCCCACGTCCGCCTGCGTGCCGCACACCAGGTGCTGCTGCGAGAGCGAACCCCGGGCGTAGCTCATGATCATGGCCTCGGCACCCAGCGGGCCCACCACGGCGCTGGGGCTCACGGCCGCCACCTTGGGGTCCACGAACCACCAGTTGGGCACGGCGTGGCTGCGCGAGCCGTCCGCCATGAAGAGCCGGAAGACGGCGGTGCTCCAGGGCGGCGTTGGCGCCGAGGACGCCACGCCGTTAGGGCTTAGCCCCATGGCGAGGAGAGAGGCGGGCGCCGAGCCCGGCGGAGACGCCGGCGGGAGCAGCAGCGCGTGCGGCGCCCACACGGCGGCGGAGGCAGAGGGTTCGGCCTGCTTGGCGTCGGGCGCCACCCACGGCGTGGCGGTGGCGGAGAAGGCGGACAGCGAGGCGGAGGAGCTGTGCGCCAGGCGGTGGTGCGGCGCCGAGGAGGGCAGCGGCGCCGCGACGGCGGCGACCGCCGGGGTGGCCTGCGCGCCCAGCGTGGGCGCGCTGAGCGGACTGCAGGGGACCGAGCCGTCCGCCGCCGCGCCGCCGCCGCCGCCGCCAGCGCCCGCCGCCTCCGCCTCACCCTCCGCCACCGCATTGCCGTCGCCGTTGGTGGCCGCGTGCGCGGGGCCGCCGCCGTTGGCGCCAGCCGCCGCCGCCGCCGCCGCCGGCGAGGGCGCCACGAGGGCGTAGGGCACGCCGTGCGGCGGCACCGGCCCCCACATCCACGCCGGCACCATGCCGCCGTGCGGGTACGCCGCCACGCCCACGCCCGGGTGGTGCGCGTACCCCGCCGCCGCCGAATCCAGCAGGTACATCCCAGGGTGCGGCGCGCCCATCGCGACGGGCATGGGCGCCGACGCCGCCGTCGCCAGGCCCAGCACCGGCGTGCTGCCAGGGCTGTCGGTGCTGCTGGCGGCGGCGCCGTTGCCGTTACCCTGGCCGGACGGCGCCCACGCCGCCGCCGCGCCGTTGGCGGGGCGGCCCGCGACGGGCCGGCCGCCGTTGGCGACGGGCGGCAGGCCCGAGAGCGCCTTGTGCAGCGCGTCGCCGGGGCCGCCGGCGCCGCCGCCGGCGTGGGGGAGCGGAAGCGCGGCGGAGCGGCGCCGCGGGAGCTGCTGCTGCTGCTGCTGCTGGAGCAGCGAGGAGCCGTTGCTGTCGCCGCCGCTGCTGCCAACGCCTAGCGGCACGCGCATGGTGCTGCCAGAGGGGTTGCGCTGCTCGATGAACCTGCAGGCGGGCACGCGCGTGGGGACCGGACGCAGAGCAGGCCTCGCAGGGTAGTAGTAGTAGTAGTAGGGTAGTAGTAGTACCGCCCTCGCCCGCGCGCCTTGAGAAAGAAAGAGGCGGAACGCGGCTCTGCCCTTCGCGGTGGCGCAGAGCTGGTCGCAGAGGGACGGCACGTGGGAGGCACGGCAGCACGCACTCACTTGTCGTAGCGCTGGAGCTCCTGCAGGCCCACGGGCTGCACCTCCAAGCGCGCCTGCCAGAACAAGCGCACGAGAGGAAACACCGCACGCAGCCGCTCCGCTCGCTTGCTTGCTCCTCTCGCCCCATCTACCGGGGAGCGATTGCTTTCGCCTCCCCCCGGCGTGGCACGAACGCAACGGGACGGGCGCGGTCCCTCCTCCACGGGGGCGAAGGAATGGCCAAGCGTGGGGTGCTGCTGCTGCTTGGCCGACGGCTCACCTCGAGCACCGTGACGAGCGCGCCCAGCGTGGTGAAGAGGCTGGGCGGCAGGCTGTTGAAGTGCGCCACGTCGGGCTGCAGGCCCAGCAGCGGCGTCCACTCCGGCAGGCACCCCGACCTGCGACCCACACGCCGCCGCGCGCGTCGCAGCAAGCAGCCGCAGCGCCAACAAGGTGACCGCCTGGCTGCGCGACGCCGTAGCGAGCGCACAGCATCGCCAGGCCGCCACGAGACGCTACCGCCCCCCGACCCTGCGCCGTCACCGCTCTCCCGTCACCTCATGCACCTCGGAACGACCGGCGACGAACAGAGCAGGCATGGCGAAGCGCACCTGTACATGTCCACCATGTGCGCCGAGGTCTTGGGCGGCGTCTTTTTGCTCTTGAGCGGCTCGTGGCTGTAGAGGTAGCACCACATGGGCGCCGAGCGCAGCAGCCGCACCGCCACGCTCGCCCTGCCCTCGCCGCCGTCGCCGTCGCCGTCGCCTGGCGCCCGCGCCGCGGCCGCGAGGTCCCTGGCCTTGCCGCCGCCACCCAGGTGCAGCTTGCTGGCCCTCGAGGTGACGGCGGTGACGGTGGCCGTGGCGGCGGGCGGCGTGCCCACGGCGACGGGCGCGTCGGCGGCGCCCTCCAGGCCCTCCCCCTCCGCCGCCTTGAGCGCCATGACGACGGTGCCGTCGTCCTCGTCCTCCTCCTCGCCTTGCTGCTGCGCTGGCGGCGTGGCGGCGGGGTGCCGCGCGGCGGCGGCTCCGGCCTGGCTGCTGGTGGTGCTGGCCGCGCTGCTGCTGGCCGCCTCGTCGGCGTCGCCGTTGAGGCTGCCGCTGGAGTGGGCGGCGGCGGCCTCGCAGAGCGTCCACAGCGGGCGGGCCCAGGTGGCGGCCGAGACGCCGTGGCGAATGCCCTCGGCGTCGACGGGCGTGTAGGTGACGCCGTTCCGGGACATCTCAAACAGGTGCGCCAGCGTCCGGTACACGCTGGCCGGCGCGTCCTGCGTGCAGGGCGCCCGGAGAGGTGCACACGCCGGCGTCGCTCTCGGGCCCACGATATCTCGCGCGCTGGGCGAGCGCGCCCCAATCCCCCCGCAAGCAGCCTGTGGCCGCACTGCATGCCCTGTGTTTTGCTGGCAGTGCGCGCTGCGCTGTTGCCGCGGCGTTGCGGAGCCGCGGCGCGGTGGTGCGGATGGGCAGGAGTTGCGGCGGAGAGCTCCCAACACGGCCCGCCTCTCGAGGTGTGAGGCGATGGCCCGCCCCCACGCTGGCGCTGGGGCCGATGGGCGACGGCGCCGAGCTGCCACTGCTCGAGTCGCGCGGACGCTGCCTGGCCGCCTGTCCGGGAGGCGCTGTGCAGCGCCGAGGGCCGCTCGAGCACCCGTAACGCGGTGTGCACACTCCGCGGCGACCAGCTCGCCCCGGCGGCCCGCGCATTGGCCGCTGGGACGCCAATGCGCGAGAGCATCGCCTGCGTGCGCTGCGGCCCTGCAGCGGCGCTGCCTCGCCCGCTGGTCCGCGCGCACCTGGGTGCGCAGGGCCTCCTTGGCCGTGTGCGTGACGCCGACCATGAGCACGCTGCCCTTGAGGCGCTTGCCACGGTACAGCCCCATCATGTCCTCGGCGCTCACGGGCCCTTGCACAGCAAAGTGGCACGCCCCCGAGCCCCCGAGCTCCGGCTTGGCGAGCTTCCAGTTCGTCGAGTAGAGCCACCAGGGCGCGCTGGCGAACAGCTTGACCGCGTCATCGCTGTGCGTGCTGCTGCTGCTGCTGCTGTCGTGACAGGCCTCGTGGATGGACGAGCCATGGCTCTCTGGCCTCCGCAGGCTCGCCATCGCTGCCCTGCGCCGGCCCCTGGCAGCCAGCCGCGTCACCAGAGCCGCGGCATCGCCTCAGCCGCTTGCTGCGCGCCTGCCCCTTCCTTGCGCCCGGTGGGGGGTGGCTCCCCACCTGCTGCTGGGGAGGCGAACCGCTCGCGGGGACTGCTCAGGAGCCGCGCTGCCCCTGGCCGGCCCTCGGCAAGCGCGCGGCAGCGGGCCAATGGGTGGGGAGCTGCAGGCGGTGCTACGTGCTGCGTGGGTGATGATGCTCAGGGGTGCCTGGTGTGGAAGCATGGCCCTGACCCCTCTCCTGCATGCGCCCACTCCCCGGCGCGCACCGAGGTGGCGGCCTACACACCCGCTCGGCACACGGGACAAGTCGCAGCGCGCAATCCCCTGCCCCAGGCCGCTGGCGGCCGCTGCTGCCCTCCGGCTCCGGAGTCGCTTTCCGGCGCAGAGAGTGTGATGGTGGGCGCAGCCAAAATCGCAGAGGGTCGCAGAGGGACCGCTCAGAGCGTGCTTCACCTGCAGCAAGTCCCCGGGCAGCCAGTGCGCCTGCGTGAGTGGCAGAGCAACCTGCCCTGCTGACCTTAGAGGGCCACACGCGGCAGCGCACACGGCCTCAGCAGGCGCCGCGGCGTGCCAGGCCTGCGTGCGCCGTTCAGAGCTGGTAGCGCTGGTGCTGTGGCCCAGGGCTGCCGCTGTGAGGAGCCACCTGCAGGCCTGTGCGCGGTGGATCGAGGAGCGCTGTGACGCGCACCATCGCAGCCCCATCGAGTTGCCCCGCGGACAGCTCATCATTGCATTGCTCCAGAGCGCAGCGAGGTGAGTGCGCTATTCATGAGCCACCAGCGCGGGTACTACCGTCGTCGACACCATCGGTTCACTAGTGAGGACAGGCAGACATCGCATGCATCAGCGGAGCGCCCGCTGCGTGCATGCCGAGCAGGGGCGTCAGGGGGTGTCACACAAATCAGGGGGGGAGAGAGCAGTGCAGGGGTCGGTCTGAGTCGCGCCAAGGAACACGCAGCCCACGGTGTGCGCAGGGAGACGGCAAGAGGGTCTGAGGAGAAGCACCAGGAACTGGGAGACAGAGAGGGTCGCGCCGAGGTGTCCCGGGGCATTGGATTGCAGTGACGAGGGTCGGGCGCGACAAGCACCCCGCATGGCACACCACTTGGGCGGTCTGGCAGACCAGCAGCAGAGAGCTTGATCGAAACCTCAATGTCACAGTCCAGGCGGGGCGCCCCAGCACGCCCGGGGTATGCTGCCGCAACCCCCACGCCGCAGCACGTGCGCGGCAGGGCACCTGTGTGCCGCGTGGCGCGTGCGAGGCAGCCCGCCACGCAGCACCAGACGCAACCCAAGGCGAACACGCGCTGCGCAAGCAGGGCTAGGAGACGCACTGCGTCAGGGGCTCTTGGGAGCGCACATTACCACTTTTGGGGCTCTCTGTTCTGTCATGCATCCAAGCGTTCGCAGAGGGCGCAGCAGGCGCCTCCCCCACTTGCCGAGCACAGGCCCGCACGGGCGGCGCGGCGGCGCGGTGAAGGGGGCGGCGCCCGCCCGTCAGGCAGCGTGTCCAATCGTGTACACGTATACAGAGCGGCCGTCGGGCGCCCGAATCGGCGGCGTGCACGGGCGCGCCTACCGTCGCAATAGCGGGAAGCACCACCCCTCGCTTGCCACTTGGAAAGCCATGGCGTCAACACAGGAGAGTAAACCGAGCCGCAGCCGCCGCCCCAGGCCCGCCCCACGCCCCCATTCTTGGGTCTCACTCGTCCAAAGCAAGGGGCCACTGGCCCTGCCCTGTGAGTTCACTCACCCTGGCGCCAGGGTGGGGGCGTAGGCGCCGCACCACCCCACACGCAGAGCGGCGACACTAAGCCGAGGAGAGGAAGGGCGTGGGGCGGGGCCAGAGCAGAGGACGCCAGACGCGTCCCATATCCGCACCGCACCGCGCCGCACGCTCTCCGCAGCGCAGAAAGCCGTCGGAGCTGCCGCGCCATCAGAAAGCGACGCCGTGCGCGAAAGAGCCCTCTTCAACCCAACGGGCCCTCTGCCGCCGCCCGCCCACCCTCACTGCAGCACTGGGAGGTCGTCAGAGAGCAGCTCCATAAAGTTCTCCAGCGACCCCGCCGCCGCGTTCTTGAAAAAGTCATGCATGGCGCCCAGGTTGCCCTCGCGCCCGCCGGCCTGCGCGCTCATGCTCAGCTGCTGCGCCGCCGCCGCCGCCGTGCCCGGCGCCGCCGCCGGCCCGCCGTCGCCGTGCTGCTGCTGGTGGTGCGCGCCGGCACTGCCGGCGCCCAGGTGCGAGTGCAGCGGCTGCGGCGCCGACGGCGCGGCGTTGAGCGGCTGGCGCGAGGTGGGCAGCATGGAGGCGCTGGGAGGGTCGTCGAGCAGCTGCCCGTGGAGGAGCTCCCCTGCACGTGTGTGCGGCAGAGCAGCAGCGAAGGCGCCGGCGTGGGTCGCGTAACGGCGCAGGCACGGAACACCTCGCTCCTCGCACGCGCTGCGCACACGACCACGCCCCCCAACTCTGCCACTTGTGCCCGCCCACCACAAGCCCCCCACGCCGTCCCCCGTGGCCCCCCTCGCTCACCTGTGGGCACCGTCATCTGCGAGCTGCTTGGGAAGGCGTTGCTGCGCCCGCCGGCGCCGCCCATCAAGCCCCCGCTAAACCCCGACTGCATGAGCGGCGGCAGCGCGTGCCCGCCCGCCCCCATCCCCAACTCGTCCGCCAGGCTCGCGCCGCCGCCGCCGCCGCCGCCGCCGCCGTTGCCGCCGCCAGCGCCGTACATGAACTGCATCGGCTGCTGCTGCTGCTGCTGCTGCGGGAACAGCCGCTGCTGCTGCTGCTGCTGCTGAGGGTCGCCGAGCGGCATCTGCATCGCGCCCAGCTGCTGCTGCAGGTGCTGCTGCATCAGCACGTGGTGCATGGAGGCGGCGGAGGGCGGCATCCCCTGCAAGCCATGCGCGCCCAGCAGGCCGTGGCCGCCGGCGCCGCCGCCGTGCCCCAGCATCCCCAGCGCCGCCGCCTGCTGCTGAAGTAGCAGCTGCTGCTGCTGCAGCGACAGCCCGCCTGGCGGCATCGCCAGCATCGCCGCCGCCGCCGCCGCGCCGTTCTGCGCCGCCGCCGCCGCCGCGGGCTGCTGCTGCGGCTGCTGCTGCTGCTGCTGCGCCAGCGCCAGCAGCAGCGGGTGCAGCGGCGGCGCACCGGCGCCGGCCGGCTGCTGCTGCTGCTGCTGCTGCTTGGCGCTGAGCGCCGCCGCCGCCGCCGCGTGCGCGCCGCCGGCTCCGGCGCCGCCGTTGCCCAGCAGCGTCGCAAACAGCTTCTGCTGCTGCGCCATGGCGGCCGCGGCGGCCGCCGCCGCCGCCGCCGCCGCCGCGGCGGGATTGCCGCCCGCCTGCGGCTGCTGCGCGCCGGCCGCCAGCGACGCCACCACGGCCTCGTTGAGCGAGAGCCCGGGCACGGCGGCGGCGGCGGCGGCCGCCGCCGCCACGGCCGCCGCCGCCGCCTTGCTCTCCGCCTGCTGCTGCTGCTGCTGCTGGGCGGTGGCCAGGTGGTTGGCCACCACGGCCGACTGGACCAGCCCCGGCGGCGGCGCGCCGCCGTAGCCCATTTGCGTGAGCGCCTTGGACAGCTTGACGATCTGCCGCCGGGGCCACCGCTTGATGCCGTGGCGCCGGCACGCGCGCTTGAGCGTCGTCGCGCAGATGCCCAGGTTGGCCGCCGCCTCCTTGAGCCCCAAGCCGAACTGGGCCTGCGCGCATGCGTTAGGGCTTGCGCTCCCATGAGTCACGCACCGCACCATTTAAGCTCCTCCTCGTCGCCACCCACCGCTAGTGCAAGCCCTCAGGGCTCAGGGCGCACCTGCAGGTCCTCGAACCGCAGCCGCTTGCCGGCGCCGCCCTGCGAGCGGTTGTTGCCGCCGCCCTTGCCGTCCTCGTCGTCGTCAGAGTCCCCGTCGCCGTCGCTGCCAATGTCGTCCTCCTCGCCGCCCGCCTCGCCGCCCTCCGCCGCGCCGCCGCCGCCGCCGCCGCCCTCGCCGCCGCCCTTGCCCGGCCACCCCGTGCCGGACCGCGCCGTCACGCTCGGCTGCTGCTGCTGCTGCTGCGCTGCCAGCTGCAGCGCGGTGCTGGAGCCCACGCGCGGCGGCGGCGGCAGCATCAGCCCGGCGGCCGCCTTGACCGAGGACGTCGCCGTGCCGCCGTGCACGCTGCCGTCGCCGCCGCCGTCGCCAGCGCCGTTGCCGGCGGCGGCGGCGCCGTTGCTGGCGTGGCCGGCGGCGGCCGTGGCGGCGGCGGCCGCCGCAGCAGCCGCCTCGTGAAGCGTGGCGCCCGCGGCCGCCGTGGGTGCCGCCGCCGCGCCTGCGCCGCCGCTGCCACTGCCGCCGCTGATGAGGGCTTTGAGCGACTGCAGCATGGCGGGCGGGAGGTTGTGGCTCGTCATAAAGGCGAGCAGCTGCTGCATCTGCCCGTCTTCCAGCTTCCCGCCAGCTTCCTTAGGCGCCGCGGCCGCCGCCGCGCCCTCCAGAAGCGCGCCGGGGCCGGTGGACGCACCGCCGGCGCCGGCGTCGCCATCACGCCGGCTGTCGGCCCTCTGCGCGTCGCCCGCGCTGTGCGTGCTGGCGGGCCGCCCGCTGCCCGTCGCGGCGCTGCTGGTG
>VFQP010006006.1_pt1 | contig 10210 bp, 7 predicted proteins | sample 3512351 | NCBI WGS metagenome assembly VFQP01 (sample SAMN10412372, study PRJNA504923) | tailings metagenome | isolation source: Relicate 1 Philex TSF1 revegetated site | place: Philippines: Tuba, Benguet | collected 2017-08-29
CGGGCAGGCCGGCCAGCCGTGCAACCTGAATGCCGTAGCTTCGATCCGCGGCCCCGTCCGCCACCTCGTGCAGGAAGACGACCTCGCCCTCCCATTCGCGCACTTTCATCGTATGATTGGTGACGCGGGTTAAGGTTTTTTGAAGGCTGGTCAATTCGTGGAAATGGGTGGCGAACAGCGCCCGGCATCCCGTGCCGTCGTGCAGCGCCTCCACTGCCGCCCAGGCGATCGACAGGCCGTCGAAGGTCGCCGTGCCGCGCCCGATCTCGTCGAGGATGACCAGCGAGCGCTGCGTGGCGCGATTGAGGATGGCGGCGGTCTCGACCATCTCGACCATGAAGGTCGAGCGGCCATGGGCGATGTCGTCGGAGGCGCCGACGCGCGAGAAGACGCGATCGACGACACCGATGTGCGCGCGCGCCGCCGGCACGTAGCTGCCGGTCTGCGCGAGGATGGCGATCAGCGCATTCTGCCGCAGGAACGTCGACTTGCCGCCCATGTTGGGCCCGGTCAGCAGCCACAGCGCGCCGTCCGACAGGTCGCAGTCGTTGGCGACGAAGGTCTGGGCGGCGTCGGCAAGACGCGCCTCGACCACAGGGTGGCGGCCGCCCTCGATGCGGAACGCCAGCGTGCCGTCGACTTCCGGGCGGCACCAGGCGCGGGTCGCCGCCAGGTGCGCCAGCGCTGCCGTCACATCGAGTTCGGCGAGCGCGTCGGCCAGCGCCTGCAGGCGGTGCGTCTCGTCGCCCACTGCCAGCACCAGCCGGCCGAAGATCGAAAGCTCGATCCCGAGCGCCGCCTCGTGCGCGCGGGCAATGCGGCCCTCGAGCTCGGCCAGCTCAGCCGTGGTGAAGCGCATGGCACTGGCGAGGGTCTGGCGGTGGATGAAGGTCGCCCGCAGCGGCTCCTCGAGCAAGCGACCGCCCACTGCCGAAGGCACTTCGACGAAATAGCCGAGCACGCCGTTGTGCCGGATTTTCAGCGCCTTGAGTCCGGTCTCCTCGCACAGCCGGGCATTGAGCACGGCGACCACGCCGCGCGTCTCGCTGCCCAGAGCCCGCTCGGCGTCGAGCCCGGCATCGTAGCCGCGGCGCACGAATCCGCCCTCGCCGCTGGCGAGCGGAAGTTCGTCGGCCAGAGCCGACTTCAGCTCGTGCGCCAGCGCGGCGGGCGCGTCGCTCAGGGTTGCGGCCAGGCGGGCGAGCACCTGCCGCGGCGCCTGCACCGCCCCGAGGAGGCCGGCGAGCGCACCAGCGGCCGCGACTGCGGCACCAATGGCGGCGAGGTCGCGCGGGCCGCCTCGATCGAGCGAGAGCCGGGTCAGCGCGCGCGTCAGGTCCGGCGCGGAACGCAGGGCGGTGCGCAGGCGATCGGTCAGCAGCGGATCGGCGACCAGCGCCTCGACGGCATCGAGCCGCGCATTGATCAAAACCGGATCGCAGAGCGGCGCAGCGAGTCGTCGCGCGAGGAGGCGAGAGCCCGGGCCGGTCACGGTCAGGTCGATCTCGTGGCGCAGCGATCCGCCGGCGGTGCCGCGCTGGGTCTCGGTGAGTTCCAGCGACGCCCGCGTCGCGGCATCGATGGCCATGACGGCGCCGGCGGCCGGGGGTGACGGCGGGCGGAGTGGCGGCGCCCGGCCCTTCTGGCTGTCCACGACATAGGTCCAGAGCGCGCCGAGCGCGGCCCGCACGTTGCGCGACCAGGCCGTGGGGTCGGCCAGGCCGGCGAAGGCCCCGCGCAGGGTGACGGTCGCCCGCTCGCTGTCGAAGCTGTCGGCCGGAACCAGCGTCACCGCCTCGCGCAGGGCGGTCGGGAAGGTGCCCGCCTCCATGAGCGCATCGCGTGCCGTCTCCGTGAGGAGCAGTTCCGCGGGAGCGATGCGGGCCAGTTCGTCGGCCAGTGCCGCGGGCGGCACCTCAGCGGCAAAGGTCTCGCCGGTCGAAATGTCGGACCAGACCAGGGCATGGTCGCCGCCGCGGCCGGGATGCAGCGCCGCCAGATAATTGCTGCCGCGTGCCGGCAGCAGCTCGTCCTCGGTAATGGTGCCGCGGGTCACGAGCCGGACAACGTCGCGCTTTACCGGTGACTTGCCGCCGCGCTTCCTCGCCTCGGCCGGGTCCTCCACCTGTTCGCAGACGGCGATGCGATGCCCGAGGCCGATGAGCTTGCGCAGGTAGTCCTGCGCGGCATGCACCGGCACCCCGCACATCGGGATGTCCTCGCCCATGTGCTTGCCACGCTTGGTCAGCACGATGCCCAGCGCCGCCGAGGCCGTCTCCGCATCCTCGAAGAACAGCTCGTAGAAGTCGCCCATGCGGTAGAACAGCAGGTAGCCGGGATTGAGCGCCTTGATCTCGAAGAACTGCGCCATCATCGGCGTCAGCACGGCGGCCGGCGCGTCCGGCGCCTCGGATGCGGAAATCTCAGACTGGTCGGTCACGCGCGTGGTTCGGCCCTGCGGAAGGCCGGGACATTAGGGGAGGCGGCGGACGATTCCAACCGTCCGGCATGGCAGCCCTGCGGCTGCCCTGCCTTGCGGATGCACGTCGCCGTGCCGACCTCACCTCTTTCCGGAACGGCAGCTGCCGAACGGTCGCGATGCGCGGCCACCGAACCGCCATGAAGTGCGGTTCATCACCGGTTCATGCGCCGACGCTAGAAGCGCGGCGTCACTTTCAGACGACAACAGCAAGAGCAAGAAAAATGCAAAACAACGAACTGATCCGGCGGCGCCCGAAGCGCTTTTCCCGTCCGGTGCGTCACGAAGATCCGACCGGCGCCTGGACCATCCGCGACTGGGCTGACCTGCCCGTCCACCATCCGCGCGAGGCTGCGGGCGCGCTCTAGGCTCACTCGCAGAGGCGTGCGGTGCAGCGCTCGCCGTGGCACCCCATGTCGAGGTGCAGGTGATCGTGATGGTCGGCATTGGCCTCGGGGCCGAGAGTCGTCGTGAAAACCGAACAGGCCGCGTCGTGCGCAAAGCGCAGGAGGCGGCCTTCGTCTTTTCCGGCAGCGGGCCAGCCCGATTCCACGAGTACCGTGCGGCCGTCCTCCAGCGTGAAGCCTGCCACGTCCACGGCATTGGCGAGACCATGCTCGCTCAGCCTTCCCTCCTCGCTGCCATTCACTCCCCGGCACTGATAGCCGGTACCCGTGAGGATGCTGGCAAGGCGCGTGTCGAGCCGAGAATCGACGTAGCCGTCGATGGCTTCGGCCCAGCCGGGCATCGCTTCGGCCATTTCGCAGGTTGTGGTGATCGGGCTCGACAGCTCGAGCATCCGCCCGTTGACCAGCAGCCCGGTGACCGACAGCGGCGACTGCTCGCGGCACTGTCCCTCGTCTATGGGCGGCAGCATGACGGCGGCAACCCGTCCCTGCAGCATAGCCGGGCAGGCCGTCTGGTAAATCCGCTCTGCGGCCGGGGCGGCCTCGACTGGCACCGGCGCGGCGGCTTCGGCAGCAGGCGCCGGCGTCGATGGCCGTGGCCGCGGCAATGGCGGGTCGCCTTGCCCGAAAGCCGTTGTGGTGAAGAGCAGAGCGGCAACCAGCACGATGCGCATGATCTGAAACGGCGATCCCGAGGCGGAGGTTGCGGATTCGCCGTTCTCAGCAATTGACCGGCGCCGCGCATCGGGCTCAGTGGATGCCGGGACACGGACGAAACGACCATGACAGACGAACGCCGCTATCCGATCGAGCGCGTGGAAGCACAGACCACGGCGCGCCTCAGGGCCATCGGCGCCAGCGAGGAGTCGCTGGCTGACGCCGTCCGGGCGATGATGCACGCCTCGCTCCACGGCATCGACAGCCATGGCGTTCGACTGACCCTGCATTACTGCCGCATGCTCGAGGGCGGCCGGCTCAACCGCCAGCCCAACGTCACCGTCGACCGGCGCGCTGCCGCCAGCGCCGTCGTCGACGGCGACGACGGACTGGGCCACCACGCCGCCTATCGCGCGGTTGCCGCCGGCATGGACATTGCCCGCGAGGCGGGCGTGGCGGCGGTCGGGGTGCGCCGGTCGTCGCATCTGGGCGCCGCCGGCGCCTATGCCCTCTTCGGGGCGGAAGCCGGGTTTCTGACCTTCGCCACCACCAATACCGACTCGATGGTCGCCCTGTTCGACGGCGCCAGGCGTTTCCATGGCACCAATCCGCTAGCCCTTGCCGCGCCGGTTCCCGGGCAGCGGCCATGGCTCCTCGACATGGCGACATCGTCGATCCCGATGAACCGCGCCCTGCTCTACCGCACGCTCGGGCGCCCGCTGCCGGAAGGCGTTGCGGCCGACGGCGCCGGCAATCCGACACGCGATCCTGCGGATGTGGCCATGCTGCTGCCGCTGGGCGGCGCCGATTTCGGCTACAAGGGCGCCGCTCTCGCCGGCATTGCCACGCTGCTGTCGGCGGTGCTGATGGACGCCACGCTCGACGCCGATTTCATCCCCATGTTCGACAGCCCCGACATCTCGTCGCCGCGCAACATGGGGCACTTCGTGATCGTCATCGACCCGGACAAGTTTGCCGGCGCCGACGTCTTCGGCCGCAATATCCTGCGCTATCTCGACAGCCTGCGCGGCGCCCCGGCCCGGGCGGGCGGCAGGGTCATGGCCCCGGGCGACCGCGAATGGGCCGTGGCCGCGGACCGCCGGGCCAACGGCGTGCCGGTCGATCCGGAGACCGCGGCTTTCCTCGGGCTCTAGCGCAGCTCCACGCCGGTCGGCCGGTCGAGGAACTGCAGGTCGGCGACCGGTTCGCCGTCGATGCGGCGCATCAGGAGCTCGCCGAGCTTGCGGCCCGCCAGCTGCACGTCCTCGAGCACCGTCTCGACGCGCGGGCGGAACTGGTCGAAGAGCGGCGAAGCGCTCTTGGCGATGACGTCGACATCGACGCCCACGGCGACGCCGCTGTCGGTCAGGCCGGCGATCGCCGACAGCGCGGAAACCTCCGACCCGCAGATATAGCCGTCCGGAGCCCCGGGGCGCTTTAGCCGGCGCATGACGTAGTCGCGCAGCACGTCGGCCGGGCTGTCGAGCGTCACGTCGGCTGCGATCTCGTGATCCACCCCGGTCTCGGCCACCGCCCGCACGAACCCGGTCCGCATGTGCTCGCTATAGGTCAGCGAGCTCAGTGGCAGGATGATCGCGATGCGGCGCCGACCTTTGGCGACGAGGCGCTTCACGGCCGCGTAGGTGAAGGCATCGTTGTCGAAATCGACGTATGGGTGCGGCGTCGGCCAGTGCGTGCGGCCGTGCGAAACGAAGGGAAAGTTCTCTTCGAGCAAGTAGGTCACGCGCTCGTCGAAGAACTCGGTGCGCGAAAAGACGATGCCGTCGGCCATGCGGTTGCGCACGATGTGGCGGATAGGCTCCATCGGCGACACGTTGCGGAAGTTCGGCGTGATCACGAGGTGGTAGGCAGAACCCTGCATGGCCGCCGTCAGGCCACCGACCAGCGACGAACCGAAGCCGAGGATTTCCTCGTTGGGCGCCAGCACCAGAGTGATGACATTGGTGCGGCCGGTCTTGAGGCGCAAAGCCGCGCGATCCGGGAGATAGCCGACCTCGGCAGCCACCTTCTGCACCAATTCGCGCGTCTCGGCGCTGAGCTCCGGCGCATTGTTGAGGGCGCGGGAAATGGTCGTCGTGGCAAAGCCGGTCATCTTGGCGATGGTGCGCAGCGTCGGCTTGCCGGAGGGCGGGACGCCGCGCCTGCGCTGCGGGCCGGGCGGCGTTTCATTCATCTCATGAGGTCCTTCGCGGGCTAACATGTCAGCACGGCCGGTCGCGGCATTCAAGCCTTCCCTCGGACCTGCGACTTCGCCATTGGTCGCACCGCAGCGGCGGGAACCCGTTGATTTTGTTCGGACAGTGTACGTCCTTTTCCTGCCGGGCCTAAAAAACAGTTCGAACCGGTCTCGCCAAGACGCATTGCAGCGCGTATGTTGCCTTGCGTCGGTGGAGACCTGCCGATGTGTCACTGGCGCCAGACCGGAGGGAACCGACATGATCGTCCATCGTCGCACCGTATCCCGAACCGGCTCGATTTGGCGCAAACGCGCAGACGCCTCCGTAGGGTGTTGGCAACTCAAACGAAACTGACGGTCAACCGTCACACCTTCGTCTCACAGTTCCACTAACACCCCGGCCCGGACCCCCAGGCCGATGGAGTCACCGTCATGCAGCACTCCCATGCTGACCGGCCGGTCGCGGCCAGACCTGTTCTCATCGACGTCGACGGCGAGCCGCTGGGCGTCGTCGTGCGCGACGGCGAGCGCTTCCGGTTCCTTGCCGTGAAGCTCCCGGTGTTCGCCATCGACGGCAACGTCTTCGACACGGTGGCCGAAGCGCAGGCGGCGGCGCAGGCGGCGGTCGCCTCGGGCATCATCCAGCCCTGACAAGCGGTGCGGCCGCCCGAAGGCGGCCGCCGGACATCACTGCTTGGCGGCGACGGCCGCCGCCTTGTCCGCATCCCACCACCACACTGTCGGGAAGCCCACGGCGTAGTAGGGCAGCGTCTCGGGGTGTCCGAAGCGGTCCCAGCGCGCGATGCGCGACTTGCGCAGGGTGTAGGTTGGCAGCACGAAGTGGTGGGCCAGCAGCACCCGATCGAGCGCGCGGGTGGCAGCCTCGAGCGTATCGCGATCCTCGGCGAAGATGATCTTGTCGATCAGCGCATCGACACCCGGATCGGCAATCGAGGCATAGTTGCGCGTATCGTCCTCGGTCGCCGAGCCGGAGCCCCAGTAGAAGCGCTGCTCGTTGCCCGGCGAGAGGGACTGGGCCCAGCCGGTATAGATCACATCGTAGTCGCGGCTGCCCACCCGTTCCTGATACTGCGCCGAATCGACGGTGCGCACCGTGACGGCGGCGCCGAGTGCCTCGAGGTTGCGCTGGAGGTGCAGCGCGACCGGCTCGATGGTGGGACCGTTGAGCAGGATTTCGAATCCGAACTGCTCGCCGGCGGCATTGACCAGCCTGCCGTCGCTGCCGATGGTCCAGCCGGCCTCGGCGAAGAGCTGCGCCGCGCGCCGCAGGTTTTCGCGCGCCTTCACCTCGTCGCCACCCGTCGGATTGACGAACTCGGTGGTGAATACCGATGCCGGGACAAGGTCGCGGACGCTTTCGAGGATTTCCAGTTCCTTGCCCTGCGGCAGTCCGGATGAGGCCAGATCGGTGCCGAAGAAGTAGGAATTGACGCGTTCGTACTGGCCGAAGAACAGGTCGCGGTTCAGCTCCTCGAAGTCGAAGGCATAGGACAGCGCCTCCCGCACGCGCTCGTCCTTGAACTTCTCGAGGCGCAGGTTGGGCACGAAGCCGACCATGATGCCGGAACTGCGGTAGTTCTCTTCGAAGAGCTCGCGCACGATGCGGCCGTCGTTGACGGCCGGGAAGTCGTACTCGCGGGCCCAGCGCCGGGCGACGTTCTCGTCCCACCAGTCGAACTGGTCGCCCTTGAAGGCCTCGAACATCACCGTGGTGTCGCGGAAGTACTCGTAGCGGATCTCGTCGAAATTGTTCTGGCCCACGCCCCAAGGGGTATCCGCCGCCCACCAGTCCTCAACGCGCTTGAAGCTCACGGTGCGCCCGGGCGAGAAGGTGTCGATCCGGTAGGGCCCCGAGCCCATGGGGATTTCGAGCGTCGGCCGGCGGATGTCGCGCGTCTGGCCATCGGCCCCCGTTCCTTCCCACCAGTGCTGCGGCAGCACCAGCAGCTGCCCGAGAATCTGCGGCAGCTCGCGGTTGCCGGTGGTGTCGAACGTAAACCGCACCTGCCCCTCGACCGGGCTGTCGACGCCGGTAACATTGGCATAGTACTGGGCGACGTTGGGGTTGATCTCCATCAGCGTGTTGAACGACCAGATCACGTCGTCGGCGGTGATCGGCTCGCCGTCCCACCAGTGGGCGCGAGAATCGAGCCGGAAGGTGACCGAGGAATAGTCGTCCGGCCAGGTCACTGCCTCGACGATGTGCCCGTACTGGGTGGACACTTCGTCCATCGGCGAATCCATCAGCGTCTCGTAAACGAGGCCGAGTCCGGTCGCCGCCTCGCCTTCGGGCAGAATGGGATTGAAGGTATCGAAGCTGCCCATTTCCGACAGCCGCACCGTACCGCCCTTGGGGGCGTCCGGATTGACGTAGTCGAACTGCGTGAAGCCCTCGGGATACTTGGGCTCCTCCATCAGCGAGGTCGCGTGGCGCCAGACTGGCGCCGCATCCTGCGCGAGGATCGGTGGGGACAGGGCAAGGGCGGGCAGCAGGGCAGCCGCCAGTACGAGCGGACGAACAGACAGGTGCACTTTTCTCGAACTCCTCATGCGATCCATCGGGCAGTCCGGGCGGCAGCGAAGCGCCCCCCAGGTAATTGCAGTCTAGCGCCGCGGGTGGCGTCGGGCTACGTGGCCGACGGCCCCCCGTCGACAGCCGCGACATCGAAAGCCGCAGCCATCAGCGCCCGCGTATAGGGCGATCGCGGCGCCGCGAAGACCTCGGACGAGGGCCCCTGTTCCATCACCCTGCCGTCCTTGAGGACGATGACGTCGTGGGCCAGCGCCCGCACCACCTTGAGGTCGTGCGAAATGAACAGGTAGGAAAGCCCGCGCCGCTGCTGCAGTCCGCGCAGCAGGTCGACAACCTGCGCCTGCACCGAAACGTCGAGCGCCGATGTCGGCTCGTCCAGCACGATGAATTTCGGCTCGAGCACGACCGCGCGGGCAATGGCGATGCGCTGGCGCTGGCCGCCCGAAAATTCGTGCGGGTAGCGACCGGCCATCGCCGGATCGAGACCGACCTCGCGCAGCGCCGCGTCGACCCGCGCCTGCCGTTCCGCGGGGGTGAGGTGCGGGAAGTGCACCGCGAGGCCCTCGGCGACGATTTCGCCGACGGTCAGCCGCGGGCTCAGCGACCCGTATGGGTCCTGGAACACCACCTGCATGTCGCGTCGCAGCGGCCGCATGGCCCGCCAGCCGAGCCCGGCAATGTCGCGGCCGAAGAAAACGATGCGCCCTTCCGACCGCAGCAGGCGCAGCACGGCGAGGCCGAGGGTGGTCTTGCCCGAGCCGCTCTCGCCGACGATGCCGAGCGTCCGGCCCTCGCGCACCGCTACCGACACGCCGTCGACGGCCTTGATGTGCCCGACCGTGCGCCGCAGCAGCCCACGGCGGATATCGAACCAGACGCGGATGTCGGAGGCCTCGAGCACCGTCCGTGCCGACGGCGACGATGGTGGCGGACTGCCCTGCGGCTCGGCCGCCATCAGATGGCGTGTGTAGGGGTGGCGCGGGGCGGCGAACACTTCAGCCGTGGTGCCGGCTTCGACGATCTCGCCATTGGTCATCACGCAGACCCGGTCGGCGAAGCGCTTCACGATGCCGAGGTTGTGGGTGATGAACAGCATGGCCATGCCGAGCCGCTGCTTGAGGTCGGCAAGAAGCTCGAGGATCTGCGCCTGTACGGTCACGTCGAGCGCAGTGGTCGGCTCGTCGGCGATCAGCAGGTCCGGTTCGTTAGCGAGCGCCATGGCGATCATCACGCGCTGCCGCTGCCCGCCCGAAAGCTGGTGCGGAAACGAGCCGAGCCGGCTCTCCGGTTCGGGAATGCGGACCAGGTCCAGCAGCTCGATCACCCGGCTGCGTGCCGCCGCCCGCGACAGTCCGCGATGCACGACGAGCACCTCGCTCACCTGCTTTTCGATGGTGTGCAGGGGATTGAGCGAGGTCATCGGCTCCTGGAAGATCATCGAGATGTCGGCGCCGCGCACGGCACGCAGCTGATCCTCCGGTAGCGCCAGCAGGTCGCGGCCCTTGAACAGGATCTTTCCCGACGGGTGGCTCGCCGGCGGGTAGCTCAACAGGCGAAGTACCGACAGCGCCGTCACCGACTTGCCCGAGCCGCTCTCCCCCACGAGCGCCAGCGTCTCCCCGGCAGCCAGGTCGAACGATACCCCGCGCACGGCATGGATGGTGCCGCCCTCGGTGGCAAAATCCACCCGCAGGTTCTCGACGGAGAGGAGCGGGGTCACAGGTCGACCTTCCGTTTTCCCATTGCAGGTCTCCTGGGCCCGATCCTACCGAAAGGTCTTCCGGGGATCAAAAGCGTCGCGGACGGCCTCGCCGGCAAAGACCAGCAGGGTGAGGATGAGGGTGATGACGAAGAACCCCGAAAAGCCGAGCCACCAGGCGTTGATGTTGTCCTTGCCCTGCGCCAAGAGCTCGCCG
>VFQP010006007.1_pt1 | contig 10209 bp, 9 predicted proteins | sample 3512351 | NCBI WGS metagenome assembly VFQP01 (sample SAMN10412372, study PRJNA504923) | tailings metagenome | isolation source: Relicate 1 Philex TSF1 revegetated site | place: Philippines: Tuba, Benguet | collected 2017-08-29
GCTGGTACGTAGCGGCCTTGTCGCGCGGCTCGATCGTCACGCCCGGCCGCTGAGGTTCCTCGCGGGCCTCGGCGCGCTGCTGGGCAGCAACCGGGGCGGCATGACGATTGAGGCCAGCGGCGTGGATCGGCAGGGCGCGCCAGTCGTCGCCCGCTGGTGGCTGCGGGCGCCGCCGGGCGCCGGCCCTAACGTGCCGACATTCGCTGCCCTCGCGCTGGTGCGCCGCATCCGCGACGGTAATCCGCCCGAGGCGGGGGCGCGGCCCTGCACCGACATCCTCGGTCTCGGCGACTTTGAAGCGGACTTCGCCCGCTTCGGCATGGACAGCGGCATCGACCGCGGTACCGCGTCGCCACCGCTGTTCCTCCGGGCGCTGGGCGAGGCGTTCGAGACACTGCCCGAGGTCAACCGCCGCATCCACGCACCCGCGCCGGCGGTGGTCCTTGCCGGCGAGGCCAATGTGGACGGCGCGGCGAACAGACCGGGCCGCATGCTGGCCAAACTGTTCGGCCTCCCTCCCGAGGCAAAGGCGGTGCCGCTCCGCGTCGTCATCGAGGCGACGTCCGGCGGGGAAGAGCGCTGGTCGCGCCTTTATCCAGTCCGCGCCATGCGCAGCGCCTTCGGCAGGCCCGATCCGGCCACGCACAGCGTCGAGGAGCGTTTCGGCCCGTTCCGTTTTCGGCTGCGGCTCGATCCGCGCCCGGACGGGCTGGACATCTCGCCCATCGCCGTCTGCATCGGGCTGCTGCCCTTGCCGCGGTTCCTGCTGCCGCGCATCCAGGCCAGCGAGCGTGTAGACGGCGACCGGCACGTTTTCGATGTCGCCATCGGCCTGCCGCTGATCGGCCGCCTCGCGCGCTATCGCGGCTGGCTGCGTTGACGGCGGTTTCCTAGGCCCTGTACCATCGGCGGAAAGCGGGGAGGCTTTGTCATGCGGTTTGGCGTCTTCTACGAATTGCAGCTGCCCAAGCCCTGGAGCGAGGACGACGAGCACCGGCTGGTGCACGAGGCGCTCGACCAGGTGGTGCTCGCCGATCAGCTCGGCATCGACTATGCCTGGGCGGTCGAGCATCATTTCCTCGACGAGTATTCGCATTGTTCGTCGCCCGAGACGTTCCTCGCGGCCGCTGCCGCCCGCACCACCAACATCAAGCTGGGCCATGGCATCCGCCAGGTGATCCCCAACTACAACCATCCGGCCCGTACCGCCGAGGTGGTGTCCATGCTCGACCTCGTGTCCCATGGCCGTGCCCAGCTCGGCTTCGGCGAGGGGGCGACGCGGATGGAGCTTCACGGCTACAACATTCCCGCCAAGGAGAAGCGGGTCATGGCGATCGACGCGGTCGAGCAGATCGCCAACATGATGACCATGACGCCTTATCCCGGCTATGACGGCCCTTACTTCTCGATGCCGTGCCGCAACGTCATTCCGAAGCCCATGCAAAAGCCGCATCCGCCGCTGTGGATGGCCTGCTCGAACCGCGAGACGATCCGCATCGCCGCCAGCCTGGGTGTCGGCGCGCTGGCGTTTGCCTTCGTGAATCCGGAAGAGGCCAAGCACTGGGCCGACATCTATTACGGCACGATCATGAGCGAGGATTGCGTGCCGCTCGGGCATGCCGTCAACGCCAACATCGCCATGGTCTCGAGCTTCTCGATCCATCCCGACCGGTCGGAGGCGATCCGGCGCGGCCAGGACGGCTTCGAGTTCTTCGGCTATGCGCTCGCCTCGCTGGTCACCAAGGACACGGTGCCCGGCCGCACCACCCTGTGGCGCGACTTCCACGACATCCGGGGCAACAAGACCGAGGAGATCGTCCGAACCGCCGCGCTCGACCCGAAATACGCGGCCGGGATCGGCACCGAGGACGACGTGCGCCGCCATCTGCACGAGTTCGAGAAGGCGGGCGTGGATCAGGTGGTGCTGCTGCAGCAGGCCGGGCGCAATCCGCATGATCAGATCGTCGAATCCCTGCATCGCTTCGCCGAGGGCATCTTGCCCGAGTTCAAGGCCAAGGCGGAGGCGCGCGAGAAGGCGAAGGCCGAGAGGCTGGCGCCCTATATCGAGGCGGCGCTGAAGCGCAAGAAGTGGATGAAGCCGCTGGCCGATGATGAAATTCCGGTAATCGGCGCCTCGATCAGCCGCGACAAGTTCGTGTCGCGCCGGGCCGGCAAGGTCGGCGAGCGCGAGGACGCCTGAGCGTTCCGGGGCAAATCACCGAGGCAGCGCCGCAGGGTGATCCGGGCGCTCCGTCACTGCGGACGTCAGCTCAGCGGCTGATCTGGTCGGCCGGCATGCCGACCGGCGTGCTCACGGCGCCATCATCCGGCAGATGCGGTTCGTCGTCCTGCGGCGTCAAGAGCGTCTCGTTCTCAGCCGGCGGCACCGCGGCTGGCGTCTCCGGTTGAGGCTGAGGCGTGTCCGGCGGCGAAGGTACGCGCGGCGGCTGGCGCAGGGTTTCGGGCTGAGGCTTCGGCACGTTGAGGCGAGGCGTCGGAGCCGTGTCGGGCGTGACGGCGGGGGGTGGCTCGCCATCGCTTTCGCTGGCCTGCGGCGGGGCGGGTTCCGGCTTGGCGACTGGCTGCGCGGACGGCTCCGGCTGCGCCGCCGCGGGCTGCGGCGGGACATCGGCGGGCGCCGCGCTGGACGCCTGATTCTCCTGCGGCGGTAGTGCCTGCGGTACCTCTTCGGACGGTTTTGGTTCCGACACGGGCGCTGGCGCTTCCGTCGAGGGTGAAACCGCGGCCGGCTCGGCGGCGGGGAGGGGCGTTGCCGAAGGCTCTGGCTGAGGCGCGGGCCGCGCCTGCAGGTATTTTTCTCTCGCCCTCCGCAGTTCCTCGTCCTGCGGCGATGGCGGCCGTGACGCTGCCGGCTCGCCGGGCGCCGCGGACTCGGGAGGCGCCTCGAGGGCTGCCGGCGGGGCGGTTCTGGCCTCGGCATTCGGCACATCGGTCGCTGCCGGCGCTGGAAGAGCCTGGTCGGGCGTTGTAGCCGGGACCGGCGTGACGGCCGGGGACGGCGGTGTTTCCGGAGCGGGTTGGGGTTCTGCCGAGGTGGAGGGCGGCGCCTCAGGCGCGGACGCCGCCGGGGCCGTCGCCGGCTCAGGCGCGATGCTCTCGGCAGGCTCCTGGGCCGGCGCTGGTGCCGTTGCCTGCGCTGGTGCCGCTGGCGGATTGTCTCGCAGGTAACGTTCTCGGGCCTTGCCAAGCTCGTCATCCTGAGGCGTCTGGGCGCGCGGCGCCGCTGGGAGCGATTCAGGCTGGATCGCCGGCTTGGACGTCTCGGCGGGCAAGGGCGCCGGGATTACGGTCGGCGCCTCGGATGCGGCCGGTGGCGCGATGGCGGCGGCAGGCGTTTCAGTGGGCGCCGCCGGTGCGGGTATGGATTCCGCCGGTTCCTTGGCGGCCGCTGGGGTGGGCGGCGTCTCGGGGGGCGGCGGCGTCTTGGGCTCGGGCTGTGCTGGAGCAGCAGGCGATTGCGCGGCGGCCGGGACGGGCGCATCCGCCGTTGGCGAGGCGGCAGCCGCCGGTGGGTTGGCCTCGAGATACTTCAGGCGCGCTCGGCGCAGCGCCTCGGCCTCGGCGGGCGATACGGTCGATTGCTGGGGCGGTGCGGCCTGCGGAGCGGTCGCCGGTGTCGCGGCAGGCTCCGGCTTGGCCGGGGTTGCGGCGGGCGTGGATGCCGGCAGCGGCGGGCCTTCTTTCAGCATCGGCTCCGGCGGCAAGGCCGGCGTGGCTGGCCTCGGCGGCTCCTTGGCGGAGGCGGCAGGCTTCGAGGGGCCGGGAACTCTTGCCGGCGGCTGTGCGCCGGCGAAGCCTTCGGGCGGCAGGTCCGGCGCACGGACGTCCGGCTCTTCGGGCTTGGCTTCCGGCATTCGCATGCTGGCGGCCTGGTTGGCAATGCGGAGCATGGAGGACTGGATCGCCCGGGCATTCTCCATCACCTGGTCGTCGTCCTTGGCCTCCCACATCACCGAGAAGTCGTAGACCAGATTGCCGGCGAGATAGACCTGGCCATAGGGCATAACCGGCTGGCCCTCGATGGTCGCGCCATATTGGCCCAGCGTGTTGGCCGAGTAGTATTTGAACAGTTCCTTGTCGTAGATCGGCCGGCCGTCCGACGAGGCCACCATCACCTCGAGCAGCCGGACCTCGATGTTGGGCAGCTTGCTCGACAGGTAGTAGAGGATGCGGCGCAGGATCGCCTGCTGGTAGTTCGAATAGCGCCCGCCGTCGTAATAGAAATTCACCACCAGCAGCGCCTGCTGGGAATCGGCGATGGCGGTCGCCACGTCGAGGAACGGCATCTCCATCTGGGTGGAGCGGTCCATGCGGAAGAAGAAATAGGGCGACCGCCACTGACCGTAATCGTCGATGTTGCCGCCGATGCGCGGCACGTCCGGCGCCGAGCGGGGTACGGGCCCCACGGGCTGCGACGCGGCGGGACCGGGCAGCGCCAGCATGCCCGCCAGGACGCCAGTCATGGTCGCCGTCAAAACACGCTTCATGAATGCCCCGATGACATGCTCACCCCTCCCGCATGTTCTCGTATGCCCGTGCTCCGGATGCAAGGGCGGGATCGGATCAGGACCCTGCGGGAACGGGGAAACCGCCTGCATGGCTTACCGCGCTGGGCGCCCTACGTCCCAGGATACCCTCAAGCCATGCCGCACCGTCGATCAGCGCCTCGAGGTTCAGGCCGGTCTCGACCCCGCTGCGTTCCAGCATGTAGACCACATCCTCGGTCGCGACGTTACCGGTGGCGCCCGGCGCGAAGGGACAGCCGCCGAGACCGGCCATGCTCGCGTCGATGGTGTCGACGCCCGCGAGCCATGCCGCCCAGACATTGGCGACGCCGGTGTGCCTGGTGTCGTGGAAATGCACCCGCGTCGGAATATGCGGGATCTCTTCCTTGAGGCGGCCGAGCAGGTCGGTGACCTGCGACGGAATGCCGACGCCGATGGTGTCGGCGAGGGCGATCTCGGCCGGCTCGCCCTCGGCCAGCCGCTTGGCGATATCGATTACGCGCCCAGCGTCAACCTCGCCCTCGAACGGACAGCCGAACGAGACCGCGATGGTCGCCTGGGCGCTGATCCCGTCCTGCCTGGCGAGGCGGAGGATATCCAACCCCTCGCGCACGGATTCCTCCGACGTCTGGCCCTGGTTGCGGGCGCCGAAGGTGTTGGTGGCGATGGCCACGAATCCCACCTGGTCGACGCCGCGCCGGCCGCCATCGCGGGTCGCCAGGGCGCGCAGGTAGCCGCGCTTGTTCAGCACGAGGCCGATATACTGGACATGCTCGAGATCGGGCAGGCCGGCGACCACCGCCTCGGCGTCGGCCATCCGCGGCACCTTGCCGGGATGGACGAAGCTGGCGACCTCGATGCGCCGTGCGCCGGCGCGGATCGCCCGGGCGATCAGGTCCAGCTTCTGCGGCGTCGAGAACGCGACGGCTTCGTTTTGCAGTCCGTCACGCGGGCTGACTTCGAGGATGGTGACCTGGCGCATGGCGTTATGTATATCCAGCGCAGCAGTGCGATGAAAGCCGTTACGGGAGTCGGTCATGCGGCAAAACGAGGCGTTCGGCGCCCTTCAGGGCCTTCGGGTAATCGAGTTGGGCCAGCTCATCGCCGGCCCGTTCTGCGGTCAGCTGATGGCGGATCACGGCGCCGAGGTCATCAAGGTCGAACAGCCCGGCGTGGGCGACCCGATGCGCGAATGGGGACGCAACAAGCCGGTATGGTGGTCGGTGATCGCGCGCAACAAGAAGTCAGTCACCCTGAATTTGCGGGAAAAGGACGGACAGGACATTCTACGCGAGTTGGTCGCCAAGGCGGATTTCCTCATCGAGAACTTTCGCGCCGGCACGCTGGAGAAGTGGGGTCTCGGCTATGACGACCTCGCCATGATCAATCCCGGCCTGATTATGATCCGTGTTTCCGGCTATGGTCAGACAGGTCCGTATTCCTCTCGTGCGGGTTATGGATCGATCGGCGAGGCGATGGGCGGCATGCGTAATCTCGCCGGCGATCCGAGCACGCCGCCGTCCCGTGTCGGACTGTCGATCGGCGACTCGCTGGCGGCCACCATGGCGTGCCTGGGCGCGGTGATGGCGCTGCACCGGCGGCACCTCACCGGCAGAGGCCAGGTGATCGACAGCGCCATCTACGAGGCGGTGCTGGCGATGATGGAATCGACCGTTCCCGAATACACCGAGGCCAATTTCATCCGCGAGCGCACCGGCGCCGTGCTCCCCAACGTGTCGCCGTCCAATGTCTACCCGACGAAGGACGGCGACATTCTCATCGCCGCCAACCAGGACAGCGTCTTCGGGCGGCTTTGCGAGGCCATGGGGCGCCCCGAACTCGCGAAGGATCCGCGCTATGCCACCCACACTGCACGCGGCAAGCACCAGCAGGAACTGGACGACCTGATCGGCGCGTGGTCGAAGGACTACGAGGCTAAGGAGCTGGCCGACCTGATGGAGGCCAATGGCGTGCCGGCCGGGAAGATCTACAAGGCGCCGGACATGATGGCCGATGAGCACTTCAAGGCCCGAGACGCCCTGGTGCATCTGCCGCATCCGGAGTTCGCCAACATCTGGATGCAGAACGCGTTTCCGAGGCTTTCCGAGACACCGGGCAAGGTTGCCTGGGTCGGCGAGCCGCTTGGCGCGCACAATGACGAGATCTATGGCGGCCTGCTCGGCAAGAGCGAGGGCGAGATCGCCGCGCTGAAGGCCGCCGGTACGATATAGCATCGGCGCTTCGCGTCGGACGCGCGATGGGCGACAGTAAGGCCCAACTGTAGCCGGAGAGGCTGATGACCCAACCGATCACTGGCGGTTGCCTGTGCGGCGCCTGCCGATATGAAACCGCGGCCGAGCCGCTCAACATCCGCGTCTGCCATTGCCGTCTGTGCCAGAAGGCGACGGGCGCCGCGTTCTATGCCCGCGTGCAGGTGCCGATCGAGACCCTCTCCATCGCCGGTCCGGTCGGCTGGTACCCCTCCTCGGACGCCGTGGCGCGAGGCTTCTGCCCCAACTGCGGCACGACGCTGTTCTCGCGCCGCGACGGTGGCGGCGTCATCGGCCTCGCCATGGGCAGCCTCGACGAAGCGGATCGCTTCCGCCCGACGGAGCATATCTGGGTATCGTCCAAGCAGGCCTGGCTCACCCTTGCGGATGGGCTCGTGCAATATCCCGGCAATCCGTAGGGAGAGGGCGCCATGCTGTCGCATGCGTTCATCGGCATCACCGATTTCGAGCGAGCCTTGGCGTTTTACTCGGCGGTGATCGCGCCGCTAGGCCACCGCCTGCGCTTCAGCGACCCGTCCAAGCCATGGGCCGGCTGGGAGCCCGCGCAGGGCGGTCGCCCGATTGTCGTCATCGGCCACCCGTTCGACGGCAATCCGGCCACGGCCGGCAACGGCCAGATGACGGCGTTGCTCGCGCCCGGCCGCTCGGCCGTCGATGCGGCATATGCGGCGGCGATGGCGCAGGGCGGGCGTTGCGAGGGGCCGCCTGGACTCCGGCCGCAGTATCACGCCAATTACTACGGTGCCTATTTCCGTGACCCCGATGGCAACAAGCTTTGCGTCTGCTGCCATGATCCGTAATCCGATTGGCGCCGTATCGAACAGATTGGCCAAACGCCTGCTGTAATAATCGGGGCCAAGCGCTGCGGACGAGGCTCGCATGGAACGGAACGCCGACCCGCTTAACCTGACTGCTTCAAGCCATCCGGCGCGCGCGGCGCTGTCGGAGGAAATGCACGTCCGCAAGTTTCCAAGCTTCCTGGCGCCCGCGCGCATGATCCAGATCGTGCTGTTGTCCGATGGTCAGGGCCAGAACGCCAACATCGATCACCTTCAGTCGCTGTGCCGGGCGTTCGGTGTCGAACTTCCCTACGACCGCAAGCATTTCACCTGCCGCCTGGGCAGCCTCGACTTCGCCTGGGAGCGCCATACGGAGTTCGTCACCTTCACCTTCATCGCGCAGGGCGGTGAGGGAGATCTTTTCGGCACTGCCCCGTTCGACAGCGTGCCCCGCGCCTGGTTCGATGAGCTCGGCGGCAAGGTAATCCGCGCGACGCTGGTCGAGGTGCTGGGCAAGGAGCAGCCGCTGCCAAGCGCCGCCGAACTGGAGCGGCACTTTGTCGCCAGCGACATGGTGGCCTGCGACGTGGCCGACGGTACCGCCCGGGTCTGGTCCGATTTTCGGCTGAAGCCGAACGGATTCGGCCTGCTTCTGGTGGCCGATCGGGGCCTGGAGGGTGGAGAGGCCGCGCATCTGGTGCAGCGGCTTCAGGAACTGGGCAACTACCGCAACATGGCGCTGCTCGGCCTGCCGATCGCCCAGCGGCTCACCCCCGAGGTCTCCCGGCTCGAGCAGCGGCTGGCCACGCTCACGGCTGATATCGCCGGTCAGCAGGCTGAGGACGATAGGCTGCTCGAGGAACTGTCGTTCCTCAGCTCCGAGCTCGCGCGCCTGATGGCAGAGACGCGGTTTCGCATGAGCGCGTCGCGGGCCTATTCGCAGCTTTGCGACGACCGGGTCGCCGAGCTGAAGGTGGGCGCCATCCGCGGCTACCAGACCCTGATCGACTTCACCGACCGGCGGCTGACGCCTGCCATGCGAACCTGCGAATCCTTCTCCGCGCGGCTGGAGGATCTGTCGCAGCGGGCCGACCGCATCAGCTCGCTGCTCACCACCCGGATCGACACCGCGCTCGCGAAACAGAACCGCGATCTTCTCGACTCCATGAACCGGCGCTCGGATCTGCAGCTGCGCCTGCAGCAAACCGTCGAAGGTCTGTCGGTGGTGGCCATCAGCTACTATGCCGTTGGCCTGCTCGCCTATCTGATGAAGATGCTGCACGGCGCGTGGCCGGCGATCAGCCCGGAGATCATGACCGGCGCCCTCGCCATACCGATCATCCTGCTGGTCTGGTTGTTCGTCGCCAGGATGCGCCGACGCTTCCACGACAGTTCGCGCTCCGGCTGATCCTATCGCAGGTATTCGCACGCGTGCCGGCGGTGATGCGGCCGTCCCGTCAGATGCCGCAGGCGAGACGGGAGAAGCCGATGCCGATCGCAAGCATCACGAAACCATTGATGGCCAGCGAGGTCAGGCCGATGCCAAGCCGCTGGCGAATGTGCCGCTCGGGCCCGCCCACGGCGCCGACCGCGGCGAAGGCCGGCGCTCCGAGCAGCAGCCAGGCGCCGGGGCCCGCATGGCATGGAAACACCAGGCCCGCGCCCAACGCCAGCAGCGCCGAGGCGGCCGCGGGCAGCACGATGCTGCGCATGGCGAGGCTTTCGGGGCGGTGCTCGTCGTGATCGTATTCCATGAGACCTCGGCTGATGGCGGGTGCCGGCACCATAGCACGGGAATGCGCTATCCCACGTCTTTCGCTGGTTGGCCGGTCAGCAGGTGCGCACCCGGCCCCTGCTCGGCCAGCGCGTCGTCCGGATTGCGCAGCGGGCAATCGGCCAGGGAGAGGCACCCGCAGCCGATGCACTGGTCGATCTGGTCACGCAGCCGCGACAGGTCGGCGATCCGCTGCTCGAGGTCGTTGCGCCACAAGGTCGAGAACGCCTGCCAGTCCGCATGGTCGGGCGCTCGTCCCTCGGGCAGCGTGTCGAAGGTCGAGCGGATCCGGGCGAGGGGAATGCCGGCGCGCTGGGCGACGCGGATCACCGCGACGCGGCGCAGGATTCCGCGCTCGTAACGGCGCTGGTTTCCCGCACTTCGGTGGCTGCGCAGCAGCCCCTTGTCCTCCCAGAAATGCAGGGTAGATACCGGTACGCCGCTACGCTCGGAAACCTCGCCGACGGTCAGCAGACGACTTCTGTCGATACGTGCGGATGCTGCCATGCAATATCCCTTGACCTGAACTATGGTTGAGGTTTTATACACTCCATCGGCTTGCGTCAGCAAGCTGCCCCGGCCGGAAACCTGGGCGACTGCAAGGAAAGCCGATCATGCTGCTCAATCCCGATCCACTGCAACGCGCTCCCGGCGACCGCGAAACGCCTGCTTCCGGGGGTCGCGGCGGCCCGCCATGGAGGGTTCTCGGCATCACCGCGCTGGTGCTGGTCCTGCTGCTCGCCGCCATTTTCGGCTGGCGGGCGATTCGCACCGCGCCCGCGGCCGCGCCAGCCATGCCGCCGCTGCCGGTTTCGGCCGTGACCTTGACCCCGCGCGAC
>VFQP010006008.1_pt1 | contig 10207 bp, 9 predicted proteins | sample 3512351 | NCBI WGS metagenome assembly VFQP01 (sample SAMN10412372, study PRJNA504923) | tailings metagenome | isolation source: Relicate 1 Philex TSF1 revegetated site | place: Philippines: Tuba, Benguet | collected 2017-08-29
ACATGATCCTCAGCGTGGGCGGCGTTGGTGCCGGACTCGGCGCCATCCTCGGCGCGGGTGTTGGCGCCGTGAGACGATAAGCACCCGAAACACGAAACCCGAACACACAACTCGAAACTGATCAGTTTCGGGTTCTGAGTTCGGGTTACGAGTTGTCAGTTTGCCCGATTTACCATTGAGGTGTGCCATGCGCCGTATCTCTGCCGTCCTCTTCTTCCTCGCTTCCACTGCCATCAGCGCGCAGGCACAGTCGTTTGTGCCGCACAGTGCGCCGCGCCCGGTCGCGCTGCAGGCGCTGCTGCCTTCGCACATTCTCGAGCCAGCGATTGTGGCTCACACGCCGCTGCCCGCGCAGCGTGCTGTGCCGACGAATCCGGACGAGCCCAAACCTCAGCGCAGTCGCAAGTCCCGTATCCTGCGCTCGGCGGCCGTCGGGGCAGTACTCGGCTTCGCGACGGGCGCCGCCATCGGCGCTGAAATCGGGGGCAATTGCGATCTTACTGATCCGCCTGACTGCTCGGTATCCGCCAGGAACCGCCAAATGATTCTCAGCATGGGCGGGGTCGCTGCCGGACTCGGCGCCATCCTCGGCGCAGGTGTTGGCGCCGTAAGGCGATGAGCACTCAGAACACGAAACCCGAACCCAGAACTCGAAACTGATCAGTTCTGAGTCTTGGGTTCGGGTTCCGAGCTGTAGGTCCGACTGACTTCAAACTCAACACTTCAACTCAAAGCTCAGAGCTAACCGAAAGTCCGGTTAGCTCCGAGCTTTGAGTTGAAGTTGTGAGTTTTCAGTTCAACCAAACGCCCACATCAGGGCCGGATCCCTGCGCCCGCCACCGGCACCGTGTAGCTCCACGGCTGCTTGGCCAGCGGCCGCTGGCGCGGGTATACCTCATCGAGCGTATTGCCGTCGTACATGCGCCCGTTCACCATCACCTTGTCGATGGTGTTCGTGTTGCGGATGTTGACCAGCGGGTCGGCGTTCAGCACCAGCAGGTCCGCGTACTTGCCCGCTTCGAGTGAGCCGACTTCCGCGCCAAGCCCAATGGCCTCCGCGCCCACGATGGTGGCCGCGCGCAGTGCATCGTGCGTGCTCATGCCGCCCGACTGGATGAGCCAGAGCTCCCAGTGCATGCCGAGCCCCTGCAGCTGCCCGTGGCTGCCCACGCCAATGCGGCCGCCCTTCTCGACGGTCTTCGCGAGATCCTCGGCGTGCTGCCACATCGCGTACTCTTCCTTGACCGCAAAGCCCGCCGGTCCGGGCGCATTGCCCGAGCCACGCCGCCGCACCTTGCTGTCAAAGTCCACCGGATGCGTGAAGTGCCGCAGCTTGCGGTCACCGAGCAGGTCCTCCGACTGGTAGAACCAGCCTTCGCCGAAGGGACCGCCGTACTCCACCACCAGCGTCGGCGAGTTCACCACCTGCGTGGCCTTGTACCACTCGAACAGGTCGTCGAACTTCGGCGTGATGGGCAGCGTGTGCTCGATGCCCGGGTAGCCGTCGATGCCGTGCGTGATGTTGAGCTTCTGATCGAGGCCGCCTTCGGTGGTGGGCATGATGCCCAGTTCCTTGGCTGCCATGATGATCCACTGCCGCTGCTGACGATTGCCGCTCATGTACATCTTGAGCGTCTTCGTGTCGTAGTACTTGGCGTAACGCGTGAGAATCTCGCGCGCATGCGCCAGGTCACGCACCGGCTCGCTCGAGAACACGCCGGGACCCGTCGTGTAGATGCGCGGTCCGATCATGTCGCCGTTCTCCACGCGGTCACTGTACGACAGGAAGTCCGTCGTGGCCGTCTGCGGATCGCGCGTGGTGGTGGTACCGTAGGCCAGCGTGGCCAGGTACTGCCAGGTCTGCGTGTTGTGGATGTTGGGCGTGAGCCACTGCGGGTGATAGTGCGTGTCCACCATGCCCGGCATGATCACCTTGCCCGACACATCGATGATGCGCGCACCGTCCGGCACCGCTACACTGCCACGCGGCCCGATGGCCACGATCTTGCGATCGCGAATGACGATGTCGGCGTTCTCGATGATCTCCTTGCCCTTCATCGTGATGGCCTTGCCGCCGCGAAGCACGGCCACGCCCGTGGGCAGGTCGCGCGCCACACTCACCGCAATACGCAGTTCCTCCGCCTTGTAGCCCGGCGGCGTCTTCTTGGTGGTGTCGGCCTTGGCAATGCTGTCGGCGCGCGCAATGCTGTCCTTCACGGCCTTCGTGGTGTCGGCCCGCAGCGCGGCCTTGCGGCGGTCTTCGACCTTGAGTGAATCCTCCACCACCTTGGCGCGGTCGAGATCATAGGTGAAGAGCGCGTTGCCGAGTCCCCAGTGCACCTTGCGACCGTCGTGGCTCCAGGTGCCGAACTCACCACCCACCGTGTTGAGCTTCTTCACCGGAACCGGCGCGTTGGCCGGGCTGGCCACACTCACCGTGGCGGCCGATGCGCCCACCTGCGGCACCGTCACCACGTAGAGGTCCATGCCCACGGTGGCCAGGGCCTGATCACCCGTGGGTGCCATGAGAATGAGACTCGCGGGCGGCGCCGAGGGCGTGGGCTCCATGCCGTGGTCGTCATCGAGATGCATGCCCTGACTCGACGGACGCGCGGCACGCCCACCGAAGTTGAACTGCGCCTCCTTGGCCACCAGCGCAGCGTCGAGATTGCCGGCATTGGGCGGCATGGGGCCCGTCACGCGCAGATGCGTCTGCACATCGGTGCCGTCCCAACGGAACGACTGCAGGCCCGCACCGAAGCTGTAGGCAAAAATGCGCGAGGTGTCACGCGTGAAGTGCGGCGCCGCCAAACCACCGGCCGGCATGATCATGGTGGGCGTACCGCCCGTGGCCGGAACCCAGATCAGTTCCGACGCCGCCGGCCCGAAGAACGCACCACCCGCTTCCTGCATCTCACGCGCGGCCGCGCGTGACGCCACAATGCGCGTGCCACTCGGCGACCACGCGAGGTCGGTGTACAGACCCGCCATGCCCGTGAGCGGACGCGTACGCCAGCTGCCACGCGCATCGCGATCGGCGCGCATGATCTGCCCGCCGCGCGCGTCCTCCCAGGTCACGTAGGCCAGTGACTTGCCATCGGGCGACCACACCGGATTGAACTCGCCCGTGCTGGCCGTGGTCACACGCACCGGCTTCATGTCCGCAAAGCTCATCACGTACACACGCGCCAGCGCCACGAAGGCCAGCGACTTGCCATCGGGCGACGGCTGCACGTCGCGAATCTGCCGCGCCGTGAACGTGGCCGCCGTATCAATGGCATAGGCGAACTTCACCTCCGGACCCATCTCCAGCTTCACTTCAGCCTCGAAGGGAATCTTGCTGGGCGCCGACTTGTCCACCGGCACACGCCAGATCTCGCCACCGTAACTCACAATCACCGCGCGCGAATCCGGCGTGAAAGTGTAGCCCGGATAGGCATCCATGGGCGCACGCGATTCCATGTCGTCGCGCTGCACCGGGAAGGCCAGCCACTCTTCCTGCTGCGTGTCGAGATTGCGCAGAATGAGACCGGTCTTGGTTTCGAAGCGCGTGACGTACACCAGCCACTTGCCGTCGGGGGAGAGCGTGGGGCGCGCGCCCGATCCGAAACGCGTGGTCATTTGCGAGACGCGGCCGTTGTCCTTGTCCCACACGGCCAGCTGGTACTGCGGTCCGATGCTGTTGTACTGCCAGTCACCGGTGCGTCGCGCGAACCACATGTAGCGCGGGTCCTTTCCAAACGCGGCGCCGAGCTGCTTCTGCGTGGGGGCCGGCGCTGGCTGCATGGTGAGCGGCACACCGGAACCGCCATCCACGTGGTACATCCACAGCTTGGACGTGCCGCCCAGCCCACCCGAGCGCGAAGCCACCACGTACTTGCCGTCGGGCGTCCACTCGGGCGACACGTACAGATTGTTGTTGCCCTTCGTGAGCTGGGTGGTGTCCTTCTTGTCGAGGGACATGATCCACACGTTGTCGCCGCCTGAGCGGTCGGACACGAACACCACTTTCTTGCCGTCAGGCGAGAAGCGCGGCTGCACGTCGTAGGCCATGCCTTGCGTGAGCGGCGTGGCCTTGCCGCCGGTGACGGGCATGGTGTAGAGGTCACCCAGCAGATCGAACACGAGCGTCTGCCCATCGGGCGAGACGTCCACGCTCATCCAGGTGCCCTTGGTGGTGGTGAAGGTGTGGGTGCGTGCCGCCTTGAGCGGCAGCGTGGCCGCAGGACCGCCAGGTGGCGTCGCCGCGGGCGACGCCTGCGCCGAGAGAGGCCCGCTGGGCGTGAGCAGAAGCGCCGCAAGGGCCAGACCGGTCAGCCTCGGGACAACAACACGAGTCGCTGAATGCATCGGGGATGCTCCATGGGAAAAAGGCATACGTAAGGCATAGAATACGCCACGACCGCCCGTCCCGTCACCTCGGAACATCAGACCGCGAGGGACGAGCCGCTCAGGCTCGCCCGTCAGCAGGTTGTACCACGTTGTGTCCCGCGAGCTTACCGCGGCCGGAGGCTGGCCTCGAGGAAGCTCTCCACGTCGGCCTGACTCATGTCACGCCAGCCGGGCGTGACGTGGTCGAGCTTGCCGGCCTTCATCCAGGCTTCAAGTGTGGCCACCTGCTCGTAGAGCTGATCGAAGCTGTCCACGATGAACAGCAGCGGCTGATAGTGGTCGATTTCGAAGTGCTGGTTGATGACCCATTCGAGCTGCAGCGGATAGCGCTGCACCGTGGGGCTCTCCACACTGTGCACGATCTCGCCATAGCTCGACAGCAGGCCCGATCCGTACACCGTCACGCGCTGTCCGCTCGCGTCGCGCATGAGGCCGAACTCCACCGTGAACCAGAAGAAGCGCTGCAGCGCATTCTGAATGCTCGACAGGCGCCGACGCCGCTCCTCCCGATCGCTCATGTCACGCACCATGTCCGCCGCCAGATGCGCGCAGGCGCCGAAGCGCACCAGCGTCTCGGCGAAGGCCGGGTCGGTGTGCATGGGCACGTGACCCGCAATGTCGTGGAAGATGTCGGGCTCGGGCAGATAGTCGAGCGACTGCCCGTCACGGATGGTGATGGTGGTGGGAAACTCGCGACGGCTCAGGCTATCGAAAAAATCGAAGGCCGGCACAAAGCCACTCACGGCCTTGGCGCGGAATCCGGTGCGCGGTGCCATGAAGCGGTTCACGTCTTCGAGCCGTGGCACGTGCGTGGGTTCAAAGCACAGCGTCTCCAGCCCATCGAGGAAGCGCTGGTTGGCATAGCGGGCCCAGTGATCCTGCATGCGCGCATACAGGCGCTGCCAGGTGGCATGGTTGTCGGCCGAGTACAGCTCGTAGGGCTGCTCGATGTACATCTCGCCGTTGGAGACGGCCTGTTCGATGTACGGGGCCTTGGTGGTGGTCAGTCCCATGCCTGCCTGGAATACCGAAGTCGCCATTTGCCGATCTCGAAAGGGGTCCGCGCCGCACGTTCTCCCGCACGGCTCCGTGCAGTGTAATCGGGGGGACGGTCCGGCCGCTGCCTCGAGCCTGCCGCTCCGCTAGATTGCCCTCATGGAACGCACTTTCCTCATGTTCGGTGCCCTCTCGGGGGCCATCGCGGTCGCGGCCGGCGCTTTTGGCGCGCACGCCCTGCAGAGCCGGGTCGAGCCGCGGCTCGTGGAGGTCTTCGAGACCGGGGCCCGCTACCAGATGTTTCACGCGCTGGCCCTCCTGGCTGTGGCGTGGGCGGCGACGCGCTTTCCGGGTTCGCTCACCACGGCCAGTGGCTGGCTGTTCGTGGCCGGCACCGTGATTTTCAGCGGCTCGCTGTACGCCATGACCTTCACCGGCATCCGCGCCCTCGGTGCCATCACCCCCATCGGCGGGGTGTGCTTCATTGCCGGTTGGCTCTGCCTGGCCCTGGCGGCTCGCAATTCCTGATCTCGCGCATCCGGTGACCACGCAGGGGCGCGGCGTCGCGTGCTGCTGACCGAGCCCTCGGTCTCCCAGCTGACGGCCATTGCCGCCGTGTCGGCGGTGAGCGGCATGGTCAACTCCATTGCCGGCGGCGGCACGCTGCTCACCTTTCCCGCGCTCCTCGGGCTTGGGGTGCCACCGGTGGCCGCCAATGCCACCAGCACCGTGGCGCTCTGGCCCGGGTCGCTGGCCAGCATGCTGGGCTATCGCCGTGAACTGGCCGGAGCCGAGCGCTGGGCGCTGCGGCTTGCGCTGCCGAGCATCGCTGGTGGCTTGCTGGGCGCCGTACTGCTCATGGCCACCACCGACGAGCAGTTTCGAAAAATTGTGCCCTGGCTGGTGTTTGGTGCCACGCTGCTCTTTGCCTTTCAGGCCCGTGTCATGCAGTGGCTGCGAGGCTACATGGAACAGCCGCATGGCGAGTCGCCCATTGAACCCACGCGGGGCATGATGGCGGCACAGTTTCTCGTGTCCATCTACGGGGGCTACTTCGGCGCCGGTGCCGGCATCGTCATGCTCGCCGTGTTCGGCCTCATGGGCATGACGAACATCCATCGCATGAACGGTCTCAAGAACTTCAATGGCATCTGCTTCAATGGCGTGGCGGCTGCCACCTTCGCCTTCAAGGGGCTCGTGAACTGGCCCATCGCGCTGGTCATGGCGCTGGGTTCGAGCGTGGGCGGTTACGCCATGTCAGGCCTGGCGCAGCGTGTCCCGCAGGCCTGGGTACGCGGGGCGGTCACGCTCATTGGCGTGGCCAGCGCGCTCTGGTTGTTCATCACGCGCTGACCACACCAACGGGTTCGCGTCGGTCGCTTACTTGACCGACACCTGCTTGATCATGCCATGCGCGAGGTGCGGCTTGCCGTCCTTGGCGTCGGGCGTGAAGCACATGAAGCCGTATTCGCCGGCCGGCACGTCGATCTCCAGATAGACCGTGGCACCGGGGAGAATGTCGGTGATGCCACCCATCGGCATGCCCGGCGGCGCACCCTTGGGATTCTCGGCGAACATCGCCATGTCCATGGGCGTCTTGCCCGGCACCAGCTTGGCAAAGAAGAACTCGTGCGGCTGCTTGCCGGTGTTGGTGACCGCCACGATGTGCTTGCCGGCCGACAGCGGCTTGGAGAACTCGAGCGAGTAGTCGCTCAGCGTGAGCGTGATGTCGGCCTTGGGCGCCGGCGCCTTGCGGTTGCTGGGCGTGACCGTGAACTCCTTGATCATGCCCTTCATCACGTGCGGCGGGCCGCCCGGGCTCGGAATGACGCAGAGCGCCACGTACTTGCCGGCGTCGAGCGTGCTGGTGAACAGCGACGCGCCCACCGACGCATTGGGACCACCCACCGGCTTGAGCCACGCCGGCGGCGGGCCGCCAGCCTTGAACCAGGCCATGACATCGTTGGCCGTCTTTCCCGCGTCCACCTTCACCACATACACGTGGTGCAGTTCCTTGCCCTTGTTGGTGAGACGCAGCGTGGTGAGGCCGGCGGGAATGCTGGACGGCATCTCGAAGGCATAGTCGAGCGCCACCACGTCGACGACATTGGCACCTGGGATGGACGGATCGACGAGCGGAGCCGCAGCCGGGGTCGCCGTGAGCAGCACGGCGCCCAGCCCCGCCGCGGCGCGGAGCATCAGGGAGTACATCGTTGACCTCGATTGTTCGATGGGGCGGGAGCGCGCGAGCTGTGCGCACTCTCACGTTGCAGCATGCTGCGCCTACGTGCACGCCTGCTGCACAAGTTTCAGCGCAATTGGGGCGTGAAATCTTTCACATCACCCGTGAGACTTACTTCACGTGTCCGCCGCCCCGTCACGGCCGTCCTGCGAACGGCAGAGTGTGGTGCCTCAGTGCAAGGCCGCTCCACAATGCCGGCAGAATTTGGAATCACTGCGATGATCGTCGGCGCCGCAGTGGGCGCACACCTGCGTATTGATGTGCTGCGTCTCGAGCTTCCGGCCGGCATTGGCCAGCTCGGCCGTCACGATGCCCGTGGGCACGGCAATGATGCCGTAGCCCAGAATCATCACCAGTGAGGCCACGGCCTGACCGAGGCCGGTGGCCGGCGAAATGTCGCCATAGCCGACCGTGGTGAGCGTGACCACGGCCCAGTACATGCTCACGGGAATGCTGGTGAAGCCGTTGGCCGGCCCCTCAATGAGATACATGAGTGCACCCACCACCACCACAACGGTGGATACCGTGAAGAGGAACACCGCAATCTTGCGCGAACTCGCGCGCAATGCATCACCTATGACACGTGCCTCACTCAGGTAGCGGGCCAGCTTGAAGACGCGGAAGATGCGCAGCAGACGCAGCACACGCACCGCCAGCAGTGCCTGCGCACCGGGAAAGATCAGACTCACCCAGGTGGGCAGAATGGCCAGCAAATCGACCAGGCCAAAGAAGCTGCCGGCATAGACGAGTGGCCGCCGCACGATCACGAGACGCAGCAGGTACTCCAGCGAGAAAACGCCGGTCAGTGCCCACTCCGCCGCACGCAGCCCGCGCCGCCACGGCTCCGGCATGCTGGGCACCGTTTCCAGCATCACCACCACCAGGCTCACCACGATGAGCGCCAGCAGCACAGCGTCGAACCAGCGCCCGGCCGGTGTGTCAGCCTCGAACACAATGGTGTGCAGCTTGCGCCGCCATGGCGTATCGGCGGACTGCTCGGCGCGGGAGTCGGTCATGGCGGGAGGCTGCGAGCCTTGCGTTGAAGTGGTGAGTGGTGCGTTGCACCAACACAAGACCCGGAACTCGACCCCGGCACCCGAGACTGATCAGTTTCGAGTTTTGGGTTCAGGTTCCGGGTTGTGAGTTCGCCTGACTGCGAACTCAACACTTGAACTCAAAGCTCACCGCTTCCCGATCCATCCGAAAGCACTGAGCGGCAAGTTTACGACGCCTGATTCACCGCTCGCCTCCCGTAGCGAAGCTGAACCAGCCCGCTGGCCCAGGACTCCGATCCGATCAGCTGCCAGTGACTGCGTGGCACCTCGGCACCAAAGAGCGGGCGCCCCTGCCCCAGCAACTCCGGCACCACGGACAGCGTGAGCGCGTCCACCAACTGGTCGCGCAGGGCCTGTCGTACCACCTGCCCGCCGTCCACATAGACATGCGCGACTCCCGACGCCGCCAGCGACTCCAGCAGGGGCCGCAGCTGGCCTGCGTGCGTGGACACGGTGGACGGAACGGGCGGCGCGCCGGGCAGGGGTCGATGGGTGAGCACCACCACCGGGCGCTCGGCAAACGGCCAGGGCACATCGAAGCCCCGTAGCACATCGAAGGTGGCGCGCCCCATGACCACCGCGTCCACCGTACTCATGAAGGCGTTGTAGCCGTAGTCGGTCCCGGCCTCCTGGTACGGCACCAGAAATCCGAGACCGCCATCGGCTTCGGCAATGAATCCGTCCAGACTGACGCCCAGATAGGCGGAGACCCGGGGCACGGCGACTGGGGATGCGGACATGCGTTGACCTCGTGCGAGGGTGACAGTTGATAGTCTACACTGTAGACTTACCGGTATGCCACGTCCCGCGTCACTTTCGCCTGAGCGCATTCTGGATGCCGCCGAGCGCTTGCTGCGCCGCCGTGGGGCATCCGCGCTCAGCATGCGTGCGCTGGCTGCGGCCCTGGGAGTCGACCCCATGGCCCCGTACCGGTACTTCGGTTCGCGGGACGCGGTGGTGGCGGCGCTGGCGGAACGGCGGGTGGGGGCGGGGCTGGCCGCGGCCATGGGGCGACGTGGCCGTTGGCGGACGCGACTCGAGGCGCTGGCACTGGCCTACTGGCGGGGGGTGGCCGGGCAGCCTGAGCTGGTGCTGGCCCTCACGGCGCGAAGCGAGGCCTCGGCCACGCTGGCGGCCCGGTGGCAGGACGGCGTACAGCGGGCGCTGGCGGACACGGGACTGGCACGGCGGGCACAGCGCGAGCTCGCGGATGCGCTGGCGGACCTGGTCCACGGAGCGGCGCTGGCGCCGGTTGGTGCCAGCGAACGTGCGGTGAGGCGGTCTATTGCACTACTGCTCGATGGCGTTGACGCGCGCCTTGGGTCCGGTCAGCTGTGAGCGTTGAGTTGGGTGTCGCACCAACCCAGAACGCGGAACCTGAACCCAGAACTCGAAACTGATCAGTTCCGGGTTGTGAGTTCAGGTATCGAGTGGTGGGTCGGTCCCACTCCGAACTCAAAACTTGAACTCAAAGCTCAGAGCTACCCGGACTGTCGGTAAGCTCTGAGCTTTGAGTTGAAGT
>VFQP010006009.1_pt1 | contig 10207 bp, 11 predicted proteins | sample 3512351 | NCBI WGS metagenome assembly VFQP01 (sample SAMN10412372, study PRJNA504923) | tailings metagenome | isolation source: Relicate 1 Philex TSF1 revegetated site | place: Philippines: Tuba, Benguet | collected 2017-08-29
GGAGCTAGATGTGCATTGCGTCGGTTAGGCTGACATCGCGCGCGGCGGGACCTCAATGCCGTCGGCTGACGAATGCATGGTCCCCGCCAGCCCCGTCAAACGGCGCGGACGCCCGACGGCGCCGCGCAGCCATCGTATTGAACCTTTGCGGAGAGTGCCAGTGCTGCGTCGCGGCAAGAACGCCGCGTTTGCAATAGAGCGAGCCCCGCGTTCCCGTTCCCTAAGAAACGCGAGCTTCTCAGCCCTTGCTGTCGTTATTAGCGCGCTTCTTCCAGTCTTCGCCGGCGGCGCGTGCGTCGTTGGCAAGGGGAATCGCGGCCCGTGCCCTGAACGAGGCGACCCTCTCTTCCGCAGACTTGAGATCGCCCGCGCTCAGCGTCGCCTTGAGCGCGTCACGCCGCGCCAGCGCGTCCGCATCGCCGCCCTTGGCCGCGAGAGCATACCATTTGTATGCGGTCACCTTGTCGACCTTGGAGCCCAGGCCGTTCTCGAGCAGGACGCCGAGATTGTACTGGCTGTCGGCCAGACCGTACTCCGCGGCCTTGCTAAACCATTGCGATGCGGTGGCGTAGTCCGGTTCGGGCTCCGCTCCGGCGGCCAGCACGGCCAGATTGTGCATGGACTTCACGTTGCCCTGCTCGGCGGCGCGGCCATACCAGATCCGGGCCCGACCGATGTCCTTGGTAACACCGAGCCCGCGCTCGAAAAGCGTGCCGAGGCGATATTGCGCCTGGGCAAATCCCTTGGTCGCCGAGCGCTGATACCAGCGCAGCGCTTCCGCGAAGCTCTGATCGGTGCCCTTGCCCTCGGCGAGACGTGCTGCGACCTCGAATTCTGCCGATGCATCGCCGTTGGCGGCCGCCAGGCGGAGAGACAATGGTCCGACGCTGACCGGGGGAAGGTCGAGGGCGCTGGACCGCTCGCCGCCGTCCCGGGCGTCCGGCGTTTCGGTGGTGTAGGCCGTGTCGATGCGGCCGTTCTTCTCGGGCAAAAGATCGTTTGCCGAATGACCGGCGACGGCGGTGCCGAGCTTTCCGGAGAGACTTGCGAGAACCTGCTGCTGGTAGACGTCTGCGACGACGTCAACTGGCATCGATCCGGCCGGCTTGGCGATCGTCGTTCCTTTCGGAGCGGACGCAGGCGCGGTTTCACCGATGGATTCGACCGCCGGCGGGTTGAGCACGTCGTCAGAGAAGCCGTAGGGAGGCAAAGCCTGCTCTCCTGCCGGAGCGGCGTAACCGGCAAGGCCGTTGCCGTCGTCGCTCAGGTCCGAACGGGAGCCGTTGCCGGGGATGGCCGGCGCGTCGGGATTGCCCTGTTGAGGTGCGGATGCCGGATCCTGGGCGTCGCCGGCGGGCGCGCTCTGGGGCTGAATGGTGATTTCCGGAGCGAGGGTCTGCGGGCCGTCGTTGCGGTTGAGGAGCAGGATCGCGCCGTTGATGGCGATGACAAGCGCCAGCGCGCCGGCCAGCAGCTTCGGAGACGCCCCGAATAGGCGTCCGGTGCCCTGACCGAAGGGCAGACGGGCCTGGGCAAGCGCGGCGCGCGTCGTCTCCAGTCCAGCTTTCTTGGCGGGCTCCGTCTTTTCGGCCGCGGCTTCGGCGCGGTTCGCGGCGGCCTTCATCTTGGCGCGGCGCGCGTCCGCGATGAAGTCGCGGCGGATGCGGTCGATCGGCGAGACGTTATCGCCCTCCGCCGGTGCGGCTTCGGCGAACGCGGCCGGGATCTCGACCGGCGCTGCGACGTGCTCAGCTTCGGCTCCAGGCACGTAGTCGTTGAAGCGCGGGCGCGCGAAATTCGAGGGAGCCGGCTCGGCGGGAGCGTGAGCAGCGAATTGCTCGTCCGGCTGTAAAAACGCGTAAGGCTCGGCGGCATGGCTTTCCGCGGCAGGCCAGGGTGCCATCCGCTGCTGCGCCTCGAGCGCGTCCATGCGGTCCAGCACCTGCACGAGCGCCTGCTGCAGCGTATCCAGCATGCCGATGGCGGTTTTCTCGTTCTGGCGCTGCTCGTCGATGGCCTGCTCGAGCAGCGACTTGATCTCGTCGTTGCGATCGGACTGGGCGTTGAGGCGTCCCGAAAGGCCGCTCACGAGTGAATTGGCTTCTGTCTCAGCTTGGCGGCGATCCTGGATCGAAGCTTCGATCAGGGCGCGCAGTTCCTCGTGGCGGCGCGCGTCGTCGCCGTTGCGCTCGCCGATCTGGCCCAGACGGGCATGCATTTCTTCAGCGGCGCGCATCGCGACCGCCTCGAGATCGGCAGCGAAGCGGCTGTCGTAGTCAAGCAGCTTGCCGATGCGCTCGTCCGAAACCTGGTCCATGACGCTGCGCACGTCGGCCTCGATGCCATCGAGACGCTTTACGTGCTGATCGAGCACCGCAAGCTTTTCTCCGAGATCGTTGACGTGGGCTTCGATGACGCGCAGTCCGTCGAGGTCTGAACGGCGCACGACGTCTTCAAGAGCCGACGCCATCTGCCGCTGGAACTGGTCGAGCCGTTCTTCGAGCAGGAGAACGGTGCTGCCGGGCTTGAGATCCGACAAGGTGCGCTTGATGCGCTGCGTTACGTCGTTGAAGCGGTCACCCAGCCACTCGTGCTGCGAGGCCGAGCGGCCACCGTGCTGGTGTGTCTCGTCGTGCTCGTAGCTCTGCATCAGGGCTTCGGCGCTTTCCGGATCCCACGGCTCGTCGCCGGCATCATCCAGGGTCGCCCGCTGGCCGAGTGCGGCGACGACGCTCCGGCGCTCGAGGTCGATGGCTCGTAGGCGGTCGACGATCGCCTGGTACGTCTCGCCCTGGCGGCGCTGGGTGTCTTCGATCTCGCGTGCGATCTCGTGCAGGCGCCCGCCGACGGCCCCGCCCTGGGCGGAGTATCCATGGGCGCTCTTTGGCGCCGACCAACTGTCCTGGTCTGTATGCAACATCGCGGTTCCCACTGTGCAGTGCGGCGCTCATTGCCAGCCGCTCCCGAGGGGATTAGGCGGTCGAACCGCCTGCTCATGCCGGACTGAAACGCGTTTGGAGGGTCAGACGAGGCACGAACCAGAAACCCGAACAGGATGAGGCTGGCAGTCTCCAGTAAACGTTCAGTTAAGCCCTGCGGAACGCAGCAAAATCCGGCATCCGGGATGGCTTTGCGGGGGTATCCAAGCTCCGGAAACGCAAGGTGATTCGAAATTGGGGCCGTGCGCGTGAACGGACGTGGTCACAATCGGCTGCTAAGCTCGGCTTGGATTAAGCCCCTGCACTCATGGAGAACGGCCCGTGCGCAATCGATTTTGGGTTTGGGTTCTGGTCCCGCTGGCAGCCGGGAGCTGCGGTTCGGCCTGGGCTGCGGGCGGCGAGGACGCCGGCCGGTACACGATGTCTCCCGCAGAAGGAGGCGTCATTCGCCTCGACCGGCAAACGGGCGCCATGGCCTTCTGCAGCGGTTCGGGCGGCGCATGGTCGTGCAAGGACATGCCGGAAACCGAAAGCGCGCTAAAGAAGCGCGTCGAGGAGCTGGAATCGGAAAAGCGCGCGCTGGAAGCTCAAAGAGAGCTTCACGGTCGGTCGCCCGGCAACCCGATCGCAAAGGCCCCTGAACCGGCCGAGCCGCCGGTGGGCGAAGCAGTACCGTCCCCGCCGGGCGATCTCCCCGTGCCGACGGAACGCGACGTCGACAAGCTGTTCGACTACGTCGAAGGCATGGTCAAGAAGTTCAAGGAACGCATCGACCGCCTCGAGAAGGAGGCGAAGAAGGAGCCGGATGTTCCGCTTTGAACTCCGGCTCCGGAATGCGCTCCGTCAGGCGGCGGTCGGCTGGATGGGCGCCGCGCCGCGTGCCTTGCCGGGCTGGCTCGACAGCCGGAACATCGCGGGCCGCGTGAATAGGAAGCCCGCCCACGTACCCTTGACCGCCCACTGCATTGCGAGCGCGCCAGCTACGCCGGCGAAGGCCGATGCGAGCGCTACTGCTGCTGCGGCGTCTCCACCCGTGAGCTTCAAGAGCACGATCCGCACCGGTCCCATGAAGACCGTGAAGGCGAGATAGACGGCGATTGAGTTTCGGCCGCAGTACGCAAGTACGTCGCCCACGAGGTTCGGGAGCATGAGAACGCTGAAGGCAATCACCGCTCCGATGCCGACGTAGGAAAAGAGTAGGTCCGGCCCATGCATCAGTGCGATGCCGCTGTTGACGCCGGCCGCATTGATCACGCCCCAGATGACGAGGGCGACCGCGAGCCACAGCGCAGGCGTCGTGCGCAGTCGCTCGGCGAAGGCGAACACCATCGGCGCCAGAGCATAGCCGGAATAGAAGAACACGAAGCGGCTCGTGAATTCGTCGAGAATGAATACACCGGTGTGCGGCGCGAACACGTGCATCGCGGCGGCACCCGCGAGCACCAAGAGGTTGGGCGCTGGACGCAACAGCTTCGCAACGACGAAGTACACCATCAGCAGATAGATGAACCACAGCGTGCCAAAGGGCACGAAGAAGCTCGTCAGGTAGTCCTGCAGGGTGGCCGATGCGCCGCTCTCGGCGATCATGCCGGGGGCTTTGAGCCCGAATTGGATCGTGAGCCACAGCACATAGAAATAGGCGAAGTGAACGACCTTCGTATCGAGATACTGCCGCCAGGGGCGGTCAATGCGGGCGGCCAGGAACAAGCCCGAGATCAGGAAGAAGTCCGGCATGCGGAACGGGCGCGCCCACTCGATGAATGCGTTGAGCGCCGTCGGCTCGCCGATGGCTTTCTCCACGCCGAGCGTGGAGTGCATCAGCACCACCAAAACGATGCAGAGCCCCTTGGCGACATCGACCCATTCCAGCCTGGGTTCGGCGTTCGTACGTATCATATTGGCCTCGTTCCACGTCGCGGCCGTGCCACAGCGGCACACCGGCAGCGCATGCGGAAGCACGTAGCAAAACGCGTTCCGGCCGGCTGAGTAACAGGCCAAACCCGTTAGAAAACGAGGCGGTAACGCACGAAATCGTCGGCGCTGGTAAAGCGATCGTAAACGCTGCGGGCCGCCGCGTTAGAGGCCCGCGTATGCCAGTAGAGGCGGGACCAGCCCTTGGACTTGGCCAGCGCTACAAGATCGCGAATGAGCGCTTCGCCGATGCCGCGGCCCCGGTGATCCGGGGCGACGAAAAGATCCTCGAGATAGCAGATCGGACCGACTGTCCAGCTCCCGGCGTGCAGGACGCAGAGGGCAAAACCGCAAACCTCGCCAGAGGTGGTCTCCGCGACACGGCACAGGAAGCCGTCCTGCTTGCGGATGAGCCGCTCCCAGGTTTTTGCGGTCACCTCGTCCGGGACGTCCGCCTCGTAAAACGCGACGTATCCTCCCCAGAGCTTCTGCCAACTGGGTTCATCGCTCGGCACGGCGTCGCGGATGATCACTGAGAATGAGGTCCTGGGGCTGAGACGGCCAAGTCTCATGGAAGGCATTCGGCTTAGCCAGTTGGCGAATTGAACGCACCTTACAATCTACAACCCTCTGGAGGAACGCCCAAAATGGAAGCGCGACGGCCGCTGAAAGCGGCCGCCGCGCTAAAGACCGAAATTTCGATCGATCTTAGACGAGATCGATCTCGGCCGGCATGTACGAAGTGACCTCGAGGCCAACTTCCTGCTCGCGAACCGACGGCTTCATCCAAGTCTTCATGGGTAGTTCCTCCTTTGAAATGTGCAAGACGTAGAATGTCTGCACACGATATAAATAGGTATTCGCGGGACGGACGACCAATCGTATTTTCATTTGCAATCTATCAGTCGCGCTGATGCTACTGTGTACCAATAGATCGCGCGAGCCGGATCGAAAACCGCAAGAATAATTCACAGAAACGCGCCCAGTTTTTACGGAATATGAACCTGTGGCGACGTGCGCGCGCCTCGAATCGCGCCTCGATCTCATCGTACGAGCACGACGAGAACAATCATTCGAGCCAATAAAACCGGGGGTTCCTGCACGCCGCTGGTGTGGACTGAGATGAACGCCACCGGCGTGGACTGCGGTGATCGAAGCCCCGTCCCGTCCCCTTTGGGGACCGGGCGCATATCAGTCATTATTTCATCTGAAGCGGGCAAGAAAAGCGGCCAAAAGCGCTAATTTAAAAACGAATAGCGGAAATACTCACCCAATCGTGAACTCGAGCTGAAAACCCGTGAGGGGTTACAAACCGGTGCCCCAAAAGAAAAACGGCGACCGCTTCGCGATCGCCGTTTGAATTCGACTGAAAGCCGATCGACTTAGATGAGGTCGATCTCAGCCGGCATGTACGAGGTAACCTCGAGGCCGACTTCCTGCTCGCGAACCGAGGGCTTGATCCAGGTCTTCATGATGTTTCCTCCTTGCGTGTCTAATAACCAGCGGGCCGCCAGCCCGTCTAGCTCTGGTGGTTATATAGGCGGCAACCGTGATAACGGCAAATCGCAATGTCGTGATCTCTGCATCAGGGAATCTTATCCGGGCACAAAGCTTATCTGATCGCCAAAAAAATGAAAAATACGCTGGAATAACAGAAGCCTATCGTGATGCCGGCCCTGTCACGCCTTCATCCATACGAGCGCCGCCACAGGTATCGCCGCGAGCACCATGAGAAGCGCCGTACGCGGAGCGCGATCCAGCCACGCGAGCATCAGTCCCGGGAGCGTCAGCCCAATGAGGGGAACTGCCATCAGCAGGGTAACGGCTTCGCCGAAAGACTCTCCCAAGGGATCTGTCGATTGCAGCAGGAGGTGCGCCATCAAAAGAAAGGCGATGATTTCCGCGCTGCCGATGACAAGTGCCGTGAGGCGCAGCACGGCCGCCGGCCGGGCCAATTCGTCGTGATCAGCATTGTCCGTCATCGGCCACGGCCCCGAAGTGTCGCCCTGGAGTGCCAGTTAGGAAAGCTCTAGGCCGAATAGCCTGACGCAATCAACCCCGCGTCACCTTATGGCTGGCTCGCCGCGTCCCCGGCCTCTTCGGAAAACTCGGCAGCGAGTGCCGCCTCGAGATCCAGCAGATCCTGTGGGACGGGCATCCCAAAGGCCCTGAGCTCGTTAAGCTTCTCGGTAAGCTGCAAATAGAGTTCATGCCGATCCTCGGGCTCATTCTGCATCTTGGTGAGCAGAAGGCCGATTTCCGCTGACACATCCTCGAAAGCCATGACGATCTCCCAGAGCAAGCACCTGTGTTCACTGCAAATAAGAACGCGCCAGTGGCACGCAAGATCCAGGCAAGAACCGTAAGTTGGTTGACGCCTGCGCCGCCACAGCGACGGCACATTCTTTCGGCACCCCTCCTGCCAGCGGGAAGTGAGCAACCATCGTCGTGCGTCGGGAGGGCTGTGGGGACAGGCCGGATCGAACGCACGATCACCACGGATGGGGGAGAGCGATGGGGGATCGTACCATCGGCCGGGCCACCGGCATCTTTTTCGCAGCCATCATAGTCGCGGCAGCGCTTCGTACGAATACCGTTTTCGCCCAGATCGCCGAAGATGTGCCGCAAGTCTATCGCGTCACCGGCGTCGAAGCCGACGACAAGCTCCACATGCGCGACGTTCCACACGGCGACAGCAAGATCCTCGCCGACATCCCGTCGAAGGCGCGCGGCCTGAAGGGGCTCGGCTGCATCACGCCGGAGCCGAGTTTCGATCGCTGGGCGGAGATGACTGCGGAAGAGCGCGCGAACGCCAAGCTTCAATGGTGCCGTGTCGAGTATCACGGCCAGCAGGGCTGGGTCGCGGCGCGCTTTCTCAAGCCGGATGCCGGCACGCGCTGAGCAGTGTTCCGGATTCGAAGTTCATCACACCAGCGCGCATTTTTGAGCATAACGCAACCGGCACACGGCGCGCGCGTTACGCAAGGCGACGGGGGAAAAAGCCTCGCCGCTTAGTGCTTTGTTGTCTTTTGACTGTGCTATGCTTCCCGTGTGCGGAACGAAGCCGGGGAAGGTGCAGCGAAAGGTGCGCCGCTTGAAGTGCAGGCGGTGCTGAGTTAGGGGTGGCGTAATGCGTTTCGACTTCGAGGCTCTCCGGCAATACCTGCCGGAAAAGAAATCCTACAGCCTAGCCTCGCTGCTCGCGGCCGGAAGCGTCGCGCTCGCTTCGCTCATCGTGATCTATGGTGTCCTGCTCGGCACGGGCGAGGACGAAGCCGAGGCCAACGTCGAGGCCGTGGCCGTCAACGGCCCCACCTTCACACCCGTCGCCGTGACCCCGCCCGCGCCGTCTCCCGCTGTGAAGCCGTCCGGACCTGACGTATCGAGCGCGCCGCGCTTCGAGGATGCCGTCTCGATCACGCGTGCCGTGCAAACGGAATTGAAGCGCGCCGGTTGCTACTCGGGCCCGGTCAACGGCGTCTGGACTGCTTCGACGCGTGCGGCCATGGGCGAGTTCACCGCGCGCGTGAATGCTCAGCTTCCCGTCGATCGCGCCGATCCCGTGCTGCTCGCTCTGCTCGAGACGCATAACAAGATTTCCTGCACGGCCGAATGCAACGCGGGGACGGACGGCGGCAAGGGCTGCGTTCCCCGCGGCGCGCCGTTGCCGCGCAGCAAATCGGAAGTGGCCGCCGTCGAGGAGGCGAAACCGGCCGAGGCGCGCGAGGAAGCCTATCGGTCAGCCTCGTCCGCGCAGACGGGTACGGGTTCGGGCGATCTCGGCAGTGCGTCTCAGGATCGTCCCGCGAGAAGTGCCGTGTCGGCCGTTGAAACGGCTTCCGTCGATACGCCCGCTACGAGCCCGGACGGAACGTCCGCGTTGCCGGCCGTCGCGCCTGCGCCGAAGATCACCGGCTCCGAACCCCGCCGCACCGCGCGCAAATACAAGCGCCAGCCGTCCCTCTCGCGTCAGGTGTCGAAGGGCTTCAAATCCCTCCAGCGCAGCCTGAATAAGTTGTTTTGATAGCCGGACCCCCCTGTCATCCTAGGCCTTGTGCCTAGGATCTAATTCTCCACACGGAATCATCCGAACCTGCGCCCGCCAGTCAGGGTCGGCATCAAATCTTCCCAGTGAGGGTTTAGTCGCTCGACAAGATTGAGCTTCCATTCGCGTGGCCAGCGCTTGAGTGATTTTTCGCGTTGGATCGCAAGAACTATCTCGTCGAACACTTCGTAATAGACGAGCAACTCCACGCCATATCTCTTCGTGAAGCCGTGAGCGACGCCGTCACGGTGCTGAATGGTGCGGCGGACAACATCGTTGGTCACTCCGATGTAAAGCGTTCCTCGCGGCTTGCTCGCGAGCATGTACACGAAATACTGCTTCAAATATTCACGCGCTCCCGCCCGGTGTGCCCGCAAGATGGAACGCGTCGCAGGCCGACGATCCGTCGCGTGTGTGCGGCCACGCACACTCTCACTGTCATCCTAGGCCTTGTGCCTAGGATCCACCTGTCGTCTGGGGAAAGCGGCACCGATCTCGCGCTGACCCATCGTTTCGGTCAGTCTGAGAGCTGGATCCTCGGCATAAAGCCGAGGATGACAGCTGGTGCGGGCCATGAAGACGGCTAGCATCCCTGGAAATCGGCTTCTGCGAGCAAGTCAAACTCATTTGCGTTCATGGGGTCATTCCACACCACGCCCCACTTCCCACACTTCCTCCTGCACGCGGATGTCCGCCAGGATGCGGTCGAGTAACAAACAAGTCCGCTTGAAGAGATCCGACCCGCGCCGGTAGTCGGCGGCGGCGTAGAAGTCCACGCGGCCAGCGCGGAACAATTCCACGCACGTGTCGAAGCCCTTGCCCTTGTCTTCCGGATGCACGGCAATGGCGTGCCCGCCGCTCTTGCGCATCAGCGCCATCGACGGCACGTCCGTCTCGCCGTCGCCGAAGTAGATCATGTTGCGGAACGGGATCGGCCGCAGATCCTCGGCCATGTGCGCGTTGATGCTCTCGCCGAGATCCTCGATGCCCTTGTTGATGCGGAACAGGTACTGCGTCTTGCCCGTGTCGGTGATCACGCGCTTCGGGTAGGGCAGCTCGTAAGGATCGAACCAGTACTCCGACGCGAACACGTTATGGAAATACTTGCGGATCGACGTGCCCTCGATGATCTCGGTCAGCCCCGATGAGACGAGGTAGTGCCGAAGCTGCACGCCGTGGCTCTCGGCGCGGATCTTGATGTACTCCGCGATGGCATCGAACCACTCGGTGACGCCCGGAAAGAGATCCACATCCGCGCCTTGCTTGACGAGATCGGCGCGGTCGATGCGCAGGCCCTTCTCCTTCGCCTTCT
>VFQP010006010.1_pt1 | contig 10206 bp, 10 predicted proteins | sample 3512351 | NCBI WGS metagenome assembly VFQP01 (sample SAMN10412372, study PRJNA504923) | tailings metagenome | isolation source: Relicate 1 Philex TSF1 revegetated site | place: Philippines: Tuba, Benguet | collected 2017-08-29
CGGCACGCCGCCGCTCGCCGCCTCCCATTCGACGTTCGCCGGCGGCTGCAGCAGCCGGGAGCGGCCAGCCAACGGCCGTGCCGCCGCCGCCGCAAACGGCAGCGGCAGCGGCGGCGACACGAGCGGCGGCGGCGCGGCGTCGGCGGTTCCGGCGGCGGCGCGCAAGGAGGCAGCTGCCCGGAAGGTGGCTGGCACCGGCGCCGAGGTGCTCGGCACGTCGGTGCACGTGAGCGGCGGCGGCTTCCTCTGGCGGCGGCTCAAGCAGCGCAGCCAGGCCAAGCGGCTGGCGGCGGCCGCCGCCGCCGGGGCGTCCAGCGGCGGCGGTGGCAAGGGCGGGTCCTCGCGGCACCACGCCTCCGCGCGCCACGGCGGCGGCGCCGGCGTGGGCAGCCTGCGGCAGCAGCTGGGGCTGCTCGGCCACCACCACCAGGGGCAGCGTGGCGCGGCCAAGGGTGCGCGGTACCCGCCTCCGGTGGCGGCGTTTTCGCCCGAGAGCCTCAGTTCGCTGTTCAAGGACATGGACGAGGGCGCGTGGTCGAGGTTCATGGGGGCGTGGACGGCGGAGCTGGAGCAGGCGCTGCGGAGCGGGCGGTGGAAGCAGGGGCTGGAGGGCAAGTCGGCCATCGCGGCGTCGTGCCCGCGCTTCTAGCCAGGGCGGAGCGGGCCCCCGCGGGCAGGAGGCGATTGTGTGCGTCTTCGTGCGCTGGGCGGCGGGCGGCGTCAGTGCCGCGACGCACCTGTGTTGCGAGACGGGGCAGGGGAGACTCCGAGATGGGGAGGCGTCTGGGTGGCAGGCGGGAGCGCGCGCTGTCTGTCCTGACGACCGTCTCGGGGCTCCAGGGGGTGCGTGCGCGTGGCGCCCGGCGGCGCAACGCCGGCGCGAGCGTGAGGAAACATGGTCATCCAGGGGGTCTCCGCGCTGTAGCAGGGGTGAACCTTTGTGTGGCCCGCTGCGAGCGGCGGCGTGCGGCCGAGTCGCCGGCGCCGCCGCAGCGGCGGCGGCCTGTGTATACTGCTTGTAGAGTAGGACTCGTCTGCGGTGGCGGGCGCGGGGCGTGTCTCTTCGGAGGGGCCCGTTGCCGCGCCTCTTGGTGCATCATATGCTCATCGTCTGGAGCGGGTTCACGGAACAGACTGGACGACCGCTGTGGGCCAGTGCTGGGGAGATTCCTGCCCTTGTGGTGGTGCCCGGAGCGCGTAGCGTCGCAGCAACGCCCGTGCGTCTGTCGGTCCTTCCAGGTGCAGCGGGGCTAGGGCTCCCTCGTCCTGTGCGCCCCCGCGAGACGCCTTTTGGCGGTTGGGCCCGGAGCTCCTCCTTCCATGACGCGCGACGGGAACACACGCAGAGCATGCTCCTCCAGGCTAGACGCCACGCTCTCTGTGCGCCCTCCGCACGTGCTCTGGGCGCTGTGGGGACGCGGCGCCCTGTTTGGACCTGCCCTCCCTCGCGCCGCTAGGGCAGCACCCTCTTTGTGCCTGCTAGGAGTGCCGCGCGCCACGTGCTTTTGGCAGTCACCTTTGTCCCCCACCCGCCACGTACCCACCAGCTGCGGCACGATGACACTGACGGCGACGACGTTCACTGCCCGGCAGCGCTGCGCGAATAAGCTTTTGATGGTGCGCTTTCGCACCATCACCGCGAGCGATGCCCCCGCCCGCGCGCGCCACGCTGCGTTTTTGCCCGGGCTCGGAGCAGCGGCGCCGTGGGCGGGGCTGCCTCGCGCGGGTCCAGTGAGAGGGGGCCCTCGTGCTGGGAACCGGGCGCGGGGTGTGCGGGGCTGGGTAGGGAGAGTGCCGGGTGCGTCTGCCGCCACCGGCGCCCGCTCCTCGTGCGTGCGGAGTTGGCGCCAGGGGATGGAGGGCCACGGGTGGCACGCGTGTCGCGTGCTTCCCTACCTTGGTCTGCACGCACCTCCTCGGACCACGACTGCATCTGCAAGCGGAGCGGCCTCTTCGGACGACGCACCGCTGCCCCCGAGTGGCACGTTGCTCGGATCCGATCGCGCGCTGCTGTCGCGGTGCAGGCCCTCCTCGGACCCGTGCGGATACCGATGCCGTCCCTCCTCCTGCGGCACGCCTCCGACTCCCTGCTCTGGTCTGCTTTGTGATGTGCTGCTGTGGCCGCCCCGAGGCGCTGCCTGCGCTGCGCGCCCCCAACTCCTTATGATGACGCCGCCTGCGGCTGCCCAGGTGCACTTGCGGCGCACGGCACTGCTGCGTCGTGAACCTGGCGCCCGCCGGGGCGTTTGGTGGTGTTTGCATCCCAGTGCGGCGGCGGCGCGGGCGCGTGTGCAGCCTGGTGGGGCGCACGCGCCTGCCCGCCCCGCAGAATTCTTTATGTGCGTGGAGGGCGAGGGCGATGCGTCGATGCGACCCCAATCCCCCCGCCCTCCTTTGCCGTAAGTTGCACTGCGGCTGCGGCAGTTGCATTTGGACGGTGCACCTGGAAACCTGCCTCCCAGTCTGCAAGAGTCAAGCCAAAGCATCTCGTCGCATTTGAGCGTCACCGGCGCCCAAGGCAGCGCAGCGCTGCATGCCGCCAGTGTTCAGACTACAGGGTGCAGCCCAGCTCAAGAGGATGCAGCAAGTCTCTGGGGATCATCTCATCATGGAAGCAAGTTGAGGTGAAAGAGCGTCGTTCGCTTCTCCTGTCCAGCTGCACGTCACGTCGTGGTGCCCACGGCGTGTCTCAGAGGAGGTGTCTCAGAGGTTCCAGACAGGAGCGGCGGCCCCGGCCACGGACGCCTGGCCGCTGAGCGGGCCGCCCTCCGCAGCCGCCTGGCCGCCCTCGGCGCGCTCGCCGTCCTTGCTGCCGTGCCTGTGCTTGTGCTTGCGCTTGTGCTTGTGCTCCTTGTGCTCCCGCGCCGGGCCGTCCTCCCCCTCTGCCCCGCCATCGGAACCTGAGCCGTCCCTGCGAACACGCACAGGTGCCCGCACACGCAGGGGCACTCGTGATCACAACGGCAGCGCCGCCCGCCACGCGGGGCCACGGCCAGCCAGCCGCCACGCGCCTGTGCCTGTGCTTGTGGTGGTGCTTCTTGTGGCCGTGGCGGCGCCTCTCCTCGCCGTCCCTGGCGTCGCCGCCTGGCGGCGCGCGCCGTGGCGAGTCGGGGAACACCTCTGCTAGCTGCCCCACGTGCTCCTCCAGGCGAGGCGACAGGCCCGCTCCTCCCGCCCCGCTGGCCGAGCCAGCCTGAAGCTTTGATAGGCTGCGCGCGAGGCGGTCCGGCGACGTCGCGGCCCGGTGCGCGGTCGGGGAGACGAGCGCCCCGGCTGTGCCGCGGGCGCCCCGAGGGGACGCGGCGGCGGCGGCGGCAGCGGCCCTGGACTCTTGCAGCGTCTCGACGGCAAGCTGCAGCGCGGGGGCCAGCGGCTGCGCCAGCGCCTGCGCCACGCGCGTGCCGGCGCCGCGCTGCGCCGCCGCCAGGCCCCTGGCGCTGTCGTGCTCAGCGCGCAGCGCGGCGGCCTCGGCCTTGGCGGCCAGCTGCCTGACCTGCTGCGCGCCGTAGCTCTGGAGCACGTGCTGCGCGCACGCACGACGCAGGCGGGTGCGGGCCGAAACGAGCATGACGCTGCCGCCTTTGCGCCACGCCAATGCAGCACAGCAGCGTGGCAGAAAAGGGGACAGGCGGACCGCTCACGTGGATTCCGACGCTGGCGCCCAGGCACCTGGCGCGGCTGAGCCACGAGCACGCCGGCCGGCGCTGCTGCTCGGCCGCCGCCACCACCCTGCCCAGCAGCGTCACCAGGCCGGCCTGCGCCGCCTGCGCGCGCGCCGCCGGCGCCGCCACGAGGTTCTGCAGGACGCCCAGCGCGGCCTGGCAGGCGTACGGCATGGGCTTGTGCGCGGCCAGCGGCCCCTTGGTGAGCTCCTGACCGGCCTTGGACGTCTGCAGGCACGCGCACCATGCCACGTGCATGTCACGTGTGGGGTGGGCGACATCGCCGCCGCCAGTGCCGGGCAGCATGAATCTGCACGGCAACGATGGGCGCCTGCAATGCGCAGGAGCTGATAGGGGGTGGATGCACCGCCGCCGCGCCCACCTGTCCCAGCACGAGCTGCGGCAGCGAGCCGCGCACGACGTCCACCAGCAGCTGCAGCGCGCCGGCCTCCAGCGCCGCGTCCCGCGCCTGCTGCACGCCGGCCGACAGGCTGCCCAGCGCCACCAGCGCCATGTGCACGTCCCGCCCGTCGCGCCCTTGCCGCACCGCATCCTGAGGCACAGGCGCGCCGGTGGCTTTGTTCTCGAAAGGCAGCAACTGTGACGGGAGCGCTGGTCTCTGCACGGCCGGCGGCTCACCGACACGAAGGCGAGCAGCAGCCCCACGCCGCAGGCGTCCGAGGCGTTGGCCATGTGCGCGCGGCCCAGGCTGGTGCCGGCCAGGGCGGCGTAGCATCCCGCCGCGCACGCCCGGACCATCCTGCAAGGCACACGGCGCTGGTCAGCTGAGAGCCTTGGCAGAGGATGCTCTGCAGCTTTGCCATCCATGAGCTGCAGTTGGTTGACGCTTGCTCTGGCCTGTGCTAGTGCCCAATGCGCCCCTCGCTGCTGATGCCGTGAGCGGCGGCCCCTCAAACACACGCACTGACGCCGCCGGCGCACTGTGGGGGGCCCGCACCCTCCCCTCCCCCACTCACGCGTGCTCCGAGTTCAGGTGCTTGGCCATGAGCTCCAGCAGGCTCGGCTTCTCGGCCAGGGTGAGCCCTGGGTCGACCTTGGAGGCATGGCGGACCATCATGAGCGCCTTTGCCAGGTTGGCCGGCGCGAGCGGCTCCATCAGCGTCACGTCCAGGTGCCGCAGCACCGTGCCCCGGTCCGTCCACACCAGCGGCTGCACCTGCGCGCAGAGGGATCCTTTCTCTCGCCGTGCGTGAACTTCTACCCGTGGACTCGGTCAAGTTGTACCGCGACTGCGACTCACTGGCACAGCGCCATCGAGCTCGACAGCGACGTCTGGCAGCTCCTTGGTGACGGGCTGCTTGGTCGTCTGCCGCCCCTCCATCGTCACAGTGCGCAGCCCGTGCGGCGCTTTGCCGTTCCTCCCTCGGAGCCATGGAGGTGGCTTTGCGGGACGATTCTGCACTGTCCCGCACCCTGCGCAGCAGATGGCGTGGGGCACGGCGTGGCGTCCACCTCCTGCGCCCTGCGGCTGGCTGCGGCGTGGCACGTGGGCGGCAGCGCCGCACGTCGGGCGGCCCACCTGTCCAACGACGCTATGCTGCGCCCAGCTCGAGGCTCATCAGCAGCTCCACGACGACGTAAACGTTGCCAGCGACGCCGCTGAGCCCCCACCAACGACGCAGCAGCGTGCATCGTCCCCGCCCCGGCGCAGCCCCGGCGCAAAGGGGACAGGCGGCCCTGCAAGTGCGGATGCGGATGCGCAGGAGCGGCAGCGGGCGGCGGACGAGCAGTTCATGCGCATGGCGCTGCTGCGCGCCGAGCAGGCGGCGGAGCAGGGCGAGATCCCCGTGGGCGCCGTGCTGGTGGCGCCCGACGGCGCCACGGTGCTGGCCTGCACCGGCAACCTGACGCACACGCGGCGGAACCCGGTAGCCCACGCCGAGCTGCTGGCCGTGAGCGAGGCGGCGGAGCGGCTGGGCGGCTGGAGGCTGCTGGGCACCACGCTTTACTGCACGCTGGAGCCCTGCCCCATGTGTGAGCGCCAGCGCTGGGCGTCTGCCTTTCCAGCTGCCGGGGCAGGCATAGCAGGGCGCTGGCGGGAGGTGGCGGGCGGAGCGAGTGGGCGGTGCGCTGTTGTGCGTGAGGCGCGTTTCACGACAGGTTGACGCGCGCCGCTCGTGCTGTGTGCCACGCCACGCCACGTGCAGGCGCCGGGGCCATCCTGCAGGCACGCATCGGGCGGCTGGTGTACGGCGCGCGGCAGCCGCTGCTGGGCGCGGACGGCAGCTGGGTCAGCCTCTTCCCGCCAGAGCCTGGGCCGTCCACTGACGCAGCGCACGCAGCAGCGGCGGCAGCGGCAGGGCCTCCGCAAGAGCGTCCCGTGGGAGCAGGCGGCCACGCATCGCCGCTGCCGCCTGGTGAAGGCGCTCAACAGGGGAGTAACGAAGCACCGGAGGGCACGCCCACCACGAACGGCTCTGGTCGGGGCTCCCGGGCGCCAGGGGCGGGCAGGCGGGCGCGCTCGCCGTCCCCGGGCGATGGAGCGGGCGCAGCACCAGCAGCGGCGCAGCAGCAGCCGGTGCACCCCTTCCACCGCGGCATCACGGTGACGCGGGGCGTGCTGGCCGAGGAGAGCGCCGCGATGCTCAAGGCCTTCTTCAGGCGGAGGCGGCAGGAGCAGGCTGCCAGCAGAGTTTCCAGCCCTGGGACCACCTGAGGCTCAGCGCACAGGCGCTCCCGTTGGGGGGGAGACCAAGGCCCCGGCGCGTGCGGCTCATCGAACCCAACCCGACTCAACTTCATGCGCTGATCACTGGGGACATAATCTTGCGCGCTTGCTTGGGCTGCTTGGAGCATGCTCTCCCCGCGACTGGTGCAAGCCCCTGGTTTGCATGGGTTCAACAAGCGCGCGGCGCCTGCGCTCGTCCTCTTCGCGTGCACGAGAAGGCTGCCCACCATGTCGCAGGTGCGCCGCGGTCCTGCGTTGGACGGGTGCGCCGCTCCAGCCCCCGGTGCCGCTGAAGCGCCGATCTCCTGACGGGTGCCTCCCACCTCGGCGACCCCTGCGCGCAGGTGCAGTCAGTGCAGACCTTTGGTCGCAAGGTGAGACAATCAGTGGACGCTTCTTCCGGGCGCGCGCGCGTCGCGCTGGCGCGCTGGGGCGTGGCGCCGCAGTACAGGCGTCAGGTCGCCCGAACCAGCTGGCCTCGACCGTGGTGCTGTGCGCGCCCTGTGCTCTTGTCGCCGCGCAGAAGACGGCCGTGGCCGTCGCCCACTGCAAGGCGGGCACTGGGCTGCTCAAGCTCAATGGTGCGCGAGGAGCAGCAAGGCGCAGCGAGCTGGAGGAGGAGCAGGAGGAGCACAGCAGCAGCAGCGGCGGCAGCACACGCAGCGGCGGCTGCAGCAGCACTGCAGGGACAGCGCTTCGTGCGTTCGTCCTGGGCGACTCGGGACGACCTGGGTGCTCCCTCTCGCCGCGCGCCTGCAGGCACGCCCCTGGAGCTGGTGCGGCCCGAGGTCCTGCGCCACAAGGTGTTCGAGCCGATCCTGATCATCGGGCGCCAGCGCCTCAAGAACCTCGACATCCGCCTCCGCGTCAAGGGCGGTGGCCAGGTCTCGCAGATTTACGGTGAGCAGCGACCAGCAGCAGCTGGAGCAGCAGCTGGAGCAGCAGCAAGAGTTGCCGTTGCGGGGGGTGAGGCCACTTGACTTGGGGGGGCTGGGCTGACGCGCCCGCGCCTGCGCTGCCTCTCCCCGCCCGCAGCTCTCCGCCAGGCGCTGGCCAAGGCCGTGGTCGCCTTCTTCCAGAAATGTGAGCAGCAGTTCTCGTGGTGGTGGGACCTGGCGTGAGGAGCAGCAGTGACGGCGGTGGGGAGGAGGCGGGCGGCGGCTGGGTGCAGGGGTGCAGCAAGTGGGAGGCGTGCGCTTGCACATGGGGTGTGCCTGCGCAGACGTGGATGAGACGTCCAAGCAGCAGATCAAGCAGGCGCTGCTGACGTACGACAGGACGCTGCTGGTGGCGGACCCACGCCGCACCGAGCCCAAGAAGTGAGTCGTTGGGCGCAGCACCTGGGGCCACCTCAGTTGGGCACGCAGGCAGGACGAGGCACAGGGCTGGTGCAGGCTCAGGCCTCAGCTTCAGGCTGAGGGAGGCGCGGGAGGCAGGCGGGCACAGGCGGCACGGTATGTCGAGGCTGGAGGGGGCCTGGCTGTGCAGGGCTCGTGGGCATGCCGCTCATGAGTGCTTGGCCCCCATGCTCACACCCGTGCCTGCAGGTTTGGCGGTGGTGGTGCCCGCGCGCGCTACCAGAAGTCGTACCGTTAAGCGGCTGGCCCCTCGAGGGCCGAGGCCTGTGGCATGCAGGCGCCCCCCCGGCTGCGCTCCCCGCCCGTGCTGCGTTTCGCTGCTTCCGGGACCAGTGCTCAGTGTGGTGGGCGACTTGCCAGGGGACACGCTGCTGCTGCTACTGGCCGCGGCCACGGTGTGCAAAGGCGCGACACAAACGACGACTCCGGCGCAAGGTTTTCAGGGCAGCAGCGTGCCTGGGGATGAATTCGCAGGGCAGGGACTGAGTGCGTCAGTGCTGGATGAAGCGCAGCATTGTACAACAAGGGAATGTCAGAGGCCCGCCGCCGGCTAGTCCTCCTGCCGTCGCTCCTCGCCGCCATCCATGCTCACCCACATGGCCTCAATGTCCTCGAGCGACTTGTTGCGCGTCTCGGGCACCGTGGCCCACATGACCGTCACGGCCACAACGCCCACCAGCGCAAACAGCTCAAAGGTGGCGGCCGTGCCTGCAGCGCAGCAAACGAGCGCATTGTGACGTAGCACATTTCGCGGCGGGGCGCTGTGACACAGTCCCCTCTGCCTCACGCACGCGGCACCTCAGCCACGCACCGAGCGAGTCAAGCACGGAGGGCAGCGCCGTGCTCACCTGCGTCAAACGCACGGGAACAGAGTCCGACCCCAGACCGTCAACCACGCGCGGCAGTACAGCATGCGGTGTGAGCATCAGTGCGGGAGGAGCGTGGACTCACGGCTGCGTTGCCGACCCAGTTGGTGAGCGAGGCCAGCGCCATGGCCTGCCCCCGGGCCCGCAGGGGAAAGATCTCGCCCACCAGCAGCCACGAGATGGGGCCAAACGACACCTGCGTCGGCCGGCGCACGCGCAAAGTTTGCAGCGGCAACCCCACGGCGCCCACTGTGTGCAGAGATATGGCTGCTGCGCCGCCCGCCGCATGCCCTGGCCTCGGCCTTCCCCGTCGCCCATCACGCCGCCCCAGGACAAGGTCGCTCCTTCAGGGCGCTCCCCGCACCTGGTACGCGCCGACATACAACAGCAGCGCGCCTGCCGACACCCAGGCCGAGGGCAGGAAGCCGGCCAGCAGCTGCGGGCCGCCATCGGACTGCGCCAGGCCCAGCGCCAGCAGCGCCGCCACCATGCCCGACGCGCCGCCCAGCAGCAGCGGCCGGCGGCCCCACCGGTCCACCTGCACGCAGCGGGCCCGCAGACGCCGCCCACCGCCTCTTGCCGTGCGATCACGTTGTCACGGCGTGCACCCAGCCGTTGTGCGGCTGGAAGCGCGAGCGCGCTGCGTGATCATGTTCAGGTCGGTCGAGGGCAGCCCAAAGGGGCGTCGGAGCCACGTGGGATGGTGCCGCACAAGTGACACAAGCACGAGTGTGGCCGCTGCGGCTGACCTGCGTGACGGCGACCAGCGTCATGAGCAACTTGAAGGACCCCAGCAGCACGGCCACGCCTGCGCAGCACCACACGCGCACGCACGCATAGGGGCAGGGCATCGCGCCACACGTGCTGGTGCGCGCAAGAGAGAGGGAGCAGCTTGACAGTTGGGCCACAGGGGTGCAGTCCACCGCATGCGAGGCAGCACCACTGGCTCACTGGCGGCTCCCTTGCCCGGCTCAAAGCCGGCGTCCTGCAGGATGCTGGCGGCGCGGTATAGCACCGACGGCTGGCCCGTCACCTGCGCACACACACGCAGGCGCGCGATGGCCACAAAAACCCTCGCCACCCCGCTGTGTGCACGCGCGCACGCGTCAGCCCTGCCAGCACGCACGCAGGCAAGCGAGCGGATCACGTGCACGGGCGCAGCGGCGCGCCACGAGGCGCGAGGCCACCTCCGCCTTCTTCTTGAGGGCGGGGCTCGTGGCCCGCGGCAAACGCCCACCCGCCCCGTGGTGGGCTTATGAGCTCCCTGCGCCCCGCCACCACGCCACGACGCAACGCCCACTCGCTGCGCACGCACCTGCTGGAACAGCATCAGCGAGCAGCCCACCGCCAGGGGAAAATAGTACTTGCGTTGCCGGAACAGCTCCAACGCGCCCCACGCCGCGCTCCCGCCCTCCTCCTCCGACCCCCCGCCTTGCTGCGCCGCCGCCCCCGCCGCTGGCTGCGCGGCGCCCGGGCGGCGCGGCGCGTGCGGCCGGCTGGCGGCCAGCGACGCCTGCATGAGCCGCAGCTGAGCGTCGGCGGCGGCGGGCGGGCAGTGCGCGCCCTGGCAGCGCACGAGGGCTCGGCGCGCGGCCGATGCCGCCGCGCTTCAAATTCGGGCGGACATGCAG
>VFQP010006011.1_pt1 | contig 10206 bp, 12 predicted proteins | sample 3512351 | NCBI WGS metagenome assembly VFQP01 (sample SAMN10412372, study PRJNA504923) | tailings metagenome | isolation source: Relicate 1 Philex TSF1 revegetated site | place: Philippines: Tuba, Benguet | collected 2017-08-29
CACAAGGGCGAAAACGCACGCAAACGCCCACAGCTCGCACCTTTGGGTTCTTGTGGCTGGCGGCCTTTCTGTGCAGCAGCGCCGCCACAAAGGCCGGGCCCGTCACCTCGGACAGCGTGAGCAGCGCCTCGCTGGCCGGGGCCTTGAGCTTGATGTCCGCCACCTGATCACGATACGGCGGGCGGGGGGAGCAGCAGCACCACCACCAGCAGCGCGAGCCGTGGGTGCGGGCAAGCAAGGGCATGACAGACGCCTCAGGGCGACGAATAGGGCGGGCACACGCACACATGCGCGCGCACCTTGTCCACCATGCCCGACACGGCCACAAACACGTCCTTGCGCCCCAGCTGCACGTTGTCGGGCGAGCACGCCAGCAGCCGCACCACCTCAAACTCCTTGGACAGCACCTGCGTCAGGCGCAAAGGCAAAGCGCGCACACACCGAGTGAGCCGCCCCCAGGGGGCTGCGCAGGAATTCCTGCGCACACCAGAGGACCTGGGCGGGCGCACCTGGAAGTTCTTCTCGTCCCAGCCGGGCAGCTGCGCGATGCCCTGCAGCACCAGGGAGGGGTGCCAGGCGCGCGCCTGCAGCTGCCCGGGCAGCTGCGCCACCACCGCCTCCATGGCGTCCAGGCGCGTCTGCACCACGCAGCACACACACACACACGCACGCACACACACAGCAAGGTGCTCTGACGTCAACGGCCACCTGCCAAAGGCGCGCGCTGCACCGGCTGGTGGTGCTGAGCGCACGTGACGCCCCCCCGTGCGCACCTTCCACTGCGCGTCCTGCAGCTGCTTGATGGCCTCCTCCCCCAGCATCTCGGTCAGCTTGGCCACCGCCTCGTCGCGACTCAGCGTGCCGCTCGACAGGGAAGCCTCGTCCTCGGCGTCTGCAAGCCCCCCAGCACACGCGCGTGAGCAGCAAGCGGACGCAGCGAGTGTGAGCGTGCACACATGTCGCGACGCGCGCACCTGGCTCCCTGCCGCCGCCGCCGCCGCCAGCGCTGGACGCCACGGCCGCCTTCTTGGGCGCGGCTCCGCTGCCGCTGCCAGCGGCCGCCGCGCCCTTGCGCGCCGCCGCGCCGGCGCCTCCGGCCCCGGGGCGCGCCGCCGCCAGCGCCGCCGCCGCCGCGCTGGCGCCCAGCGAGGCGCGCACAGGCACCGCCGCGCGGCCGGGGCTGGGGGGCGCCGCCGCCGCCGCCGCCTGCGGCGCGCCGCGTCCGCCCGCCTGCGGCGCGGGCGCGTCCCCGCCCGCCTGCTCTGCGAGCCTCATCTCCTCCAGGCGCTTCTTCTTGCCCTCGTCCATCTTGGCGGTGAAGCGCTCCAGCACCGCCGGGCCGCCCATCTGCATGGTGCAGAGGGTTTTCACGCAGTTCATGCGGCTTGCACCCCATCAGAGACCCTGTGGTTGGCTTTCCAGCACGCGCGGACGCAGCCAGGTGCCGCTTCAGAAGCGAGTGAGAGCTCACCCTGGCGGCGAAGGCAACCATGAAGGCCATGGCCGCCTCCCTGAGCGAGGGCAGCGCGTCCTCGGCGCACTTGACGGCGGGCGGCATGAGCACGGGCGCCAGCTTGGTCAGCTGCGGCTTGGGCTCGCGCTGCACCTGCTGCGCCGCCGCGCGCAGCCACGCCAAGGTGTCCTCCCGCACCTTGGGGCTGGCGTGCGCCAGCGCCGCTGCGCGCCACACATCGGCAGAGGGGTGGCCAGGTGATCACCGCCGCAGTACTACATGCTTTGGCGGCCCAGGCGCTTGCAGGACCTCGCAGCCCCACCAGCCTCCCTCATGAAGCGGGCTCACCGGCGAGCTGCTCGGCCACGTCGGCCAGCGTGAAGCAGTGCTTGTGCATGGCGGACAGCGCCTCGTGGATGCTGCGCCCCACGGCGGCGTTCTTCTCCTTGAACTTGTCCAGCAGCACCTGAGCGGGTTGGCGAGGCCGCACAGGGGGGGCGGACAATGGGCGCATGCGCGGCACACGCAGGCCAGGCGCGGTGGAGGGGGCCCAGGGGCAGGAAGAGAGCAGCTCGCGCGTCGTATTGGGAGGGCCTCACCTCTACGAGGCCCTTGGCCGTGGGCGCGTAGGCGGCCCGGAGCCCCGCCGCCAGCGCGCCCATGCACGCCACGGCCTCGGCCACGCACTGCACGTTGCTGTCCTTGGTGGCCACCTTGCGCAGCTCGCGCGACACGTCGCCGTAGTCCTGGTCCCTGCCGTGTGCAAAACACAACGCACGCGCACGCGCGTCACCACTTGCGTTGCAGTCCTGGCACGAGCGCATGGCAACCGCGTGCCCTCAAGGCGCTGCAGGCCTCGTTCCCTTCCCACAACAAGGCGCTGCAGCACGCCAGGCGCTGGCCCGCACCTGCCGCTGGCCAGGCGCGGGGACGAGGCCAGCTCCCTCAGCTGCGAGAGCGACTGCTTGCGGTCCGACCACTTTTTGCTCTCCAGGTTGTCCCACCACTCCTTCTTGAGCTCCTTGAGGATGTCGCGCGGCTCGCTAAAGTCGTACGGGTCCTGGGGCGGGCAGGACCCATAAGTGGCAGCAGGCAAGCGGGCGGGTGGTGTGGGTGCGGTGCGCCAGCACCCCCGCAGAGCCAGCCGTGCAGGGTGCGTCCCCTCCTCCCTCCAGGGCCCTCCAGGGCGCACCGTGTCTGGCTCTGGCGCGTCGGCCGCCTCCGCCCCTCCCGCCTGCGCGGCGCCGGCGGCGCCCTCGGCGCCCCCGCCGTCGCCATCGCCTGCCTGCTGCTGCTGCGCCTGCTGCTGAGCCTGCAGCGCCGCCAGCCTGGCCTGCTCCTTGCGCGTGAAGCGCTCGGGCTTGGGCTTGCCCGCCTTGAGCACCTCCTGCAGGCGCGCTCACCACACACCACACACACACTCACCCGTGTTGAGGGCTGGCTGGGGGCCCCTGCGGTGATTTGGCTGCTTGTGGGCGCGCACAGCACACGCCACGCTGCGCCGCCCTCCGGCCCCTGGTGAGGCACGCACGCAAGGGAACGCTGCCGGCCTGTCCTCCTTCAGGCGCTGCCCGGCCCTCTGCTCCCCTCCCCTCCCCCCACACCCCAACACCGGCACACGCGCCTGCATGCCCTTGTCCACCTCGTCCTTGATGGCGTCCCGCAGCGACTTGAACACGGTGGCGCGCACCACCTCGGCGCCCACCCACCGCGACAGCTCCACCTGCGCGCGCAGACGCAGGTGCAGCGCCTCGGCCCAAAGGCGCGCTCCCCCAATCCCCATCCTTGCCTCCTTCTCCTTTTCTGCTGCACCCCCACCCCACGCACCCAGCAGCGATGGCACTCACCACGAGCTCCTTGGCCTTGTCCCTGACCTTGCCGTCCTTGGAGTCGAGCACGTCGGGCAGCGCCTTGAGCACGGGCTGGGGCACCACCAGCTTGGTGCCAAACTGACTGCGCGCACGCACGCACCGGCGCCGAGCACGTGGCGCAGCCCCCGTGACCTCCTGAGGCCACTGTGCTCGACCCACCCCACTCATCCCTGACTTGAGAGCCGCAGACCTGATGGCGGCCATGAGCACGTCGGCGCTGGCCAGCACCACCTTGACCACCTTGTGTTTCAGGCCCTCGATCAACGCGTCCTGCAGGCTCGCGGGGCACGCGTGGCGGCCAAGCGACGCTCAGTGTGCAGGGTGTGCATGCAGCGCCAGAACGCGGCCGCCAGCCCGCCGCCGGCACTTGAAGCGCGCACCACGACGGCGGAGCTCTGCTCCAGCTCCACCAGCGTGAGCAGCGCCTCGCTGGCGCGCTGCACGGTGCCGGTGCGCCCGTTGAGCGCCTTGCCGACCATGTTGCTGCACATTTTGTCGGCGCACCTGTCGGGCGGCGGCGCGGGGCGCGCACGCCAAGAATGAGTCGCGCAGCAGAAAGAGAGGTTGGCGGGCTGCACACGCACACAGCAGCGCACAGCCTAGCAGCACCTGGACACGTGCTGGTCGCTGGCCTTGCTGAGGAAGGCGTTGAGCGCGTCCAGCGCCTTGTCCTGCGCCGACGCGTTGCTGTCGGCCACCGCCTTGGCCAGGAGCGGGCCTGAAGACGCGCACGTCGCAAACCACCACCACGATGTGTGTCAATGCTGCGCTTGCTTGCTGGCTGGCTGGCTTTGCCCCGCCAGACGAGCTGCTGCTGCACGAGCGAGTCTTCCTTCCCAGCTGCAGGCCGCACCGGGGCCCTGCGCTCACCGAACTCGTGCAGGCGCGGGTCCGCCTCATCGTAGACGCCCTCGCACGCTGCGGCAATGTCTGCGTACGCCGCGCTGCGCGCCTTCCAGTTCGTGTGCGCGACCCTGTCCGGCATCGCGAGCTTCTTGGCGTCGGCCAGCACCTTGACCTCGTCGTCCGCCATGGCTGCTGGCCGGATTGCTGCGCGCCGCGACTGGAAGGTGGCCCTGGGAGCGCTGCAGGGGCTGGGCAGGTTCAAAGGAGCGCCAGGTGGCGCAGGACGGCTGGGGCACGCGTTCAACACTGCGCACGCGGCCTGAGCGGCGCTTCGTTGGTCGTTGTTGTTGGCGCGGGGTGCAGATGATAAGCGCCGATCTGCGTGGGCGTGCACAAATGGCCGCGTTGAGGGCGCGGGCCCTTTGCACCACTCCACCCAGCTGACCACGAGCAGTCACTCACGCAGTGCTAGTGCCTGCTCGGGATCAGAGCCATGGCATCACGGCCAGATGCGCTCCGGGGCAAGCAAGCAGGGCGCAAGCTCGTGCTTCGCGGGTCGCGTGCTCTGAACTTGTGCTCAAACGTGTCCACATCGACAACCGGCGGGCCTTGCGGAGCTTCGGAGCTTCTCGGTGAGTGTACGTACAGGGGCATACAGGTCTTCCGTGCATCACCAGTGGGCGGCGAGACGCTACTGGCCCAGCAGCCAGGACGGTGCACAGGTGGCCCTCCGCGCAGCACAAACACCTGGGTCACACCTGGGCGGCACGCGCGGCCGTGCTCGCAGCGGGACCAGGCTCCACGTGACCCACGGCTGACCTCTCTGGCTGGAGGCAGGAGGGGGCATGGATGCTCGAGGATGGCACGGCACTCCACTCGCGTTCGCAGGGCCCTTTGCGTCAGTGCTGTTGGGACGAGGCGCTCACAGTCTCCTTTGCTGTGTGGGTGAGAGCGGCACCCCATGCCACCACGCGAGCGTTTGCACAGAGGTGGGCACCCGGGCGGTGACCGCGTGCATGGGATGCGAGTGGGATGCAAGTGGTGTGGGAAGTGGGGACGGGAACAGGGGCGCGGCGAGCAATATGAGCAAGCGGCAAGCAGCAGAAAACGCATGAGAGAAGCTTGTGGGAGCGGGGAGTTCTTCTTCTTCTACAGAGGGGGAGCGCAAGCGTGACTCGTATCCGATTGCGGTGCACGGCGGAAAGAGCAACACATCCAACATGCATCGACAGAACTGCAACAGGTGTGGTCCGCGATGGTCAACCATCATACACGCGTCAAACACTGTGCGTCCGGTCACGTCCTCAAGCAAAGCGCACGCACACAGCCTGCCGCAGCCCTCACTTGCCGCCGCCCTCGCCAGCTGCTGCAGCGCGGGCAGACGCTGTGCTGATGGGCAGCCCCACGACGGCGTTCGGCGCCACCTTGCGCTCGAGGCCCACGGCCACCTCGTCATCGTCATCGTCGGCGGCGGCGGGCTTGCCCGTCTGCGGCAGCATGCGCCGGCCGCCCGTGGGCGTGCACGCCCTGCAGGTGGCCCTGCACGAGCCCAGGACGGTGCCGCTGCCGTCCGCAAAGCGCCAGCCCGGCGCGCACGCGCGCCGGCGCACGGCGAAGCGGCAGGCGGACGCCTGGTTGGTGTCGATGCACGGGCTCGAGGCGACCGTGACGGTGGCGGTGCGAGCGGTCGAGGCGGTCGAGGCGGTCGAGGCGGTGGAGGCATCCGTGCTGGCGGCGGCCGTCTGGGTGCCGCCGGTGGGCTGGGTGCCGCCGGTGGGCTGGGTGCCGCCGGTGGGCTGAGCGGCGCCAGTGGGCGGAAGGACATTGTTGCGGTAGTTGTCATCCCCTTGGAAATTTCCCGCAGGGGCGTAACGGCAAGTCACGACGTAGCAGTTGTTCGGGCCCGTGGCGGCGCCGCACCCTAGCTCGACGGTTGCCTTCCAAACCACCTGCAGCAACAGGGCGCCCCCAGCCGGGGTGAGCGGGGGAAGGACTTTGGGCGCGCAAACGTCATGGGGGGGCGAGCAGAGGGGCCCAGGGCCGCACGCGCACTTGTGACCACTCGCCTGGGTGAAGTGGCCGGTGCTGGGGAAGTCGTTGCCCGACCACGGGTTGGGGATGTCGAACTGCGGGCACGGAAGAGGTGTGGAGGGCGTGCAGCAGTGATGTCAGCGCTGGTGTCGCCAGCACAGCAGGCGCAGAACTCTCACCGCCGAAGCAGGCACTGCTAGTGAGCTTACGGCCACTCACGCGGTACCTGGAGACCTCGTTGTACCAGGCCCTGGTCGCCGACGCGCACTGGTCCGCCACGGCGACGCCCCACGCGGCGTACAGGTTTTCACCCGCCCCACCGCGCTCGGGCGCGCTCGAGTGGCTCAGGCCGCAGCCTTGGCTCGCCAGCCTCTCGGACCAGGCCTGCGGGCGTGGGCGTGCAGTGCTGGGCTGCAGGTCAAGGTCCAGGAACTTGACCCGCCGGCATGACTGGCAGTAGTGTAGTTGTGGGTGCGCGCGCTGCTGGCGCATCACCAGTGAACGGGCGCCCTCTGAGCTCCTCACCAGTGCGCCCAGCGCCAAGTTGCCGTTCCACACGAGAGCTGACGCTTCGTGGAGAGCGCGGAACTGGTTGTGCAAGTCCAGAGCGCCTTGCACGTCGGGGCAGCCTGCGGCAGTTGTTCAAGTTGCAGCACCGGCGCCGGCCAGGGCCTCTCTCTGCAAGCCAGGAGCTCGTGTGTTGTGATGCCGCGTGATAACACCATCTGGTAGATGGCCCTGGCTTCCAACGCAAATGGCGCGCTCTGCTGCTTCTACTGCGCTGACCAGCCACCCGCCGGCGCTTTGTGGGCGGCTGTGGCGTGCGCGCCAGTTGGATCCAGGGCGCACCTCGCGCGGGATGGACGGCGATGCACACCAGCATCAGCGCGGCTGCGGCCAGCGACAGCGCGGGCCTCTCGCGGTGGCTGCATCCGATGAGCTGCATCGTGTGGCGGCGGCGCGGGGGTGAGTGGGGGGCGAGAAGGCGGCGCTTCGAGAGCGCTCAGCGCTCAGCTCTGCTCTCTGCTGAAGCGGAGGGATGTGGTGGGTGCGCAGCGAGCCGTGTTTTCAAGGCGTGTTTCTGCGTCTGCCGCGGGCGCGCACGCCAGTGCGACAGCAGTTCGCCGGGCGGACAACGGTCACACGCGACAAGTCCGACGAACCCACGCCCGAAGGCGCCAGGCACCGGTGGGTAGCGCTGTTGCACTGCACGAAAAAATTCGAAGCGATGCGCTTGAAGCGGCGCGAGCGTGGCTCTCTCACTGCGCGAAAAAGGGCCCGACCGCCCGCCTGTTTGCGGCGGGCGCGGCTCAGGCGAACATGCACAACTGCGCCTCTGTGCTCAGGGGGTATGTACGCGGCAGCAGTAGCAGCTGCAGCAAATGTGCGCGCGGGTGATGTGCTCATCAAGGCGGCGAGACCACGAACTCGTCTGGCCAGCCCTTGGCGGCCACGAGCGGCAGCGCCAGCATGCGCCGGCCGGCGCACGGCGTCTTGCACGAGACGGGGCACGTGTCCACCACGCGGCCGGAGCCGTCGCTCCACGACCACTTGGGGTCGCAGTAGCCGTTGGCGGCCGCCCAGCCGCAGTAGGTGAAGCGGTCCACGCAGGCCGTGGGGCTGGGCGGTGGGGGCGGGGGCGGGCGGGGCGGGGGCGTGGGGGGGCGGGGCGGCGGGGGGGGGGGGGGCGGGGGCGGCGGCGGCGACTTTACGGCGGGCGGCTGGGGCGGGGGGGGCGGCGCGGGGGGCTTGGGAGGGGGAGGGGGAGGCGGCCGGGGGGGGCTGGGCGGCGAGGGCGTGTTGACGGCGGGCAGCACGTTGGCCTGCGAGCGTGCGTGCACGCGTGCGTGCGCGCGTGCGTGCGGCTCAGCTGCTTGGTGTCTGTCTGCCCGGGCGGTAAAGCGCCACAAGCTCCAGGGGGCAGCGCAAAGCAAAGCGCTGTGCGTGACTCAAGCGCTCACCAGGAAGGTGGCGTCCCCCACATAGTTTCCGGCGGGCGCGTAGCGGCACGTCACGGCAAAGCAGCGAGACGCCGAGTTGAAGGCAGCGCCGCAGCCCAGCTGGATGCTGGCCTTCCACACCACCTGCGCCGCACGCGTGTGCATGTGTACACGTGTGAGGAAGGCGTGAGCGGGCACCGGTGCGAGCGAGCAAGGTCCGCCCGCTGCCACTTGCGGGGCCGCACCTGGGTGAAGTGGCCGATGCTCCCAAAGTTCGGCCCGTTGGTCGTCCACGGCGTCGAGGTGAACTGCGCAACACATGGCCATTGCGGAGCGCGTGCGTTCCGTTTTGCTTGGGCCAGTGGGATGCGTGCACAGGTTGAGCCCAAAACGCGCACGCGCCTCACCTGGTAGCTCGTCACCTCGTTGTACCAGGCCTGCGTGGCCGCCGTGCAGTTGGGCGTGGCTAGGCCCCACATGGCGTACAGGTTCTCGCCGTTGCCGCCGCGCTGCGCCGAGGACGAGTGCGAGAGGCCGCAGCCCGCCGCCGCCAGGCCCGCCGACCAGCTCTGCGGGTTGGAACAAGAAGGGGGCACATCACTTTTGTGAGCTGGGCCCTTGTGCACCTTGGCAAGAGCTCTGGATGCATCTGCAACCCTTACCGTCGCTTGGCTGGCCATCGTCGAGTTCCAGCTCATCGGGGGCGCTTGGTGGCGCGCGCGGTACGTGTTGTGCAGGGCCAGCGCCGCCTGCCAGTCCGGGCACTGGCCTGCGGTGTATAGTGGGTGCGTTCAGAGCAGCCAGGCTCCTGGAGCGCTGCAGGATGTGGGCGCTCGCCCTGGTCCACTCTTTCTCGTCTCCCCCGCCGTACCACATTGTCCAAACGGCACCGGAATCCGGCAGCAACACACCACGAACCCGCAAGGGCGCGAAACAGGCGCCAGGCTCACCGTGCGCGGCGTGCAGCACGGCCGAGAGCAGCGCCAGAGCGAGCGCGAGCGTTGCGGCCATGTTCATGTTTTCTGCAGCGGCTGCGCTCGCCTGAGCGCGGTGGTGCGAGGGCCCCCGATGCGGCTGCGCTGCTCTCAGCCCCCTATGCGCGTGCGCCTCTGGGGTGTTGTGCGCGCGTTCTGTGTGTGTGCGCGCCCTTTGTGTGGTGGCTCACTTTTTCGGCGGACCGTTTTGTGCGGCAACGCAGGTCGCCTGCAGCGCAGCTCAACTGCGCGTCAACCGCAGCAGCAGGCGGGAGCCACCAAAGGGCACCACACCACCACCAGGAAGAAGAAGACGCTCTGTGGGTGTTCCTTTCACCGCTTCCTTGGCGGTGGCGGCGACGGAGGAGGAGAACGCTTTGGAGGAGGAGGAGGAGGAGGAGGAGGAGGAGGACGCCACAGCAGCAGCAGCGTCCAGCCCGCCGGCACTTTCGATACGCACTTGAACTCGTAGCGCTTGCGCCTGGAGCCCAGCCGGCGGAACACGCAGACCTGCGCAAGCAGGCGGCACGCAAGGGGCAGTGCAGAGCAGTAGTTGCGAAAACGCCGCACTGCACCGAGAGGTCTGCTCCGGCCTGGTGCGGCCCACAGCGCCTCTGCACCTTGGAGCAGAGCGCCGGCCCGCACGGCGTGGCGGGAGGCGGGCGGCGCCTCGGAGGGGGCGGGCGCGGAGGAGGAGGAGGCGGAGGCCTGGGCGGGGAGCGCGGGGCGGGGGGCGGGCGGTACGCCGGCCGCCAGCCGGGCGGGAGGGAGGTGGCAAAGCACCGCAGAAAGGTGATGCCCTGGAAGCGCTTCCTGCCGCAGACCTGTGAGCAGGGGCAAGAAGAGCGCGCGAGAGTGGGCATCCTGCTTTTCCTCTCCCGTCAAGCGTCTGTGAGGTCCGCTGCGCGCGGTGGCCGCGCACCTGCCCAGCTTTGCAGCGGCCGCGCCCACACTTGGCGCCCGGCGGTGGACGGGGCGGCGTCCCGGGGCGCGGTGGGGGTGGGCGCGGTGGTGGCGGCCTGAGGGACGGGGGGCTCGATGATGCCGGGGGCACAGGGCGAATGGGGTATCCAGGCGCAGGTGGAGGAAGG
>VFQP010006013.1_pt1 | contig 10201 bp, 10 predicted proteins | sample 3512351 | NCBI WGS metagenome assembly VFQP01 (sample SAMN10412372, study PRJNA504923) | tailings metagenome | isolation source: Relicate 1 Philex TSF1 revegetated site | place: Philippines: Tuba, Benguet | collected 2017-08-29
GCCGCCCCCCTCCCCACCCTGCCTTCCCGCTGTCCAGCTGCACACCACCAACTGCTCACCCGTCGTCGCCCTCGTCCCCCTCCTCGTCCTCGTCGTCCTCGCCGTCGTAGTCGCCGCCAATCTCAAACGGCTCGTCCTCCACCGCCTCGCCAGTGTACCAGCGCACGGCGTTGGGCACCAGCTTCTCGCGAATCGTGGCGCCCACCTGCGAGGCAGCGTCGCGAGGCAAGCAATGGCAGCACGGGTGATAGCGGCCATAGCGGCCACAGGCGCCTGCCCGCCACTCAGCGCCCCTGCGGCTCTGGCCACCAACGCTGCAGAGGAGCCGATAGCAGGACGAGGGGCCTCTGAAGCCGCAGGCTGCCTCCGGCCGTCACTTGGGCCGTGCGAGGCGCCGGCCCTCGCTTGGACGTGCGCGGCGCCACCCCACACGAAGCACAAGCAGGGAGCCCCGAGGACCCCCTCCCCTCCTCACCTCGTAGTCGGCCTCCACCATCATTTGGAGCTCCTCCATGGCCTCCTCCTCAATCTCGTCGTCCTCCCCAGGCAGGTCGGGCGGCGAGAAGAAGCGGAAGAAGCTGTCCACCTGGCCGAGCAGCAGGAGGGGTGCAGCCATCACGCACGCACACGTTGCTCACGCTCTCTGCCGCTGTGCTTGCTGGCAGTTGGCGGCGCGGCCCAAGACATGCACGTGTCCCGTCCGGCGCCGGGCGCCTGAGATGCACAGCGCCGGGTGGCGGCGGGCGACTCACAGGCTCGGTCTTGATTTGGGGCTTGGCGTCGGGCTTGCCGCCCTTCTTGGGCTTCTTCTTCATGATCTTGATCGTCACGTCCTTGCCTGTTGAAAAGGTTCGAGGAGAGCAGAGCAAGGCAAGGACGCTGTGGCCAGGCGTGTGGGGCGGCCGCCAGCACCGTTCAGACTCAGCGGCCCCACGCCCACCACTGCCCACCTCCCTCGTCCCTGGCCACCCGTCCTCCGACCGCCCCAACCGCTCCCCATCCCGTGCAGGTGGCCATGCGGCAGCGAGGCTGCCCCCCCTGCGCCCTGGCGCAGGAGGACGGTTCTCTGCCACCCAGCCGCCTCCCACTCAGTGTGCGTGCCCACCGCGCTCTCGTGACGCCCGCGCCCTGCTGCTGCCCCACCTCTGCAGGGAGCGCACCCACCTGCCTTCCACTCGATGGGCGTGCCCACCGCCTTCTCCAGCACGCCCTCGTCCTCCACAGACAGCTGGTACGACTTCTCCAGCACCTGGGGAGCACGCACAGCACGCACAGCACGCCAGGGCCACGCTGCCCGTCAGCGCGACGCGTGCGGGGCGGGCGGGTGGGGAGCTCCTCGCGACCCGCGCCACTCCTCGCGGAGGGGAGTGGAGCACAGAAAGCGTGCGCACCGTGTTGGTGAAGTAGGGGTTCTCCTTGAACTCGAACTTGAGCTTGAAGCCGTTGTTGGCGCCGCTCTCGTCGTGCGTCGTCTCCGCCTGTTGCACATCAGGACCGAATGGCGGTGAGGCACGCTCAGCGTAAGGCGCCTCTCCGGTCGCCGCTGAGTGGCCCCAGGTGCCAGGCGTGGGGCCCTGAGCCAACGCCACATGGCCGTTCCATGCGCACGAGAGCGCGCTGTCGCGGCGCGTGGAGGCAGGCTGTGGCCACCTGCCGGGTGGTCGCCCATGGCGTGGTCGCGGGTGAGCACGCACCGTGACGTTGGTGAGGAAGCTGAGCACGTCCACGTCCTTCTCCTTGATGAGGTCGGCCGTGGTGTCGCACTTCATGAGCACCGTGAGCCAGAACTCTGGGATGCCGCTGTCTGCAGGGCCACGGCACGCGGGGCAACGCCACACAACGACGCATCACCAGCAGGGGCCGACTCGGATCAGGCCCAGGGAGGCGGGGCAGCGCGCCCAAAGGCACTGCGGGTGCCGCTCCTCTCGCTGCAGCACGCAGTGCTGTGCGCAAAGTCCAGGTGGCCAAGCCGCCTGTGTGGCCACCCAGCCCGCCGCGGCCCGCCGCCAGCAACCGACCTGGTGTGCTGTCGGCCGCGTCCTCGGGCTTGGCCGGCACGGTCTTGGCGCCGGAGACGATGCCCGTGCGCTCCACGTAGAGCGGCGCTGCGCGGCGAAAGGACGGCATTGTGCGGCACCTTCTGCGTGATGTCCGGCGGCGCTTGACGGCGTCACCGAGCGCGCGACGGGAACGCCAGCCCGCCTGCCGCTGCAAGCAGCAGCTGCTGGTGCCACCGCTCTCACCGTAGAGCGCCTCGTACTTGGCCTCGAGCGCGGCGCGCTCCTTCCTGAACTCGGCCTCGAGCTCCTCGTGCTTGTCCTGGAGCTCCTGCAGCGCTGCGACGCGCCGCTGGACGGGCTTGGGCAGCTTCTCCACGAACTCCTCAGGCGTCGAGTCGAGCCCCAGCTCCGCAAACTTCTTCTGCGCCGCGCGACGAGTTGACGGGAGGTGGCACCCCACGACTTTGAAGCGGGCGAGCGCGCCGGGGCCACGATCACGGGCGAGGAGCGCCCCGAGCCCACGGGATCAGTGATCCTGACGTGCACGCGTCGCCGTGCAGCGCTGCAGTGGGGCGGGGCGCTCGCGAGAGGCCTCCCCGCTGCCGCCACGGCGCCCCCCCCTTGGTTGTGCAGGGCCGCCGAAACGCCAATCAGATGTCGCCGCACAATTCGAGAGGCTGGAGTGCCGTAGCTCACCTCCAACGCCGTGGGCTGCGCCATTCCTCTGCTGCTGTGGGCGAGGCGAGGAGATCCCCTTGTCCGCCGAAAGGTGTGCGAGAGGAGTGCCGACGACGAGCACCTCTGCTGCACAAGAGGCAGGAGTTCTGCGATGTCACTACTGAAGCCTGACGGCAGGGGCCACGACGTTTGGGCGAACTGGCGGTCTGCGGCCATGCGAGCAAACAGCAGCAAACAGCGGCACACGAGCTGCAATGGTGCCGCCGTAGCTCACCCATCCTGACGCACAGCTCAGCAGCTCTGCGGAGCCGGCACGCTTGCGGACGTACGGCCGCTGCGCGTGCTGCAGCACAGGTCGAGCGCAGAATGCACGGCGTGCTGGCTCCAATGGCGTGTAGGTCAGCAGCCGCGCATGGCGTTGCAGCGGCCGCTGCCGTCACATTCAGCCGGGCGCCGGGCGGGCCGCTCGTGCAGCTGCAGCTGCCCAGCCAGCGCTGCGTGCGCTTCTCGCTTGCAGCAGCAGCATCCGCCGGCTCTGGCAACGACGCCGGCGCCAGCGCCACGCCTCCAGCGGCGCCGCACCCCGTCCGGCGACGGCGGGCGCAGCGCGACGTGGACGCGGGCCGCACGCCAGCCGTCGTGCTGGCCGCGGCGATGCAGCGCCTGCCCCCCGGCCCCGGGCACGTGCCGCGGCCGCTCCAGGGCGCCGACGGCAGCAGCGGCACCCAGCCTGCACCGCCTGAGCAGCCCCCCGTCCTGCTCGTGGACGGCTACAGCTTGGCGTTCAGAGCCTTCCACGGCATGACGGCACGCCCCGGCGGGTGCGTGGGTGCGGGCCTCCCATCCTGTCAGCTGGTGCAGCCCTGCGCCTGGGCGCTGATGCCACGCACCACAAGGCCGCCGCACGCAAACCTCTTCAAGAAGGGATGTCTCTGGTGGGGCACTTGCGGTGCGAATTTGCAGGGGGCTGTGGACGACCGACCGGACGCCCACCAGCGTCACCAGCGGAGTCCTCAAGACGCTCCTGGTGCGGACAGCTGCAGGGGGATGAGCGCCGCGTGAGCGGCAGCCCCAGCACCCACCTGGGCACCCGCCCGCCTGCCGCTGCCAGTCGCGCACGACGCCGCGGCGCGGAGCTCAAAATGTGTGCGTGGCGGTGCCTACCGCCTCGCAGATGGTGTGCAAGCAGTTCCGGCCCCGCGCCGTCCTGGTGGCGTTTGACAAGGGCGCCTCCTTCAGGCGAGCTTGTGTCCGAGCGCTGGCGCGTGGCACCTTCCTGGCACCTTCCTTCCCATCCTGGGGAGCGCACACCGGCCGCGATTCATGACGCTGCCCGCCTGTGGCGTTGTGTTCTCCTGCAGGAGAGACCTGGCTGCGCTGCTGGCCCCGCTGTGCGAGGCCCCGCCCGCCTCGCCCTCGCCCTCGCCCTCCCCCTCCTCACCGTCCTCCGCCAAGGCCGCCGCACCCACACCGGGCGGCGCGGACGGCGGCGGCGGCGGCGGCGGCGGCGACGGCGGCGCGGGCGGCGCCAGTGTGGCGGCGCTCCTCTCTGACTCGGAGTTCGTGCGGCTATGCAAGGTGCGTGGGCCAGCACTGCCTGTCTTGGGGGGGGCACAGCCTGCTGACTCGGAGTTTGTGCGGCTACACAAGGTGCGCCGCGCAAGCTCCGCCTCTCTTGGTGGCGGCACCGAACCAGTCACGCTCACGTGGGGCGAAGGCCCGCAGAGGTGGATCACCACGGCGCCGACGGGTGCATGCGTGCCCAACTTGGGTGCGCCGCTTCTGGGCCCTCATGCGGGGTTTGCAGGAGCTGCAGCGGCGCCTGGCCGAGGGCGGCGGCGTGCTGGACATGGCCTCGCTGCGCCAGACGCTCCTGCAGCTGCTGTGAGTGCGCACGCCGCGGCAGGCTGGGCAGCGACCACCTTGGGCCACACAAAAGTGGTGGCAAGTTGACACCACTGCCCGCTTTTGCCGTTTCGTCCAGTGGGAGCCACGTGGCCGTCGCCACCAGGCGGCCGCACCCGGCGCGCATGGCGAGCAGCAGGCCTGCTTGATTCCTTGGGGCCGCTCGCAGGCCGCCGCAGGCGCACCCTGCCAGGCCTCTTACCCGTGCCCTGCCCGATGCTGAAGCTCGCTTCATCGGCGTGCGCCGCACCGCAGTGCACTGCACGCGCCGCACCGCAGGCCAACCGCCGCACGCGCAACCCGCCAGGCCTCTCCCTCTCGCACAGCGGGCCTCACACCCCGGCTTGCTTCCATGCCGCTACGTGCAGGCCGCCGCAGGCGCACCCTGCGCTCGACGTGCCCATCACGGCGTACCGATACAAGGCGGGCCGCGCCAAAGCGCCCATTGAGTTCTTCCAGGTGCGCTTGCTTGCCCGCCCGCTCGCATCTCAGCAGGGCAGCTGCGCTCCCTCGCTTTCCGCGTGGGCTCGCTTCTGGCGGCCTGCTCCGGCGCGCCAGCGCCAGCCGGAGCACGCACCTCGCTCGTCGAGACGCGTGGAGGGCGGCTCGCGGCGTACGTCGACGCCCGCTGCCACGTGTATGCGCGCTGGCCTTTTCGCCACAGGACGCGCACAACCTCAAGTGCGTGCTGGCCGCGCTGCGCGTGCCGTGCCTGACGCTGCCGCACGTCGAGGCGGACGACACGCTCGCGGCGCTGGCGGCCGCCGCCCACAGGCAAGGGTGAGTGGGCCCTGGCAGCGCCGTCCGCGGCGGTGCTGGCGGCTGCCGCCCACAGGCAAAGCGTGAACGCGCGCTCGCTGCGTTGCGGCTGCCGGCCCTCACGCCCTGCCTTGCACGCACGGAGAGGCCGCGCGGGCGGAGGAGTCCCAGGCCATGCATCCCATCGCACGCCGAGCACAGGACAGGCCGCTCAAGGCCCCCTGCGAGGCCCAACCGCTTCCCAACCGAATCGCGCAGGCACCCAGTCTTGGTCCTGTCCAGCGACCAGGACCTGCTGCAGCTGGTGGACGACGGGCGGCGCATCAAGGTGCTGCTGGTGGGCAAGCGTGAGTGATGGCGGGCGCCGGTGCTCGTTTCTCCTCTCTAGAGCGACCGTGGGAGGCAGTGCGCTGCCTGGCGGCGAGGCGGCGACGCGGTTTCGTCAGTGCGTGCAGCCTGGCAGTTTGTCCGCGTGCAGTCTGGCGGTGCGGCGGGAGCCAAGGCACCTGGACGGTCAAGGAGGCTGTGGTGTTGTGCGCGCCCACGCGCAGCGGGCAGCTGGGCGGGCGCCGCGCACGCCAACAAGCCCTACGTGGAGATGGGCGAGGTGCGCTGGGGAGGTGCAGTGAGAGGTGGAGGTGGGCGAGGTGCGCCCGTTCGCGCGCCCAGGAGCGCTCGGCAGCCTGTGCTGTGCCAAGGTTGCCGCCTCACAGCACGTCGAGTGTGTGCCGCGCGCTGCCCAGCGCCGCGTGCGGCGGCAGCAGATGAAGCACTTGACCAGGACTGGAAGGGCAGAAAGGGGGAGTGCGCTGTGCGTGCCGTGCCGTGACCCTTCGCACGCGCCCGCAGGCCGAGGTGCACGCCAAGCTGGGCGTGTGGCCGCGGCAGTTTGCCGACTGGCGGGCGCTGGTGGGCGACAAGTCGGACAACCTGCCAGGTGGGGGCCGATGCGGCGATGAGCCCGGCCCTGCTCGGATCCAGGCATCGACACCGCCAGGTGTGAGCGCACACGGCATCGTGGCCCGCGTCGCGCGCAGGCGTGCCGGGGATCGGCGAGGTCGGCGCGACAAAGCTCATTCACGAGTTCGCAGCTGTCGGCGAGGCCGGCGGCGGCATCGACGCCGTCTACGCCGCGCTGCAGCAGGGCAGGTGCGCGCCCGCGCGAGCTGCTGGCGCCGCCTGCCCTGCGCGCTTTCCCCGCGCGGCTGTCCTGTGCAGCGGACGAGAACAAGCCTCGTCTGCCCGTGGCGTCGCGCGCGCTCGCGCGCAGGATCAAGGCCAAGGCCGCAGCGCGGAACCTTGCGCAGGGCGTCCGCCACGCCTACCTTTCCTTGCTGCTGTCCAAGCTCGGCGGCGTGCGCGTGGACCTCGAGGGTGCTGCAGCGGGGGGCGCCGGCGCGGAAGCACAGCAGCCCTCGACGGAGTACGAGGCGCTGTTCGCGCCGCAGGGCTTCCGGCGCGACGAGGTGCTCCCGCTGCTGGCGCAGCTGGAGCTGCGCGAGCTGGCCAACGACCTGCCGCAGCTGCAGGTTCGTTGCCAGTTGTGTGGAGAGGGCGCTCGCTAGCGCTGTGAACCGCTGTCGCGGATGCGCAAGAGCGTCGCGCGTTGTGCGTGCTCGTGTGCGCGTTCAGGCGCTGCTGGGCGGCGAGGCGGGCGAGCCGCTCGACGCCGCGCGCCAGGCCAAGGCGCGGGAGCTGCGGCTGGGCGTGCAGGTCGACCCAGAGGCGGCCGAGGCGCTCGAGCACGAGTTTGCAGAGGAGGGGGACGATGGCGGCGCAGCAGAGGCAGGGTCAGGCGCCAGCAGCAGCATGGCGCCTGCATACGCCGGCGTGCCCGCGCCTGCCACCAAGTGATGTTGCTGCCCGGAGGCGCCTTTGCTCGCCTTTTGCTCGCCTTTTGCTCGCCTTTTGCACAGACGGAGAGAGAGACACAGAAGCAGGGAGCGCGGGAGCAGGGAGCCACCAAATTGTCCGCGGCAGCCATGGCATTTGCGTGCGCCATGCAGCCTGCCCCTGGATGGGCAGCGCGTGCCGGCGGCGCAGCGGCACGGGGCGGCCGTGGGTCCCGCGCGCACCGGGCGCTCCCTCCACAGCAAGCAGTCACCTGCGCCTGCTGCAGGCGTGCGGGAGGCATCGCAGCACATGCTTCTTCGCCATCATCAGCGTGGCCGCGCATCTCGTGCGTGTGAGAGATAGGACCACATGGAAGAACCTGTTGATCCAACGGGGGAACAGGCGCTCCAGGTCGACGCCTCGCGGACTGAGAGGGTGCAAGGGGGAGGAAGAAGGCGGCACCCTTTGAGGGAGGTGCCACCTCTGCGCCAAGCCACAACGAGTGCACCGGACATGGTGGCGCCGCGCCGCGCGCTCGCGAGCGCGCCGCTCGGGCCGCCGCCGCTGAGGAGGAAGGTCATGAGATGAAGAAGCTCTGTCAAACGTGCCGACGGGGGGGGGAAGGGGGGGAGGGCGTGCTCTGGACCGGCGAATCCCGTCCGCCGCCCGCCTGCCTGCCCGGGTCCCGGTGCACCATGCGAGTCCAGTCCTGCCCCCACATGACTGACTGACTGTCTGCGTTGCGCATGCAGCACGAGGCACGAGCCAACCCACCACCAAATGCGCAATTTCCCTGTCCTGTCGTGTGCGGGTTCCGCTGTGTTCAGCGCGAGTTGAGAAAAACCTGGTCACAGCCACCGCACGTCAGGGGGCCCGGCGCAAATGGCGCAGCCCCAGGTGGAGGAGGGGACGAGCCGCACAGCGACGCCTGGGGAGCCTCGGCAGCTCCATGTGCCCTGCGGCTTCCCCGGCAAAAGCCCTCCAAAGGGCCCAACGCCACCCACGGCACCGGCGGATCTACCGCAAGCCGGATAAGGACCAGTCCCTGCAAGCCGCATACGTGGCGGCAGCCCGCCTGAGAGAGGCTGACTCCGAGAACAAGCACCGTCGACACCTCCGCCTCCCATCCACCAGGACCTCATCGCCTCCTCGTGTCCCACACCGCCCGCTCAGTCGTTCCAAGCCGAACCGCGGGCCCCAGGAACCGATCCAGACGTGTCACTTAGGGAGCCAAAGAGAAGAAAAGAAAAAGGAAGAGAACGCGCGCTGAGGGCGAAGCGCGCTAGTGACGAGGGAAGGCCTCCACCCCCGTCTTTGAAGAAGTGACATGACTCGACGCGCGCGTCACGGAGCGACGAGCGCGTGCCCAACCAGCAGCAACGCGAGGGCCGCCAGCGCGCCAACGAGGCCCAGCGCCGGATGCCGGAGCGCGCTCGCCGAGGGCGGCGGCGGAGAGGCGACGGGCGTGAGCAGGTCGCTGGGGATGTCGCTGATGGACGCCCGCGCCGGGCTCGGTCGGGGCGGCGGCGGCGGCGGGGGGCTGGGCGGCGGGGGAGGGTCGGGGGGCGGCGGGTCAACGGAGTCGGGCGGCGGCGGCGGGCGGAAGGCCTCGTCCTGCAGGCGGGCCCGACGCAGCGGCCAGAGGTCAGGTCAGGTTCAGCCAGGCGCGGCTTGCGCGATTGTGCAGGTGCCTCGGCTGCGGATGGAGGGCCCGCGTCCCGGGCGCATGGGACGCCCTGCCGGACGCAGGCCAGTCGTCTGACACGTACGTCTGACAGCAAAGGGCCCCGCGCCCTCCAGCCGGCCAGCCACGCCCCCTCAAGCGCACAGGGGCGCCGAGCTGTAACGCCGCGCCTCACCGTGCAAGTGAAGTCCTGGCCCGTGAGGCACCGCCGCTCGATGCTGACCCTGCGTGGCATGTGCGCGTCCACCCGAGCAGCAGCTGGCGTGGGGGTGCGTCGTGTGGTGCGTGCGCATGGCGCCAAAGCAGTGCACAAGGGCCAGCTGCAAGGCCATTGAGCCTGCAAGGCCACCAGCAAGGCCCGTGCGACGTCTGCGACGACCACCTGCACCTTGTTTTTGCCTGGTTCAACGCAACGTCCCGTCGGAGCACCACCAGCATCACCCGATGCCCCGCCCCCGCCGCCCCCACCTGCCTGCCTCCCAAGCAGCCTCTCCACTCACAGAGCGTTAAAGGACCCACTCAAAGCCAGCTTGCAGAACCGCAGCACTCACAGAGCGTCAAAGTACCAGAGCAGCCCGTCCGCCTGGTTGGCCGGCACCAGCGAGCGGTTGGTCTGCACCCTGCACAGCCTCGCTAGGTCCTCCTCTATGCACCCCGACGTCTGCGCCGCATGGCACACACACACCAGGCCCACACGCACGCACCCATCTGCTCTCGCCAGAGATCCAACCGTGCCAGACGCACAGAGCAGCTGCGCCCGCTTTGGACCTCGCTGCTGGCGCTCTCCCGAGCCGGCGGCGACGCGCGGCACCGGGGGCGCGGCACGCTGCGGCGGCGCATCGCCGGGGCTTACCGAGGCGTTGCTTTTGAGGATGGCGAGCCCCGAGGCGCAGGCCGGCCTGCAGCAGCCCTCTTGCTTGGGGTACTCGTCGATGCAGGGCGCCAGGTAGGTGACCTGGCCGCGGACGCAGGCGTCTGTCTTGGGGCCAAAGGTGGCCTGGCCGCCCTCTGGCGCGGACAGCCACAGAGCCGCTGACAAGACGGCGCCTGCGCGCAAGGAGGGGAGGCGGGGAAGGGGTCGCGTTGGGGCCCCCGGCGCTCGCCCCCGGGGGCGATCACAGAGCTGTGCACGTCCGTGGGGAGGGGCTCACTGATGTCGACGTTTGTGGGCACTGTCTGGACGGTGCAGTTGGCTGCGCGGTCGCGGGGGCAGGCGGCGGCGGCAGGCGGCGTGAGCGCCCAAGCGAAAGCGAGCGCCTGCAGGCTCGCACATTGGCCACTTTGCGGGCCTTGCTTGCCTTCTGTGGCGACCAGTGGGTACGTCCCGTTCGTCTCCTGCCGT
>VFQP010006014.1_pt1 | contig 10198 bp, 12 predicted proteins | sample 3512351 | NCBI WGS metagenome assembly VFQP01 (sample SAMN10412372, study PRJNA504923) | tailings metagenome | isolation source: Relicate 1 Philex TSF1 revegetated site | place: Philippines: Tuba, Benguet | collected 2017-08-29
CGTACTTCCTCTATGCGGCGTCCAATTTCGGCAGTTTACTCGCGCTACTCGGCTATCCGTTCCTGTTCGAACCGGCGCTCGGTCTCAGCGCGTTGGCGACACTATGGGCGGCCGGCTTCGCCGCGCTCGTTGCGGCGCTCGGAGTTTGCTTTGTCGTCGTGCGGAAAACCGCGTCTGGGCCCGTACTTGCGCAACAGGACGCTGCAGATGTCGCGGCCCGGCCTGGGCCGGACTGGCGCGCACGTGCCGGCTGGGTCGGTCTGGCATTCGTTCCCTCGGCGCTGCTGACGGCCTTTACAACCCATGTTGCAACGGATGTCGCGTCTGCGCCGCTCATTTGGGTGATCCCGCTTACGCTCTATCTCGCGACGTTCGTCGTCGTGTTCCGCGAGCGGGCACTTATCCCGCGTCCGGTTCTGCTGGCGCTGCATGCCGTTGCCACCATTCTAGCGCTTCTGCAACTCGCGCAGACCGAGAAAGAGACTTGGTTCTACGCCGCGGGCTTCGGCGTCGCGGCGTTCGTAACGGCGACCCTGGTGGCGCATAGAACGCTGTACGAAGCCCGGCCCCAAGCGCGCGATCTGACCGAATTCTATCTGTGGATGTCGGTCGGTGGTGTTCTCGGCGGCATCTTCGCCGCTCTGATTGCGCCTCAGATTTTCTCCGAGGTGTTCGAGTATCCCCTGCTGCTCGCACTAAGCTTCGCCTGCCGGCCCGGCGCCTTCGACCTGAAGGCTCTCAGCACCCGCTCGCTGGCCGCTCTCGTGGGGTTGGTTTTCGCAGGCGCCGCTGTGCTCTATGGGGGGCCAACGGTCGCCTTTCAGCTCCAGCTCGGCTTCGGCGGCTGGGGCTCGACGGCCGGTATCGCGGCTGGATTTGCGCTGGCGGCGCTCGCGGCCTGGCGGTATCCGCCGCATATGCTGGCCGCCGCCGCCTTTCTCTACCTCGCCGTTGTCCTGCTCCCCTCGGGCGTGCATCGTGGCAATGCCGAACGGAGCTATTTCGGTGTCTATCGCGTCATCCAGTCGAGCGACGGGCAGTTCAATGTTCTTCAGCACGGAACGACCCTTCACGGTGCGCAGCGCATCCGCGACAAGCGCGGCAATCCCATCGCGAGCACGACACCGGCCACCTACTATCACGCGCATGGCCCCATGGCCTCAGCCGTCAGGCTGACCGGCATGCTGGCCGCCATCACGCAGCGGGAGGCGCATTTCGGCGTCATCGGACTGGGTGCGGGCTCGCTCGCCTGCCATTCGGCGTCGGGGGAGAAGTGGCGCTTCTTCGAAATCGATCCGGTCGTCGTCGGGATCGCCAAGTCGAAGAAGTTCACCTTCCTCGCCAACTGCCAGCCGAAAGCGGACATCGTGCTGGGTGACGCCCGCCTGACCTTCGCCAGGGAGCCGAACGAGAGCTATGACCTCCTGATCGTCGACGCGTTTTCGTCCGACGCGGTCCCCGTTCATCTGCTCACGGCCGAAGCAATCAGGCTTTACGCGTCGAAGCTGAGGCCGGACGGAGCCGGCGTGCTGCATATCTCGAACCGGTACCTAGATCTCGAGCAGGTTCTGGCCGCCACCATCCCGAAGATCGAGGGCCTGCACGCCATCACGATCGAGGACAGCAATGACGACGGGTATGTGATGACCGGTTCGACGGTGGTCGTGTTCGCAAAGAGCTGGCAGGTCTTGGACCAGTTCAGGGCCATCCCTGGGGCGCGAAACCTGCCGGAGCCGGCTGTCAAACCTTGGACGGACGACTCTTCCGATGTTTTGGGTCCGTTCCTCTCCCAATACCGGAAGCGGCACTAGGCTCGGTCCGGCCCGCCGCGGGCATCGGACTGCCCGGATTCCGGACACGGGGCGCTGTTGCACGTGCGGGGCGAGCCCGCTATGAGGGACACGCGGCGCATCCGCCGCCGTCTCTACGAACAGGGCGGGCTTCATGCAGGTTGACGAAAAGACCGTGCGGCGCATTGCGCGCCTGGCGCGCATCAAGATCACGGACGACGAGGCCAAGAGCCTCGAAGGCGAGCTTTCGGGAATCCTGAACTGGGTTGAGCAATTGGGCGAGATCGACACCGCCAACGTCGAGCCCATGACCCGCGTCGTTGCCCAGAGCCTCAAGAAGCGTGAGGACAAGGTGACCGACGGCGAGATCGCCGACGACATTATCAAGAACGCCCCCGTGGTGGATGACCATTACTTCGTCGTGCCCAAGGTCGTCGAATAGATAGAAGTACGCGGACGAAATTCGGAGACGTGAGATGTCCAAGTTCTTTGCGCTGCTGGCGGTCGCGCTGATTGCGACGGGCCTTCTCGTTCTCGCCGTTCCCCGCGAGGAAGGGAGCCAGGGCGCCCGCTCGCTCTCCCCGCAGAGCGTAAGCGAAACGCCGGCTTATCTGCTACGCGCCCGCGACATCGCCGAGCAGGTCAATGCGCCGCTCTCCATCCTGTTCGGCCTCGTCAGTCTCTACTATTCGCGCCGCAGCTATCACATCAACAAAGCCCGCGCCGAATCCGAGCGCAGCCGTTCCATCTAAACCTCCAGGGAGCCTCAATGCGCACTGTTCTGATCGCCCTCCTGCTCGCCGCCTCTACCGCCGCTATTGCCAAGGACCGCGCCACGTTCCTCAACGGGCAATACGCGACCACCGAGCAATGCCAGAAGCTGCGCAAGATCGAGGACGGCGGGCCGAAGAATGTCGGCACCGCGCCTGAGCTGCTCGACCCGGATGGATTTCATAGCTGGGAAGGCGGATGCGAGTTCACCAAGGTCATGGAGCATGACCCGGGCAAGGTGTGGGTCGGCCTGATGATCTGCTCCGAAGGCAACTCGATGACGCCTGAGATGTACGTGTTTTCGAAGCACGAGACTGAAGACAGCTTCGAGGTCTCCCATGCGGGCGATGAAGATGGCCCGGAAGCCTACACGCGGTGCGATTCCAAGAAGGGAACCCATTAACGTGAGCGATCTAACGCGCCTGACGCTCGCCGAAGCGCGCGACGGGCTCAGAGCCAAGACCTTTACCGCGACTGAGCTTACCGAAGCGCACCTGTCGGGGATCGACGCGGCGAACGCGGCGCTGAATGCCTACGTTCTCGTGACGCCGGACCACGCGCTGGCGCAAGCGAAGGCCGCTGACGCGCGGCTGGCGAAGGGAGACGCGCGCCCCCTCGAAGGCCTGCCGCTCGGCAACAAGGATCTCTTCTGCACCGAGGGTATCCGCACCACCGCTTGCTCCAAAATCCTCGACGGCTTCACGCCCACCTATGAATCGACGGTCGGCGGCAATCTTTGGAACGCCGGCGCCGTGATGCTCGGCAAGCTCAACAACGACGAGTTCGCCATGGGCTCGTCGAACGAGACGAGCGCGTTCGGACCCGTGGTTTCGCCGTGGCGCCGCAACGGTAAGGACGACAAGCTGGTCCCCGGAGGTTCGTCCGGCGGTTCGTCCGCGGCTGTGGCGGCGGACCTGTGCCTCGCGGCCACCGCGACCGATACCGGCGGTTCTATCCGCCAGCCCGCGGCACTTACCGGAACTGTCGGCATCAAGCCGACATACGGACGCTGCTCGCGCTGGGGCATCGTCGCCTTCGCGTCCTCGCTCGATCAGGCCGGCCCCATCGCCAAGACGGTTCGCGATACGGCGATAATGCTCGGCAGCATGGCCGGGCACGATCCGAAGGATTCGACCTCGGTAGATGCGCCTGTTCCCGATTACGAGGCCGCGCTCGCTCAAGGCGTGAAGGGGCTCAGGGTCGGCGTGCCGAAGGAATACCGGGTCGAAGGCATGTCGAAGGAGATTGACGCGCTCTGGACCAAGGGCATCGACTGGCTGAAGGCCGCTGGCGCCACGATCCACGAGATCAGCCTGCCTCACACGAAGTACGCGCTGCCCGCCTACTACATCGTTGCACCGGCCGAGGCCTCTTCAAACCTCGCGCGTTATGATGGCGTTCGTTACGGCCTGCGCGTCCCCGGAAAGGACGTCATCGACACGTACGAGAACACGCGCGCTGCGGGTTTCGGCAAGGAAGTTCGCCGCCGCATCCTGATCGGCACATACGTGCTATCGGCTGGCTACTATGACGCCTATTATCTCAAGGCGCAGAAAGTCCGCACGTTGATCAAGCGCGATTTCGACGACGCTTGGGGCAAGGTCGACGTCGTCCTGACGCCGACCACGCCCTCGCCGGCATTTGCGTTCGGAGAGAAGACGGGCGACCCGCTCGCCATGTACCTCGAGGACATCTTCACCGTGACGGTGAACATGGCCGGCCTGCCCGGCATTTCGGTCCCGGCAGGGCTGTCTTCGGAGGGCACGCCGCTCGGGCTCCAGCTCATCGGTAAGCCGTTCGACGAAGGCACGCTGTTCCGCGCCGCGCAGGCGATCGAGGATGCGGCCGGCCGCTTCACTGTCGCCGATCGATGGTGGGCCGGCGCTAAGAATAAGCCGGGAGGCAAGTAATATGGATCCGAAGCGTCCCTGGGAATGCGCGGACATGAGTCAAGTCCGCGACGAGATCGATCGCATCGACGCAGCGCTTGTCGATCTGATCGCCGAACGTTTCGGATATGTTGAGCGCGCCTGGCAGCTCAAGAAGGATCCGAGCGAGGCGAGCGTTCCCTGGCGCATCCAGCAGGTGATCGACAAGGTCAAGACGCAGGCGCGCCAGCGCGGCCTCCCGGCCGAGATGATCGAAATGGTCGGCGCCCAGTGGCGCAACATGATCGGCTGGTTCGTGCAGTACGAGGAAGAAAAGCTCCGCAAGCAGGAAGCAAGCAGCGGCGGGCCGAGGGGATGATCGCGATCAATTCCTTTGATCCGCTGACGCTGGTGCTGCTCGCTGCCGTCAACCCCGCCGTGATTGCCGTCGCCGTCATCATGGGGCGCAGCGCTGACCAGTGGCAGAAGCTGCCCATCGCCGCTTTCGCGGCCTCCATCGCGGGCTTTTTGCTCTACTGGCTCGGCGGGGAGATCGGCGTCTTCAAGATCCACGCCATCGGCGGTGAAGCTGCGATCTTCATGCTGCAGATCGTGTTCGGTCTGATCTGGGCGGGGCTCGCCTACGCCTTGAAGTCGCGAGCGTCGCCGAGCAAATAAGGGCGCCGCTGGCGCCCCTATGACTTCTCGATGAACGTTGATCGATTTTAGTCGCGGCCCCAGACTTCGACCACCGCCTGGCCCTTGAAGCTCGGTTTGCTGCGGTAGACGAGCTGAACGCTGCGAATGAAGCGCTCTCCGCCCTTGAGGTCTATCACGCGCGTCTTACCGCCTGCGCGAATGTGCTCGCGGACCGGAATATCATCGCTCTGGCCGTTGCCGTAGACCACCTTGAGATCCAGCATCTCGATCTCGTTGTTTTTGACGCGGAGCTGGATTTTCCGGAAATCGCCGTCCTGGCGCCCCACCGCGACGACGTCCCGATCCACGCCGAAGCCGACCGACTGGCGGCCAAGAAGCTCCCAATCGCGGTGGTTTGGCCGCGCTTCAGCGTTCGGCGCAAGGGTGGCGAAAAGGGCAGCAAAGGCCAGCGCCGCTGCAAAGGCATTGCGGAACATGCATGTTCTCCATGGCTGTTGAAGCAATAGATCGTGGGCGTGAGCTCCCGGCCGCGACCAGCCGCCTAACGCACGGTCACAACGGGTGTTCCGGTCACAGTTGCGGCCATTTCAAGGCTCGTATAACCAAGGCTCCAAGCAGGAGACGATACGCATGCAGGATACGGCGAAGAGCGGCGGCAAGACGAAGTCGAACAACCTCATCCCGGGGGCGACCGGCGATTGGGAGGTCGTGATCGGCATGGAGGTGCACGCCCAGGTCGCATCCGCTTCGAAGCTGTTCTCGGGCTCGTCCACTGCATTCGGTGCTGAGCCGAACAGCCACGTGTCGCTCGTCGACGCGGCCATGCCCGGCATGCTGCCCGTCATCAATCAGGAATGCATCGCGCAGGCGATCCGCACCGGCCTGGGTTTGAAGGCAGCGATCAACCTCAAGAGCGTGTTCGACCGCAAGAACTACTTTTACCCCGATCTGCCGCAGGGCTACCAGATTAGCCAGTACAAGCAGCCGATCGTTGGCGAGGGTGAAATCGAGATCGACGTCGAGGGCGAGGCCAAGCGCGTCGGCATCGAGCGCCTGCACCTCGAGCAGGACGCCGGCAAGTCGATCCACGACCAGAGCCCTGAATACAGCTTCGTCGATTTGAACCGTTCGGGCGTCGCCTTGATGGAGATCGTCTCGAAGCCCGACCTGCGCTCCTCGAAGGAGGCGCAGGCCTACGTGACGAAGCTGCGCACGATCCTGCGCTATCTCGGCACCTGCGACGGAGATATGGAGAAGGGCAACCTGCGCGCCGACGTGAACGTGTCGGTGCGCAAGCCCGGCGACAAGCTCGGCACGCGTTGCGAGATCAAGAACGTCAACTCGATCCGGTTCATCGGCCAGGCTGTGGAGGTCGAAGCGCGTCGGCAGATCGACATCATCGAGGACGGCGGCACCATCGATCAGGAGACGCGCCTCTTCGATCCCGTGAAGGGCGAGACACGCTCCATGCGCTCGAAGGAAGAAGCGCACGACTATCGCTATTTCCCCGACCCCGACCTGCTGCCGCTCGAGTTCGAGCAGGCTTACGTCGACGATCTGAGCCAGCACCTGCCCGAGCTGCCGGACGAGAAGCGCGCTCGCTTCGTGAAGGATTACGGCCTCTCGGCTTACGACGCGACCGTGCTCGTGGCCGAGCGCGACAACGCCGATTATTTCGAAGCGGTCGCAAAGGGCCGCGATGGCAAGCTTGCCGCCAACTGGGTGATCAACGAGCTGTTCGGACGCCTCAATAAAGAGGGCAAGGATATCGAGCACTCACCGGTCTCCGCCAACCAGCTCGGCGGCCTCGTCGATCTCATCTCCGGCGGCACCATCTCGGGCAAGATCGCGAAGGATCTCTTCGAGATTCTTTGGACCGAGGGTGGCGACCCGGCCGAAATCGTCGAAGCGCGCGGCATGAAGCAGGTCACCGACACCGGCGCCATCGAGAAGGCTGTCGACGAGATCATCGCCGGCAACCCGGACAAGGTGGAGCAGGCGAAGGCCAAGCCGTCGATGCTGGGTTGGTTCGTTGGGCAGGTCATGAAGAGCACCGGCGGCAAGGCAAACCCGGCGGCCGTGAACGAAATTCTGAAAAAGAAGCTCGGGCTCTGACCATGGCCGCGACCGGCCGGTTCGACATCGCCGCGATAGCCGCAGCGTTCCCCGACACGGCCGAGACACTGCTGCTGGACCGGTATCTGACGGATACGCCCCACGCCAGCGCACGCGTCTTCCGCGTCTACCGGCCGACGCCGCCGCACTATCACGCCACGTGCGACGAATACCTCTATGTCGTGTCAGGGCGGGGTACCTTCTGGATGGGCGAAGCGAGCACCGAAGCGGAGTTTGGTCCAGGACAACTGCTCCACTTCACGAAAGGCACCGTGCACGCGCTGCCGAAAATGCTGGAAGAACCGCTGGTGTTCCTGTCGGTGGACACCCCGCGCCGGGATCCGCAGGATGTGATCTTTGTGGACCCGGCTGACGGTACGGCGGAAACGTTCGTACGCTCCGTCGAAAACCCAAAGGGCTAGGCGCTCCGAACTCGAAGAACTGTCCCGCGCAGGCCGAACCCTCTATCCGCCTGCGGCGTTGTTGACACAGGCCGTCAATTATCAACGGGTCTAGGATACCCGCCTGTTGCAAGACCAGGGCGTCTCGGCAACCTGTGGGCCTGGGAATCGCCGCCACTTCCGAGGGGACCGGATGAAGCTCGCTTGGGTGATGATCAAGCGCCGTGCGGCGCAGGCCCTGTTTGCCACGTTGGCCATGACGTTGGCCGTCACCACGGCGCCGGCCGTCGATGCGGCGCCGCAGGCTGTCGGCCCATTCGCCAACCTCGATGGCTGGTGGGGAGGCGAGGGCCGCCTCCGCTTCAAGGACGGCAAACAGGAAAACGTCAAATGCCGCGCCACCTACTTCATCGAAGGCGGCGGCAATGATCTCAAGCAGACCATTCGCTGTGCGTCCGGCAGCGGTAAGATCGAAGTGAAGGGCGCCGTCCATCACGCCGACGGCAAGCTCAGCGGCGATTGGACGGAGACCGTCTACAACGTTACGGGCGTTCTCGATGGCGCCGCAACTCCGCGCGGGTTCCGTGTGTCGATCAAGGGCACCAACGGAACGACGCTGTCCGCCAACATGGACATCATCGTCAAAGACAACCGTCAGATGGTGGAAATCCAGTTCTTCAGTGAGACGCTGATTGGCCTGACGCTGCTGCTCAACAAGGGCTGAGACCGCAGCTTCACGCCGGAAACCCGTCCGTCTGCCTCAGCGCTTCCCCGAGCACCATCGCCGCAGCCACCGCTATGTTGAGCGAACGCAGGCCTGCACGGATCGGAATGCGAACGCGGGCGTCCGCCTGCTGATGAACGCTGTCGGGCACGCCGGCGCTTTCGCGGCCGAGCAGCAACACGTCGTCCGGCCGAAACGAAAACGAGACGTGCGTCTCTTCCGCATGTGTCGTGAGGAGAACCAGGCGAGGTGCAGGAGCCTGCGCCCGGCGCTGGGCCTCGAAGGTTGCGAAACTTTCATGACGGACGATCTCGACGTGCTCGAGATAGTCGAGGCCCGCGCGCTTCAACGATCGATGCGAAAAATCGAAACCGGCCGGGCCAATGACATCGACCGGCACGCCGAGACAGGCGGCCATCCGCAGGATGGTGCCCGTGTTCTGAGGGATGTCCGGTTGGTAGAGCGCGAGTCGCATTTCAGAGTGGTCCTGTCGGGTTAAGATGTGTGCGCCACTATGACCCGTAGGGGTCCAGGTCAAGTCGTCTTGAGCCACCTTGCAAACGATGCCAGAACAAGCGCGGAGGAATGCCGCGGAAAAGCGCGGGATTCGTGCGTCGGCCTTGGGTGCAATCCTTGCGCCTCGGGTACGCCTCGGGTAGTGCTTCGAGTCTGCAGATAGTGCGTTCGGCGTTCCGTGCTTCGTGACTGTTTCGAAAGCGCGCAGGGCTGAACGATTGAGGGTAGGACCCGCTGTCGTCTCGCTGCGTGGTCACGTCGCGCGAATTAAAAACATCCTCGAAATTGGAGGGGTACGTGGCAATCGAAGCCGAAGAGCCGAACCGTCGCGATTTCCTGATCATCGCTGGCAATGCATTCGTCGCGGTGGGAGCCGCAGCGACCTTGTGGCCGTTCATCTCGCAGATGAACCCGGACGCAGGCGCTCAGGCCCTCGCCTCGGTCGAGATCGACCTGTCGCCGGTAAAGCAGGGGCAGGCCATCACGGCCATGTGGCGCGGCAAGCCGATCTTCATCCGCAACCGCACGGCGGAGGAGATCAAGTCGGCCGAAGCCGTGCCGCTCGCAGACCTTCCCGATCAATCCGCCCGCAACGATCTCCTGCCCGAGTCCACGCCCGCGCTCGACAACAACCGCATCAAGTCGGGCAAGGACAACTGGCTGATCCTCGTCGGCATCTGCACGCACTTGGGCTGCATCCCGAAGGGACAGTCCATGGGTGACGCACGCGGCGACTACGGCGGCTGGTTCTGCCCCTGCCACGGCTCGCACTACGACACGTCTGGCCGAATCCGCAAAGGCCCCGCGCCCCGCAACCTCGAGGTGCCGCCGTACGAGTTCGTCTCCGACACCAAGATCAAGATCGGTTGAGAGGGGCGCATTCGATGGATCACACGTCGAGCTACGAGCCGAAATCGTCGTTCGCCAAGTGGTGGGATGATCGCCTTCCGATCGCCCGTCTCATGCACGGGCAGTTCGTCGATTTCCCGACACCTCGCAATCTCAACTACCTCTGGACGTTCGGTGGCATCCTGACGTTCTGCCTCGTGGCGCAGATCGTGACCGGCATCGTGCTGGCCATGCACTATCAGCCGAGCGCCGCCGAAGCCTTCAACTCGGTCGAATCCATCCGCCGCGACGTGAACTTCGGCTGGATGCTGCGCAACTTCCACGCGGTCGGCGCTTCGATGTTCTTCATCGCCGTCTACATCCATATCTTCCGCGGCCTCTACTACGGCTCCTACAAGGCCCCCCGCGAGGTGCTCTGGATCCTCGGCGTGATCATCTTCCTCGTCATGATGGCGACGGCCTTCATGGGCTACGCGCTCCCCTGGGGCCAGATGAGCTTCTGGG
>VFQP010006015.1_pt1 | contig 10198 bp, 17 predicted proteins | sample 3512351 | NCBI WGS metagenome assembly VFQP01 (sample SAMN10412372, study PRJNA504923) | tailings metagenome | isolation source: Relicate 1 Philex TSF1 revegetated site | place: Philippines: Tuba, Benguet | collected 2017-08-29
GCGCCAGTCTCGGCCGTGCGGCTGCGCAGCACGCACACACAGAACCGGCAGCGCAGCGAGCGCCCGTCAGCCAACCGCAGGCTTGCCGGCCGCAGCGCTGACCTGCAAAGTGTGGGTTAGGAGCCCCCCGCAGGGCGCTCACATGCGGATGACGTCGGCGACAGGGTGCACAAAGATCTTGCCGTCGCCGATCTCGCCGGTGAAGGCGGCCGCCGCCACCACGCGCACCACGGCATCCACCTGGGACCTGCGAGTGGTGCGGCAGACGATGTGGTGTGCACCGAATGCCCATGGAGCCGCCGGCGCCACGCCCCACGGGGCGCGTGCAAGCGCCCTCACCTGGCGCACACAATCTCAATCTTGCTCTTGTCCACCAGGTCGGTGAGCGCGAACTCGGTGCCGGCGTAGCGCTCCCTGTTGCCTGCGCTCCGCACGCACAACAGCAGGGCGGCAGGCACACGGCCGCCTTTCGAGTGCACGCATGGCAGGCCTCGCTCACGGCTCCCACAAGCCAAACGAGCCCCACGCCCACGGGATCCTCGAGCCGCCCCCATGCTGACCGCGCTGGCCGCTGCCCTCGCCCGAGGGACTGGCCACGCGCACCTCCCTGCATGCCGACGCCGCGCACCGACGACGTGGTCATGCCCCGGATGCCCGCTTTGCTGAGCGAGTCGACCACAAAGGGCAGCCGCCACGGGCGCACAATCGCCTGCGCCGACGCAGCCCGCACGCAGCCACATCAGTCGTGCATCCGTACACGTGTAGGCGCAACAGGCGAGCGACCCATGAGCACCGGGGGCCCCAGGTGGCGCACCTCGACGCGGAAGAACTGCACGGCGGGCATGGCGCTGAGGTCGACGTTGATGCTCTCGAGCTCGGCGTAGGTGGCGCGCTTGATGGCCGGGCCGCCGTTCTCGTCGCCTGCACGCCACCGGGCGCGGATGTGGGACGCCAATGGGATGGGCAGCGAGTGCCGCCCCGCTATTTGGCACGCACGGGAGGCTGTGCTGCGGGATGTCTCTGCGACTTCCCCTGAAGGTGCGCGGTCGACTGCTGCGCTCCCCCCGGCTGCCACAGCTCGACTCACTGGCGCGCACGACGAGCCTTGTGCACCGCCCTCTAGCTGTCGCGCGTGCCGCTGACGCGCTGGAGCGGACTGCAGCCGCCGGCGCCACTCCTCTCCTCCTGCGCGCGCGCGTGCACGGTGCACGATGCGATCCGGCGCGCAGCAGCGATGGATTGCGGCGATGGGCGGCAGGACAGCGTTCGCTAGCCATCGCCACGTTCGCGCGATGCGCCCTTGCGCGCTGCAGTGGCCCCCACGCCGCGTGCAGGCCGACATGAGGAATGAGCATCTCGTGCGGCCCACGGTCGCCATCGTCTGCACAGCCATTGGCCCCGGCGGCGCATCCGGACGATGAACACGCACCGGCTCAAGCTGCTGCGGGCCTGCGCGCCACACAGCTGCTGCGCTGCCGCTCCGCGCAGGAGGCCACTGGCCATCTTGTGAACAGGTGTGGGAAGCGCTCTGCTCTGCTTCACGATTGTGGATGAGCTGGCACTCTCCTGCGCTGCTAAACACCGCACACCTCCGTGCGTCGTCCTCATGGCGCTCGCAGACCCGGGGGCACGGCGCGCGGCGATCGAGCTGCAGAAGGAGACGCTAGGCGATGCAGCACCAGTGGCAGCGCTGTGCCCCCATGCAAGCTCATCAATGCGTGCGTGGTCAGTGGACCTGTGGACGGGCGCGGCCGCCGGCGCCACGCGTGCGCAGCACCACGCGGAGATTGTGCAAAGCAGCAGAAGGGGATGATGGGCCTGCAGCCGGGCCGAGCATCATCGTCTACTCGAAGCAGGAGTGCCCGCTCTGCGTGGGGCTCGAGGTGCGGCCTTGCAGGCGCGTTGCCCCCGGTGCTGCCCTCCTGCAGACGCTGCAGACGCACCTCAGAGCTGCGAGGCCGCGCCCGTATCTTGCGCCCGCGCAGGAAAAGGTGCAGGCGCTCATCGCCCGCGCCCAGTTCATGCCCAGCGCGCTGACGGGCGCGTCCCTGGAGGTGAGGACTCCCCACGCCCACAGGCAGACCGCGACCAGACCTGGCGTGTGCAGGGCTGTGACCTTGCCAACCTGCACGACGTGTGAGCTCTGCCAGGTGCGGGACGTGTCCGAGCGGGCAGAGTGGCAGGCGCAGTACGCGGGCCAAGTGCCCGTCCTCGTCGTCTTGGATCCAGAGGGCAACGAAGTGAGTGCTTAGCAGTTGAGCGGCCACCGGCGTCCCATCCGACCCGGGTCAGCAGGGTGCTGGCACCCGATGCTGTGATGTGTGATGCCGGTCGCAGGTTGTGGTGCCGCGGCCCCCGCCTCGGACGCCCACGGACCGGCTGCAGCGGCTCATAGAGCAGGCCCTGGCACAGGCGGCTGGGTCTGCTGGCAGCTGAGCATGCTGCTTTGCTCCTCACTTTTTTGCTCTGTTCGGACAGCCCCACGCTGCGCTTGTACACCCTCAACGCGTTGCACAGCGGGTGCAAGGCGAGGACGGGGCCGGTTCAGCGGTAGATGCGCACGCGGACCTTGAAGCACTCCTCGGTGCGGTCCTCCTCGTCGTTGACAAACACCTGCGCAGCGGCGAGGCCAGGGTGAGGGCAGTGACCGCGCCAGTCCTGCAGCGAGAGCTCGGGCACCACTAGGATGGGAGTGCACACCACCCAGCCCTCAGGCGTCCCTTGAGCCACACTCACCAGCACGTCGAGGATGCCCGTGGTGGCGGCGCGCGCGTCGAACGTGAGGCCCAGCGGCCGCGTGGCGCCGCCCGGCAGCTGCAGCCTCGGCGGCGTGAAGGTGAGCAGCCACGGCTGGTTGCAGCGCAGCGTGAAGGTGCGGAAGCCCTGGTAGGGGTTGGTGTACGTGATCTTCTTGTTGGCCACCGTCCCAGCCGGCAGCTCCACCTCAAACGTCCTGCACAAGGAATGTGCACCGCGCCACGCGCACGCATCGCGCGTCACGCCGACCCTCCGCGCCACCCTGCTGCGCGCTCCAAGGGACGCCGCGGACGCCGCACCGGGTGACGATGGGCCCGTAGGCTTCGGCGGCCACGATGAGCGCGTACACTAGCTCGCGCGTCTCCACGTCCACCAAGTGCACCTGCGTGCGCGTGCGACGTGCGACGGCAGGGCGCACGACCCCGTGACGCTGTGCCGCTCGCTGTGTGTGACGGCCCAGGGCCCAGCGCCTCAGTCCTGGCGGGTCAGCAGCACCTTTATGTCCTTGGCGCCGGCGGTGACGGGCCGGAAGCTGACGAGCAGCTCGGTCAGCGCGCCCGCCACCAGCACGAAGCTCTCGGGCGTGGGCTGCAGCTCGTCCGCGTGCGAGCTGTACACGGCCACGCGGCGCGAGCTTGAGGCGCCGCGCACCACCACGCTCGCCGTGCTCGTCTGCCCGATCGCCGCGCGCATGTCCACCTTGCGCAGCGCGTGCACGTACACCTGCAGACGGCACGCCGCGCGACACCAACGCGATGATCGAGCGCCTGCCGGCCTGCGCGGGAGACCCGGAGGCGAGCGATGGCTCAGACTTTGCGCCTCGCGCGAGCTTGCGCGCACCTGCCAGACCTCGATCGGCCGCGACAGCAGGCGGTCGGCGTAGAGCAGCACGTAAAAGTGCGTCACCTGCGGCGCCGGCCCGCACTTGTACTTGATGTACACCTGCGAGAGCGCCAGCGCAGGTTGTCACTCATCATCGCGTCGAGTGCATCGCGCGTGGTCAAAGGCAGAGCTCTGCACGCCACACGACGCGGCCCCACCTCGTCGCGGTCGCCGCCGGCGCCGGCGAGGCCCATGCTCCCCACGCCCGTGATCACGTCGGGGTGCGAAGCCGCGACCGCCAGCGTCCGCAGCAGCCCGCCCGCGAACGCCGTGTCGGCGCCGGGCAGGTGGCGGATGCGGATGGTCTGGCGCATGAGCGCGCGCTCGGCGTGGTAGAAGCGGAACGTGCGGTCGATCACGAGCGGCTTGGGCACGATGCGAAGCTCGAGGATGCCGACGGGGAAGCCGTGCGTGACGCTCAGCACCTCGACCGTCACGACGTGGCCCTTGTCCGAGTCGTCCGCCACCGTCGGGCCTGCGAATCTCGTGGACCGCGCGCACGCTTCACGCTCGACTCCGTTGTGTGGGAGAGAGTCGACGTCCCCCTCACACTCACTCAACCAGGCGCGCACCGTCGGCCTTCTTGCCGTCCTTGCCGCCGCGCCCCGCCGTGTCTGGCGCCTGCGTGACGGCGGCCACGCTGGCGGCCGAGCCGTAGCCCTGCGGCGGCGCCAGCGACTGGATCTTGAACGGCAACGTGATGCGCTCCCCGCCCTGCACACACACGGCGCGACAGCGGCGGCAAAACCACTTGGAGCAGGCCTCTCCTGAGCCAACCAACAGCCAACAGGCCCCACAGCTCCCACGCCCGCCCGTAGCACAGGCGCGCCCGCCCCCCAACCGCTCCCAGCCCAACCACCGCACCTGCAGGTAGATGCGGTTGCCTGCCATGACGTCCTGCTCCAGCTGCCCGGGCGGCTGCGAGGGCGCGCCCAGGAAGCGCACGTTGGCCGCCTTTAGCACGCGGTACTCGTCGGGCCGCGTCAGCACCGACACCTCGCGCGGCTCGCTGATGCGCAGCTCAAACACCTGCGCGCGACGGCCACGCAGGGAAGGTCAGACGCGGCACGCTTGGCTCAATCGGCGCCCTCTCCTGCCTGTGTGCTGCCGTTGTGGGCGACGGCGGGTGCCACGCGTCAGCAGCATGGGCTGCGCGGCACCACATGCTGTCCCGTGCGCAGGTCGCGGGGCTGGGCCAGCGCAAGAGTGTGCAAACGCACCGTCTCTGACGTGTAGGGGTTGGTCAGCTCGTGCTCGTACACCACCACCTCGCCGTACCCGGGCTTGACCACCTGGCGCACCACCTGCCAAGCACACAGCAAGTGCGGTCCCAGGTGCACAACACGCTTGCGCAACAGGTGGTGGCATGGCAACCACCTGGCGCACCACCTGCCAAGCACACAGAGCAAGCCCTGCCAAGCACACAGAGCAAGCGCGGTTCCAGGTGCACAACGCTTGCGCCATGGCATGGCAACCACCTGGCGCACCACCTTCCCAGCGTACCCCCAGGTGCACAACACGCTTGCGCATCGTGACAGCGTGCTCGCCTGCCGCAGGTCCGTGGCGCTCCGTGCGCCCTGGGTGCCACCCAACCTCCTTCAGTAGGCACGCACGCAGCCTGCAGCCGCTGCGTCGAGAGAGCTCCCGCCGCCGTGCTCGCTCACTCACCATGCTCTTCTTGAGCTGGTCGCGGATGAAGGCGTCCTTGTTGCGCCCCCTGGCGCTGCCCAGGTCCGTCAGCAGCTGCGCCTGCACGCGCCGGAACGTCTCCTCGCCCAGCACGCCGGGCGGCGGCAGAGGCGAGGCGCCCTGCACGCACGGCAGCGAGTGCACCACTGTCGCGCGGAGAGCAGCGTGCGTCACCTGGTTGCGCGCTGCGTGAGTGGGTCTGGCTCTATCCTGCACATGTATATAGCCCGCGGAAGGGTCGCGGTTGTGCCTCTCATGTGCACGCGCCTTGCCCTCCTGCTTGTCTGCGTCCATGATGGTCTGCAGCTGCCTCAGCCGGTTGCTCTTGCGGTGGCTGCGCTCCAGGATGGCGTGCTTGACGGCGGCCTGCGGGCGCAAGGAGGACGCTGGGCCTGTCATCTCAGGTGCGTGCAGACGAGCAACCTAACAACAGCTGCTGGCGAGCGCTACGTTTCTGGCCCCGTGGGGACTCGCACCGCCTTGTCGACGGGCACGCCCTGCAGCTGGCCAAAGCCCGGCGACGCCATGGACTTGCGCGCCGCCTCGAGCGGCGTGGCGGGGCCGGGCCCCTGCGGCGGCCCCTCGCCCGGCACGACGGGGCGGCCCTGTGCGTCCAGCTGGCCCAGGAACGCGTGCCCTGCGCGCAGCGTCGCGCGCGCGCACCAGCGCGCACCACGGCGGTGGTGGGGCGACGTGCCGTGTGCGCATCCACTCCACTCGGGCCACTGTGCTGCAGACGGCGCGAGCGTCGGGTGACCTGACGCCCTCACCTCCGGCGGCGGCGGGCAGGTCCAGCGCCGCGCGCACGTCCGGGTGGTCGCCGTTGGCCAGCTCGCGGGCGATCTGGCAGTCGGGCACCTCCCAGGCGGGCTTGACGCGGATGCGCCGGCCGGACTTGTTGCGCTTCGAGTCGAGCTCCGCCTGCACGTGGCAACAAAGCGATGCACGAGCAGGTGCGTGATTGTGCGATCGGCGAGACGACGCGCCAGACGTGGCGCGGGGTGAGCGGAAGGCGTGTTTGTGTGCGCACCTGCGCCATGGGGTTGGTGTTGCGCGGCTCGCGGCCGATGTTGATGAGGCGCATGATGAGCGACCCGCGCGAGAGCAGCGTGGGCTTGTTGACCTCCTGCGCGCCGGGCTTGGGGACCGGCAGCTGCGAGGCGCAAGGCATGCGCAGAGGGTGAGGCCTCGCGGGTGAGGGCCTCGCGATGCTGTCTCGGCGGCTGCGAGGAGAGACGCGACGCGCTGCGACGACAGCACCACCGCAGACCTGCGCCGTGCCGAGCGCGCCGTCCGTGAGCATCAGCGGCACCTCGACCAGCATCTCGGCGAAGGGCCGGCCCTGGCGCAGCAGCGGCGCCAGGTCGATGCTCGCCGTGCCCACCTGCAGGGCGGATGTCGTCGACGAGCGAGGTTCCACATCGAGCCAGTTTCGCGAGTCGGTGCCGCTGCGGACGCACCAACCTTTCGAGCACGCACCTGCAGCAGCGACTCGCCGTCCCACATGTCGACGGCCAGGCGGCGGTTCGCCAGGTAGCTCACGAACCCCATGTGCGCCTCGTACGCCGCCGACGCGAGCGTCTGCCCGGCCGCCACCGGCTCGGTGCTGCCGTCGACCACGTACTTGAGGAGCACGCCTGCAACGGAAGGCGCTCAGAAGCTTGGCTCAGAGACTGTCGTCCGCGCGAGCTCATCGCCCTCGCACTCAGCACCGTTGCACCGGCCCACCCACCCACAGGGTGCACCGTCGACCCAGCCCCACCTGCGCCCTTCTTCATGGGGTGGTTGGTCGCGAGCAGGCGCGTGGCGCGCATGGCGTCGTCGTCCTGCGGCAGGCCCGGGTACTGCCCCGGCTGCCCCGTGCTGTTGGGCGCCTGCCCGCCCGCCGCCGGCTGCGCGCGCACACATGGGCACACACAGGGCTGGGCTGTTTGCACTCCCACTCGCAGCTGCGGTGTGACAGCGCGCGGCGGGTCGGCCGCCGTGGGAGGCGTGGGCAGGCGAAGGGCAGCGGGGGTGGGGGCAGCGGGGGTGGCAGCGCGCGGCGGGTCGGCCGCCGCGGGACGTGTGGGCAGGCGGAGGGCGGCGGGGGTGGGGCAAGGGGAGGTTTCTCTCTTTGTCTCACCTGCACGAGGAAGGCCATGTCCGACGTGGTGGGTGGGAAGTGGTAGAGCTGGAAGGTGAAGTAGGCGGACTGGAGCTGCGCCGGCGCGTTGAGCGTGTCGTGGTGCCTGCATGGGGCGGGCGGGCGTGAGGAAGCGTGGGACAGGCGCGTGCGTGCAGGCAATGCGGCGGGCCGTGGAGCGTGTCGAGGTGCCTCCATGGGGCGGGCGGGCGGGCGGGTGATGGCAAGCTGAAGGTCAGGCCGACGTCCACAGCGCTTCCTCCCAGTGACCTGGGGGGGGGATGACATGCAGCTTTCCTTCACGCTAAACAGCAGGCAGGTGGCGCGGTGAGGGCCGCTCACCGGAAGGCAAGGAACTGCACAATGACGTCCGAGGCTTGCCGCGCGTCCTTGGCCTCGATGGACAGGTCGATGGGGTTGGCGGGGGGCAGGCCCACGCCGCCGCGCTGCCGCAACATGGCCTGCATGCGCCCGGCCACGGCAGCAGCACTCGCACTGACGCTGGCCGTTCTTGCGCCAAAGGGTCTGGCATGCAGCGTGCTGGACCCCAATCAGCGTGCTGCGTCCAAGCCAGCAGGCCGCAGCGGCGGAACCCTAACCATGCGCGAGAGCAAGACCCTAGGGCCTACCTGCACGTCGGGCGGCAGCGCGTCGACCATGCCGGCGTCGTAGAGCTGCTGCAGGAGCATGCGCGAGGGCGCGCCGCCGGGCCCGCCCGGCACGCCGGGCGCGCCGCCGGAAAACGTCTGCGGCCAGGCGCACCACGCGGACAGCAGCAGCCCTGAACTCACGGCGGCCCTACCACGTCTTGGCACGCAGGGCGACACCCCGCTTGCTTGCACTGGCGCGGGCGCACGCATTCACCCGCCTGTGGCCCCTCCTGGCAGCGACTCCATTCCTCGTGAGCACACAGCAGTAGCGCGCTCACCCGTGCGTTGCCCGCTCCCGTGGTGGGGTCCATCTCCATGAGGCGGCGGATCTCCTCGGGGGTGGGCGCGGTGTAGGGAGGCGCGGCGCTCTGGCGGGCGCGGGAGGGCAAACACACACGGTGTGCGGTGGCACGCCCAGCGATTGTGAGAGAGCCGGGCGCAGGAGGACACGCGGAAGGCGCCGTGTGAGGGAGAGCACGCGCGCGGGCGTGGGGAACGAGCACGCAAGTGTGACACACGGTGCGGGGGAGAGCACAGGCTTGGGCCAGCATCGCTCGCAGCTCGCTGGGCGTGGAAGGGTTTGGGGAACGCTCTGGTGCGCGCGACGCAACAATGCTTGAGCCCCACCACCCGCGTCATGGCGTCCTTGTCCCGGCGCCCCTCACCTGGCGCACGTGCGGCAGGTGCTGGCTGCTGGCCAGCAGCTGCTGTCCCGGGAGCACGGGCTCGGCGCGGGCGCGCGCGTCGGCGAACGTCATGACGCTGTTGCGCAGCGACTGGCGCTCCTGCGGCCGCCAGCAACCGACCATGCGTGCGCCGTGCACTCACGCGTCACATCGTGCGCAAGCCTTGGCCACGCCGTTGCGGCGCAAGGCTTCAAGGCCGTGGGGGGCACGGGCGTGGCATGGGCTGAGCCCTGACGCGCAAGCCCTCACCTCGCGCAGGTCCTCCACCGCCTTGGTGAGCGCCTTGATCTGCTGCTGCATGGCCGTGGCAATGTCCCGCAGCTGGTCCCGGTCCGCCTGCATGGGAGGTTAGGGTCGGGGCCAGGGTTGGGGACGGCACATCGGCGCGAGTCCGACGTGCCGTCTGCGCCCCGGCGCGGAGCGCCGAGTGCTCAGGCCCAGCGACATGCGGTGCTGCGCAGCCTCGGTGGCTTTGTGCGGCGAACGAAGGCCGCGGCGCGGCCTGCGGAAGAGGGCTCACCGTGTCGGCGTACGGCGGCGGCATGGTGAGCTCGTGCAGCGCCTGCGACCTCTCGCGCCGCAGGTTGGGGAAGGGCTCGTCCGACCCAGGGTAGGACGTTTGCGTGGCTGCGCGGTGCGGCGAGGGGCGGGCGTCAAACGCGTCCATGAGGCGAGGAACGCGTGGCTTGCACCCAGGGCGTGAGGCTGCAGGCAGGCGCATCTGTGGAACGAGGAGCGCTGCCTCTCTCTCACCGTGCGCGAGCTGCACCGGGCGCGACTGCTGGATGAAGCCGACGGGGTCGTCGATGACGATGGGCAGCGGCAGCGGCGGGCCCTGGTCGGGCTGCGGCGGCAGGCGCGCGAGGTCGTTCGCCACCTCCTGCGCCGCGCAAGCATCGACGCACGCCGTTTGGTGTGGCGACGCTGCGCACCAGCCCATGATGGCGCCCGTGCCCAGCAGGCGTGCCGCCGAATCATCTCAGGCTGGCTCTCTCAGGCGCTCACCTGGGGCAGGGGCACGGGCGCCATGACCTCCTCGAGCGGCCTCTCCCCCAGCGCGGCCTCCTCGGCCCGCTGCGCCTCAATGACGGCAAAGCGCTGCCGCAGCGGCGGCGGGATGGGCGTGCGGCCTGCGCTCTCCCGGCCACGCAGCATTGGGACACCGGGACGCGCTGTGCGGGGATCGCACGCCCGCCCGCCGGCAGCAGCGACCACCAGGAACGCCCCTTCTAGGCCGCTGTAGTGCTCACGCTTCCGCTGGCGGCAGCAGGTGCAAAGGCTGCAGGAGCACGCCGCCAAGCCCCAACGTACCCATGCCCTTCCCTCACCCGCCTCGCCCCGGCACGGCGATGCATTCTTGCGCAACCCTAGCCAACCCTAGCGCGCACCCGTCTCGAACAGCTGGAACT
>VFQP010006016.1_pt1 | contig 10198 bp, 10 predicted proteins | sample 3512351 | NCBI WGS metagenome assembly VFQP01 (sample SAMN10412372, study PRJNA504923) | tailings metagenome | isolation source: Relicate 1 Philex TSF1 revegetated site | place: Philippines: Tuba, Benguet | collected 2017-08-29
CGCCGCCGCTTTCGTGATTGCCGCTGCCGGACAAGGCGTGATCAAGCACGGCAACCGCGCGGTTTCCAGCCAATCGGGCAGCAGCGATGTGCTGATCGCCCTTGGCGCCCCCGCTGCAGAAACCGCCGAAGACGCGGCGCGCAGCTACAAAACCCACAACCTCAGCTTTGTCGCGGCGCCCGCGTTTCATCCCGTACTCAAATATGCCGCCGCCGCGCGCCGCGCCTATGGCAGGCCGTCGTTTTTTAACCTGCTGGGGCCGCTTTGCAACCCCGCGCGCGTGACGCGCCAGATGATGGGCGTATTCGATACCCGCTATCTGCTGCCCGTGGCGGAGGCTGCGCGCACGCTTGGCAAAACGCACATGATGGTGCTGCACAGCGATGACGGCCTCGATGAAATCAGCCTCGCCGTGCCGACGCAGGTGGCTGTGCTGAAAGACCGCGTCATCACTCAGATGACCCTCTCGCCCGAAGAGGCAGGCCTTGCGCCGCAGCCGCTGGATTCGCTGGCAGGCGGTGATGCGGCCGAGAATGCAGACATTATTCGCCGTATTTTTGCCGCCCCCGCAGGCGCAGGCGCCGATATGATTGCCATCAACGCCGGCGCTGCCCTGTGGCTTTGCGGCGCGGCAAACAACCTGCAAAGTGGATTTACACGGGCGCAGGATGCCTTGCACAGCGGCGCGGCACAGACACTCCTTCAACACATGACCACAAAGGCAGACGCGGCATGAGCGGCTTTTTGCAAAAAATTCACGACATGACCAAAGACCGCGTCGATGCCGCGCGCCGCACCAAATCCGTATCGGCATTGAAAGACATGCCGCTTTATGCTCGCATGCCCGCGCCCGTCATGCCCGCCTTTCAAACCGCCGGATATCATGTGATTGCCGAGGTTAAATTCGCAAGCCCGTCCGAAGGGGACATTCGCGCCACGCATGACCCCCAAGGCGTAGCAGCCGGTTATTTGGCGGCCGGCGCCCGCATGCTGTCGGTGCTGACGGAGCCGCGGTATTTCAAAGGCAGCCTTGATTACCTCGCCGCCATCCGCGCCGCCGCGCCGGATGCGCTGCTGCTGCGCAAGGACTTCATTTGCGATGCATATCAACTGCACGAAGCGCGCGCCTATGGCGCCGATGCTATTTTGCTGATCGTGGCCATGACAGACGATGCGCTGACCAAAGACCTTTTGCAAACAGCTCTCTCCCTCGGCCTCACACCGCTCGTCGAGGTGCATGATGCAGACGAACTGGCACGGGCACAGGCCATGGGTGCAGAGATGATCGGCGTGAACAACCGCAATCTTAAAACTCTGAAAACATCGCTGGAGACCAGCCGCCGCCTGGCGCCCCTGAAAAAGGACGGCAGCGTATTGATTTGTGAAAGCGGCCTGAGCACCGCCGCCCAGCTGGCCGATATGCGCCGCATAGGCTATGACGGATTTTTGATGGGTACGCATTTTATGCGCCAGCAAAATCCCGGCGATGGCCTCGGCGCGTTACTGAAAGAATGCGCCGCATGACCGTCCGCATCAAAATATGCGGCCTGACCCGCGTCGAAGACGCCGCCGCCGCCAAGGCCGCCGGCGCCTGGGCGCTGGGGTTTATTTTCTATCCAAAATCTAAACGGTTTATCACGATGGGCGCCGCCGCACAGGCCATGCCCGCCGATGCCCAGAATATTGGCGTGTTCGTAAACCAGATGCACGACGCCGAAACGGCGATCAAAACGCTCCCGCTGGCGGGCGTCCAGCTGCATGGCGATGAAACACCGGGGGATGCCCGTGCGCTGCGCGCTGTTTTCGGCGGCATAATCATCAAAGCTTTCCGCCTGAAAACGGCAGAAGACCTGCGCGCCATTGCCGCATGGCAGGACGCGGCAGACTACGCATTGATCGACGCCGCCGTCGACGGCCACTATGGCGGCACAGGACAAACAGCGGATTGGTCACTGGCCACGGCCGCGAAAGACGCCGGATTGCCCCTGATTTTATCAGGCGGCATTGATGCGCAAAATATTCTGGCCGCGGCGGGCGCCGTTGCGCCCTTTGCCTTCGACCTTGCCGGCGGCGTGGAAAGCGCGCCCGGCATCAAAGATGCCAAAAAAATAAAAACCCTTTTCGATACTAGCCGGAGGATATCCGCATGACCGCAAAACCCTTGCCCCTACCCAATACGCTGCCCGATGCGTCCGGTTTTTACGGCGATTTCGGCGGCAGGTACGTGCCCGACACATTGGTCGCACCGTTGATGGAGCTGGAAGCCGCCTATGACAGCTGCGCCAAAGACCCTGCCTTCTGGGCGACATTCGAACGCCTTTTGAAAGACTTCGTCGGCCGCGAAACGCCGCTGCAACCGGCCGCGCGTCTGTCGGCACATCTGGGCGGCGCGAAGATTTATCTCAAGCGCGAAGACCTTGCCCATACGGGCGCCCATAAAATCAACAATGCGATTGGCCAGATCTTGCTGGCGCAGCGCATGGGCAAAAAACGTATCATCGCCGAAACGGGTGCGGGCCAGCATGGCGTGGCGACAGCCACCGCCGCCGCCGCTTTCGGCCTTGAATGCATCGTTTATATGGGTGCAGATGATATGGCGCGGCAGGAGCCTAACGTCTACCGCATGCGCCTTTTGGGTGCCGAGGTCGTGCCGGTTACCGCCGGATCGCGCACATTGAAAGACGCCGTCAGCGAAGCGATGCGCGATTGGGTCAGCCATGTGCATGACACGTATTATCTGCTCGGCTCTGCCCTCGGCCCGCACCCCTATCCGCGCATGGTGCGCGATTTCCAGTCGGTGATCGGCCGCGAAGCGCGCGCGCAGATTTTGGCCGCCGAAGGCCGTCTGCCCGACAGCGTCGTCGCCTGCGTCGGCGGCGGCAGCAATGCGATCGGCATTTTCTCAGGCTTCATCGACGATGCAACGGTCAAGTTGACCGGCGTCGAGGCGGGCGGCACCGCCATTGCCAAAGGCCAGCATGCCGCACGTTTTTCGGGCGGATCGACGGGTATTTTTCAGGGCATGAAAACCGTCATCCTGCAAGACAACGACGGACAGGCAGAACCCACGCACAGCGTATCGGCCGGGCTGGATTACACGGGCGTCGGCCCCGAACACGCTCATTTGCAATCGCGCGGCCGTGCCGAATATACATTCGCCTGTGACGACGAAGCCGTCGCCGCGCTGCATTTGCTCGCGCGCACCGAAGGCATCATCTGCGCCCTTGAAAGCGCACATGCCGTTGCCTATGCCGCCGCTGCCGCGCCCAAATTGCCCAAAGACCATATCATGATCATCAACCTGTCCGGCCGCGGCGACAAAGACATCGGCATCCTGCGCGCGTATGAGGAGAGCAAAGCATGACCGCACAACAAATCACATCGTTGCGCCAGACACTGCTGGACGCCCGCGCGGCGGGCAAGGCGGCCTTTGTGCCCTTCGTTATGGCGGGCGACCCCGACATGGCGGTATCATCCGACATTCTGCTGTCGCTGCAGGAAAGCGGCGCAGCGCTGATCGAACTGGGGATTCCTTTTTCAGACCCTGTTGCCGACGGGGTCACCGTGCAAAAAGCGGCCGAGCGTGCCTTGGCCGCCGGCGCCACGCTGGGCGCGGTATTCGATATGCTGCATAGCGCGCGCAAACGCGGGCTGCATATTCCGGTTTGCCTGTTTTCGTACCTGAACCCGATTTTCCGCATGGGATATGCCGATTTCGCCGCGGCGGCCAAATCCGCGGGCGCGCAAGGGGCGTTGATTGTCGACCTGCCGCCCGAAGCCGCGCAGGATTATCTGGCCGCCATGGACAAAGAGGGCATGGAGACGGTCTTTCTTTGCTCCCCCACCACCACGCCGGAACGCTTGGCGCTGGTGGATCGTTCTTCGACCGGTTTTGTGTATTACGTATCGCGCGAAGGCGTCACGGGTGCGCAGGCTGACTTGCCCGCCACACTGGCCGCGCGCCTTGCCGATTTGCGAAAAACACTGGCCGCGCCACTGGCTGTCGGGTTTGGAATTTCAACACCCGCGCATGTACAGGCACTGGCCGATAAAGCCGATGCCATTGTCGTTGGCAGCGCGCTTGTGAAAACGGTCGAGGGCAGCGCAGGCCATTCGCCCGCCGCGCTGGCGCAGCAGGTTAAAACATTGCTGTCTGCCGCCTGAAGGCGCGGCAAGCGGCATAACAAAGCACAGGTGACGCCATTAAAACGTTTTTCACTTTTCTGGGTATCTTGATCGGTATCGGCATGGCGGCCGGATGGTATTTCACCATGGGCCCTGCGGCCTATCCAAGCGTTGATGCCGTATCGCCCCGCACCGGCATGGCTGTCGAGGCCGTCTATGCGACGGGCACGGTCGAAGCGACCGTCATGCTGCCCATCGCCCCGCGCGTCACCGCCCGCCTGATGGAGCTGAACGCCGACGAAGGCCACGACGTGAAAGAAGGCGACGTCATGGCGCGGCTGGAAGATTCCGACCTGCAAAAAACCCTGGACGAGCTGAAAGCGCGCGATGTGTTCTTGCAAAAAGATTACGAGCGCAAGGCCGCACTGGCGAAAAGCGGATATGAAACCCGCGCATCGCTGGATAAAGCCCGCGCCGATCTGGACGCCAGCCGCGCCGCCATTGCGCGGGTTGAGGCGGAAACGTCCTATACCCGCCTGCTCGCCCCCGCCGATGGCCGCGTCATCCGCCGCGACGGCGAGATTGGCCAGATGATCCCCGCCAATCAAACCGTCTTCTGGCTGAGCTGCTGCGCACCGTTGCGCATCAGCGCGGAGGTGGACGAAGAAGACATCGCCCGCGTCACGCCCGGCCTGAAAGTGCTGATCCGCGCCGATGCCTTCCCCGACCGCGAATTCGACGGCGAGGTACTGTCGATCACGCCGAAGGGCGACCCCGTCGCGCGCAGCTACCGCGTGCGCATTTCGCTGGCCGCTGATACGCCGCTGCAAATCGGCATGACGGCGGAAAACAACATTATCATCCGCGAGAAACCCGATACGCTGCTGATCCCCAACAGCACGCTGCGCGATGGTCACGTTTTTGTCATTAAAGACAATAAAGTACACCGCATAGCCGTCAAAACCGGCATTCGCGGGTTTGAGGAAAGCGAGGTTACCGAAGGCGTCAACCCCGGTGACCGTCTCGTGGCCGCCCCCGCGCCGGAACTGCAGGACGGCGCGCAAGTAAACGTGCAGCAGGCGCAATAGCATGAAACTGCTGGTGAGCATGGCGCTTCGGCATTTGCTGGCCCGCAAGCGGCAGAGTATCGTCTCGCTGCTCGGTATCATCCTTGGCGTCGGATTTTTTCTGGCCATTTCATCATTGATGCAGGGATCTGAAAAAGACTTCATCCGCCGCCTGATCGACAACGCACCGCATATCAGCGTGTCGGACGAATATCGCAACGTGAAGCCGCAGCCCATTCACAAAGCCTATCCCGATGCCGTGATCGAGCTGCGCGGCAGCCGGCCGCAGACCGAAACACGCGGCATTCGCGGGTATGAACAAATTCTGGCATCCCTTAAAAAAACCGCCGGCGTATCGGCATCGCCCGCCATGGTCGGGCAGGCGCTGGTCAGCTTTGCCGGACGGGACGTTGCCGTATCGCTGAACGGCATGATACCGGATGACATTATCGCCGTGACCATGATTGCCGATTATATGACCGAAGGGCGCATCGAAGACCTGAACATCAACCCGAACGGGATTATCATCGGCGAAGAACTCGCGCGCAAAATGGCGATCCGCAAAGGCCGCAACATCACACTGGCCGCGCCCAACGGGCAAGTGCGCAGCTTCAAGATCGTGGGCTTGTTCCGCACGGGCAATGCAGCCTATGACGAAGCGCAGGCATTTGTGACGCTGAAACGCGCACAGGCTTTAATGGACCGCGCCAACCGCGTGAACAGCATCATCATCAAACTGGACGACCCCTATGACGCCCGCCGTTTCGCAGCGGAACTGGAGGCGCAAATTACCTACAAATCCATGTCGTGGCAGGAAGCGACGGAGGATTTGATGAGCACCCTCGCCATTCGCAATATCATCATGTACACGGTCGTCAGCGCGGTTTTGATTGTGGCGGCATTCGGTATTTACAACGTCATTTCAACCGTGGTGATGGAAAAACAGCGCGATATCGCCATTTTGAAATCAATGGGATTTCATGCGTCGGATGTGAAAAAGATATTCGTGATCCAGGGGGTTCTGCTGGGTATTGCGGGCAATATCGCCGGATTGCCGCTGGGCATGGGACTGATGTTTGCCCTGATGCAGATCCGGTTCAAACCGCCGGGCACGCTTGAAGAAATCAGCATGCCGATCGACTGGTCGTCGCCGCAATTTGTCGTGGCGGCCAGCTTCGCGCTGATCGCCTCTGTCGTCGCGGCGCTGCTGCCCGCGCGCAAGGCCGCACATGTGCAGCCCGTCGATATCCTGCGGGGGACGGCATGACGGCGCACCCCCTCGCGATCCGCACCGAAAAACTGATGCGCCGCCTGGACGGCGAAGTGCCCGTGACATTGGTCAAAGGGGCCGATGTCGACATTCACGGCGGCGAGTTCGTGGCGATTACAGGCCCCTCCGGTTCCGGCAAATCATCGTTGATGTATTTGATGGGGCTCCTGGACAAACCCACGGGCGGGAAGATCTGGATTGGCAACCGCGAAACGACAAAACTCGGCAGTGATGCGCTGGCCAATATCCGCCTTGCGCAAATCGGGTTTGTGTTTCAATCGCATTTCCTGCTGCCGGAATTCAGCGCCCTTGAAAACGTCATGCTGCCCATGCAGCGGCTGGGCAAGCTGAACACCGCGGAAATGCACAAGCGCGCGGCGCAGCTGCTGGAATCCCTCGGCCTTGGCCAGCATCTGCATAAACTGCCCAAACAGCTCTCGGGCGGGCAAAGCCAGCGCGTATCGATCGCCCGTGCCCTTGCCAATGATCCGCCGATTATTCTGGCGGACGAGCCGACGGGGAATCTCGATAGCGCCTCCAGCCAGAATGTGCAAAGCATTTTAAAAGAACTGGCGCGCGCGCACGGCCGCGCCGTTGTGGTCGTCACGCATGACCCTGCCTTCGCCGCCACGGCGGACCGGATCATTCATATCGTGGATGGGCATATCGTGGATACACCGCCCGGACCCTAAATAAAAAAGGCCGCCCATGACAGGCGGCCTTTTTATTACGCGGCGGAAGACCGGATCAGAGCGGTTTACCGTTCAGCAGCAGCGTCATTTCGACATTGCCGCGCGTCGCCTTGGAATACGGGCAGAATTCATGCGTGGCATGGATCAGCTCGGCCGCCAGCGCGTCATCTACGCCGTTCAGCACTACGTTCAGCGTACCGCTCAGGTGGAAACCGGCGTCGGTCTTGTTAAGGTTGATATCCGCGTGAACGACCGGCGTTTCCGGCAGTTCTACTTTCTTTTGCCCTGCAATATAGGCAAGCGCACCGCCAAAGCAGGCGCTGTAGCCGCAGGCAAAGAGTTGTTCGGGGTTCGTACCCGCGCCGTTGCTGCCAGGCGTGGACAGGTCGAACGAGAGTTTTTTGTCGTCGGTTTCAGTGTGGCCGCCGCGGCCGCCTTTGGCCCAGGCGCGGGCGGTATATACGATCGTCATGTTGAAATCTCCATACAGGGTTAAGTGCGTCCTCTTTCTAGCACGTCGGCCGTTGGGGTCGGAAGTCCCGTCGCGAGGCCGAGTCTCGGTCATGGATAATAAAATTGCGCCGTTTGCCTATCCATTCAAGACGCCCACCAACTCTCCAGGGGGCGAAAGGCTCCGAACGAAATAAAATTATCAATTATTTTCAATGTACTGGGGGAACGTTCAGGCGCGTACAGTCATTAACTAAAAATTTTATAATAAATGGTAAGATTTTAGGAACTGGGAAAGGGCGTTGAACGTATGCTTGAAGCCCAGTAATTTTATACGGTTTCCATATCTGACAAACACCTTACAGGAGTTATAAACCATGACTACTCGCAAACTGATGAGCGCTGCTTCCGTCCTGATGCTGCTGGCGGGTACGCCCGTACTCGCGATGGCTGAAGAAGCTGCTCCCGCTGCGACCGAAGCTCCGGCTGCTGAAGAAGAAAAAGCAGCTGATGAAGCTGCTGCGCCTGCTGACGAGCACGGCGATCATGCCGCTGATGAAGAAGCCGCTCCGGCTGAATAAGTTTGACGGGGCGTTCGGCCCCTCGGCTTGACAAAAAGCACCCGGCTGTGAAGCCGGGTGCTTTTTTTATTTAAAATCAATCCCCTAGATAATCGGGAATGCTTTTTAGGCTTTTTTGGGAAAAACTCGCTTGCTTTATGCTCTAATAGAGTATAATTATCTTCTTGTAGAGTATATTTCTACTCACAAAGAACATAACAAGCGATTCGTCGCCGCCGAATACGAGGATCCCATGCGTGCCCTTTTGAAAAAACAGACCGGTGTAGCCGTTGAAACCGTGCCCGCCCCGCGCATTGAACGCGCCGATGATGTCATCATCCATATCGAACTGGCCGGACTTTGCCGCACCGATGTTTTCGTGGCCGAAGGACGTATCGCGGGCAAAGGCCCCACGCTGGTGCTGGGGCATGAATTTTCAGGCACGGTCGTTGCAGCGGGCACCGGGGCCGCGCAAAAATTCCCCATGGGCAAACGCGTCACCGTCATGCCGGTTATTCCCTGCGGCGATTGCGAACTCTGCGCACAAGGTCGCCAGTTGAGCTGCCAGCACACCACCATGCTGGGCATCGATCACGATGGCGCGTTTTGCGAAATGATCAAGGTACCGGCCGCCGCCGTCTACGCGATCCCCGACAGCCTGTCGTTCCGTCAGGCCGCGTATAGCGAACCTGTTGCCGCTGCCCTGTCAGTTTTGAAATCCGGCATCCGCCCCGAAGAAAAAGGCGTTATTTTCGGCAACAATCGCTTCGGCCAGCTGATCGAGCGTATTTTGCATGCCTACGGGTTCAACGATGTCGAGATCTTCGACCCCGCCGCAGGCCAGCCGCTGCCCGAAAACCGCTATGATTTCGCCATTGAAACGCTGTCGACCAGCCAAACCCTGCGCGACATGATGCGCATGATCCGCGTCGGCGGCCGCATCGTGATCAAAAGCCGCAAGCACGAGCCCGTCGATCTGATCCTGGCCGAAGCGGTACGCCGCGAAGTCACGCTGAGCGCCGTCAATTATGGCGATTTTGCCGAAGCGATCGACCTGATGGCGTCGCGCCGCATTTCCATCGACGACCTGCTGGGCGATGAATACGGGCTGGAAGATTTCGAGGGCGTTTTCGCGCGGTCGAAAACCCACGAACAGCGCAAAGTTTTCTTCAATCCTCGCAAAAAATAATTCCTGAAAGAATAAACCATGTGCGGAATCATCGGCATCCACGGCAGCAAACACCCGCTCTCTCTGCATGCCCTGCAGCAGGCGGCAAAAACGCTGGCGCATCGCGGGCCTGATGGTGAAGGCCACTATCTCAGCGTCGATCGCCGCCACGCCCTCGTCCACCGCCGTCTGTCGATTATCGACCTGCAGACGGGCACGCAGCCGCTTTACAACGAAACCCGCACGATTGTGGCGGTGGTGAATGGCGAATTTTACGGTCATGGTGCCTTGCGCCGCGATCTGCAGGCGCGCGGCCACGTATTTGCCACGCGGTCGGACAGCGAGATTTTGATTCACCTCTACGAAGAACACGGCACTGATTGCCTGCAATACCTGCGCGGCGAGTTTGCTTTTGTATTGCAAGACATCACAAAAGACCTCACCTTTGCCGCCTGCGACCGCTTCGGCATCAAACCGCTTTGTTATACGCAGCGCCCGGACGGCACATTGTTGCTGGCCTCCGAAGCCAAGGCGCTGTTCGCCCTCGGCATCGATGCGGCATGGGATGCGGAATCTTTTTACAGCGCCGCCAGCATGCAATATGCGCAGCCCGGCCGCACCCTGTTTCGCGGCATCCGCCAGCTGCGCCCGGGTGAAATGCTGACCGCGCAAAACAGCTGCATCAGCACCCATATTTATTGGGATATGGATTTTCTGCCCGAAGCAGAAACCATGACCGATGTCGCCGAAGCCGAAGCCATGGTGCACGGCGCCCTTGAGGATGCCCTGCGCGAGCGCCTCTGCGCCGATGTGCCGGTTTGTTTTCACCTGAGCGGCGGGCTCGACTCCAGCGGTCTTCTGGGTAT
>VFQP010004416.1_pt1 | contig 10197 bp, 9 predicted proteins | sample 3512351 | NCBI WGS metagenome assembly VFQP01 (sample SAMN10412372, study PRJNA504923) | tailings metagenome | isolation source: Relicate 1 Philex TSF1 revegetated site | place: Philippines: Tuba, Benguet | collected 2017-08-29
ATGCCACGCTTTATGCAACCACTCAGATCCGTAATGCAAGTAAAGCACCTAATACAATCGCAGCTGTACTGGCAGCTATTCGAGTCTTGTTTTCGTGGGCGTTCTCGCAAGAACAAAATTTAGAGTATCGGTTTTCTCAAAGAAATTTTCTTAATGAGCAAGAACTTGAATCCATAAAAAGTTACAGCCAAACAAAAATAGAAGCGTCAGGAAATCAGAAAATAAAACCTGTGTCGCGAAATAACATTGAACGAATTAGAGGAAAATTCAACGTTTCCGAAAGTCTAATTTGCAGTGGCACTCATTACATTAGATTAACTTATATTGCCGATTACCTTGAATGGTTTGCTACCCGTGTGGTTGAACAAGAAGCTCGACAAGTAGATACAGATACATTTAAATTAATTAAAAGGATGACAAATAGTCTGCGAAGACGATGCCCACAAAAAACAATTAAGTCCAAAGAAACAGCGCGTAAAGGGCTTACAGAAGAACAACAAGAATCTTTACTAAACTTAATTAAACCACATTGTGAAAAAAATCCATTCTCTCAGGAGCTTCAAGAGCGGAATCAGCTAATGGTGCTATTGCTTTACCATCTTGGATTAAGGGCTGGTGAGTTATTAGCATTACGCGTTTCAGATTTTGATTTTCAAAAGAATACAGTTTTGATAGCTAGACGACATGACAATATAAATGATGTTCGTACTTATCAGCCGGTTGTTGAGACGATTGATCGAAGGATCCCTTTATCAGATACGTTGATAAAAGCTGTTTCAGACTATGTTCTAGGCGAGCGACGTCGATTTTCTACTGCCAAACGACATGATTATCTTTTTGTTGTTCATCAAACAGGCCCTTTTTCAGGACAACCCCTCTCATTAAAAGGATTAGCAAAAGTATTTCAACAAATTCAAACAGCAGAGTCCCATTTGCTTAAAAATTTAACTCCACATGTACTACACCATACAGTGAACGATAGATTTTCTACACTAATGGATAGCGGAATTTATTAGGCTTTGTAGAGAAGAACTTACTGTATTTGGTTCTGCTCTCAAAAGAACTCATTGGGATTATGGAAAATCCTGCCATCCAAAATGGTGCCATCATAAAACTGCGAAATGAGAACGAATTTAGTCCATTACGAAGAGCTATTGATTCGAAGACACAGAAAACTCTACAACCAGATCAGAATCAATCATTACTTGAAAACGTTAAGAGTCTTTTAGGAGGCGGCCTTGGCTAAACATCTCACGGACAAAGACATTGAACAAATTATCGGTATTTTAGATGGATGGCGAGATAAATTGTCGTGGGAAGCATTATGCGATGCATGCTTGTCCGTTATTGGAACTAAACCAGCCCGACAAACTCTCATAAAATTTGGTAGAAAGAACCATTTTAAATAACATCAAATTATTTGTGTAAAAAATAATACTAAAAAGCCACGATTAATTTTGCAAGGTTAATCGTGGCTTTTTTATTTTCATTAAAAAAGAAAAGATAAATTAGCATATGACTTTTATGTCAATTTCAGCTGACAGATTAGGAAAGGACTTATATGAAGCAAATTATTCAATCTGTTGAATAAATGAAAAATTCTATCGTTTACATAGATATTGATGAACATTAAGATGGCGTCCGTCCTGAGTTACCATAGGCATTGTCTAAAATAATATCGGCATTACTATCAAGAGCATGAATTAAAGCTTGCGCATTCGTTAATGAAATATCTGCGACTTCGGTGCCACTTTCATTTGCTGTTATCTTTTCAAAGCGCGCGAGTAGATTTTTTTTCGTCATTTCACAAAGTTCTACAGTCTCACTACCGGTGGCAGAAACCCATGGATTTACTGATTTTCGAGCCATAGTAAAACTCCTAAGCAGCAATTTCAATCGCTTTTTTAATTAAAGCATTGACCTCTGCATTGAAATGATTTTGCTTGTCAAAATACATGACAAAATCAGCGTTGTTCATCGCGGTGCCATTCACATCGGTGATAAAATCAACATTTAAAAACTCGGTTTTGATAGCCTCAATAGCATGATCCAAATCCTTAACGGGGATAGTCTCTAAATGATGATATGCTTCTTTCAACGCATTTAACTCTTTCGATCTACAGGTCATTTTATCAATGCAGTCAACCATTTCATGTGCACAAAATCGCAGAGGTCCTGTAAATTTTTCCAACTTAGAAAAAAAAACATCTTGTTGTTCCTGAAACATTGAGCCCTTAAAACGATTTGATGTTGAATTAACCATGATATCACCATGCTATGGATCGTATTTTAATACTAGTATTTGTTTATAAATTTTACAAATTATGCTTTTGAAGAAGATATAGATGACGGATGAAGCGCACTGATACCACCTGCTAATTTTTCCGAAGCTGTTGCATGACTAGATGCATCTGTAGATAAACGGCTAATTGCGAAATTATCGTCATTTAATAGATGACAATACTCTACGCTACGACACTGATCATACCTTTGGTTTATTTGAGCCGCTGTACTTTTAGCAATTATATCTCCTGCTTTAACCAAAAGATTCAAAAAACCTGCAGCTTTGTCTTGTTTGTATCTCATCTTAAGGGCCTCCATGAACTTTTATCTATATAAATTTAAGCATAGACGTAACCATGTAAAATTGCCAAAAGGGATTCATCACCAACATGACGATGACCGAAAAATAGAGAATTTACTCGTGATAAATATACGTTGATCATGCAAGTGAGTCCTTAACGCGACAAACAAAATAACCTTCAAGAAAAATCTCAGCCTATGAATAATCCAAGCATTTCACATAGTAACGACGCTTGCCCCACATGATTTTAACTTCAACGCCATGAACCTCATTTTCAAAGCCAGGAAACGCATTATCAAAGCGCTCTAACATCGTTAAATAATCAAGAATGACATGAGACGATTTGGTTATTCTTTCTCCAGGCATCACGACGGGAATCCCAGGTGGATAAGGTGCTAACATGGTTAAAACCACTTTATTCATCAACTCGTCAACAGGATGAGTTTGGCATTGTTCTCTTACGATATATTGATACGCCTGGTTTGGTGTCATCACTTGTTCAGGTAAAACATCAAAAGCTTGCATCATGAGTATGGTAGCCTGTTCACGTTTTAAAAATTGATGCATACGATGACATAGCTCTTTTAAACTCATATCGGCGTAAATATCATGGTACTGATTCACTAGGAATGGGAAGACTTCTGCCACAGATATGTTGTTATCATATGCATTTTTAAACAACAATAGAGCGTTTAATAAGTTCATCGAGTTACTTTTATTCACACCTATTGAAAATAAAAACAACAAAGAATAGAAACTGGTTTTTTCATCTACTGCACCATCTTTAATTAAAAATCGAGCTAAAATAGGACCAGGAATACCGGTTTCATCAAAACTACCATCCATATGAATGCCCGGTGTGATGAGTGTCACTTTTATTGGATCAAGCATGATAAAATTGGGTGTTTGATTTGCAAATCCATGCCAACTGTCACGATCATTAAGGACCCACAAGTTATCATCCTCGCTCTCTAAATTTTTCGATTGCTCAAGATGATTAGGTTCAATTTTTAAAACTGAGTCAGGCTGCCATAAATCAAAAAACCAATCATGATTTGCTTGATAGTTTTCACGTAATTTTATAAATTTTTGTCTAAACTCAATGGCCTCTAAAATCGCATCACTCAGCATTCGATAACCAAACTGCCCTTCCATCATTTTAGAGGCGACATCTAAGGAAGCAACCACAGCATACTGCGGTGATGTTGAGGTATGCATCATAAATGTTTCATTAAACAAGTTCGGATCAAATGAACGACTACCCTCTTTGACATGAAGCATCGAAGCCTGTGAAAATGCTGCCAATAATTTATGAGTTGATTGGGTACTAAATACTGTCGGATGATCTGCATGATGCTGTGAACTCATCGCATAGCGCCCATGATAGATGGGATGAAAGTGGGCGTAAGCAAACCAAGCCTCATCAAAGTGTAGGTTTGGAATGTCGCTTTTTGCTAATTGCTCTTTAATTAGCCTCACATGGTAGATTAGCCCATCATAAGTACTGTTAGTGACCACAACAATTTGAGGCTTCATCAATTTATTTTCGATTAATGGACTCTCATTTATTTTTTCTTGAATGGCTTCTGGCGTAAACTCTTCGAACAACATCAAGATTTGTATGAAACTACAGGATATTTTATCCGTAAGAATATTTTCTATATTGTTGAAAATGAATTTCCACGTATCCAGGAAAATGAAATTCGCAGTGGCGTAGGCGATGTGAAATACTCAATAATCGTATCGCAATGTGAATCCTTTATACAAACTGAGCAATCAGTTTTTGAAACCCTAACTATACAATGAGTGCATCAATCGAAAATATAGAGTTAAATAAGTTTTACAGTTCGCTGATGCTGGATATTGCTGCAACCCAATCAACCGATTATGAAGGAGCAATATCCGAGCAGGTATTCACTCAATACGCAGTAGATTTATTAGCTTCTGTTGGCGAATCGGAAAATGTCGTTGTTAAGTATGATGAAAAAGGGTTAGGTACGCCTAAGCAGCATAAAATAAATGCGTATGCCATTTCTGAAAACTATGAAACTATAGATTTATTTATTACAGTTTATAGCGGTACTGATGAAATAGCAAAAATATCAGGTCAGGAAATCGAAACGGCAGCTAAAAGAATCTTGAATTTTTTCAGGAAAGCTATTTACTCACTGGAAGATGAAAAAGTAAAATACTTTAGGGGTGAGTATGTGGATGAAATTGAAGAATCATCAGAGATATTTCAGTTTGCATATACATTAGCAAAATCGCAAGACATAAAGGAAAATCTTGTTCGTGTCAATGCTTTCATTCTTACAAATGGCTCATACAAAGGTGATTTTCCTGCTAATACAGTTATCTCAGGGTATAATTTTTATTACAAAGTATTTGATATAGAAAGCCTGTATAATATTACTGAGAAATCTCATATTCCAATAGAGATAAATTTTAAAGAAGATGGATTTAATGTACCCTGTATTCCGTCACCTTCCGTTAACGAGGAATATCAGTCGTATTTAGCTATCATTCCCGGTGAGGCACTGGCATCTATTTATGAAAGATTCGGTTCACGGCTTTTAGAACAAAATGTTCGCTCATTTCTACAGTTTAATGGCAAAATCAACAAAGGAATAAGAACAACTATAATGAAAGAGCCAGAAATGTTTTTGGCTTTTAATAATGGCATTGCAGCAACTGCGGATGAAATTGAGTTGGTGGACAGTGAAGATGGAAATGGTAAAGTTATTTCTGTTGTAAAGGATTTGCAAATTGTAAATGGAGGTCAAACGACTGCATCAATATATCATACACAAAAGAAAGAAAAGGCAGATATTTCAAACATCTTTGTTCAGGTAAAATTGTCTGTAGTAAAAAACAAAGTAAAATTTAGTGAAATAGTTTCACGTATTTCTGAATATGCAAATACTCAAAATAAAGTTTCAGTATCTGATTTGAGCAGTAACCGACCTTACCATATTGAATTAGAAAAACTATCAAGGAGCATTTTTACTCCAATAACAGATAATATACCTTTACAAACTAAGTGGTTTTATGAAAGAGCCAGAGGGCAGTATAAAAATGCCATTCTGAAAAATGGGTTTACTCCATCAAGAAAGCGGGCTTTTGATTTAAAAAACCCCAAGCAGCAACTATTCACTAAGGAAGAGTTGGCGAAATATATCAATGCCTACCAGGAAATTACTGACGGAAAGAAATTGCTGATTGGGCCTCATTATGTGGTGAGAGGAAATCAAAAAAACTATGTTCAGTTCATGAATTACTGCCTGGAGAAAAAAGTAAATAATATTTATTTTGAAGATACCATTGCGAAGGCAATCTTATACCGGGCAGCTGAAAAGGCTTATGGAGTAAAACCAAATGCTATTGGTGATATGCGTTACATAACAGTTCCGTATGCAATTACTCTTTTAAACAGCCTGACAAAAAATCAAATAGACCTTTACAAAATATGGAAAGCACAAGATGTTTCTGGACCACTAAAGTCCTTATTATATGAGATGATGATTGCAATCGAACCATTTATTAAAGATACTGCACCTGGAGGACTTTATGGTGAGTGGGCCAAGAAAGAAGATTGCTGGATACAAGTAAAAAATAACAGCTTCGGTTTTGACTTATCTGTCATAAAACAAGATTTAATTGATCAAAAGAAGCCACCAAAACGAGTTATTATTTCAGATGATGAAACTGAATTACAAAAACGACAAGAAGACTTGGAGAAAATAAAATCTATACCAACAACAATTTGGAAGAAGATTGAAGATTGGGGCAGAGAAACTGATAGTTTGTCAAGTAGTCAGCAAAGCATTGCATGGAATTTATCATTAAAAGTTAGAAATAATTCTGCAATCCTTTCTAATGAAATATCAAATGGTATAAGTATTATTGAAAAGGTGATTGATAAAGCTCCTGAACTTTTATTTGAAATTGAGGATTTAGATGAGTCAATCAAAGACAGTAACGGAAAAGGTCCTGAAATTACCTTGGAGTTTATTAAAAAAATGGTTGAGTGGGATAAAAAGAATAAAAAATTAAAACGGCATCATTTTAGAATGATGTTTGATATTATCAATGGGAAAGAAGAACTAACAGGACAAAACAAAAAGTACTGCCTGATGAATTATCAATTTATTTCAAAATATGGATTTAAAATTTAATATTATCTCTCGATTATATTGTTTAAAGATATTTCCGCCAATTGAACACAAACCGTAAGCTGGTATGCCAGATCGGTTTGAGCGGTGGTACGGGATCTGTATCGGGATAAATCATTCGGGCACGATGTGGCACATCGAGCCCCATGCTCAGTTGTATGGCAATACTGGATGTTTGATTTTCGGTGAAAGAACGAACAGGTATATACTCCAGAATAGGAAAGTCAAAATAGGTAGAACGAAACTCAACTATAGAAGTTTTATTCCCATCATTTAGTATAATAAAATCTTTGGGTGTTTTTAAGCCGAAGAAAGAAATACCCATTTCTCTGCCAAGCATAAACTGAAACCGTCCAATAGGTGTGTGTATTCCGGATTGTATACCCAGCGCTCCCCCATTGGCTGCTTTAACAGCCATCTTTTTAAGTGTAGCCGGTGATGTAAGTAATAATACGGGAGCAGCAAGTAATAAATCGCCCGGAAGCAGGTAATAAGGCATTCGGATGCGTACGCTGTACGCTGTACGAGCTGGAATAGCAGAAGCCAATGCCGTAGAAGTAAATGCCGATGGATCGGGATCGTATACAATTTTATTGGTAGAGGCAGTTTGTTGCTTCCAGCCCAGTTTAATGAAAAATAATCCATCACCAGAACGGTTAAGTACACCTTCCATACCCAATCCGAATATAATATTCGCTTCCAACCCTGCTACTGCGCCACGGTTGGTTTGCAGATTACCAAAACCTCCCGACAATGAAGATCCGGAAACACCAGCAGAAAGTCCGAGAAAAGGACCTAATTCAGCGCCGGTCCTTGGTAATGACCCCGGCCCTTTAACCAAACCTGGCATAGGAATTTCCCTCATGACTTTTTCGAGTAATGCAACATCATACCGATACATGGGCAATGTTTGGGCGGCACATATACTGCCCGAATTTTCTAACACCCCTTCAGCATCAGCATTTACAGACTGATGCTGCGTGAGTGATGCAGATAAAAACTGTTCCAGACTCAATGCCACAATCTGTGCTATCATTTCTGCTGATGCATCATCCAGCCATGCATCACCCCGGATCACCATTCTTTTACCATTCCATGTTTGAATTTCTAGCCCTTTTTCGTTGTAATGATCATGCGTCCCCTTTTTTAAAGCCGATTTCCCCCATGTGCCAGCAGCATGTCCCGCTGCAAAAACATCTTGTAAAAAATGAAGCGCAAATGCTTCTTCTGCCAGCGCAACAAGCATTTGCGAAGTCTTATCCTGATCAGTAAGAGATGTTGTATGCGCAGCATATTTCACCCGCTGAATAGCTTTGCTATGTAACCATGCATACACCTGAAGTGCATTAACAGGCGCATTTTTAGCTGTACAAGAATCAAAATACTGCTCCATCGACATGCCTACAGTATTGCGCGGTAAAAGAAAATGTGCGTCGTTGGCACTGGCACGACTTGCATAAGCAGCATCTGCCTACAACAACTGAAGATCGGTAATACGCTGTGCATTCAAGCGGTCATTCACTGTTTTGGCAACAGATAATTTTTTCGATAAGAAATCCCCGGCTTTTTCTACCTCAAATATCCAATCCTGGTACAACACCGTATTTAATAAATCACTCGGCGAACAACTATGATCACCGGCAATAGCTGGCCATGATGCGAAATCAATGGTTCTTGAAAGCTGATGATTACCGTTATGAACAACATTTCCGGCAAGACGAAGTTCATGTCCTCGACTGGCCACGAGCCACAGCGCATCAAGCTGACTTCGCATGGGCTTCGACAATTGCTGTATAGCCAGCCAGGTTAATGTACGATGCTCAGAATATACCCATGCTTTCACATTCATAGGATATATACCCAGCATTATCAACATACACAAAACATATTTACCATTCATGCCAAAACATTCAATTAAGTAAGGTACAGCATAATAGCTTTAAAAATTCGGCTGTATTATTTTTGATGGGTAGGTTTCATGCATAACAACATACTAAGCATATCCGAATGCACACAAATAAATAAAGCCGCCATCAAAAAACATTGATTATCAATTCTTTGTGATTTAACAAGACTTTCAATAGAATTTTTATAATTTTATTGAATACTTCCAACCTTATCGGTTTTTCTCACTCTTATTTCCAAAATACATGCTCATGAGTACTGCTTTTTTCGGCTTTCTGTTAAGTATCATTAGTGTTACTTCTTCCACAACAAGTAGTCCAATCAATACCCCTACCCCCTATTCTGTTAAAGGCACAATACCGGGTATGGCAGACGGAACGAAACTTTACCTCAAATTAACCAATCCAATCAGCATCAGCCTGGACTCTGTAGAAGTAAAGGATGGTCGTTTTGAGTTGAGCGGTAAATTCGATTACCCTGGTAACAAGGCTATTTTGCAAACAGCGAAATTGACAGATTATGTAATTTTTTGGTTAGAAGATGTGCCTGTTGAACTGACCGGCAATAATGGAAAACTGAGAGGCGCTACCATTCACGGCGGACCCATGCAAAGCGCCAATAGTGAGTTTTCAGCTTGGATAGCTCCTTTACGAAAAGCCGCTTCCGCAATCGAAGAACAACTGAGAAATACCAAAGGTGAAGAGAGAAAAAAATGGATCGACTCATCTGAATTGAACAGAGAACAGGAACTCCAGTTAACACGCGATTTTATTCGTCAGAAAAACAATAGCTTTTACAGCGCATACTTGCTCAATCTCTACTCTACTACCTGGGGAAAGGATACCGTACAGGAATTATTCTCCAAACTCACCAGGGATAGTAAAACCTCCTCTTTCGGAAAAGAAATTGACAGATACCTCTCGCTTAGTAAAGCACTAAAAATTGGTGATGCTATAGTAGACTTTAAGCAGCCCACACCCGATGGGAAATTGGTTGCTCTTTCTTCTTATAAAAACAAAGTAGTATTGCTGGAGTTCTGGGCCTCTTGGTGCGGTCCCTGTAGAGCGGAGAACCCAACTTTATTAAAAACCTATCAGGCTTTTAAAGAAAAAGGATTTGAGATTCATGCCGTATCCCTGGATGACAATAAACAAGCCTGGAAAGATGCCATTATATCCGATAAACTTACCTGGCCACAGGTAAGCGACCTGAAAGGTGATAGAAATGAAGCTGCATTAATCTATAATATCAGCGGTATTCCCGATAATGTGCTGATCGACAAGAACGGTAAAATCATTGCCAGAAATTTGCGCGGAAAGGAATTATCAGACAAACTTGCTGAGATCCTTCCCTGATCTTTACTTTACCAAAAAAGAAAATATTTTTTGTGCTGAATTAACGTTCTGTCTGGGTGCTGTTATTTCATTATTTTCATCACTTCCTGCAAGATATGCTGGGCCGCATCGATCTCATCTTTTTTGATCGAAACACTTTCCACATTGAATCCAATAGGTACTTGCTTGTGATGGGCATAAT
>VFQP010006017.1_pt1 | contig 10197 bp, 7 predicted proteins | sample 3512351 | NCBI WGS metagenome assembly VFQP01 (sample SAMN10412372, study PRJNA504923) | tailings metagenome | isolation source: Relicate 1 Philex TSF1 revegetated site | place: Philippines: Tuba, Benguet | collected 2017-08-29
GCCGTCAAGGGCGACACCTCGGGCAAGGTGCTCAAGCCGGCCAAGATCGCCACCGGTTTCGAAGTGGCCGTGCCGCTGTTCGTGGCGCAAGGCGACCGCATCGAAATCGACACGCGCACGGGCGAGTACCGCAAGCGTGTCTGAAGGCGCGCGGACCGCGCCCCGTGTCTGAAGAGGCTCCTGCGGGAGCCTTTTCCGTTTGAATTCCAGCCCACCAACGCAGCGCATCCCCATGGACCTGGTCTCCCGCATCGCGGACGTCATCATCCCGGTCTTCCTGGTCGTGGCCATCGGCTATGGCTACGGGCGCCGCGCCCGGCCCGACCTGTCCTCCTTCAACCGCATTGCGCTCGACGTGCTCGCGCCCATGCTGATGTATTCGGTGATGGCGTCCAGGGCGTTCGTGATCACCGATCACCTGACCCTGCTGCTGGGCGGCGCGGTGGTCATCCTGGCGGGTGGCCTGCTGGCCTGGCCGCTGGCGCGCGCCTTGCGCGTGCAGCCCCGCACGCTGGTCCCGGTGGTGATGTTCAACAACTGCGGCAACATCGGCCTGCCCCTGGCCCTGCTGGCCTTCGGGGCGGAGCAGTTCGGGGCAGCGGTCGCCTTGTTTGCGGTGAGCAACCTGCTGCATTTCTCGGTGGGCGCGCGCATCACGAGCCGCCTGGCCCGCACACGCGACCTGATGACCAGCCCGCTCATGATCGCCACGCTGCTGGGCCTGGCCAGTGCGCTGACCGGCGTGCGACCGCCCGACGTGGTGCTATCGGGTCTCAAGCTGCTTGGTGACGCGATCATCCCCATGATGCTGTTCGCGCTCGGCGTGCGCCTGACTTCGCTGACGCGTCAGGGCCTGGCCATGGGCATGCTGGGTGCGCTGGCGCGCCCGCTCATCGGCCTGGCCATCGGACTGCCGCTGGCGTGGGCGCTGGAACTCGAAGGGGTGGCGCGCGCGCAACTGCTGCTGTTCGCCGCGCTGCCACCCGCCGTGATGCAGTTCATGCTGGCCGAGCGCTACCACCAGGAACCCGAGAAGGTCGGTGCCATGATCATGCTGGGCAACGCCCTGGCGGTGATCTTCGTGCCGATCGCACTCGCCATCGGTCTCTAGGTCATTTCAAGCCCACAAGGAGCCTCACATGGAAGCCACCCAAGACCTGAACGAACGACGCCTGGCCGATGCCTGGGCCGAGTTGCAGGCCCATTCCAACGAAGGCAACGCGCTGCACGCAGACGCCTACCGCCTGGCCTTCGCCGACCCCGAGTTCCTGCTGCGCCGGGAAACGCGCGGCATCCGCCTCCAGCTGGAAATGCTCAAGCCCGATCTGGCGCAGCGGGAACTGGGCATCGAAAACACGGTGGTGGTGTTCGGCAGTGCGCGCTTCCGGGAAGCCGGCGACGCGCGCGAACTGCTGGCCAAGGCCGAGATCACGGGCAACGAACACGCCATCCGCGCCGCCACGGCCATGGTGCGCAACGCGCACTACTACGACCACGCGCGCGAGTTCGCACGCACCGTCGCGCGCTACAGCAAGCAGTGCCCGGCGGCGGACCAGCTCTTCATCTGCACCGGTGGCGGCCCCGGCATCATGGAAGCGGCCAGCCGGGGTGCGCACGACGAAGGCGCGCTCAACGTCGGTCTCAACATCGCCCTGCCCCACGAGCAGTCGGCCAACCCCTACGTCTCACCCGAGCTCAGCTTCAAGTTCCACTACTTCGCGCTGCGCAAGATGCACTTCATGATGCGAGCCAAGGCCCTGGTCGCGTTCCCCGGTGGCTTCGGCACGCTCGACGAACTCTTCGAGGTGATCACGCTGGTGCAGTGCCGCAAGTCCAAGCCGGTGCCGATCGTGCTGTTCGGCAGCGACTACTGGAAGCGGTTGATCAACCTGGACGTGCTGGTCGACGAGTGCACGATCTCGCCCGAGGACCTTGACCTGTTCAAGTACGTGGACGATCCCCAGAGCGCCTGGGACCACATCGTCCAGTTCTACGACCTGAAGACCTAGGGCTGCGTCCAGCCGCCGCCCAGCGCTTTGTACAGCGCCACCTGGCTCTGCTGCTGCGCCAGCCGGGTCTGGGCCAGGGCCTGCTGGGTGGCGAACAGCGAGCGCTGCGCATCCAGCACATCAAGGTAGTTCGCCACGCCATTGCGGTAGCGCAGCTCGGCCAGGCGGAACCGGTCGGCTTCTGCCGTGGCCTGCAGCTGCTGTGCCGCCAACTGGTCACCCAAGGTAGCGTTGCCCGCCAGCGCGTCCGCCACCTCGCGGAAAGCGACCTGGATCGCCTTCTCATACTGCGCCACCGCGATCTCGCGGCCGGCCTTGGCCGAGTCGAGGTTGGCGCGATTGCGTCCGGCGTCGAAGATCGGCAGCAGGGCCTGAGGCGCCAGCGTGAAGCCCCAGGTGCCGCTCTTGAACAGGCCTGAAAGCTCCGAACTGACGGTGCCCGCACTGGCGGTGAGCGAGATGCGCGGGAAGAAGGCGGCGCGTGCGGCGCCGATGTTGGCGTTGGCGGCGATCAGTTGTTGCTCGGCCTGGCGGATGTCGGCACGGCGCGTGAGCAGGTCCGAAGGCAGGCCCGCAGGCACGTCGCGCAGCATGGACGCGCCCATGGCGGGTGCGGCCGGCACGGCGACATTGCCGTCGCTTGCGGCGGAGGCCGCGGGCGCAGGCGCTGCAGTGGGCAGCAGGTTGGCCGGGGGCGTCTGCCCGACCAGCAGCGTCAGCGCGTTCACATCGAGCGCGCGAAGGCGACGCTGCTGGGCCAGGGCCACCTGCGCACTGGCGCTCAGCGATTCGGCCTGGCGCAAATCCAGCGCAGAGGTGGCGCCGTTGTCGAAACGCAGCTTGCTCAGGCGCAGCGAATCGTCGCGCGTGGCCTGCGTGCGCTGCGTCAAGGCCAGCAGTTCCTCGTTGGCCTGAAGGCTCAGCCAGGTGCTGGCCACGGCGGCCACCAGGCTGGTCTGCGCGGCGCGCTGCGCCTCTTCGCTGGCCAGGTACTGCGCCAGCGCGGCTTCCTTCAAGCTGGCAATGCGGCCGAAGAAATCGATCTCCCAGTTGCTGAGCGCCAGGCCCACGCTGTACACACTGCTGATGCCACCGCTGCCGTCGGCCGCCGGCTGGCGGGTGCCGCTGGCGGCCAGGCCGATGGCCGGCAGTTGGCTGGCGCTGGTGATCTGGTATTGCGCGCGCACCTGCTCGATGTTGAGGGTGGCCACGCGCAGGTCTCGGTTGTTGGCCAGGGCCAGCGCGATCAGTTCGCGCAGGCGCGCGTCGCCCACGAAGTCGGCCCAGGCGATGTCCGCCGCCGGCGTGGCGTTGGGCTGGGCGGCGGGCGTGGCCACGGGCCACTCGGGCGCCACCGGCATCGCGGGGCGTTCGTAGGTGGGCATCATCGAACAGCCCGCGAGCACGGCCGCAGCCACCAGCGTGAGGGCGGTTCGCTTGGGAAAGAGGTGCATCTCGGTCATTGATCAGGCTCCATGTCCATGGTGCCGAGCCTGCTCGGCATCGTGCATCTGCTGGCGCTTGCTGCCCTTGAACAGCGTGCGCACCACCACAAAGAAGATGGGCACGAACACCACCGCGAGCACGGTGCCGGTGATCATGCCGCCGATCACGCCGGTGCCGATGGCGCGCTGGCTGGCGGAGCCCGCGCCGGAGGCGATGGCCAGCGGCAGCACGCCGAGCGTGAACGCCATCGAGGTCATGATGATGGGGCGGAACCGGATGTGGGCCGCGCCCAGCGCCGCCTCGATCACGCTCTTGCCCTGGGCCTGCAGGTCCTTGGCGAACTCGATGATCAGGATGGCGTTCTTCGCCGTGAGCCCGATGATCGTGATCAGCCCCACCTGGAAGTAGACGTCGTTGGAATAGTTTCGCAACAAGGTCGCCAGCAGCACCCCGAGCACGCCCAGCGGCACCACCAGGATCACCGAGAGCGGGATGGTCCAGCTTTCGTACAGCGCGGCCAGGCACAGGAACACCGCCAGGATGGCGAAGCCGTAGAGCACCAGCGCCTGAGCGCCCGCGAGTTTTTCCTCGCGCGTCTGGCCTGTCCACTCGTAACCGAAGCCCTGCGGCAGCTGGCTGGCAAGCTTTTCCATTTCGGCGATGGCCGCACCGGTGCTGGAACCGGGCGCGGCACTGCCGCTGATGCGCATGGACGGGTAGCCGTTGTAGCGCACGGTCTGCATCGGCCCGGTGATCCAGTGCGTGCTGGCGAAGGCCGACATGGGCACGGCCTGTCCCTTGTTGTTCACCACGTTCAGGCGCAGCAAGTCGTCGGGCTGCATGCGGGCCGGTGCGTCCGCCTGCACGACCACACGCTGCAGGCGCCCGGCGTTGGGGAAGTCGTTCACGTAGCTCGAACCGAGCGCGGTGCCGATGGCGGTGTTGATCGCGTCGAAGCCCACGCCCAGGGCATTGGCCTTGTCGCGGTCGATGTCGATCTGCAACTGCGGCGCGTCTTCCAGGCCGTCCGGGCGCACCTGGGTGATGACCTTGCTCTGCGACGCGAGGCCCAGCAACTGGTTGCGCGCGGCCAGCAGCGCTTCACGGCCCTGGCCGGATCGGTCCTGCAGGCGGAAGTTGAAGCCGGAGGATGCGCCGAGTTCGGGAATGGGCGGCGGGCTCAGCGGGAAGATGAACGCGTCGCGAATGCCGGAGAGCGCACCGAAGGCGCGACCCGCGATGGCCTCGGCCGAGCTGCCGGCGCCTTCGCGCTCGGCCCAGTCCTTGAGCGTGATGAAGGCCAGCGCGGCGTTCTGCCCCTGCCCCGAGAAGCTGAAGCCGAGCACGCTGACCATGCCCTGCACTTCCGGCTGCTTGAGGATGAAGTCCTCCACCTGCTTCATCACGTCCAGCGTGCGCTCCTGTGTGGCGCCAGGCGGCAGTTGCACGTTCACCAGCATCGTGCCCTGGTCTTCGTTGGGCAGGAACGAGGTCGGCAGGCGCATGTAGACCACGGCGGCCACCGCGACGATGGCGGCGTAGATGATGAGCGTGCGGCCGGCGCGCGGCAGCAGCGCGGCCACGCCGCCTTCGTAGCGCTTGGCGGTGCGCTTGAAGCCGCGGTTGAACCAGCCAAAGAAGCCCTTCTTCTCGTGGTGGTGCCCGGCTTCCACCGGCTTGAGCAGCGTGGCGCACAGGGCCGGCGTGAGCGAGAGCGCCATGAAGGCCGAGAACGCGATGGACACGCCCATGACAGCGGCGAACTGGCGGTAGATGTTGCCCACCGATCCGCTGAAGAACGCCAGCGGCACGAACACGGAAATCAGCACCACCGTCACGCCGATGATGGCGCCGGAGATCTGGCCCATGGCCTTGCGCGTGGCCTCCAGCGGGGGCAAGCCCTCCTCGCTCATGATGCGCTCGACGTTCTCCACCACCACGATGGCGTCGTCCACCACGATACCGATCACCAGCACCATGCCGAACATGGTGAGCACGTTGATGGAGAAGCCCATGGCCAGCAGCGTGGCGAAGGTGCCCAGCAGCGCCACCGGCACCACGATGGTGGGGATGATGGTGTAGCGGAAGTTCTGCAGAAACAGGAACATCACCAGGAACACCAGCAGCATCGCCTCGCCGAGCGTGACGGCCACCTGCTGGATCGAGATCTTCACGAAGCGCGAGCTGTCGTAGGGGATGGACCAGGTCATGCCCTGCGGGAAGAACTGCTGCAACTCGGTCATCTTCGCGCGCACCGCGTTGGCGGTGGCCAGCGCGTTGCCGCTCGGCGAGAGCTGCACGCCGATGCCGGTGGAGGGCTTGCCGTTCAGGCGCGCCGAAGTGGCATAGGCCTGGGCGCCGAGTTCGATGCGGGCCACGTCCTTCAAGCGCACGGTGGCGCCATCGGGGCTGGCTCGCAGCACGATGTTGCCGAACTGTTCCACGTTGCCCAGTTGGCCGTTGACCACCACGGTGGCCGAAATGCTCTGGCCGCCCACATTGGGCAAAGCGCCGATCTCACCGGCCGACACCTGCGCGTTCTGCGCGCGGATGGCGGTGGTGACGTCGGCCGCGCTCATGTTGAAGCCCAGCAACTTGGCGGGGTCGATCCAGATGCGCATGGCGCGCTCGGTGCCGAAGAGCTGGGCCTGGCCCACGCCGGGCAGGCGTTGCAGTTCGGGGACCACGCTGCGCGAGGCGTAGTCGCCCAGCGCCACCGGGTCCCAGGCGGGATCGTCGCTGGAGAGGATGGCGAACAGCAGGAAGTTGCTGCGCGACTTGTCCACCCGCACGCCCTGCTGCGTCACCGCCGAAGGCAGGCGCGGCGCGGCGCGCGAGAGTCGGTTCTGCACGTCCACTTGCGCGAGGTCGGCGTTGGTGCCGGTCTGGAAGCTCAGCGTGATGCTGCCGGTGCCGTTGGCCTGCGCCACCGACTCCATGTAGATCAGGCCCGGCGAGCCGTTCATTTCCTGCTCGATCACCGAGAGCACGCTGTCTTCCAGCGTGGCGGCGGAGGCACCGGGGTAGGTGGCGTTGATGACGATGGCCGGCGGGGCCACCGGTGGGTACTGCGCGATCGGCAGCTGGGTGATGGCCACACCGCCCATCACCATGATGAAGAGCGCGATCACCCAGGCAAAGATCGGCCTGTCGATGAAGAATTTCGCCATGTCGGGGCGCTCCTCAGCTCGATGCGGCAGGCGCCGGCGCAGGTGCCGCGGGCGCGGCACCGCCCTGTGCCTTCCAGGGCACGGCCTTGACCGGGGTGCCCGGCGGCATCATCTGCAGCTTCTGGAAGCCGTCGACCATCACCTGCTCACCGGCCTGGAGGCCATCGACGATGACCCACTGGCCGTTCTGCTGGCCACCCACCTTCACCTTGCGCGCGGCCACCTTGCCGTCGGCACCGACGACGGACACGGTATCGCCCTGTGCGGAGCGCGTCACCGCCTGCTGCGGCAGCGTGATGGCGTTGCCCGCCTTGGCCTGTTCGAGGCGCACGCGCACGTACAGCCCCGGCAACAGCGTGCCCTGCGGGTTGGGAATCTCGGCGCGCAGGGTGATCTGGCCGGTGGTGCTGTCGACCGTGAGGTCGGAGAACAGCAGGCGGCCGGGCTTCTCGTACACGCTGCCGTCCTCCATCACCACCTGCACGCTGGCGGCATCGGCGCCAGCACCCTTGAGCTGGCCGCTGTCCATGGCCTTGCGGAGCTTGAACACCTCGGCGGCGGACTGCGTGAAGTTGACGTACATGGGGTTGATCTGCTGGATCACCGCCAGTTGGGTGGCTTCGCCCTGCCCGACCAGCGCGCCTTCGGTCACCAGCGCGCGGCCGATGCGGCCGGAGATGGGCGCCGTCACGCGGGAATAACCGAGGTTGATGTTGGCGGTCTGCACCGCGGCACGGCCAGCAGCCACGTCGGCCTCGGCCTGCTTCTGCGCCGCCACGGCGGTCGAGAATTCCTGCTGGCTGACGGCGTTTTCCTTCACCAGCGGCGCGTAGCGCTCGGCCAGCGCGGTGGCCTGGGTGAGGTTGGCCTGCGAGCGCGCCAGACTGGCCTGGGCACTCTGCAGTGCGGCTGTGTAGGGCGCGGCGTCGATGCGGAACAACGCCTGGCCGGCCTTGACCTCGCTGCCCTCCCGGAACAGGCGCTCCTGCAGGATGCCGGCAGCGCGTGCCCGCACCTGGGCCACGCGCGACGCTTCCAGGCGCCCGGGCAACTCGGTTGTCAGGCCCACGTCGCCCGGCGCGACCGTGACCACGCCCACCTCGGGTGCGGGCATGCCGCCACCGGGCGCCGCCGCGGCCGCCGGTGCCTCGGACTTGCCGCACGCACTCAGCAACACCGCCAGGGAGACCACCGCCACGCCCTGTGAAATGCGGGAGGAGGAAAAAACGGGAAAGCGAAGGCGCACGGCAGGCGCAGACTTGATCGGGCTCAAGGCGGACATGGAGATCCTTGGGTGAAGATGGGGTTGCGCAGTGGGACTCAGCTGCCGCAAAGCCGTGCAGTATACATACATACAAGAATGTATGTATAGTCCGGGAATTGGGCCCAAACCTCCCAGGTCTTGAATGAGCCCGCCGACAGGAGACACACATTATGGTTCGACGAACCAAAACCGAGGCGCTCGCCACGCGCAACAGCCTGCTCGACGCGGCCGAACATCTGTTTCAGGCGCGCGGCGTCTCGCGCACCTCGCTCAACGACATCGCCATCGAAGCCGGCACCACGCGCGGCGCCATCTATTGGCACTTCAAGGACAAGGCCGATCTGTTCAACGCCATGATGGAACGGGTGACCATGCCGCTGGAGGGCTCGCTGGCCAGCAGCGTGCAGGCCACGGCGGACCCATTGCTCGCATTGCGTGAATCGATGCTGGGCGCCCTGCGCCAGACCGCGAACGACGAGCAGACCCGCCGCGTGTTCGAGGTGGCGACCCACATGGTGGAGTACGTCAGCGAAATGCAGGCTGTGCGCGATCGCCACCTGCTTGTGCGCAACGAATGCATGACCATGACCCAGGAGGCGCTGGGCCAGGCGGTGAAGCGCGAGCACATCGAACTCGCCATGCCGCTGTCGACCGCCGCGCTCGGCCTGCACGTGATGATGGACGGCCTTATCCAGAATTGGCTGCTCGATCCGCAGGCCTTCGATCTGGTCCAGAGCGGCCGCGACACCGTTGACGCCTACCTCACGGGCCTGGGCTTCGAACTGAAGGCCCAGCAGTCAACTGGCGTGCCCACGCTGGCCTGAGCGCCCGTCAAGGGTCCACCCGCTGCGCCGCCTCGGGCGCTGCGGTGCGCAGCGTCCAGGCGAGCGGTGAGCCCAACCCCACCAGGCCGCCCACCAGCCAGAACACCGCGCCCACGCCCACCAAGGCACCGGCCGAGCCAAACAGCAGCGGCATCACCACGCTCGATCCGTTGATGGCCATGGCACGCAGGCCGAGCGCCTCGCCGTGGCGGTGGTGGGGTGTCATCTGGTGCAGCGAACTCATGATCATGGGTTGCACCGAGCCGAGCGCGAAGCCCAGCAGCACGGACAAGGCACCCATGGCCCAGGCCGAGTGGACCAGGGGATAGACCGCAAACAGCAAGGCCGTGGCGGTCATGGCCGAAGCGATCACCACCGACTCGCGCAAACGCGCCGCCAGCCAAGGCATGAGCAGGCGGATCGCAGTGGCCGCCAGCGCAAAGGCACCAAGGATGGTGCCGATCACCGTTGCGCTCAGGCCGCGTTCGTGGCCCAGCACCGGCACCAGGAAGGTGTGCACGTCCCAGCAGGAGGACAGCATCCAGTTGATCGCCATCAGCTTCCTGAAGCCCTTGTCCTTCAGCAGGTTCCACGACGAGCCGCTGGCCTGCCGCAGTTCCGGCGCCACCGGTTCGTGCTCCACCGTGTGGCGCACCCAGAACCAGGCCATGGATGGAAACATCGCGAGCAGCAGGAACGCCGCACGAAAGCCGAAGCTGTCGATCATCACCCCGGCCAGGAAGGGCCCGAGGAAGTTGGAGATCGACGGGCCGATCGCCATCCAGCTGAAGACCTGCCGGAGTTCGGTGGGGCCATTGGCCAACCGGCCCACGTGGCGCTGCAACGCGATCATCGCCAGGCCCGTGGCCGCTCCGCAGGTGAGCGCCGTCAGGCACAGCACGATGAAGAACGGGAACACCACGGCCAGTGCGGCGCCGGCCGTGGCCACACCCACCGAGATCGCCACCGGCTTGCGCAGGCCACGGCGGTCGGCGTAGCGCCCGGCGGGCAAGGCCATGAAGACCGGCGCCAGCGCGAACAGGGCCAGCAGCACCCCCACGGCGGCCGGGCTGAAGCCCTCGCGCAGTGCCATCAGTGGTGCGGCAAGGCGAAAGCCCGTCATGCACGCATGCAGGCTGATCTGGGCTGCGATCAGGCGCGCAAGGTCGGTGCGCAGATTCGGGTTCAAGCGTCTCCGTTGTCGGTGGGGTCCAGCGGCAGCAGCGCGCTGGCCTGGTCCTGCGGCAGTGCTTCCACGCTGCGCAGGGCCCGGCTCATCACGTTGGTGCGCGTCTGCGCCTGGTCCAGGGTGTTGAGCACGGTCTGGGTCTGGCTCTTCACCCGCGAGAGCACGTCGCCGAACTTGCCGAACTCGGTCTTGACCGCGCCCAACACCTGCCAGACTTCGCTGGAGCGCTTCTCCAGCGCGAGCGTGCGAAAGCCCATCTGCAGCGAATTGAGCATGGCCATGAGCGTGGTCGGCC
>VFQP010006019.1_pt1 | contig 10191 bp, 11 predicted proteins | sample 3512351 | NCBI WGS metagenome assembly VFQP01 (sample SAMN10412372, study PRJNA504923) | tailings metagenome | isolation source: Relicate 1 Philex TSF1 revegetated site | place: Philippines: Tuba, Benguet | collected 2017-08-29
CGCCTGCGCGGGTGCGCGCGTACTGGTCGCCAAATTCGCCTGAGTACCGTTATTGACCTGCTGCGGTCCATTGGCAATGTTGGCTTGGCGAGCAAAGACCACAGGCGGATTCTTGATTGCCGCCAGTGTTTCCAAGGTGGCGCGGCACTGACCTTGGGCCTTCAAAGCCAGGCGCATATAGCGCTCGGACGCTTCGAGATATTCACCCATGTTCAGAGCGGAGCGGCGGGCCAGTTCACCAAATATCGCGTTGAGTGAAATGGCTTGCGCGGTGAGCATGTGCTCGACGTCCTTCAAGTCGCCGCCATTCACCGCCGAGCCAACCTCGCGCAGGCTACTCACCATGTCAGACAGGGACAGTTCTCCGAGTTCTGCCTCTGCATACCTGACCACGAGCGCGGCATTTGCGACAAGCCCACGAGCAGCGAGGTCCGTCGCGGCACGGTCGAGAGTCTTGCCCTCCGGGAGCACGTACTCAAGGCGCCGACTTTTGGGCGTCTGTGGCTTTGCCGGTGTAATCGGATTACACCCGGGGACGGGCGCAACGACCTTCATGGCAGTGCTTCCGAGTTGTTGGCGATTTGGCTTCTTCATTGGCCTAGGAGTCCACCCGGAGGAGGATTGCCGAGCAGTCCACCTGTACCGTAGCCCATGAGTGCACCGCTGCGCTCGGCACGAGCCGCACTTTCCGCGTTCAGACGGCCAAGCAATCCTCGCATCTGATTGATATTTGTCGCCCCTTCCTGACCTCTTGACATGAGCAGCGCGCCCATGCTGTCTCGGACGCCCTCGGGGGTCCTTACCCTGTTCCAGAGGTTCGCCGCGCCTGCAAGCATCCCCGGGGTGCTCCCAGTGGCAGCGCTGTTTGCAAAGGCCGCTGTATCGAGCAAGGGCGCTACATCTAGGTCACCCGCGCCGTACATGCGGGAGGCGGTTTGAGAACCGCGTCCAACCCCTTCCAATCCCTTCAGGCGGGCTTCTTTGGCAACCTGGGCCGCGAAGGTGCGGTAGTCCTTCCCGAAGATGGCCTTCAGGCGGTCCCGAGTCGCAGGCTCCATCCACATGCGCAGCAGCGAGGTCTGCCCGCCCTGGGTGCCGACCTTCTCGCGCAAAGCTTGCAGAGCACCAATGCGGAAGGCCTCCGCCTCGGACTTCGACAGGTCACGAACAGCAGCGGCCACGTCGAAGGTGTCGGCCTTCATCGCGGACCGCCCCAGCTCTGCCGCGTCCATCAACTGAGAGGGGCCGGCATATGCGTCCCGGGCCAGCTTGTAGACCGACTGGCCGTCGACCTTGGGGGCAATCGCGTCGAGCTTGCCGGTCAACTGGATGCGGGTCTCGTCAATGGCCCGGGCCAGCTTGTTGTTGCCCTGACGCTTCGCGACCTCGGCCGCGTCGTAGAGCGACTGTTTGAGGGTGTCAAGCACGGCGAACGGGACGTTATCACCCCTCTTGAGGCTGCTCAGCGTCAGGTCTTCACCGGTCTGGAGGCGGTACAGCTTCTGCGCGTCGGCGTGGATGCCGGAGGTCTTCCCCAGTAGACGAAGCACATCGTCATCCACCTGGGCCGTCAGGCCTTCAAGCTGGCTGTAGTACGGCGTCGCAGCCTGGCGTCGTGCGCTGTCGAGCGCCTCCAGCGTCTGCTGAAAGCCCGCGCCACGAGTTCCCAGCGCGTCATCGGCTGCATTGACGAGTCGTCCAGCTCGGCCGGCTTGGCGGTCCCGGATGAGCGCCTGAGTGCGGTCCTTGGTCTTCCCCGGGAGGGTGGCCAGGGTGTCGAGCAGTTGCCGCGTGTTCTCGCCGGCCGCATCCGCCACCGTAGCCTCCGGGCCCAGCTTGCGATAACGCGCACTGACCTGACCAACCGGGTTCACCTGACCGGACTCGACCAAGGAGCCGCGCCCATCACGGACCAGCGCCTGGGCGACCTTTTGGAGGGCATAGGAGTCTGCCGCTGCACTCGAGACACGCTGCGCGACATTTCGGCCGACAGCACCGACCGCCATCTGTACCGGCTGAAGGGCTCCGGCCGTGGCAGCGCCGAAGGCTGCGCTCTTGGTCGCATCCGAGAGCACACCCCCAGCCGTTTCGGCCTTGGACTCACCGGCTCCGCTCACGGCTCCATAACCTGCGCCTGCGGTAGCTGCCCGGACGGTGTTGGGCACCACCCCGGCAAGCTGGGTTGTCGGGTTCATGAAAGCAGCGGCCTTGGGTGACACCTTCGCCAGGACTGTCCCTCCCACCTTACCCAGGGGGTTCGCCACAACCGTAGGAGCTGCGGTCATCAGTTGGGTGACGGCAGCACCCACCGGGAAGTCTTCGCGGTACTGGTCTTGCACGCCGCGAGCGAAGTCGCGGGTCTCCTGGTAGTTCTCACGAAACGGCTTGTCGTTCGTCAAGGTCTTGATGGCCCCACCGACTGCGCCCATGATTTCATCGCCAAAGCCAAAGGTCGGCCCCTGCGCTGCGCTTATGAGGCCACGGACAACCGGGTTTCCTTCGCTGCGGCCAGACTCGTAACTTCCGGTCTTGGCCTGGGTCATGTGGGCTTGGGCAAATTCCATGACCTGCGCCTCCGTGGCGCCCTCGGGAGCATCCACCTCAAAGACAGCGCCGCCCGGTCCGGTGATTTCGTATGTCGGCATGGAGTTACCTCACTCGGCGGATGGAGAACCCGTTGGCATTGCTTGCCGGTGCTTGCTGTTGAAACAGGGGGTTGGCCTCCGAGTAACGCGCCAACTCGTCATAGAACCCCTCGTCAATCGAGCCCTTGCGCTTTCGGTACTCCCGAGCGATACGCGCCACCTCCATGTCACGTTTTGCGAGCTTTTGCGCGGTCTCCAGCATGAGCTTTCGACCTTCCGGCGTGGTCGCGAGACCTGGCACCATATTCACCAAGAACTGCCGGTCGGCGTCCGACATTGCGCCAGGCATGCCTGCCCCACCTGAGGGGTTGCGAAGCTCAAGGGCGATTTCACCCGAGAGCGCTTGGGCTGCTTCCTTGTTCGCCATGCTCGGGTCGATGTTGAAGCCCAAAGTGTTCGCCGCTTTGGCAACTTCCAAGCCAGCCCCGGTGAACTTACCCGTATTCACGCCGTCAAGAAGTTGGCCGAGACGGTTGTAGCGGTTCACCTTGCTCTGCGCGTTGAAGCCTGCGTTCTGGATGTTTGCGTAGGCATCCCCGAAGAACTTGCCCACGGACTTTGCCTCTTCTCCTTCCTGCTTCAGAACCACGCTGGCGCTTGCCGCAGGAGCGTGTGTAGTCTGCTTTTTGAGGCCCTGCAGGATGAAGCTCTGGCGAATGCCCGGGTCAGTAATTCCTGCCGCGTCCAACATCTCTTCAAGTGCCGACTTCTTCTGCTGCTCGGGCACGGATGCCACGGGCTTCCCGTCTGCACCGTATCGGATTTGGCCAGGTGAAAGCGTGAAGGGTTCAGCCTGCTTCGGGAAAAGCTTCTGCTCAATCAACCTGTCGGCGATGGGCGAGTTCGGCAGCATGAGGTACTGCTGCAGCTTCTGGGGGTCTGGAGGGGTCATGGTCGGACCTTCCTCGCCAGCCCCATAGATGGGCTCCTGCGCCTGCCTCATCACGTCTGGCAGACCTTGTCGCCATGCCTGCTGCCCCTGCTGCTGTTCGAGCTGGGTGCGCATCTGGTTCATCTGCATATCGCGCATTGACCTGGCCTGCTCGCGGTCAAGCGCTAAGAGGCCGCGCTCCTGCTCCTGAGTCTGCCGGTCCAAGGCGTTGCTGTAGCCCAATGAGCCCGCCAAGAGGCCCCGCCCGATGCTGTTGACAGGAGCCCCTCTACGCGCGCCAGCCATACCCCCGGCCACTGCCGAAAGAAGCCCCTGACCCTCCGGGCTGGCAACGAAGTTCAAAAGACCTTTGGCCATGTCGGTTCCTTCGTCAGGTTTTGGGCTACTGTGCGACCTCTTCACGTTCGGCCCATGGAAGCATGGCGATGTGACGTGACACCTCCGGCACTTCAATCCACTGGCCAGGTCGCGACCCAAGGTGAAAGATGAATAGAGAGGGAGCTACATAGACCGTCGCATTCGCTTCGTCCAACAGGGGCAACAGCCACGGGATTTGTGAACTGGCGACATTGGCAGCGAACTTGGTGAAGGCCTCGTGGCGCTCGGCATCACTTGTCGGGTAAGTGATGGGCGCCTGTTCCTGCCACTTGCTCAAGATGCGGACGCTCATCGGGATTTCTCCATGCGCATGCTTCGATTTGACTCAGTAGTACGTACATCGTCCACCCCGAAAAATGGCGACTTCTCGGGATGCTCTCTGAAGAATCGACGTGCCTCACCAAGAACGTTTTGCACGGTCTTAAGGCTGCATCCGATTGAGAGAACGTTCGCCTCGCGGCTATCCGCCGGGGCGAGGTTGACGATGTAGGCGCGGAAGCTCTCGATGAGTTCTACGTCGGAGTAGGCCTGCCGCCCGTGTTCAATCTCGAACCACGCAGCAATCGAACGATGCCCGCGCATGACGTCCCCAAAGAAGGCCTCGGTTCGCTTCCTGGGGCGGCCTCGTTTCCCGGGCGTTGGCCGTGGCTGGGGTTGAAATCCTCGCATGAGCGTGGCCACGGCATTGGTCTCGAAGAAGCGAACATCCGGGTTGTCGGTAGCTACAGCCTCATCAGTTCCAGGAAATGGTCCCTCCGGAAATCCTCCTCCGGAAAGCTCCTCCCCCCTAAAGGGGGAGCGGAGACTTTCGGAGACTCCGGCGCTCTCCGAAAACGGAGGAAACGGCGACTTTCGGAGACCTACGCCATCCATAGCCACCCCTCGTGCAGTCCAAGGACGCCACGGGACAGAAGACCTGTGATGGCCTCTCTGGCGCGACTGTTGCGCTTATCCGTCGGGCAAGTGAGCCGGGCAGCGCCAGCGACGACAGCCGAATCGAGTTCGATGCAAGGGCGCAAGGGTGGTGCGCCTGGCTTGCCGCATTGACCAGATTTGAAGAGCGGGCGCAGCGCTTCAAGAACTAGGCGTTGGTTTCCGCCAGAGGGCAGTTTTGCCATTCGGACTTCGGAGGGAGCAGAGTCGCGCACCACGACGCACGAACTCACGGGCTCGCCATGCTCGTCCGTGCCAAGCGTTTCCACCTGGAGACGAAATGGCTTCACCTCGCCATCAGCGCCATCCTTGGATTTCGCCACACGCCATTCCCTGCGGTCGCCCTCTCTGGACACTTCTACCGCTGCATCCATCGCGGCGAAGAGCGAGCTGTGCCCTCGCAGGCCCCGAGTCGCGTCCTTGCCCGTGTGATGTACCAGAACGACCAAGCCAGCAACAAGCGCTTGGAGTTGCTTCGCGGCCTCCAGGATTTCGCCCATGTCCTTCGAGCTGTTCTCGTCCGAAGTCGGCGCTGCGCGGTTCAAGGTATCCAGAAAGACAACTGCGCCACGAGGCACCACAGCCGCCAGGTCGTGTACGTCCCTGGGGTCGGTCAGCTTGAAGGGCTGCAGCACCATGTGCAGGCGCGCTGGGAGTTGCTTGCCCCTGTACGCCTCCCACGCAGCGACTCGAAGTCGAAATCCCGATTCACCTTCCAGGGCGGCATATACGACCGGAGCGGCCTCGGTGCGGCAGTCGAACCACCTCGCCCCATCTGCGATTGCCGCTGCCATGTCCAGCGCGAGGAAGGACTTCCCTGACGCGCTTGGTCCGTACAGGCCCGCAAGGCCTATCGCCGGCAGGACTCCGCGAACACGCCAAGCGAGCGGAGGCAGCGCCGCCAGGTCTGACCCGCTCAGCAGCTTGTATCTTTTCTCCGGTGCCTTCGGGTTGGAGAGCAAGACCTCCAGGACGTCGAGCCCTTCGCGCTGCGCTAGGTCATTTACGTCGGCGTTCTGCGGCCACCCTTCGGGCATGGTGACAAACTCAACGCGTAGAGCTTCTGCAAGGGCCTTGGCTTCAAGTTCTTTCCCAACGTCCGGCACAACAACGAGCCGTGTTGTGGGGTCTAGCTGTCGCAGCCCTGTGGCCACCGCCCGTACACGGCCCCAGCCGAAGCACACGACTGCAGGCCGGCCTGTCGCCCGCCACGCAGCCCAAGCCTGTCCGATGCCTTCGCAGAGGTAAACCAAGGCGCCCGGTGTGAGTTCGCCGATGACATGCCATCCCTCAAGGGTCGCACCCGGCAGGTTCAGCTTTCCTGGCCGACCTGCAGCCTTGAGGCGCGCGGCAGTTTCGGGTGCAGCGATGAGCTGCAAGCTCGAGATGGAACCATCAACACGGCGGACTGGAATGACCAACGCCCCAACCATGGACTCGTGTGCGACCACGAGCGGGTCTCCGGCCGGAATGACCCGCAAGCCGTCAGGCGTGCCGTCCTTTTGCCGGATGTAGGGATGCTCAGAAGTGGCATGTTCAGCGCGTTCCCAGACCTGGGCGGGGTCTACCCCTCGCCGAACCGGATTGGCGCGCTCTTGGACCCTTCTGGAGGCCAAGACAGGGCTATTCGCTGCAGTACGGCCATCCGGGCGCCAGCCTGCCTGCGCCGCCGCCTTGAACAGCGTGCCAGCGCCGACGCCCTTGTCAGGCTTGAAGCTGCGCCAGGTGTCGCGTGCAGAGCGTTCGTTGTAGTTGCCGGCTTGGGCACTCCAATCGTTGAACACGTCGAAGTCCAGACCAGCGGCTTGGGCTGCCATGCCGATTCGAACCCACTCTTCGCGCGGCAAGTCGGCGGGAATGGCATACAGCGCATCTCGGGCGCGGTCGATGCTGGCGGTCAACATACTGGCTCCTGCGCCTCGGCTGCGGCCATGGAATGCAACAGCTTTATGAACCCCGGCCACTCACGCTTTGGCAAGTCGGGAAGCTCAGCGAGGATGAGTCGCTGCGACGTCTGGTCGAATTCCAGGAGCGACAGCGCAAGGTTCATCGACAACTGGCCGTTCAGAACCGCACGGTTCAATTCATCGCAGCCCTTTCGTCTCACCTTGAGGGCGTGGAAGTACATCCGCCGCGAGATGCCATGAACTGCGCAAAGCTGTTTGGCAGTGGGGTGCAGGTCTGCACTCATCGGCCAGCCCTCCCGCTCATTGCGAGCGCCTGCGCGGTGTACTTCCCATCCAATCGGTACAAGGCAATGACGCGGTCGGCACAGGATTCCGTGGGACTGGGAATCTCGATGGTCTCGATGGGCCAGCCGAGGGTGCGTAGGGTGAAGACCACTGCGCCGAGCCTCCAACTCTGCGTTCGACTCTCAAAGTCAGGATGGTCGAAGACCTGGCCATCCATGAACATGCCCAGCGCCTTGTCCGCCAAAGTGCCACGGGTCGGCCATTGCGGCGCGAACGGCGGCGGGTCTAGGAATGACAGTTGCTCACCTCGGGTAGAGGTCACGCTGGCAGGCAGCTTTCTCATGCGGCCTCCCGAGCTTTCTGGAGGGCAGCAATTGCGCGTCTGCGACCTTTCTCGGTCAGACGATATCGACCAGGCTTGCAAGGACGGCCATCCGAGTCGATTGCATCAGCCTTGAGCATCTCGATGCCATCATGGCCTGTGCATTTGCGGCGCAGTTCCAAGATGATTTGCGGACCGTTTGAAGCGCCCGAAATCCGGTCAACGGACTCGCGTGAAATCCATCCCGTTGCTTGAACCAGGGCGTTCAGAACTCTGGTCTGTCGTGGCGTGAAGTCCGCATTCTTCTTCTCTGCTGCTTTAGAATCTGCGCTGTCTAGGGCGCTCGGTTCTGCGTAAGTGGGGCCGGGCGTTTTTTTCATCAGCCGACCTCGGGAGAGTTGTGGAGGTTGTGCTCAATGAAGCGCTCCAAGTCAGTCCGGCGGTATCGGACGTGATGCCCGAGCTTGAAGTAAGGCAGGACCACACGGTTGGTGCTGCGCCAAACTGCCAGTGTGGTTTCCGGCACGTTCAGCAGTGCGGCGGTTTGCCTCGGTGTGAGGTTGTCGCCAGCGATGCGCTGGATTGCGGTGGGTGAGTCCATGAATCGGAACCTTTCGGGTGTTTGCGTGACCCGAATTCCGATGGCGGGGTAACCGCCTCACGCGCAACCCCGCCCGCTTTCCCTCACAAACCCGGTTCCGACGAGACCTCCAACCCAGACCGGTGGCCCATTTCACCCTGTCCGCTGTCAGCGCGGGTCGGCCGATGCCCTCGGGGCATAAGCCTTAGGGAAGTTCCGCTCCAGAAGGTCCCAACCCTTCGCTTCACCAAGCGACCTGCCTTTCTTGCGTTTGGGGCTGACTAACCACAGCATGACCTCGAAAGGGCAGAAGAGTGGCTCCACGGTTTTCCCTCGCTGGCCACGTCCAGTAACCTTCCGTGCTGCCTTCAGGGCTGGCGTGTCGTCAAGATTCTTGAACCATTCCTTACTCATGCCGGTGAATGCACCGAAGGCGGCGATGAGTTGCTCGCGGGTGGCAAGAACAGCATAGTCAACGTCATCAGGTTCCGCCTTCTGCCTTCCCGCAGGGGCCGGGGCATCTGGGTATGGAAAATCGAGTCGTACGTCGTCGCCTATGGCTTCAACCGACAGCCACGCGTTTACATCCTCTTGGAACAGGTCGCGATGCCACAGGTTTTGCTGCGGAATGAAGCCCGGGTCCACCCTAATGTTGTTCAGCCGATAAGAGAGTTTTCCAGCGTGGATTGCTGCATCCATTTGCTCTGATAGGAGCTTCGCGTCTAGGTCGGGGTGTTGGTTCGCGATGACCTGAGCCGCCTCAACGAGTGTGTATCGGCCACGACGCCACCGTGAGACCCTTTCTTCGAACTCAGCATAGAACTCGGGAAAGCTCATCTGCCTTGTGCTTATGTGACCCGAGAAGTTGATTGAAACCTGACGCGTTCCATCTTCAACAGGATGAGCGGATTTCCATAGACGTGCCTCCTGCTGCGGCATCGAGCTTAGAACGGCTTCCTCGTTCTCCCTGAGATATCTGCCAAGGCCCGCTAAGAAGAAGCCTCGATGTACTCGAAAGCCCCTTTCTAGGGCCCAGCGATACCATTCCTCTGGAGTCTGCCTACCAAAGCCTTCTGCTGCGGCCAGTCGCTCCATGCTCCTGGCAGCCGCGCATGGAGTTGATGCGTCGTACTTCGCGATTGGTCGCGAGGTCAAATCCTCGTAAAGGTCTGGGTCCAAACCTTGCATCAGGCGTGCGGCCTCGGGCGGGCTCAGGGTGGGCATGTTGTCTACTACCCAGTAACCCCAATCAATGAGTTTTCCGTTCTGCAGAAATTCCACCACCCCAGCGTGAGAGTCGTCGGACGAGTACGTGGAAACAGGCTGCCTGCGTTCAAATCCTTCGAGCACAGCGTTGAGAACGCCTTCTTCCAAGTACGGAGAGAGGTTGATTTCGCGGTCGCCTGAACGCTCGTCCATAAGTGACCATCTGTCAGGCCCATAGGCGCGCTCGAAGTCCGCCGTGAACTCGTCAAGCCAGACGAAAACGCCTGCGGGGAGCTTGGCCACAGACTGCGACACCCACGCCGCATATCCCTGTTCGTCGTTGGCGTACTTCTCCTTTAGGTCCGCCTCCAAGCCCTGAAGAGCTGCCACATATCTGTCCCATTCTTTGGGAAGCATTGTGGTTGGCTCACCATTGACTAGATGGTGGGAACTGGTGTTCTCCAACCCTTGGAACACCCCATTGACCCGCGCGAAGTCTCTTGCCACCACGTCAGGAGACACTGTCCACCCAGTGACATACGGGATTGCCCGCACCGGCAGCGCCTCCCTCTCGGCCACTTCGACCACCAGGGTTCCGTATCGCCTCTCGGCTTCTGCTCGGGTTTTCGACCTATCCATTGCACCCCTTCTCGGTGCCCTTCAAAGGATGCCCCAGCAGGCGGGTGAAGGTTTCCCGCTCTTCGGTTCGCGGGCCTAGCTGGGGCAAACTGTTGTGTCGTTGGCTAGAAGACTGTGACCTGCATCAAGTAGGCGGCAGGGACACGACGTTTTACGCGCTTCAGCACGCGCCGGGCAATCGAGATTCGTCCAATTCGCCGAGAAAGGCGCTCGCCTATCAATGTGCATCCTCCATCGCCTTGGTGGTCATGAGCGACATAGATGATGCTGTTTGTTGCTGCCATGTGGGTCTCCTGGGTAGGGTCAAGGGATTGCATTCTTTGAGGAGCGGGCTGCAAACTCAATCGCCGTTGCATCCCCCTTAGCAAGATTGCAGGGTGCGCACGCGGCAACTAGATTCATGG
>VFQP010006020.1_pt1 | contig 10191 bp, 10 predicted proteins | sample 3512351 | NCBI WGS metagenome assembly VFQP01 (sample SAMN10412372, study PRJNA504923) | tailings metagenome | isolation source: Relicate 1 Philex TSF1 revegetated site | place: Philippines: Tuba, Benguet | collected 2017-08-29
CATTCCTCGACCCCGTTCTTTACGCTCAACTTCGACTTCATTCTGAATCCGGACTCGACAGCCTGAGTTTCGGAGTTGATGGCCTTGAAGGCTTATCGATACGGAGGACCCGTGACCGTAATCAAACATATTGTGATGTGGAATCTGCGCGGGGACAGCGACGGCGACAAAGGCTCGGCGGTACAGCAACTCAAGACCGCCTTTGAAAGCCTGCGGGGAAGAATTCCCGGGCTGCTCCACCTTGAGGTTGGCGTGGATTCCAGCCGCGTCGACTACGCATGTGACGTTGTGCTTTACACCGAGTTTGCCTCCAGGAACGCGTTGGACGAGTACGCGAGCCACCCGGAGCATCTCCGTGTCAAGCGCGAACTGGGAGATCTGCGCATTGCCCGATATCAGGTCGACTACGACCCCACCTGAAAGGAGTTCAACATGTTCTATGTGATCCACGCGCTCGACAAACCCAATGCGGTTCAAGTTCGGCTTGCAAACTACGAAGCTCACAAGGCCTATCTGTCGGCGGCAAAGATCCGCACACTCGTTTCCGGACCGCTCCTTGCCGACGACGGCGAGACCATGATCGGCTCATTCTTCCTTGTGGAAGCCGACAAGAAGGACGAAGTGGTGGCCTTCAACACCAACGACCCGTTTGCGCACGCCGGTCTCTGGCAACGCGTGGAGATCCACCCGTTCAACAAGCGCGTCGACAACCGCTAGCCCCTGGCCCGGCCATCGCGCATGAAAGCTGACTATCTCATCATTGGAGGTGGGACTGCCGGAGCGGTTCTGGCAGCCCGGCTGTCGGAAGACGCGTCTACCACCGTGGTCCTGCTCGAGGCCGGCAAGGATGTCCGGCAGGATTCAATGCCTGCGGATATCGAGGATGCGTTTCCAGGTGCGTCGCTGAATCAGGAGTATTTCTGGACCAACCTGAAAGCGCGCAGGCGTGCCAACGGCCCCGAATATCCGTACCCCCAGGCCAGGGTTTTGGGCGGTGGTTCATGCATCAACGGCATGTGGACGCTCAGGGGCATGCCCTCCGACTTCGAGCGGTGGTCGCAAGCCGGCGCGAAAGGGTGGGATTGGGAAGACGTCCTGCCTTACTTCAGAAAGGCCGAGGGAGATGCAGCGCGCGGCACCGGCGCAGGTGCGGCTGGCCCCTTCCGGATCAGCAGGCTGTCACGTTCAGATTTGCCAAGGTTCGCGCATTCGATCGAGCGCGTAGTGAATGGTCGCGGGCTGCCCACGATTGATGACATCAATGAGCAGCCAGGCTGTGGGTTCTTTGCAATGCCCTACGCCGCGTCCAACGGCAAGCGCTCGTCAGGTGTCTCGTGCTACCTGACGTCCCCGGTCCGCTCCCGGCAGAACCTGACCATCATCACCGAGGCTACGGTACAGCAAGTCGAACTGGAAGGAAGGCGCGCCATCGGTGCTGCATACGTCAAGAACGGCCAACTTCAGCGGGTTGCGGCAAATGAAGTCATCGTGTCCGCCGGCGGCATCCACTCCCCTGCCATCCTGCTAAGGTCTGGCATCGGCGATGGCAGTTCCCTGCGCGACGTCGGCATAGAGAGCAGACATCACTTGCCGGGCGTTGGACGCAACCTGCAGAACCACCCGTATCTTCAGTTTGCCGTTACGCTGCCGCGTCAGGCGCGGCAAGCGCCGTCAGTCCGCAATTTCGCGTGTGCCGGAGTACGTCATTCCTCGTGTCTTGAGGGATGCCCTCCGGCCGACCTGATGTTTGCGATGCTCGGCCGTGTTGCGGCCCGAGACTACGGCACCGGCATGGCAATGTTGAGCGCCGCGCTGTATGCGCCGTACTCGCGCGGCACAGTCAGTGTCAGTTCACCGAATCCCAATGACGCACCGGTCATCGATTTCCGGCTGCTCGACGACCCGCGAGACGCGCCCCGGATGGTCCTTGCTGCCCGATTGATCGAAGCGGTGCTCGCGGATCCGGCTTTTGCAGACAGCTACTGCGATGCGTTCATCCTCCCTCCCGTGATGGCTGCCAACCAGTTCAACAGGAGCGGCGCCGCCGGTCAGTTCTTTGCGTTGGGAGCCCAGGCAGTGCTGAACGCCCCATCGGTCGTCTCCCGCTACGCCATCGGCCGCGCGCTGCGGCCAGGCAGATGGGTCGCAAACCGAAGCAGGCAGGTACGCTTGTCAGACGAAGACATCGTCGGCGCAGTGGCGCCGATGGGCCATCCTACGTCCACTTGCACGATGGGCGACGTTGCAGATCCGACCGCTGTGGTCGATTCCGAATGCCGGGTGATTGGCATCGAGCGACTTCGCGTCGTGGACGCCTCGATCATGCCGTGCGTGCCAAGTGCCAATACAAACCTGCCAACGATCATGATCGCCGAGAAGGCCGCGGACCTGATCAAGGCGACTTGACAGGCAATGCTGGCCACGCAGGCGGCGCCAGATGCACCGCCCTTCTCTATCAGCTTGTGCTTGTGCCGATCAGCCGTTCGCGTAGACCACCTTGGCCTTGCGCGCTTCCGCCTGCAGGCGGGTGAATACATTCTGCACTGCGGCGATCACACGCTTCACATCATTGGCAAAGCCCAGGCTTTGCGTGCCGAGCTCACGCTCGATGAGGTCACGTTCCAGTTGATCGGTCAGCTTGATGTCGGATTGGGTGTTCATGGCGTCCTTCCTTGAGGGATTACCCTTATGGGGTTTTCCCGAATTGTAGCAGACGCTTTGTCGCATTGCAGCATTAGGTAATAGTGCGTATGCGCGATCGCAACAGGTGGTGGGAAATTCGCATTACATGGCCGTTAGGCCGTCTTTCGCTTGGACTGAAGCAAGGCCACCGCCCGCCCGCGTCAGGGACTCAGCAAGTTGCCGGTACGGAAAGCGTGCGCGCCTGAGACGCGGCCGATCTGGTCGCCAGGTCGGACGAAGCGCGTGTCGCGCCCCATGTAAAACACACCTTGCGTCTTGCTGGCCACCGTGGTGCGCTCACCCGAGACCGGATCGACGATATCGAATAGCGGCTGGCCGGGCTCCACGACGTCGCCCACGCGCGCGCGGTACACAAGGATGCCGGTGGTTGCCGCCACGAGCTGCTCGCTGCCGGCCAGCGGTGTCGCGGGCTGGCGCAACGGCGGTAGCGACGGTGCGTCGCCCTCAATCGCGCCGATATACGTGAGGTAGTGCAGCAGCGCCTGTGCGTCGGCTTGCGCCAGGTCGTCGGCAACGTCGCGCTGGCCACGATGCTCGACCGTTACCGCAATGCTGCCCGACGGGATCGGGAACCGTCCCCCGAGCGACTCCTGGAGCTGATACCACGTGAAGCTGTGGGCTTCGTCGAAGGAGTACGCGCCTGAGTCCAGCGCCAGCAGGCTCGCAGTGGCACCCAGGTATCGGGCCAGCGGCTCCACTTCCTGCCAAATGGCGTCGCCCGTATAGAGATGCATGCCGGCCTCGCGCGAGCAATGCAGGTCCAGGACCACGTCGGCATCGTGCGCCAGCAGCATCAGCGTCTGCTGCAGCGACGCGAATGCCGATGCTGGCGACCGCGCGAGCAGCGCTTCGCGCCACGCCGCGCGGATGCGGCGCACGTTCTCCTGCGCATCGGCCGTGAGCTGGTCCGCCACGATGCGCTCGATCTCCTGCGCCAGCATCGGGAAATCGCGGTTGAAATTGCGCCCGCTGGCCACTTCGAAGCGACCCACGAAGTTGCCGAGCACGCCCTGCGCCATGCCGATGGGGTTGGCCGCCGACACGACTACCACCTCGGCCCGTAGCCTGCCCTGCGTCTCCAGCCGCGACAAGTGATCGCGCAGCGTCACCGCCACCAGCATCGCGGGAATCTCGTCCGCATGCAGGCCGGCCTGGATGTAGATCTTCCGCCCTCCGCCGGATTCGCCGAAATGATGGCTGACCAGTTGGAAGGCAACACCCGGCGAGGGCGACTTGAGCGAATGGATCTGGCTGTTCATGGCGTCTGGAAAACAGGGAAGTGAGTGGCTGGCGAGTCAGTGGGCGGCGTCTGCCAGGCCGGGTTCGGAGCACGGGTCCGACACCCCGTGCGACAACTGCGCGTAGAGGTTCTTCGGGTCCGCGAACTCGGGAATCAGCGCCACGCGCTTGCCCATGCCCAATGCGGCGGCCTGGTCGCGCAGGTAGCGCAGCGCGGAGAAATCCTCCAGCGCGAAGCCGACCGAATCGAACACCGTGATCTCGCCGGCGTCGATGCGGCCGGGCACTTCGCCAGCCAGCACGCGCCAGAACTCTGTCACCGGGAAGTCAGCCGGCATCTGCTGCACGTCGCCTTCGATACGGCTCTGCGGCTCGTACTCGACGAACACGCGGCCGCTGCGCAGCACGTCCGGATGCAGTTCGGTCTTGCCTGGGCAATCCCCGCCCACGGCGTTCAGGTGCATGCCGGGTTCGAGCATCTCCGGAGTCAGGATCGTCGCGTATGCCTTGTCGGCCGTCACCGTCGTGACGATATCGGCGCCGCGCGCCGCCTCGGCCGTCGACGCGCACACGCGCACTTCCAGCCCCGGCACCTCGGCCAGGTTGCGGCGCAGCTTCTCGGTTGCCGCCGGATCGACGTCGAAGACCTGGATGCTGCGAATGCCCAGCAGATGATGGAAGGCCAGCGCCTGGAATTCGCCCTGCGCGCCATTGCCGATCAGCGCCATAGTCCGGGCATCGGCACGTGCCAGGCGGCGCGCAGCCATCACCGAAGTGGCTGCCGTACGCAGCGCCGTGGTCAGCGTCAGTTCGCTGAGCAGCAGCGGCATGCCAGTATCGACGGCCGCCAGCACGCCGAACGCCATAACGGTCGGCAGTCCGATGCGCGTATTGGCGGGGTGTCCATTGACATATTTGAAGCTGTACAGCGCGGCGTCGGCCGTCGGCATCAGCTCAATGACGCCCTGCGGCGAGTGGCTGGCCGAGCGAGCGGACTTGTCGAATTCCTGCCATCGGCGGTAGTCGTCCTCGATGTAGCCAGCCATGCCGCGCAGCACATGCGCGATACCGCGTGCGGCGACGATACGAGCGACGTCTTCGGTGGATAGAAATTGGGTCATTTGCGTGCTCCGGTGGTGAGAATTAAAAAGTTGCGAGCCATTCTCACCGTCGCCCAAGTCAAATTGAAGTGGTTATTGTGCTAACAAAATACTATCATCGCATCAAACTGGACACAACGACCTTCATTTCGACGCATGGACGACTTCGATCACAAATTGCTGGCCCAGCTTCGCGCCGACGCGCGCGCCAGTGTGGCGCTACTGGCGCACCGGCTGGGCGTGGCGCGCACGACCATCACCAACCGGATGGCGCGGCTGGAAAAGTCGGGGGTGATCGTCGGCTATACGGTGCAATTGCGCCCTGAGACGCGGCAGGACCTGATTACCGCGTGGATGAGCATCGCGGTGGAGGGCAACCAGGCCAGGGAAGTGATTGCCCGGCTACTCGGAGAACCGGGCGTGGTGTCGCTGCATGACACCAATGGCCGCTGGGACTTGCTGGCCGAAGTACGCGCCGCCACGCTGGACGGGCTGGCGTCGGTGCTTGAGCGCGTACGACTGATCCGCGGCATCGGCGCCACGGAAACCAGCATCCATCTGACCAGCTACAAGCTGTCCTGAGGCACGCCGCAGCCGGTTGGCCCCGTGTCGCATGTCCGGCGGATCAGTCCCCGGCTGTGCCGGGTGCCTCGGCAGCGCCTTCGGAGCCGGTGCCGCGCAGGCGGCTGGCCACGTCCAGATGGCGACGCATTAGCGCCGCCGCGCCTTCGCAGTTGCCCGATTCCAGCGCGGCAAGAATGCCGAGATGTTCGTGGCAACTGATCTCCACGCGCTCGCGGCCATGCTTCCAGTCATAGTTCGACAGGCGCCGCATCCGGTTCAGGCGCCGGATTGCGTCCACGAAAAATCGGTTGCCGGACGCCTGCGCCAGCCCCTCGTGAAACGCCGCATTAGTCTCGAAGAACGCTACGGCCGATGCTTCGGTCCATGGCTGCGTGAGGAATGCCGAATGCTGGATGCGCATCCGCGCCGCCCAGTCGGGCGGCAGCGCGAAAGTCGGTTCCAGGATGGCCGCCGGCTCGATCACCAGGCGGAAGCGATAGCTTTCCAGCCGCGCTTCCCGATACCAGACGGCGTCCTGGAACTTCCACAGGTAACCGAGCCGGCGCTCGACGATGCCCAGATCGGCCAGCCGCACCAGCGCCTGCTTGATCGTGGCGCGCGTCTCGCCATACGTATCCATCAGTTCCTTCTCGGACACCTCGTCGGCCAGCGTGCCGCGCTGCCGGTCATGGGCGATGCGAGTCAGCAACTGGTCTTCCTCGGCGGGAACGCCCTGCTCCGCGGCCGCCACCGGTGGCGGCGCCACCAGCGCCACGCCCTTGTTGCGGCGCCGCTCGACGAATCCATCGACTTCCAGCTCGTCCAGCGCGGCACGGATGGGCGTGCGGGAAACGCCCAGTGCTTCGGCCAGTTGCTGTTCGTTCAGCCGGTCGCCCGCCTGCAGGGACTCGTCGCGAATCCACGCCGCAATGCGTTCGCGCAGCGCCAGCCGTCCGCGCCCTATCGACTCGTTGGGAATACTCATTGATTTTTTTGTATGTCCAAAATACACTTTGAATTATATACCCGCCTGACACACCCCTGACTTGTCGCCAAAGCAGACATCCATGACCAGCCAAGCCCAACCCACCTATCCCACCCAAGCCCCCGAATGCCCACTGATCGAAGTCAGTGGCGCGCCGCGCGAACGCGGCCGCCAGCATGGCGAGCAAGCCGCGCCCTGGATTCGGCGCGGCATCGCCCATTACACGCAGCAGCTGGAAAAGAGCAAGCTTAGCTGGAAAGAACTGGAAAAGATCGTCGCCACGTTCGAGCCAACAATTGCGGCGTTCGATCCGCACTACATCGACGAGATGCGCGGCATCGCCGAGGGCGCCGGGGTCGAGTATGCCGCGATCGTCATGCTCAATGCCCGCACCGAAGTACTCAAGCTTGCCGAGCGCATGCGCCAGCAACAGCCGGTGCCGCTGGACCCGGACGGCTGCACCGGCGTGATGGCGCTGCCGGAAGCCACCGCCAGCGGCCGCGTCATCCATGCGCAGAACTGGGACTGGAAGGCCGAGTGCGCGGAATCGTCGATCGTGCTCAAGGTACGCCGCGACGACGGCCCCGACTTCCTGACCTTCACCGAGGCGGGCGCGCTGGCCCGCTCCGGCATGAACGCCGCCGGCATCTCGATCACGGCGAACTACCTCGAATGCGAGCGCGACTATCGCCAGCTTGGCGTGCCGCTGGCGCTGATCCGCCGCAAGGTGCTGGAACAGCGCCGCCTGGCCTTCGCCATGCAGGCGGTCTACGTGACGGCCAAGTCCGCCGCCAACAACATCATGGTGGCACACGCCGGCGGCATCGGCATCGATTTCGAATGCGCGCCGGACGAGACCTTCCAGGTGCTGCCGCAGCAGGGCGTGATCGTGCATGCCAACCACTGGCAAAGCCCGGTGGCGCTGGGCAAGCTGCGCGAGCTGGGCATCCAGAAGATGCCGGATTCACTCTACCGCGACGAACGCGTGCGCCAGCTGGTGATGCCGCATGTGGGCCAGATTACCGTCGATACCATCAAGCGCGCACTGTTCGACGACTTCGAGACGCCGTGGTCGGTCTGCCGCCCACCGCGCCCCAACTCCAGCAACAACCTGTCCGCCACCGTCGCGATGATCGTCATGGAACCCGAGATGGGCATGATGGAGGTGTCGATGTTGCCGGCGCTGTTCCCCACGTTCCACACGTTCCGCCTGGACATGGAAATCGAGCGGGCCAAGACTGCCAACGCGGGCCGACAGCACGCCGTGGCGGCATAGCAGCGCGGGAGGAGCGATGGAGTACAAGACAACCATAACCACAAGAACAATGAAGCCGACCATGCGGACGATCCGCGCGATGCGCTCAGGCATCGCGGTGCTTGCGGCGGGCGGCACACTGGCCGCGGCACCCGCGCTGGCCCAGCCAGCACAGGACCTGCTGCGCGTGCGGCTGAATGCCGATATCCGCTCGACAGACCCCGGCGTCAATCGCGACGTGAACACCGATGCCGTGATGGCGCACGTGGTGGAAGGGCTGGTGGCTTTCCGCGAGGACACCTCCGTCGGGCCGCTGCTGGCGCAGTCGATCGCCATGTCGCCCGACGGCCTGACTTATACCTTCACGCTGCGCCCCGGGCTGCGCTTCCAGAACGGCGCGCCGGTGACCGCCGATGACGTGGTCTATGACTGGAACCGCTACATGACCCCCGCCAACAACTGGCGATGTCTGTCCGAGTTCGATGGGCGCGGCCAGGCCAAGGTGGTGTCGGTGGAAGCGCGCAACCCGGCCACCGTGGTCTTCACGCTCGACAAGCCGTCGGCGCTGTTCCTGAAGACGCTGGCGCGGCCCGATTGCGGCGGCACCGGCATCTACCACCGCAGCTCGGTGGGCCCCGATGGCAAGTGGCGCGAGCCTGTCGGCACCGGCCCGTACCGGATTACGGACTGGAAGCGCGGCCAGTACATCGAACTGGCGCGCAATCCCCACTACCAGCCGCTGCCGGGCGCGCGCGACGGCAACACCGGCAACAAGACGCCGGCAATTGCCCGCATCCGTTTCATGGTGATCCCTGACCCATCGTCGGCCAAGGCGGCGCTGCTGTCGGGCAACATCGACGTGATTCCCGACGTGGAAGACAATGACCTGCCCGATTACCGCGCGCGCAAGGACGTGGTACTCGACAGCACGCCCACGATGAGCCTGAACGGCTTGCTGCTGCAAACCCGCGACCCGGTGCTCAAGGACCCGCGGATCCGGCGCGCCATCGCGCTGACGCTGGACGTGCCGGAGTTGGTCGATGCGGTCACCAATGGTGGATCGCGGGCCAGCCGCTCGGTCATCCCGCGCCCCAGCCCGTTCTATGGCAAGCCGCAGGCGGCCATGCCGGAGCGCGACGTCGAAGGCGCGCGCAAGCTGCTGGCACAGGCCGGCTATCGCGGCCAGCCCATCAAGATCCTGACTACCAAGCGCTATAACTCGCTGTTCGACATCGCGGTGCTGACCCAGGCCATGGCGGCCGAAGCTGGCTTGCGCATCGACGTGGAAGTGCTGGACTGGGCCACGCTGCTGGACCGCTACAACCGCGGCGACTACCAGGCGATCTCGTTCAGCTACTCGGCACGGCTCGACCCGTCCCTGTCCTACGACATGATTACCGGCCCCAAGGACAAGCAGCCCCGCAAGGTCTGGGAAAACCCCGAGGCAATCCGCCTGCTGGCGGACAGCATGACGGAGACCGATCCCGTGCGCCGCCAGGCCGTGTTCGACACGCTCGAAGCGCGCCTGCGCGAAGACGTGCCGGCCATCTTCGTCTATTCGGAAACCCGCACCAGCGCCGCGCGCAACTACGTGCGCAACTATGGCGGCTGGCCGCTGGGCCAGCCCCGCGCGTGGAACGTCACGTTCGCCCCGGCGGCAGCGCCGCCCACGGCCAGCGCGGCGCGCTAAGCCCCTTCCTCGGAGCGACTCCATGTCATCTTCCTTTCCGCTCTACCTGCTGCGCCGCGCACTGTGGACACTACCGACGCTACTGCTGGTGGCGGTGCTGGTCTTCGTGCTGATGCGCCTGATTCCCGGCGATCCGGCGCAGTTAATCCTTGGCGACACCGGCACGGCCGCGCAGATCGCCGACCTTCGCGCCCAACTGGGGCTCGACAAGCCGATCCTCGTGCAGTTCTGGCTGTGGCTGTCCCACATGGCCACTGGCGACTTCGGACACTCCATCACCAGCGGCGAGGCCGTGTTGCCACTGCTGGTGGAGCGATTCCAGGTCAGCGCCACCATCGTGCTCGTGGCCGTGGCCGCGGCGGCGTTCATCGCCGTGCCAGCGGGCCTGTTCGCCGCATGGAAGCAAAACTCGCTGTCGGACACGGTGATCGTGGCCGGTGCCACGCTGTTCCTGTCGATCCCGAGCTTCTGGCTCGGCCTGTTGCTGCTGCTGGTGGTGGGCCTAAAGCTCGGCTGGGTGCCCGTGGTGGGCTACGTGGCCTTTGGCGACGACTGGCGCGCGGCGGCCAGCTACCTGGTGCTGCCCATCGTCACGCTGACACTGATCGAGATGGGCGTGCTCACCCGCATGGCGCGCGCCAGTGCCATCGAGACG
>VFQP010006021.1_pt1 | contig 10188 bp, 11 predicted proteins | sample 3512351 | NCBI WGS metagenome assembly VFQP01 (sample SAMN10412372, study PRJNA504923) | tailings metagenome | isolation source: Relicate 1 Philex TSF1 revegetated site | place: Philippines: Tuba, Benguet | collected 2017-08-29
CTCCATTGACCTGCAGAGATGTTACAGCTTAAATAGCTGTCCTTGGGCCCCTGCTCCCCTGCAGGAGAACGACATCCTGTCCAAGAGGTTCTTCGTTCTCTACAGCCTGTGCGAGCAGCAGCTGTCCAAGCAGGCGCACTACGACTTTGGCCTGCGCAACATCCTGTCGGTGCTGCGCACGGCCGGCACCAGCAAGCGCGCCAACCCCGACAAGAGCGAGGTCTTCCTCATGATGCGCACGCTGCGCGACATGAACATGTCCAAGTTCGTGGCCGAGGACGTGCCGCTCTTCCTCTCGCTCATCGACGACCTCTTCCCCGGCATGAAGGCCGACCGCGCGTCCTTCCCCGAGGTGCGGTGCCACAACGCACAGCTCGCGCGACTTGACTTACCGCTCCCGACTCGCGCAGCTCACTCGCCAGCTTGCGACCGAGCTCCTGATCGCTTCATCTCCCCGCGAGTGCACCGCGCGTCACTCGCTCTCTCGGAGCGCAGGTGTCCAAGGCGCTCGAGAAGGTGGCGCTGGAGAAGGGCCTGCAGCTGCACGCCACTTGGCTCAACAAGTGCATCCAGCTGTACGAGACGTACCTGGTGCGCCCTCCTCACCTGCCCACCTCACCTTGCCGCACCTCGCACACACGACGCGCTGCCACCCGCACGCCGCCGCAGCCGGCCAGATCGTAACACAGCGCCCTGTGCCTTTTGCGTGCGTCCCGCGCTGCAGGTGCGCCACGGCATCATGCTGGTGGGCCCCTCTGGTGGCGGCAAGTCGGCCATCGAGGAGTGCCTGGCGGGCGCGCTGACGGAGCTCGGCACCAAGCACGTCATCTGGCGCATGAACCCCAAGGCCATCACGGCGCCGCAGATGTTTGGCCGCATGGACGCCTCCACCGGCGACTGGACCGACGGCATCTTTGCCGTGCTGTGGCGCCGCGCCGCCAAGAACAAGAACCAGAACACGTGGATCGTGCTGGACGGGCCCGTCGATGCCATCTGGATCGAGAACCTCAACACGGTGCGCGTGTGTACGCAGTGCCGCCGTCCGTATGCTGCGCACCCACCGCCAGCGCTTCTCTCGTTGCTCTTTGCCCACGCGGCATGTGTATGGCTGCCTCGTCGCTTGGCGCTCCCTTGCAGGTGCTCGACGACAACAAGGTGCTGACGCTGGCCAACGGCGACCGCATCCTCATGACGCCCGCCATGAAGGTGAGCGCCGCCTGCCACGCGCGACCCGCGCAGCGCGCACGCTTACGCGCAGGCGCAAGCTCCCTTGGGCACCCCTGGCACCACCCTCAGAGCTCCGGCAAGCAGCGAGCGAGCGTTGACCTGACCTGAACCTCGCGCGTGCCTGCCCGTTGCCTGCTCAGGCCATGTTTGAGCCGGAGAACCTGGCCAACGCGTCGCCCGCCACCGTGTCGCGCGCCGGCATCATCTACGTGTCGGACACGGAGCTGGGCTGGGAGCCCGTGGTCAAGAGCTGGCTGCAGAAGCGCGAGAACGCCGAGTCCACGCTCATGACGCCGCTCTTCGACAAGTACGTCAACCGCATGCTGGACTTCATCCGGCTCAACCTGCACCCCGTCATGTACAACGAGCAGGTGCGCCGCTGTCGTCAAAGCGGGGAGGGCGCCGCCGCGGGCTGGGCGCGCGGCCGGGGGTCCATCCGGCTGCTGAGGCCGCCCAAACGCTCCTGACTGTGCGGTGGCCGGCGCCGCGGCGGTCCTTGCGTGGTGCGCAGGTGTGCCAGGTGAACACGCTGCTGACGCTGCTCAACGGGCACCTCAAGCTGCTCAAGGACGCGGGCAAGGCGCTCGACGACGCCAAGATGGAGCGCGTCTTCCTCTTCTGCCTGACGTGGGCGCTGGGCGGCCTGCTCGACCCCAAGGAGCGCGTGCTCTTTGACCACGAGCTGCGCTCCTTTGCCAGCAACATGCCGCCCAGGGACGAGGAGACGGACACCATCTACGAGTACCTCGTCGCCGAGGCCGGTGAGATCTAGCATTGCGTTGCACCTCCCTGGGGGGTCATGTCGCCAGAGGTGCGGCTGCTCCTCACCCCCTGCGCTGCGCGGCGACTGACGGTTGTGCTGTGCCGCGCGCTGCTTGTGCGCGATCCCTGCGCCCGCAGACCAGACGTGGCGCCACTGGAAGCACGACGTGCCGCAGTGGATGTACCCCAAGTCGGAGGAGAAGCCCAAGTTTGCTCAGCTCATCATCCCCACGCTCGACTCGGTGCGCCTGGAGAAGCTGCTGCACCTGAGCTACTCGGTCGACCGCTCCTCGCTGCTGGTGGGCGGCCCCGGCACGGCAAAGACGAGCTGCATCAACCAGTTCATCTCCAAGTTCAACCCCGAGACCACCTCGTACAAGACCATCACCTTCTCGTCGCTCACGTCGCCCCAGATCTTCCAGATCACGGTCGAGGGCGCGGTGGAGAAGCGCCAGGGCCGCACCTACGGCCCGCCCGGCGGCAAGCAGATGTGTGTCTTCATCGACGACATCAGCATGCCCGTCATCAACGAGTGGGGCGACCAGGTGCGCGACGACGACGCGTCGGGGCTCTGCTGCTTCGCGGCGCCCGCGGCCGGCTCGCGCGAGTCTGAGCATCACGATCGCGCGGCGCGTCACGCGGCCGCCCCCACTCCCGACGAACGATTTCGCGCGCAGGTGACCAACGAGATCGTGCGCCAGCTGCTGGAGCAGGGCGGCATGTACTCGCTGGAGAAGCCCATCGGCGACATGAAGTTCGTGGTGGACGTGCACTACGTGGCGGCCATGAACACGCCGGGCGGCGGCAAGAACGACATCCCCAACCGCCTCAAGCGCCAGTTCGCGCTCTTCAACGTGCCGCTGCCGTCCGTCGCCGCCATCAACGGCATCTTCGGCAAGCTGCTCGAGGGCCGCTTCACCGCCGACGTGTTTGCCGAGGAGGTGGTGTTCGTCGCGAGCAAGCTCGTGCCGCTCACCATCACGCTGTGGAACAAGACGCAAGTCAAGATGCTGCCCACGCCGGCCAAGTTCCACTACCTCTTCAACATGCGCGAGCTCTCCAAGGTGTTCCAGGGCGTCATCCTCGCCGTGCGCGACCGCTTCCGCCGTGGCGCCGACCAGCCCTACGGCGGCAACGTCACCACGCCCGAGGGCTACCTGCTCGCGCTGTGGCTGCACGAGTGCCGCCGCGTCTTCTCCGACAAGCTCGTCAGCTACGAGGACAAGAACTGGGTCGACAAGCAGCTCTTTGACCTCATGAAGGAGAACTTCCAGGTGAGTGCGGGCAGTGTCCAAGATCGTGCCGTGGCGCCCGCCGCGGCTCGTGCGGGAGCGCAAGCAAGTGCCTGCACGCTGTGCTAGTGGCGACGCGCGCACGGTGCCGCGTTGCTCTGCCCCTGCGCAGGCGGACCTGGTGCGCCAGGTGGAGGAGCCCGTCTACTTCGTCGACTTCCTGCGTGACCCCATCACCGACGAGGAGACGGGCGAGATGATTGACGCGCACCCCAGCAACTACGAGAGCGTGCCCGGCGGCCTCAAGGACATCAAGGCCCGCGTGGAGGCGCTGCAGCGCCGCTTCAACGAGGAGTCCAAGGTGCGCGCCCGCGCCCGCCCCTGCGCATCCCACCTGCTCTTGAACCCGCGCTCGCGGCACCCCGATGCAGTCCAGCAACGATGCAGTCGTCAGACATCCGGCAGCGCCCAACGTGCCGAGCCGCGCACCTCAGCTGACGTGAGGCGTGTGCCCCTGGAACGACACACTGCGTGCCTTGCCTGCTTAGGTGTACAAGCTGGAGCTGGTGCTCTTCACCGACGCGCTGTACCACCTGATGCGCATCAGCCGCCTGCTGGCCATGGCGCGCGGCTCGGCGCTGCTGGTGGGCGTGGGCGGCAGCGGCAAGCAGTCGCTGTCCAGGCTGGCGGCTTACATCGCCGGCGCCTTCACCTTCCAGGTGCGCCGGCCCTCCTGCCTTTTGCTCCCTTGCGGCAAACGCTTGGACGCCTGCCCAGTCCGCCTGGGCACGCAGCAGTGGCGCGAGTTTGGCCGTGGCCCAAGCGTGGCGTGGCGGCGGGTGCGTGATTGTGTTGACGCGCAGATCACGGTGACCAAGACGTACAACGTGACCAACCTCTTTGAGGACATCAAGGCGCTGTACAAGATTGCTGGCTTCAAGGGGCAGCCCGTGTGCTTCATCTTCACCGACGCCGAGGTCAAGGACGAGGGCTTCCTCGAGTACATCAACCAGATCCTCATGACGGGTGCGCTTTCCTAGTCATCGCGTCCAAACACCCCGCGTCCCCAGCCCAGCGCTGCACCTCGCTGCCTCTCGGCTGTCCCCTCGCACGCACGACCTTGCCGCCGCACCTCGGCACAAACGCCTTTGCTCCGCTCACCCCGAGCACACGCAGCGCGCTGCGATGCGCTGCCGCATCCCTGACGCCCTGCCCTCTTGGCGCTGCGCCTTCTTGCACCCCCAACGTGCAGGCGAGGTGGCCGGCCTGCTGCCCAAGGACGAGCTGGACATGATTGTCAACGACATCCGCCCCGTGATGAAGCAGCAGTCGCCGCAGACGCCCGACACGTGGGAGAACCTCTACGCCTTCTTCCTCAACCGCGTGCGCGACAACCTGCACATGGTGCTCTGCTTCTCGCCCGTCGGCAACAAGTTCAGCCGCCGCGCGCAGCAGTTCCCCGGCCTCATCAACGGCTGCACCATCGACTGGTGAGCACCGTGGTTCACACACTCCGCACCATCCGCCCGCCACCACCTCACAAGCAACCAGAGCCGCAAGACACACATGCGATGGCTGTGGCGGTTCCCCTCCCCCGACAAACACCACCAACCACTGACGCGCCCGCAGGTTCCTGCCGTGGCCCGAGGAGGCGCTGACGGCCGTGTCGGGCAAGTTCATCGACGAGTTCAAGATGGCGTGCGCCACCGACGCCAAGGACGCGCTCAAGCTCATGATGGGCCACGTGCACGTCTACGTCACGGCCGCCTGCCAGGTGCGACGCGCGCGCTGCTCGTGCCGCGCCCATGCCGCTGCTCCCTCCTGCCTTGAGGATCGTGTGCGTGCTGGTGGGCTGGCGGTGTGGCCATGGTGTGGTCGCGCCTGCTGCTTTGCCGCTGCACCACTGCAGGAGTACTTTGAGAAGTTCCGCCGCCACGTGTACGTGACGCCCAAGTCCTACCTGAGCTTCATCCAGGGCTACAAGGAGCTCTACAGCAAGAAGTGGGTCCTGCTTTTGTTGCAGTTGTTGTTCATTCGCCAACCTGTGTGCCAGGGCTAACCACCACAGCTATCGCCCACGCTTGATTGCAGGTGGGCCTACACGCAAGAGCTGGCCGTGTCCATCGACGGCGGCCTGCAAAAGATGTTTGAGGCCAAGGTGCGTGCGCCGCATCACCACCGCGTGCGCGGGCACCACGCGGGACGGGCGGGAGCGCCAGGATGCTGACGCTCGGAGTTGCGGTGGCCCGCTGGATGCGCAGGCGGACGTGAACAAGATGAAGGCGGAGCTGGCCATCAAGAACCAGGAGCTGGCTGTGGCCGCCAAGGAGGCGGAGGCGTTGCTCAAGCAGGTGAGGAAGAGCAGGCCCGACCCTTGCTCTTCGACATGGGCGACCACGCGGGCATGCACAAGGGAGGCGGCTCGGGCCTCACGCCGAATGCCGCTACCCCGGCGACCCGCGCGGCGCGCAGATCACCGAGTCGACGACGATCGCCGAGAAGGAGAAGCAGAAGGTGGCCGTGATCGTCGACTCGGTGACCAAGAAGGCGGCCGAGATCGCGGCGGTCAAGGACGACGCGGAGCGCGACCTGGCGGCGGCCAAGCCGGCGCTCGACTCGGCGCTCAACGCGCTCAACTCGATCCAGCCCAAGGACATCACGTCGCTCAAGGCGCTCAAGAACCCGCCCGACGTGATCAAGCGCATCTTCGACTGCGTGCTGCTGCTGCGCCACTGGTCGGTCAACAGCGTGCAGTGGCAGGACGTCAAGGGCGCCATGGTCATCTGCGGCACGTACGAGATGGCGGTCAAGATGATGAGCGATATGAACTTCCTGTCGGCGCTCATGAACTTCCCCAAGGAGCAGATCAACGACGAGACGGTCGAGCTGCTGCAGCCCTACTTTGCGGCGCCCGACTTCAACTACGAGTCGGCACGCAAGGCCAGCGGCAACGTGGCCGGCCTGTGTAACTGGGCCGAGGCAATGTGCACGTACCACGAGGTGGCCAAGGTGGTCGAGCCCAAGATCGCCAAGCTGCGCGAGGCCGAGTCGGAGCTCAAGGTCGCCACCAAGGAGAAGAACGCGGCCGAGGACCGCATGGCCAAGGTGCAGGCCAAGCTCGACGAGATGCAGGCGCAGTTCGACGCGGCCATGGCGCAGAAGCAGGCGCTCGAGGACGACGCGGCGGCCACGCAGAAGAAGATGGACAGCGCGACCGCGCTCATCAACGCGCTGGCCGGCGAGGAGGTCCGCTGGACCGCGCAGTCCAAGGAGTTCGACACGCAGATCCAGCGCCTCACCGGTGAGCGACAGCTCGGCTTGCTCGGGGTCGCGCCCGCACTCGCCGACCGCGCCCTCACACCACGCGCTGACACCGCACGATCCGCGCCGTTGCTCACGCGCACGCACGCAGGCGACTGCGCGCTGGCCAGTGGCTTCGTGAGCTACCTGGGCCCCTTCAACAAGGAGTTCCGCGAGCTGCTCATCAACCGCGACTTCTACGGCGACTGCCAGAAGCTCAAGATCCCCGTCACGCCCGACATGCAGGTCACCAAGTTCCTGGTGGACGACAGCGAGGTCGGCGAGTGGACCCTCCAGGTGCGCCCCCACCCCCCTGCCCCTCCTCTCCTCTCCTCTCCTCGTTGCCCGCGCTCCCACGCCCCGCGCACCACGCAAACGATTAACGCGTGTTCCTTCGCCGCTGCGCCTCTCGTGCCGCACGCAGGGCCTGCCCACCGACGAACTGTCGATCCAGAACGGCATCATGGTGACGCGCGCTAGCCGCTACCCCGTGCTGGTCGACCCCCAGGGCCAGGGCCGCATCTGGATCATGAACCGCGAGGAGGCCAACCAGCTCAAGGTGCCGCCCCCGCTCCGCTTCGCCCCCGCTCCCTTCCCCATCACGCCCACGCTCGCGCGCAGTGCCCGCCCTTCCCCTGCATGCCCCAGCACTAACCTTGCTTGTCCACCCCGCCCCGCCCCGCCCCGCCGCACCCTCCCTCCTCGTGCACGCAGGTGACGCAGCTCAACGACCGCATGTTCCGCAATAGCCTCGAGGACTGCCTGTCCTTTGGCAAGCCGCTGCTGATCGAGAACATTGAGGAGGAGCTCGACCCGCTGCTGGACCCCGTGCTGGAGCGCCGCGTGATCAAGAAGGGCAAGACGTACGTGGTACCGCTGGCCGACAAGGAGGTCGACTTTACCGAGACGTTCCGCCTGTTCTGCACCACGCGCCTGCCCAACCCGCACTTCACACCCGAGCTCTCGGCCAAGGTGCGAACCAACCCACGCCCCCTCCCTCCCTCTTTGGCTTCCGCCCTCCCCGACCGGGCCCCGGCCCGCCGCCCTGCACGTGCGCTGAGGCTGACGCGCACGGCGCGCGTGTGCCGCTTGGTGTGCAGGTGACGATTGTGGACTTCACCGTCACCATGGCTGGCCTGGAGGACCAGCTGCTGGGCAAGCTGATCCTCAAGGAGAAGCACGAGCTTGAGGAGCAGCGCCAGCAGCTGCTCGAGGAGGTGCAGTCGTACAAGAAGAAGATCAAGCAGCTCGAGGACGACCTGCTCTTCCGCCTGTCCAACAGCCAGGGCAACCTGCTGGACGACACGGAGCTCATCGACGTGCTCGCCGTCACCAAGCAGACGGCGCAGGTGCGCGCTCGGGGCCGTGAGCACCCCGTGCCGTGCCGGGTCGGCCGCTGCACGCTTCGGCTGCGGGTGGAGTGTTGGGGGTGGGGGCGTGCTCGTGTGGCAGGTGCGCGCGTGTCCAACCCTGGGTGAACCCTAACGCATGGGAACCGGGGTGTGAGCGTGGCGCGCAGGACGTGACGGAGAAGCTCGCCAACGCCTCGGAGACCAACAAGAAGATCAACGAGGCGTGCGAGGAGTACCGCCCCGTGGCGCACAGGTGCGGCGCTTCCGCACCCTGTCAGCATCGTCTGCGTGCGGCCCTGGCCTCGCCTCGCTCGGCGCCTCACCTTCTGCTCCGCGTCCTGCCCGGCGCGCTCGGCTCGTGCCCCTTCCCGCAGGGCGACGCTCATCTACTTCCTGATCGCCGAGTTCAGCGTGGTCAACTGCATGTACCAGACGTCGCTGGCGCAGTTCAACCAGCTGTACGAGATGAGCATCGACAAGTCGGACCGCGCCAACATGCCCAGCAAGCGCATCAACAACATCATCGACTACATGACGTACGAGATCTACCTCTACATCCAGCGCGGGCTGTTTGAGCGCCACAAGCTCATCTTTGCGCTCATGCTCACCAACAAGGTGCTCACCTCGGCCGGCAAGATCAAGGTGGGTCGTGCTAGGCGTTGCGCTGGGCGGCACTGCCCGTCACGCAAAGCGCCCTGCTGCCACAAGCTGGCGATCAGCGCGACTCTTTCATGCAGCGGGCGCCCTCCTCCTCCCATCCGCCACCTTGCAGCGCATGTGCGTGACGCGCGTGTGCTCGTGTGCTTCCTTGAACTTGTGCATTTGCAGGCAATGGACCTGGACGTGTTCCTCAAGGGCGGCGGCGCACTGGACATCAACAGCGTGCGCAAGAAGCCCAAGGACTGGATCCCCGACAGCGTGTGGCTCAGCATCATCGCGCTGTCGTCCATGGACGCGTTCCGGGACATCCCCGACTCGGTCTTCCGCAACGACGGGCTGTGGAGGCAGTGGTACGACCAGGAGGCGCCAGAGATGGCCAAGGTGAGCGGCGGCGCCGACGACGGGCCCAGCAGCTACCCGCTCCGGCAGCGGTTTGCAGCGGTTTGCGAGAAGCGCCACGTAGCGTGCGCTCATCGTCGTTGGCCGCGGCGTCTGCGCTGTGCGCGAGCAGGTGCCCGACTACGAGGACCGCCTCTCCAAGTTCGAGCGCATGTGCGTGGTCAAGACGTTCCGCGAGGACCGCACGCTCATCGCGGCGGCCGACTACATCGCCGACGCGCTGGGCCAGCGCTTCGTGGAGAGCGTGCCGCTCAACATGGAGCGCGCCTGGAGCGAGAGCCACAACAAGTGCCCGCTCATCTGCCTGCTGTCGCCGGGCGCGGACCCCACCAAGCTGATCGAGGACCTGGCCAAGAGGAAGAAGATCAAGACGCTCGGCGTGTCCATGGGCCAGGTGCGCGTGCGCGCGCTCGCCCGCTCCACCTTGCGGCGGGATTCGATCCGCACGGCCCGCGCTCTGCGTGCGACCCAAGCCGACTGACCGCCTCCTGTGCGCGTTGCTCTCGCAATGCTTGTGGTGCGCAGGGCCAGGAGGTGATCGCACGCAAGTACATGGCGACGGCCAGCCTCGAGGGCCAGTGGGTGCTGCTGCAGAACACGCACCTGGGCCTCACGTACCTGACCGAGGTGGAGACGTTCCTCGTTAAGGAGGAGAACATCCACGAGGACTTCAGGCTGTGGATCACGGCGGAGCCGCACCCGCAGTTCCCCATCGGCCTGCTGCAGATGGGCATCAAGGTGCGTGTGGGCGCGTGCGCGCGACCCTGCCCACGGCTGCGTCCTCACACTCATGGGCACTCTTCAGGAGCTTCAGCCGGGACGGTCTGTCGTTGCACTCACGGTGTGGCTGCGCGCCTGCGCGTGCGTGTGTCCGCGTGGCGCGCAGATCACCAACGAGGCGCCCGTCGGCATGAAGGCCGGCCTGCGCGCCAGCTACCAGTGGGTCACCCAGGTGAGGATCGTGGTGCGACGCACACGGCTGCAGCTGCAGGGGCCTCTGGCGAGCCAGCTGGGCGGCCGCGGTGCGACGGCACTCACGTGTGCCTCCCCTGCGCGCCCCCGCCCCTCACGTCGCTCCCCTTCACCGCAGGACATGCTGGACGCCGTGAGCCACCAGTTCTGGCGCCAGCTGCTCTTCGTCATGTGCTTCCTGCACAGCGTCACCCAGGAGCGGCGCAAGTTCGGCCCCATCGGCTGGAACGTGCCGTACGAGTTCAACCAGTCGGACCTGAGCGCGGGCGTGCAGGTCCTTCAGA
>VFQP010006022.1_pt1 | contig 10184 bp, 12 predicted proteins | sample 3512351 | NCBI WGS metagenome assembly VFQP01 (sample SAMN10412372, study PRJNA504923) | tailings metagenome | isolation source: Relicate 1 Philex TSF1 revegetated site | place: Philippines: Tuba, Benguet | collected 2017-08-29
TCTGGGCGCCCTCAGGCTCTGCGCTAGCTGATCGCTGCAGAGCAGCCATCAACTCAACGTCCAGGAGACCGCCACAGTGCCGCCGCGCACTGATGCCCTCATGGCACGACATTAGTCACGCCCGTACACGCTGCTGAACGCCAGGGAGGACATTGCACACGCTTGGGCCTTGCCATTGAGTCGCACACGCGTCCTTCTTGCCGCGTGCTTCATCGCTCGCTGTGCCGGAAGCAGCGCGAGCGCGTCGCCGCTCCAGCAGCGCGTCGCCGCTCCAAGCCGGCGATCGCGAGCACAGAAGCGACCAGCGCAAGGGCACCTGCGCGCTGCCAGGTGAAGCTCCGCCGCGGTTGGCGCCGCTGGGCGCCGCGCTGGCTGCTTCCTGGCCCTGACCAATCATATCACCCACCCTGACTAAGCCTGACAAAGGGCGCTACTCCTCCTGTGGTCCACGCAGGATGCACGCCAGAATGGGGTCCAGCGGCCCTGCGCCGTCCCCCCGCCACCGCTGGACAGCCGGCGCTGTGCCACTGGGCATCGCCCGCATTGCGCGGCGCGCCACAACCGTCTCCCGCAGCGCGCGGCTGGGAACGGGCCCGAGCGAGCTGGAATCGGGGGTGGCGGTGTGTTGTGCGCTCTTGAGCGCTGGGGCGTTCCTTGGCGCCGCGGGGTGGGCCGTAGTGTCCGCCCTCGACGCCACCGTGGGTCGCGGCCCCCAGACACGGGTCAAGGTCCTGACCCTGGAATACGACCTCAAGAGCATCATGGCGCGCTTGGACAGTCAGGAGCGCGTGGACCTGAGGCAGGAGCGCGCGCACGAGGAGGAGCTGGCCCGCCTCCGCGCTGATGCCGCCAAGACGGACAGGCAGCTCTGGGACCTGAAAATGGAGGTGGCCAGGCTGAAGGCGCTGCTCGACGCGCATGTACAGTGGGGGCGCCACTGAGGAGGTGGCGAGGCGCCTGTAGGTGGTTATGTGGGTGGAAGCTTGTGCCCCACGACTTTGCCCCGCCGCCGGCTGCTCAGCCAGCGCGGACACTCACGCCACGGCTTGCTCGCGGCCCAGCACCCCTTCCTCACGCCTCCGCGCCCGCTCCCCTCGTCGTCGCGTTGCAAGTGCACAAACAAAACGCGGTCTCCGCAACATCAACCTCTCCCTGGCCCAGCACGCTGTTCCCGCAGCCCCCGCAGCCGTCACGGCGGCGCACGCGCTCCCGCCCGAGCCGCTCCTCCTGAGCCAGCGCCGCCCCTGGTCCCTCCTCCTCACGCCTCAGGACGAGGCGTCAAAGGCGCCGCGCAGGTACTGGTCCTCGGGCAGGAAGGTGCCGATGACGGTGCGCCCATTAACGCGGGGGCGGCGCGTCGCCGCCACCACCCCTCCTCTCTCTTGCTGTTGCTCCAGGGCTGAGTCCTGAAGAGCGCAGCTTTGTCTCGCGGCAGGGCGGCCCCACGCTCCCTGTCCAGCTCCTCGCACCGTGCCCTCACTCTGGGCGCCCTCAGGCTCTGCGCTAGCTGATCGCTGCAGAGCAGCCATCAACTCAACGTCCAGGAGACCGCCACAGTGCCGCCGCGCACTGATGCCCTCATGGCACGACATTAGTCACGCCCGTACACGCTGCTGAACGCCAGGGAGGACATTGCACACGCTTGGGCCTTGCCATTGAGTCGCACACGCGTCCTTCTTGCCGCGTGCTTCATCGCTCGCTGTGCCGGAAGCAGCGCGAGCGCGTCGCCGCTCCAGCAGCGCGTCGCCGCTCCAAGCCGGCGATCGCGAGCACAGAAGCGACCAGCGCAAGGGCACCTGCGCGCTGCCAGGTGAAGCTCCGCCGCGGTTGGCGCCGCTGGGCGCCGCGCTGGCTGCTTCCTGGCCCTGACCAATCATATCACCCACCCTGACTAAGCCTGACAAAGGGCGCTACTCCTCCTGTGGTCCACGCAGGATGCACGCCAGAATGGGGTCCAGCGGCCCTGCGCCGTCCCCCCGCCACCGCTGGACAGCCGGCGCTGTGCCACTGGGCATCGCCCGCATTGCGCGGCGCGCCACAACCGTCTCCCGCAGCGCGCGGCTGGGAACGGGCCCGAGCGAGCTGGAATCGGGGGTGGCGGTGTGTTGTGCGCTCTTGAGCGCTGGGGCGTTCCTTGGCGCCGCGGGGTGGGCCGTAGTGTCCGCCCTCGACGCCACCGTGGGTCGCGGCCCCCAGACACGGGTCAAGGTCCTGACCCTGGAATACGACCTCAAGAGCATCATGGCGCGCTTGGACAGTCAGGAGCGCGTGGACCTGAGGCAGGAGCGCGCGCACGAGGAGGAGCTGGCCCGCCTCCGCGCTGATGCCGCCAAGACGGACAGGCAGCTCTGGGACCTGAAAATGGAGGTGGCCAGGCTGAAGGCGCTGCTCGACGCGCATGTACAGTGGGGGCGCCACTGAGGAGGTGGCGAGGCGCCTGTAGGTGGTTATGTGGGTGGAAGCTTGTGCCCCACGACTTTGCCCCGCCGCCGGCTGCTCAGCCAGCGCGGACACTCACGCCACGGCTTGCTCGCGGCCCAGCACCCCTTCCTCACGCCTCCGCGCCCGCTCCCCTCGTCGTCGCGTTGCAAGTGCACAAACAAAACGCGGTCTCCGCAACATCAACCTCTCCCTGGCCCAGCACGCTGTTCCCGCAGCCCCCGCAGCCGTCACGGCGGCGCACGCGCTCCCGCCCGAGCCGCTCCTCCTGAGCCAGCGCCGCCCCTGGTCCCTCCTCCTCACGCCTCAGGACGAGGCGTCAAAGGCGCCGCGCAGGTACTGGTCCTCGGGCAGGAAGGTGCCGATGACGGTGCGGCCGCCAAACTTGCGCCCGTGCATCGAGTTGCGCGCGCGCATGGCCGCGCCCATGTCCTCGTACTCAATGATGACCTGCGGCGATGAGAGGTGGCAGCAGCAACCACGCGGCGTAAAGCTCAAAGTGCAACACGCGGCGCCCTCGCCCACAGCGGTCTGCTTCACGTGCCCGGAAGCGCCGCCGCTGCAATGAGGAGCAGGGCGACGCTGTGAACACGCTGCGCGCCGCACCTTGGCGACGCCGGGCGGGTTGGGCTGCGCCGGCGTGGGCCGCGGGATGAGCAGCCGCTTGACCGTGCCGTGCTTGCCGCACTCGTCGCGCATGTCCTGCGGCAGCACGGCGCAGCACGCACAGCACGCACACCAACCGTGCTGTCACCACACACGGCCTGCTCGCCACACTGGCGTGAGGCACAGCCACCCACGACTCTCCTTGAGGGTGGAGGAAGGGAGGGCGGGGGAGGAACAGGAAAGGGTCAGCCCCTCACCTCGACAATGTCCTTGTACTCCTCGTCGTCCTGCAGCTCCTCCACAGTCACCGCCTCCTGCGCGCGCAAGCGTGCATCGCAGACAGCAGCAGCAGCGCTCGGCAGGGAGGGCTGGGCCCGCTCCGCCCGCGCTTCCGCCAACGGGGAAAACACCCTGGCGGCGCAGCTGCGAGGGCCCCCGCCCACACCGCCCAGGCATCACGCGACACGCGCCCAGCCCACGATGATCATTCCCCGGTGTCCGGAAAGGGCGCCCCCCCCCCCCGGCCTCACCTGCAGCACCACGATGCGCGAGCCCTGGATGGGCGGCGGCGGCGGCAGCCCTCCCGACGAGATGGGCCCGGCCAGCGTGATTGGCGCGCCGGGCAGCACGCCGGGCGGGCGGATGGCGCCCGGCACGCTCAGCACCGTGTTGGTCGCCACGCCGTTGGTCTGCGGGCCGCGCAGCAAAGGGGCGCAGCAACCAGCAGGGTTAGGGCGATGGCACCTCGGGGCGCTCGCCCCCTCGTGCTCCTCCCGATCCACATCACCTCACGTCAGCGCGGCGAACTGTTGAGCGTGCGCCCCCCCTCTCCCGGGCTCGCCGGCAGCAGACAGGAACACACTGCTCGCCTCGGCGCCGCAGACTGTTGAGCGTGCGCCCCCTCACGCGGCCCCTCCCGGCCACAGACAGAACCACAGGAGGCCTCACCTCGGCGCGGCGGACCGTGAGCGTGCGCTCGCCCATCTTGAGCCCGTTGAGGCCGGCCACCGCCACGTCCGTCACGGCAGGGTCCTGGTACACCACAAAGCCGTACCTGCGCGGCCAACCCACCACACGCACGCGCCCAGTTTGTGCACGCACAAGGCTCACACACGGCCCGCGCGCCACACCGCCCCGAGCTCCACCCATGGCCTCGACCTCTTTGCGCGCCGCGCCGTGTGCGCGGTGCGTGAGCACAGCGCCGCTGGGCTGGGCCCTTGCCCCAAGGTCTCCCGCACACTCACCCCTTGCCCTGGCCCGTCTCCTTGTCCTTGATGAGCTCAAAGTGCCTGATGGCGCCGAACGAGCCCAGCAGCTCCTTGCACTGCGCAGGGGAGCACACGGACATGCGCACACACACACACACAGAGGCGCGCCGCATTCAGCCAGGGGAGAGAGGGAAACCAGGACCCTGCCTCACCGCTGCCTGCTCAGCGCACCACGCATGGACGCGATCATCGCAGAGGTGGCAACATGGGGCAGCCCGCAAAACAGCCCCAAAGCCACGGCTCCATGCGCCGCGCACCTGGTCCTCGGTGAGGTAGTAGGGCAGGCCGCCGACGAAGATGCGGTTCTCGTCGTGGCGGTGGTTGCTGATGACGGTGGTGGAGGGCGGCGGCGGCAGCGACATGCCGCTGTACAGGTCCGGGCCCGCTGCGCAGCAGCAGCAGCAGCGGCACGGCAGGACAGCAAGCGTCAGCGCCTGCCGCAAGCGGCACGGCAGCGTCGCACGCACCGGTCCGCAGCGCCCACGCGTTCAACTTGCAGCGTTTGCAGCTGCACCACAGCTGCACGCTGGCAGGACGCGAGCGCCCGCGCTCTCCTCAGCGGGACTTGATGCTTGATCGCCCCGTGGGCACGGTCACCTCCCTGCTTGCTAGCGCCGTCCCCCACTGCCGCTCCCTCCCTCCTTCAGCCCCCTCCTCACCACCACCCCAGGGAGCCCAACGCCATGCTCACCTCCCTGCTTGCTTGCGCCCAGGCCAATGGCCGACAGGTTGAGGTTAGGGTTGGGCGCCGAGGGGCCCAGCGAGGCGGCGGCGGCGGCGTTGTAGTCGTTGGGCCGGCGCACGCGCACGCTGACGCCCTCAAACATGATCGAGTCGAGCGCCATGGCGTTGGACGTCTCCTCCACTGCGCGCAGGCAAGCGCAGGGGCGAGGGGGGGGGGGGCAGGGGCCAAGGGACAGGGCGGTGAGTGGCGCTGGATGTCTGCTCCACTGCGTGCAGGGAAGCAGGGGCGCCAGAGCGTGCACGCGAGCAAGCGAACGAGCGAGTGGCGCGCCAGCGTTCCACTGCGCGCGGGGGCAGAGGAACGGACGCGGCGAAAAGGGGCGGGCGAGGCAGGGCGCGGGGGTTGCGGAGAGGAGGAGGGAAGCGGACGCGAGACGCCACAGCCAGCCCAGGCGGGGTGGTGCGCCGGCACGACGCAGCGCAGGCGGCGGCAGCCAGGGCAGAGCAACATGTGCACCCCGGCATGCCTCCCTCCAGCTGCTGCTACGGCGCTCACGCGACACGCCAAAGAAAACAAGACGGGAGCGGCGCTGCACATGCCGCCTGGCCCTGCACGCGCAGCAAGACGGGAGGCGTCATGCCACACTCGACGCAAGCGCGCAGCAGCGTGCGCGAGGTCGACGTCTGGCGCCTGATTGATCAAGCCGTCGGTGCCCTCACGCCCTTGAGCTGGTGCTGCCACGGAGGGCGGCAGAGCAAGCGGCGGGCAGGGGCACCCATGCAGGCGGCCAGCGAGCGAGGGACACAAGGGGCAGGCGGGATGAGCGCGGTGGAAGCAGGCGCTCGGCACGTCCTCGGCGCCGGGCCGCTTCTGCACGAGGCAACTGCCGCCTCCACCACCACCACCGTCCGCCAAGGCCACCACAGCACCGCAGCAGCACGGCACGCGCACCACCACCGGCACCACGCACACGCGCACGGCGCGGCAACGGCACAACGTGTTGCGGCCGCGTCGCGTGGACGCTGAGGGTGCTGCCGGTCGCTGCGTCTCTGGCCGCACACTGCGTTGCGTGCGCACCGTCACGAGGGGCGTTGCGTCAGCCGGGCGCGTGACCGCCCACGGCCACTCGGCACTGGGCGTGACGCCGCCGCCGGGCGCACAGCCGTGGCCCGCCAAGGCCTGCTCCGCCTCCTCCTCCTCCTCTCTTTTGCGCACACGGAGCTAAGCACGCGGCAGGGGGGCACGAGCAGGGGGGACAGGAGCGACACCACCACGGGGGCAACAAGCGCACGAGCAGCACACACGAGGGAGGAGGGCAACGGGCAACGGCAAGCACGCCACCTGTCAGTCAGGTTGCTTCCTCTGTGAGACGCGGGGTCTGCTCTAGGTGTGCTTCTCCTCAACCTTTGGCTTTCCTAGATGTCTCTGAAGGTCAGCTTTTCACCACCCGACACACAGCGCGCCGCGGCGTTCAACGCACCTGTCCTGAACTCGACAAAGGCAAAGTTCTTCTCCTTGTTGATGTAGACGTTGACCACGGCGTTGCCTGCGCACAACGCAGGCCAGCACGGCAGGGGCCAGGCGGGGGTGACGCACTCAGTCAACGCGCAACTCTGCAACGCTCCCTGACCCTGCCCAGGGCCCATGGTCGTCAGCTGGCCGAGGCAGATGATGCGTGCCACGCTCACCAGGGCCCGCCGAGGCTCCGCCGATGGCCGCCAGCGCCGAGCTGAAAAAGGTGGCGATGGACTGCTCGTTCGAGGTGGGCGGCAGGCCGCCCACGTACACGCGGCGGGCGTGGCGCGTGGCCTGCTGCGAGGGCGCCGCCGCGTGCGCCATGCTCATGTTGGGGAAGCCAGGCACGCCGCCGGGGATGCCGGGGAAGGCGGGCACGGCGGCGCCTGTGCAAGGTCGAGGGGGTGCGTCGGCAGAGCGGAGGCGCTCAGCCTGACCACACCAAACATGGCACGCTGATCACTACGGCGAGCTGCTTGGGCCCGCTGCTGGAAAAGCCGCTGCGCTGCGCACCTGGGAAGGCGCCCGGGAATCCCCCAAAGCCTGCGGGCGCCGCGGTGAAGCCAGGGATTGCGGCTGGCGGAGCGCTGAAGCCAGGGATTGCGGCGGGCGCCGCTCCAAAGCCAGGCACCACGCCGCCAGGCGGCCCGCCCACGTCGAACAGCGACTTGCGCTTGCGCTCGCGCCGGTCCCTGGGCGAGCGCGAGCGCGAGCGGCTGCGCGAGCGGCTGCGGCTGCGGGAGCGCCTGCTGCTCCTGCATCAAGCATGAGCACACACGGCGTTGCTGCGTGCTTGGCGCTCTGCTGGGCGCGCACACAAAGGCAAGGAGCCTCCCCCCACACGCCCGCGAACGAACCTGCGGTCGCGGTCCCGATCACGATCGCGGTCGCGGTCGCGGTCGCGGTCGCGAGACCGGTCCTTCCTGCACGGTGCACACAGAGGAGCGGGGAGCCAGGCGATCTTGAACTTGAGCAAGCGGAGAAGAAGGAGGAGGAGAACAGGACCACGCATGCACTAGCACGCACCTGTCGTCGCTGCCCATGGTGCTGTGCTGTGCGGCTAGCTGAACTGCTGGGCTGGTGTGCGGCGCGTGAGGAGGTGACGCCCGGGGCTTGCGAGCGCTGGCGTGCGCAGAGCTTTGAGCAGCAGCAGCAGCAGCAGCACCAGCAAGGTGATTCACATGCATCATTCGGTGGCGTCCATGGCCACAGTCCCAGGTCTACGCCCGACGCTCCCAAGGTCGTCGGCGGCCTGCTCCTGGAGCCCACACCCCGTGCAGAGTGCAGCCGCTGCCAGCACAGGGCCTCAGCGCGGGCTGCGGCGGGCTGAAAGAAGGAAATGGGGAGGGGAAAGGGGGTTGTCCGGAGGGGTGCCCGTGACCGTGACGTCACGGCAGGCCTGGTCACCTGAGAGTGACGCGCCCACACGAGCTCATAAGCCACACACACAAGCAGCAGCAGCAACAACGACAACAACACCAGCACACACGAAACACTGAGCACACAAGCTGCGAATGGCGTACTACGGAGCGCCGCCGCAGACGCAGGTCACCGTGGTGGAGGGCCACCGGCACCACCACAGCCTGCTGCATGACATCGCCGTCGACCTGCTGGACCCCTTCCCGCACTACCACCGGCACCACCACCCCTCGGTCACCGTCGTCAACACGCAGCCGGCGTACTACCCGCCCCCGCCCGCGCCAGGCTACGGCTACGGCTACGGCTACGCTCCGCCCCCGCCCCCCAGGCCCGCCACCAACGTGACGGTGGTGGAGACCGGCCACCACCACCACCACCGCTGGTGGTGAAGCCTGCGCGCAGGTCTCCTCGGGCCTGGGAACAGCAGCTATAAGGGGGCAGAGGGACGCCTGGGAACGGCGGCCCCGCCGTGCTTGTTTGGGGCAGCAGCAGGCCTGCTTCTTGGGTGCATTTCTTTGCTCGACTTAGCCAGACAACTTGACCTTGGGCGTACTTGCTGCCACAGAAATGCAACGCTGAGTTCACTCCGCGACGTTTGGCACGCGACCTCTCCCACAAGCAGCAGAGCAGCGCTGGGACGCAGTGGCGTGCTCCTCACAGCAGCTGCCTCTTCCTCCAGCAGCAAGGCTCCTGAGCACCGGCATGGCAGCCACCGCACTGGTTGCGATGGCCCGTGCCCTGTGCGACCCGTGACGCTTGAAGCCCCGCGTACCACCCTCAGCATCGCACGCGCCTCCAGCCGTCGCTGCTCTGAGTCGTGTCCTGCCCTGCAGAGCCTCACTGCTGCAGCACCAGAGGTCACACGCACTCGCACAGCGCAGCGGTGGACCCACTGGGCGCGTACAAATGCCCTGCTGAGCAAAGCTGTCCTCCAATGCCGTACTCTATGGGTTGACGTGAATCACAGCGCAGGCCTGCCCCGTGGGCTGCGCGCTGGTCGTGGCTTCCTCGCGCCGCGCCATGAGTGTGACCGCGGAGAACGCCCGAGGAAGAGGAGAACAGCCTGTGGCGCTTCGCCTCGCACTCGCTCGCTCTACTATTCATCATTCATCATTCGCGCTCCCGAAGCGCGCTCTCGGCTCGCCTGCTCGCTTCCGCCGCCCCCGCTCACTCTTCTTGTGCACACAAGACACGCTCGAGAATGCGCAGCAGGCGTCCTCAAGCAGCGTCACGCGTGGCGCTGGCGCTCTCTGCGTTGCTGGCCGCGGGGTGAGTGGTGGCGCACGTCCCCGCCAGCACCAGAGTGACGTGCGCTCGGGGGACCGCGGCCCGCAAGCAGCACACCGCTTGCCCACCGCGGTGCTCTGGAGCGCAGGCTGCTGACGGCAACGCCGGTGGCGGCTGTGCTTTCCGGCCCCAACGCGTGCGCGGCCTTCCTGGGCGTCCCGCGCGTGCCCGACCTCTTCAGCGCCATCCTCACCGCCGACCCCGGCACCTTTTCAGGCAAGTCCTCAGCCCTTTGTGCTCGACGCTGTGACACATGCATCACCTATTTGGGCCGTGCAGCGCTGACGAACCCCGCCACGCCTCCTGCACAGGCACGCCCGAGGACGTCTACTATGTGGCCAACCTCGTGAACGCCACCTCGGTGCCCGCCGGCGCGTCGGCGTGCGCCGGCGTGCAGTACGGCTCCATGATGGGGCAGCCCATGCTGGTGGCCACCACGGGCATCGGCCCCACGGCGGCGGCGCTCTGCGTGGCCGACCTCGTCGCGCGCTGCGGCGCGCACATTACGGAGATTGTCTACTCGGGCACCAGCGGGTGGACCCCGCAGCGCGGCGGCGTCATCAACGCGCCCGAGTGCGACAAGCCCAACCCCAGCACCGCCATCAACAGGTGTGTGTGTGTGTGTGTGTGTGTGCATCTTGCATCAACGGAACGGGCCGGGAAGGATCAGCAGCGATGCAGATGAGGCACCAGCCCAGGCCAGAGTAAGCGTCACCTGACCGCAAGCCGCGAGCGGCGGAACAGGCCGGGTTTGGTTCTTCACCCACGGCGCACCGTCACGGGGCGCACCCCTTGGCGTCAGCTCCTCAGCCGCACACACTTGCTCGCGTGCCTGCAGGGTCGGGGACGTGTGCGTGACGCCCTTCACTGTCAACTGGAGCTGCAAGATGGCCTCGTGGACGCAGCAGGTGCGAACAGGTTGCATTGTGCCTGCCACCCGTAGGCCGTGCGCCCCCTGGGCCACC
>VFQP010006023.1_pt1 | contig 10184 bp, 11 predicted proteins | sample 3512351 | NCBI WGS metagenome assembly VFQP01 (sample SAMN10412372, study PRJNA504923) | tailings metagenome | isolation source: Relicate 1 Philex TSF1 revegetated site | place: Philippines: Tuba, Benguet | collected 2017-08-29
GGCGCAGGCGTGCAGGTGATGGACGTGGAGAGAGAGAGAGAGAGAGGGCACGGGTGGGCGCAGGCGTGCAGGTGGCGCCCTGGCGTGCTGGAGTCCCGGCCGGCTCGGCAGCGCGGCATGGGTGCGCAAAACAGGGCGGCGCGTGAGCCAGATGCGCGTGCCCCTGGGGCGGGCCGCGCGCCCAGATACCGCGCCCCGCGCTGACCAGGAGATGAGGTAGGACAGGCCGTCGGGCAAGGGCCCGCTGATGTGCACGCCCCAGGGCGTGCCGTCGGTGGGGAAGCTGATCTGCGGGCTCACGGGCAGACAACCCAATCAACAGGGTCAATGGGCAGGCGTCTCATTGCGCACGGGTGGAGGCAGCGCTTCGCGACGCGGGGCATGCGCCAGTGCAAGGTGGAAGCTCCGCTGCAATGCACGAGGTGTGCATCCCGCTGCACGCAAGGTACCTCTGGCGAGCCCATGGGGTAGTCGGTGTTGCCCTGGATGGGCAGCTTGGCGTCCAGGCACACGGTCGACAGGTTGCCCCCGAAGAGCGAGAGCATCTGCTGGCACGTCACCGTCTTGTGCTCGTAGATGCTCGTGCCCACCTGCATGTGATGTGTGGTTGTGCCGCTAAAGCTCTTGTTCTGCTGCTGGCATCGAGCCGTGCCGTGCCGTGGTCCAAATGGCGAGCCGTTGACGACCAATCACGCGCACCTCGCTGATGAGCGCGCGCGCCAATTGCCTGGTGTTTTCCCCGCCGGCTGCTGCTGCTGCCGCGACTCGCGCCTGCGTCGCCACCATTCCTGCTGCCACCATCGCCAGCACAAGAAGCGTCGTCGAGCGGCCTCGCGAGGCCTCCATGGTTGCACAATCACGCTGCGAGTCGTGTGCTGGGCTCTGTGCGCTCTGCGCTCCGCGCGCGTGTGGTGCGTGGCAGGTCATTGGGTACAACAATGAGATGCGCGCCCAGGAGAAGCGGGATGACCAGGCCTGACGGCGGGTGAGAACACGGCTGAGAAGGCCAATCCTCTAGCGGGCTGGGCTCTTGTGCGAAGGGGGCGCACGGCTGACGCCTACGCGCGCTGCACGCCGGGCGCAGCGCACAGAGCTCTGCCAGCGGGCACCACTCAGCGGGCCAGTGGCACTGCTCAGAAGTGCTGCCGGGTCTGGCAGGTTGGCGGGTCTGGCAGGTTGCGAGGGCAAGGTTGGTCGCATGCGGACGCGGTGAGCGCCTCGCGAGCTCAGAGCCAAGCAGGCCCACACGCAGGCTTCAAAATGCAGTACATTGCCCGCACGCCTGGCAAGGTCAGCCTGCACCAGGCAGGCGCAGAGGCCGGCGATGCTGCTCTCAGGTGCGCTGTGGCGGCTGCGCATCCCGATCCGCGAGCCTCCCTCCTCCGCGCATGATTAGGAGATCAAGCAGCTCCTTCGATTCGTGCGCCGCTTCGAGTGCGCAGCGTCGAGAGCGCCACGGGCTTCCTGCCCACGGACGACGGGACTCGGCTGCTCGTCAGCACGGCGCAGGCTGTCGATGTCTACAGCACTTCTGGATCCCTGGGCAAGGTGCGGCGTGCCAGCTCCCTGGTGGTCCCATGCTTCGGGGCTGCACGAGGCGGGGACGCCGGCGTGCGCGCCGCACCCGGGTGCCCCGACAACGCAGCCCACAGCTCCTCCTGCGCTCAGTGCTGACAACACAGGAGCGCAAGTGGAGAGGATCTTTCCCAGCCGCCGCGACTGTGAGCGCATGCGCCCTGCACCGGCTCGACGCCCCTCGATGGTGCACACAGGTGGGCTCCATCCCCGAGCCCGGCGTGGTGCTCATGGCGCTGAGCCCCGCGGGAGGGTACCTGGTGACGGTGCAGAAGCCGGGCAAGAACGCGGCCGGAGAGCCCATCAAGAACCTGAAGGTGAAGCCCGCGGCGGGAGGGGGCAGTCAGTCAGGCAGGCAGGGAGGGCTCATCGGGGGCGTGGCGGTGCCATTGGATGAGCGCAAGCGCAGTGGGCGGGGACGCAGCGCTTGCGGCGCCGCGAGGGGAGCACGGGCCTGACCAAAGCGCTCGGTGGGGGCAGCGACGCTGGTGGGATGCGTCGGCAGGGCCAGCCCACAGCTACCTAGCGCGCCAGATGCTGCGCGTCAGAGCGAGCATGCACCCCGTCACCCTGCCACCGCCACCTCCTCACCGGCCGGGAACCTGGCTACTGGGCGCGCCAGATGCTGTGCGTCAAAGCGTGCTGCTGACCCCTCCGCCCCGCCGCCGTCCCCTGGCCAGCCAGGAACCTGGCTGCCGGGCGCGCCAGATGCTGCGTGTCAGAGCGTGCTGCTGACCCCGCCGCCCCGCCGCCGCCGCCTCCTCACTGGCAGGTGTGGTCCCTGGCGGACGCCACGGGCGGCGCCGGCGCCGTGCAGCCGGTGCTCAGCTACTCTCTCAAGACGGTCAGCAAGGACGCCTGGCCCGCCGTCAGCTGGGTCGCCGACGACTCGGCCTTCGCCATCGCCGTGCCCAACGCCGCGCACGTCTTTTCCGCCGCCGACAAGTTTGCCAGTGAGTGGGGGCGGGGCGGTTGGGGGTGCGTGACTGACTGACCGCCGACAAGTTCGTGGGGGCGGGGCGGTGGAGAGTGTGTGTGGGTGGCGCAGGCACGAGGGGTGTGGGGCGAACGCAGGCGCACACGTGGCGGCATCTCCATGGCGTCCCGCCAAGTGCCCAGTGGGCCAGCATGGTGCCATTGCGTTTGGGGTGCGCGGCGCGGGTGCCATGGGCGCCCCCGTGTGTCTTGCCCGCCGCCGACAAGTTTGCCAGTGAGTGGGGGCGGGGCGGTGGAGAGTGTGTGTGGGCGGGGCTGGGAGGTTGGCGCGTGGCGGGGCCGGGGGCGGGGAGGGCGTGGGGGTGGGTGGCGTGCGCGTGGGAGGGTGCGCGTGGGCGGGGCACGCACCGTTCCCACACGCGCACGCCGCTTGCGAGGGAGTGGCCCGCAGGCAGGAATGCAGCACGGCACCCTCCTGAGATGTCCACCTGCCCTGGCCACCGCGGCGACCTCGTACCTCGCTCTGGCCGCGTCGCTGTGCGGCCGCGCGCGCAGGCTTCACCAAGGTGGTGGTCAAGGGCTTGGCGTCGCTGGCCATGAGCCCTACCGGCGCGCACGGGCGCGTGGTGGCGGGCTTCATCCCAGAGACCAAGGGCTCCCCGGCCAGCGTGGGGCTGTACGACGCGGCGGCGCCAGGGGAGCCGGCGCCTCGCGTCAAGAAGGCCTTCTTCCGCACCCAAGGTAGGCGATTGGGTGGGTGGGTGGGTGGCACTTGCCCCACTTTGTGACGGGAGGGGGCTCTAGCACAGCGCCGCGCGTCAAGAAGGCTTCTTCCGCACCCAAGGTACGTGCGTGGGTGGCGCCTGCCCTCTGATGTGGGGGGGGCTGGCTTCAACAGGGCTAGAGTGTGTGGGCGGGGGCCCTAGCACAGCACCGCGCGTCAAGAGGGCTTGTTGCGCATCCAGGGCGCGTGGGCCATGAGCTTGTTGCTCTGCTGGGCGTGCCCGGGGGCGGGGCCCGTTGCGTTGTCGCTTGCACCGCACCGTGCTGGCGTGCGCTGCAGCCACGCTCGCCACAGCAGGGCGCCGCTGCCCTGTTTTTTGGCGTTGCAGTGACACCGCGCCTCGCAACGCTGCCTTGTGCCCTGCACTGCCCCCACTCGCAGGCGCCCAGCTCATGTGGAACTCGACGGGCACGGTGCTGCTCGTCATGTCCTTTGCCGACTTTGACGTGACCAACCAGAGCTACTACGGAGAGCAGAAGCTGCACTACCTGCCTGCTGACCCCGCCAGGGCCGACGCGGGTGAGGGCGGGTGTTCGGGGGCAGGTTTGGGCACGGAGCGGGCTTGCTGGGGGAGGTCTAGGGTGCGCTACCTGCCTGCTGACCCCGCCAGGGCCGACGCGGGTGAGGGCGGGTGTTCGGGGGCAGGTTTGGGCACGGAGCGGGCTTGCTGGGGGAGGTCTAGGGTGCGCTACCTGCCTGCTGACCCCGCCAGGGCCGACGCGGGTGAGGGCGGGTGTTCGGGGGCAGGTTTGGGCACGGAGCGGGGTTGCTGGGGGAGGTCTAGGGTGCGCTACCTGCCTGCTGACCCTGCCAGGGCCGACGCGGGTGAGGACGGCTCCAGAGATTGCGTCTTGGGGGCGACAGGCGCCTGTTTCGGCGCCAGCAAGGTGGAGCAGCAGCGTCGGAGCAACGCACCTGCAGACGGACGCTGCGTGCGTCTCGCCATGCGTCCCGGCCACCGTGTATGGCCCAGCCTGACGGCCTTCTCGGAGCGTGCCTGGACCGAGCGTGCAGTCGGGCAGTGCCGCCACAACGCAACGCCGACGGCATTCACGCGAGACCCACGTGCGCGTTCGTCCCTGCGTGCGCGCAGCGGCGACGGTGGCGCTGCCCAAGGAGGGCCCCGTGCACGACGTGCAGTGGTCCCCCACGGGCGACTACTTCGTCACGGTGGCCGGCTTCATGCCCGCTAAGGTGAGCGCAAGGCACGGGGGCCCACGCCGCGAGGACGGCGTTCTCGCCCTGCGGCGGGCAGAGACGACCCTTGAGTGCAGCAGCGGCGGCAGTAAGCCTGGTCTGCATGCGGCTCGCCGGCGTCCCGCCTGCGCTGCGTGCGCCAGGGCACGCTGTGCGCGCTTTGCCCGCCTGCAGGCCACGCTGTGGGGCGCCAAGTGCACGCTGTGCGCGCTTTGCCCGCGCGCAGGCCACGCTGTGGGACGCCAACTGCCGGCCCATCTTTGACTTTGGCAGCGGGCCGTACAACCTGGCGCGGTGGAACCCCTTTGGGCGCTTCCTGGCGCTCGCCGGCTTTGGCAACTTGCCTGGTGAGGCTAGAACTCGCGTGTGCCGGGATTCGCAGCTGTGTGCTCGCGCAGTGGAAACCCTTTGGACGCTTCCTGGCGCTCACTAGTTTTGGCAAAACGTGCCTCTGATCCGCACCGCGACGCTCTCTCTGAGCCCCTCCACGCCGCCTCGAGCGTTCGCTCGCTCTCGCGCATCCCCATGGAGCGGAGGCGCGATGACCGTTTGCCTGGGCTCTGTGCGGTCTGGCACTCACTGCTCCCAGTCCTGCCGCGCACAGCACTCGCAAATCCTCTTGCACCCACTCCACGTTGCCTTTGCCCTAACTCGTCGACTGACGTTGCAGGCGACATCCTGTTCTTCGAGAAGCTGGCGAGCGGCACGTGCAAGCAGCTGGGCGCCACCCGCCTGCCCTCCGTGTCGGCAGAGTGGGCGCCCGACGGGCGGCACCTGCTCATCGCCACTACGGCGCCGCGCCTGCGCGTGGACAACAAGACGCAGGTGCGGTGTGTGTGTGTGTGTGTGTTGGAGAGGAGTGTGGGGGAAGCGAAGCAGAGGGGCGGCACCTGCTCATCGCCACCACGGCGCCGCGCCTGCGCGTGGACAACAAGACGCAGGTGTGGGCGGGGGGCAGGAAGCGCGGCCCGCATCCGCGTGCCTGGTTCGGCGCGACTGCCTCGGCCTCCGCGGGCGCGCTTGTGCTGCCTGCGGGCACAGGAAACACAACACCGCGCCCTGACGCCCTTTGTCGACACGCAGCTGCTCACCTACACCGGCGAGCCGCTGGCCGTGCACCCCCTCACAATGCACACCCCCCAAACCTCACTGCCCTGTCCCGCCCTCTGACACTCCTTGGTCACGCGCAGCTGCTCACCTACACCGGCGAGCCGCTCGCCGTGCACCCGTACGAGATCCTCTTTGAGGCGGCCTGGCTGCCCGCCCCCAAGGGTACGTACGAGCACCGCGCGCCCTCACCCGAGCGGCGCGCCTCGTCGGCCGTCGCCACCGCCGGCAAGGGCGCCGCCAAGCCGGCGGCGGTGCTGGCGCCCAAGGCCGCCGGGTGAGCGCATAGCTGCCCGCTCCTCGCTGCGCCACACGTCCCGCCGACGTGCCCAGACAGATAGATGCGCATTTCCAAGACGCCGTGCGGCCATGTGGAGGGCTGGGCGGGCCGGGCGTTCGGACAGCCCTCACGCGCGGCTGGTTGCTGCTGCAACGCCCAGCCCGCCGTTTTGCTTTTTTTCTCCTCGTGCTCTTGTGCGTTTGCATTTGGAGCGAGCTGTCAATTCCTTTGGCGACTTGCGATCCTGCCTGGGGGGCCTGTTTAGCGCCGAGCGGCACGTTTAACGAGCACATGTGCGGTGGTTGGTGGTTGGTTGTGGCGCGCAGGTACGTGCCGCCGCACCTACGCAACGGCGGCGGCGTGGCGGGCGCGGCGCCGGCGCCCGCCTTCTCCTTGGGCTACGACGCGAGCGACAAGGGAGGGCGCATCGCCTCGGCGCGCGGAGCGTCGTCCTCGGCCGCGCCCGCACCGGCGGCAGCGGTGCGTTTGGCAAAGACGTCCATGGGGGAAGCCAGGGGGGGGGCGCATGGGGTGCGGAGCGTCGTCCTCCGGCGGCGTCGGTGCGTTGTTTCTCACTCGCTTGCTAGCCTGGGGGTGAGGGCGTGGGGTGTGGGGCGCGGCGCGGCATCCTCCGCCGCGTCCGTCGTGGCGGCAGCGGTGCGTTGGGCAGGACATTTGGGGTTGAGCGCGTGGGGTGTGACGCGTCGTCCTCGGCCGCGCTTGCCGCCACGGCGACAACGGTGCGTTTGGCAAGACGCCGTGGGGTGTGATGCGTCGCTCTCGGCTGCCACACCCGCGGCGGCGGCTGCAGCGGTGCGCTTGCCGCTCCAGGGGGTGGCGGAGGGTTGTCCCAAGGAGCGCTGTCGTTCGTTCCGTCGGCCGTCCTTCCGGCCTGCCGCTTGGCGAGGAACGAGGTGCAGTGGCAGGCAAAACTTGAACGCGGTTCCAACGCATGCTGTGCTGCGCGTGCTGCGGGTGCTGTGCAGGTGGCCGGGCAGCCCCGGCGCGGCGCCGTGCCCGGCTTTGAGGTGGTGGACCAGAAGGCGGCCAACAAGAACGCCAAGCGGCGGAGCAAGAAGAAGGCCGCGGGTGCGCCCTCCCTCTCCTGTCACGGTGACAGCGCTGCGGGCCAGCGGCACCCTCTCGCATCGCAGAAAGCACAACACTCGCCTTCCGCGACAGTGTTTCACGTTGTGCTTTTCGGTGGTGGTGGGTTGGTGGCGAGGCGAGCATGGGGACCTCATCCAGGGCCCGGCCGCGACAGCTCTTGGCATGCCGCCCGCGTCGCGTCACCCGCGCGCCGTGCGATGAGCCCCTCGCACGCGCAGGAGGCGGTGGCGGCGATGAGGAGGGCGGCGACGAGGAGCCCGAGGCGTCGCCGCGGCCGCAGCAGCCGACGGGCGACGCGGCAGCGGCGGCCGTGGCGGCCGTCAGCGTGAGCGGCGCGGGCGGCGGCGAGGGCGAGGGCGGCGGCGATGCGGACCCGGCCAAGCGCGTGCGCAACCTGCAGAAGAAGCTGCGTCAGGTGCAGCAGCTCAAGGAAAAGGCGGCGCAGGAAGGTGAGGCAGGGGGCCTCTGTGCTCGGGCAGGTGAGGCTGCGGCAGGTGCAGCAGCTCAAGGAAAAGGCGGCGCAGGAAGGTGAGGCAGGGGGGGGCTCTGTGTGCGGGCAGGTGAGGCTGCGTCAGGTGCAGCAGCTCAAGGAAAAGGCGGCGCAGGCAGGTGAGGCAAGGGGGCTCTGCACGCAGCGCCTGTGCGCCCACGTGGACGGGGCCACAGCTCACTTACCTGGCACGTGACAAAGACGGAATGCGTCGTGCGCAGCAAGAGCAGCGCTGCCGTCGCCCACGACCTGTATTGCTGTGCGCTACGCGCAGGCGAGGCGAGCCTGACGGCGGAGCAGCTGCAGAAGGTGCAGGGCGAGGCGGCGCTCATCGCAGAGATCCAGTCGCTGGGGGGCGCCGTCTGATGAGAGGGGCTGCTTTTTGTGCTTGTGCCGCGCGTCTGCTGCTCACGTGATGCTGCTGCCCTCCCCCGCCCTGCAAGCGTGCGCGCTCGCTGTGCGCGGAATGGGGCAGCCAACCCCAGCGTGCCGGCCCCACCCCATCGCCTGGGCACAGCAGGCAGCGCCCACGCCGGTGCACCGGGTGCTGTAAGTCCAGCGTCCTCTGCAAGCCCAGCGTCTTGGTGGGCAGCGACACGCCGGTCATGCGCCACCGTTCGGGGCGGGCGCAAACGGCCGTGCCCCTTCACAGTCCAGCAAGCAACGCACAACACGCAGCAGCAGCAACATCATGGCAGCCGTTGATGGCCCAGGAGGCCCAGTGCGAGCTGGCGCTGGCGCGCTGGGTCCCCGACTGGCGGGGAGGCTGACCGCGGAGCTCATCCTGCGCAGCCCGCAGTTCATGAGCCCGATCAAGCTCTACGAGATCGATCTCAGAGGCGAGTGTGCCGCCTGCGGCCGCCCCCAAGCGGCGGGCACACACTCGCCCACAAGGCCAAACAAGCGGCCTGGCGTGGCGACGCGTGCATGGGAGCGTGGCGTTGAGCGCGCGCGCAGGCAACAAGATTGCCGTCATCGAGAACCTCGGAGCAACAGAAGTGAGCAGTGCGGGGCGCAGTCCCGAGCCGCCGAGTTTGCATGATCTCGCGAGTGGCTGCAGACCGCAGGCCCCACACGAGCAGCGTGCCCTGCTCGTGTGCGCACGCACGCGCAGAACCAGTTTGACAGCATCGACCTCTCAGACAACGCCGTCGTGCGGCTGGAAGGCTTCCCCCGCCTGCCCCGGCTCAAGCAGCTGCTGCTGCACAACAACCGCATCGCACGCATCGGCAAGAACTGCCACGGTGAGCGGGGGACCTCATGCGTGCAGGTGGCAGCGCCCCACGCGGCAGGGGGCCGTCGCCTGGGGCGGGGCATGCACACGCGACGCCTGTCGATCCCCACCACCTGTGCAGAGCCCATCCCCAACCTGGAGGTGCTCATGCTGACCAACAACAAGCTCACAAACCTCCAAGTGAGCAGCGCTGCTGCTGCGGTGTTGCTCATGGGCTCGCTCGGTTGATGCGGACGCTGGGGTGCCGCCAGTGCGGGAGGGCGACGCTGGTGCACAACTCACCTCACCTGGACGCAGGACTTGGACCCCCTCTCGCACTTCCCCAAGCTCACCATGCTCAGCCTGGTGGGCAACCCAGTCATGGCCAAGGCCAACTACAGGTGCGCGGGGAAGGCCACCTGGGCGCGGCTGGGCCAGAGCCAGAGGGGCGTGGCGGGCAGCCAAGCGCAGCTACAGGTGCGTGGTGCGGGCTACCTTGGGGCATGCAGTGGGAGTGGCGGGTAACCAAGTCTCTCGACAAGTGCGCGGGGCACGCTGCCCGGGCGTGATGAAGGGGACGCTACGGGCCGCAACCACAGGTGCGTGGGGCAGGTGCCTGAGCGCGGCTGGGGACGCGCCATGGGGACATCACGGGTGGCGCCAAGCCTCACAACAGGAGCTTGGGTGAGCCACCGCGGCCTGAAGGGGACATCACAGGCGGCCGAGCACAGCTGCAGGTGCGCAGGGCAAGCCACCAATCGCGGCTCGGCCATGTCAGGGGGGTGTGGCGGGCAGGGCAGCCAAGCCTCGCAAGAGATGCAAGGCGAGCGTGGTGTCCCGTGCATGCGGGGACTGTGGAGGCGGCCACGGGACAGGTTGCGGCGGTGGAGGCGCGAGCCGCGCCGCCGCAGCAGGCATCGGACGGACAGGGGCGACGCAGCGCCCCACGCGCCATGCGTGGCGAGGGCGCGACAGCGGGGGCATCGCCACCTGCGGGCGACATGACTCGGCGCGACGCACCACGAAGCTGTGTGCGGTGGTAGCGGCCGTGTTACCGGCGTGCGTGCCAGGTGCAGACTCCTCGCAGGTCTGCCGCGGCGAGGCTGAGGTTCCTTGCGTCCTGCGTGTCACCCTTGCACCGCGTGCGCAGGTTATACGTGATTGCCAAGTGCAAGGCGCTCAAAGTGCTCGACTTCAAGAAGGTCAAGCAGCAGGTGCGCCCAGGATCCTCTTTGTGTGTGCTCACGGGCGGAGAGCAGAGGGGGCGGGCACAGCAGCAGGTGCGCGCCCCCGAGACCATGTTGTGTGCACCCAACGCGACGAAGAGAGGGGGCAGGCACAGCAGGCGCAGCACCGCGCTCGTGCTGTGCTCTTCATGCGACGGAGGGGCAGCCCAGGGAGGCGCAAGCATGGGCGCCCGCGCTGCGGTAGCGGAGCGCGCGAGGGGCGCGCACCGGGTCGTCAGCGTGGGGCGGCACGTGCGCTGCAGAGC
>VFQP010006024.1_pt1 | contig 10182 bp, 7 predicted proteins | sample 3512351 | NCBI WGS metagenome assembly VFQP01 (sample SAMN10412372, study PRJNA504923) | tailings metagenome | isolation source: Relicate 1 Philex TSF1 revegetated site | place: Philippines: Tuba, Benguet | collected 2017-08-29
CCCTTGGTTGGCACCCAGTGCTCGTGCTCTCGCTCCCCTGCAAACGCCGCCCTCCGGACTCGAGTGCGTGCAGCCACCCGGCGCGCCATGGTCCCTGACGCAGCTTGTCATGCCTGCGGCCTTGCTGGCCTACGCAGATGATGGCGTGGTGGAGGAACCCTGCGTCTGCTGGCCTTGCTGGACCTCCGACCGCCGCACGCGCATGCCGCCGGGGCTTGGCGTTTAAACTCAGGGCCCACTTGCACCTCAAGCGCACTCCACACGTCCGCTCACGCACGCAGCAACCCACACACACACGATGGCCTCCAAGGTGGATGCCGTCAGCGAGCTTGTGCGCACACTGACGATCAAGGAGCTGCGCACGCAGCTGCGCGCCCGGAGCATCAACCCCGCTGGTGCGTCGCTGAGGCGCTTGTGGCACCTATGGCTGCGCTCCATGGAGGCTCAGCTGGCGCCCTGCGTGCCGCGGGAGGCAAGGTTTCGTGCCTTCGACACGCTCGCGCTCGTGCAGGCAACCAGGAGGCCCTGCGGCAGCGCCTCGAGGACTCCATGCGCGAGACGGGCGACGCGAGCATCCTTGCTCTTGACATGCCGGCCGCGGACGCTGCTGGTGCGGGGCTCTGCTGGCGGGCTGCGTTCGGACGAGCAGCTGTCGGGCGGGGCGCTCACACACGCACTTGTGTACCTGCGCTGTTCTGCGCTCCGTGGCGCGCAGAGGACACCCTGTCAAAGAACAACTACGCCCGGCCTGGCGGTGCTCAGAACCTGTGAGTGCGTGGCTCCCTGCGGCGCCTGCGGGTGGTGGTGGTGCCGCGCCCAGATCGCCGGGCCAGTAGATCTCAGCCGTGCCATGCCACTTGCGTTTCGCAACGACAGCGGCAACCGTGTCACGGACCGCCCCACCTCGCGCGTCTTGGCCCCGCCCGGAGGCATCTCTCAGGTGAGGGCCGCCGCCTTGACAAGCCCCCGCGCCCGTCGCTCAGCCCCACAAGCACCGCGTTGGCAACCCACACCGCGTGCGCGCTCAGGTGGTGTTTGGCGACCAGTCGGCCCCCGTGCCCCCGGCCCGCGCCGCCAACCCCCCGCCAGGCGCCCTCGCCGCGCCCGCCACCGCGCCCGCCGGCAAGGTGGCGGACAGGGACCAGTTCAGCCTGGGGGGCGCGGACGCCAAGGAGCCCTCGGACCAGGCCAAGGCGCCCCCGGCCGGCGGCTACAAGGGCCTCCCCCCCCCCCCCCCCCCCCCCCCCCCCCCCCCCCCCCCCCCCGTCCGCCACGCCCACTCACGGCTACAGCTGCAAGCGCAGCGGCACGTCAGCTGAGGGCGTCGCCCCAGCGTACACGTCACTGCGCGCAGGTGGCGTTTGGCGAGTACCAGCTGCCCTCCTACTCGGCGCAGCACCCCACGGCCTCCGCCCCCGTCAAGACGGACGCCGGTGAGAGATGCGGCCAGCTCCTGACCAAGCCGCACGCTGAACGGCCCTCGTGCCTCACCCACCACTGGCTGCCGCATCCCCCGCCGCTCCCCTGGTGCTGCTGCTGCTCACCTCTTCGTCCTCTCCTCCTCGTGCCCTCCTCCTTCCCCCCTCCAACCTGTGCAGAGCGCGTGCGCGACGACCTGGTGCTGGACGTGGACAAGGCCGTCAAGCAGCTCATGATCAAGGACCTGCGCAACAACTGCCGCGCCCGCAACCTCAGCCCCGCCGGTGCGCCCGTTTTCCTCTTCTGCGTCGTCCCGCTGATCAGCGGGCCGCTCCCAACACCCCGCGCTGCGTGCAGCCGCCAGCCGGCCCGCGTTGGAGAGTCGCTCTCCATGTGCTCGTGGGTGCGCTGGGGGGGCGCGCGCTGCCTCAGGTGGCGTGGAGCAGCTGCGCCAGAGGCTGGGCGAGCACATGGTGTCGACGGGCGACGTGCAGCTGCTGGCCAGCGGCGAGGCGGCCGACCAGGCGCTGGGCGGCGGCGGCCTGCCGTCGGGCGCCGGGCCCCAGCCCGCCCCGCCCGCCATCGCCTACACCGGCACTGGTACGGCAATTGCGTGTGGAAGGATGGAGGCGCACTGCTGGGGCGCCCGCTGCGGTGGCGTCGTTTGTGGGGCAGCGCATGGCGGTGGGCGGCGCGGGAGCGTGCGACGCGTGGCGGTGGTGGCGTGGCGTGCGCAGGGCTGTCGGACCCCGTGGCCAACAACAACTACAGCAGGCCGGGCGGGCAGCAGAATGTGTGAGTTGTGCGCGACAACTGAAGGGCAGGCGGGCGGGCAGAGGGCGCATTGCCGAGTGCAGCGTGACGACGCCTGACCTGTCTGGGTGCTGCTGCGTCGTTGCATGTGCGCTGCAGCAACAACTTCCTCACCGGCCGAAACTCGTCGAGGATTTCCAACCCGCCCGGCGGCAAGTCCACCATCATGCTGGGCTGAGCGGTCGGGGCCCGCCCGCGCCCCCAACGTGGCATGTGGCTGGGAGCCACCGGTGCGATGAGGAGGAGCCGGCCGCCGGCGCTGGGAGGGCGCTGCGTGGTCGTCCAGCTGCTGGGCTTGCCAGGTGTTTAGCAGTTCGTTCGGGGCACGCGAGGCGTGCCGGTAGTAGCTGCAGGTGGTGATGTCGTTTAGCTCGGAGACGGGTGTGGACTCTGGGCTGTTTGCTGACAGGTTGTGTGAGTGGCCGTGACTCTGTGACCGCCTCCAACAACTGCTGCTCGTTCGTGGTGTTTTGCTCGCTCGCTGTTCCTTTGGCTCTGGGCCGCGGACCACCGGCGCTGGCCCTGGTACACGCGTGCGCGCCGCTGCAAGCGTGGACGCTGACGCTGTGCACCCGGTGCAGCCACGGGGATGATCGTTCGAGCGCGAGTGAGTCCCACTTGCAGACAAGGAAACAGCAGCAACGCACAGGCTGCTCTTGCGTCGCCAACAAACTGCACTTCTCCTCGTCGTCGTCTCCGTCCCAACTGCGGCGCGCCCCCCAACAGCGGTGATGACAGCGCCAGGTGACATGCTGGCCTCAACAATCATCAGGTGCTGGTCCTCGCCTGCGTTGCTCGCACGTGCTGCTGCGCCCGTGGGAAACATGTTTGGGAGGGCAAAGTCGGGCGTGCGCATGTGCCACGTTGTGTGTCAAACGCACTGCAAGGTGCCGCCGCCGCTGCTGCTCGGCCCCCTCGTCCAAAACCTCAAACTCTTCCAAGCTGGGGGGCGCCGGGAGAAGGCTCCCTCCCCCAGGCGCCGCCCAACTTCACACCAAAAAAAACGATTTTGCTGCGAGATTGAGTCCATGCACCAGCGCGCTCTCTTCCCGTCGTCAGTCCCGGGCTCGCCCCCAGCATACGCGCACAGCCGCCGCCGTCGCCCCCCCCCCACACACCACCACACACCTGAGTTCCGCGCTGCGCGTGAGGGGGAGAAACAAAAAGCAAACCTGGGTGTCCCGTCCGCAGCGCCCCACGGGCGCACTCCCTCGCCCCCCACCGCACGGCTGCCCGCTCAATACAAACGACGCGGAGGTCTGCTACATCAAGTCCCTGCCCCCGACAGCCGCAGGGTTAGGGGAGCACAAAGGCGCCCGCCCGCCGCTGCACCGCCCGCAGTCTGGCCTGCGCCTCCCTGGGCCGCATGACACGCACCGCCGCAGCGTCGCCTCGTCACCATTGCGATGATTCATGGCAAAGGGAAGAGGCGGTCAGCGTGGCGGGAGCCTGAATGGGCCACCAGCGGACGAGGCGTGCGGGAAAGGGCGCTGCACCTGCCGCGCCGGAGCGTCCGCCCACATGCACACAGCCGTCGTTTGCGTGCGTGCATATCGCAGACGTGTTGCTCTGCCGCCTCGTCGTCGCCGTCACACCGTATGTGCCGCCGTGTGGTTGCGATAGCAGCGCGCGAGGTGGTGCATGTTGTGAGGGCAGGCACGGGGGCGTGCGGGGAAGGGAGAGTCATGGTCCCTGGCGACCGCAGGGCGCGGTTTGGGGTTTACATGACGACCATCGCCCTTTGACGCTGTGGTGAGGTAGGTCTGCCCAGTCATTGAGGTCGCATCTCCCGGTGTGGTGGTGGTGGTGCAGGTGCGCGCATAGAGAGGTGCGTCAAGGCAAGCTTGCCCGCCGTCCATGGGCAGATGGCGCCACGCGCCGCCCGCACGGCCCCCAGGCGTCACACACAAACGTTCACACGCACGACAGCACGCAGGCCTGCTGAACACGCCCCTCAGACTCAGCGTTCCAGGTGCCAGCCAGCGATTATGTACTCTGCCCCGCGTTCTTGCTCTGCCTGCCCTCTGCACGCCGCTGCACCTCCACAGCCGACACTCCACGCGCCAGGCAGGCCACGCGCCACACTGGCATGGCCAGCACAGGCGCCCACTGCGTGCTCAAATGGCGAGGCGCAGCGGGCGATGCCCCCTTGGCAGCGCGGACGCCGGTTGAACCGCGCGAGGCCGGCGACGGCAGCCGCACGGGGCACGTCCAAACAGCAGGGCCAAAAGCTGCGCCGCGCTCCGTTGTGTTGTGTGCATCGGGTTCTCCTCGTGTCGCCGCACAATGCCAAGGAAACACACCACCGCGTCCCGCCAGGGGTGTATGTGGGAGAACCTGAGTGTCAGGGAGAGGCACACACACCTCCCCGCCTGAGGCTTCAGGCGCTCCGCACACACGCACGACACACACACAGGAACGCACAAAGCCCCAGGCCCGGGCGCGCAGGCCGCGCGAGGCCCAACGCCGCACGAAAGCACACGGCACGGAGGCAGAGGAGCACCTCACACGCGACGGCGGGAAGCAGCACCGGGGGGGGGGGGGGAATCGTACAGGGGATGGGGGGAGGGAACGGGGCCCGCGGCGGAAGCATCATCGGCGGGGCCGCCGGCAACAAGAAGAGGGAAAGAAGAGGCGTCCTACGGGGTCGCCGGGCGGTGCGGTTGGGGTGCGGTTGGCGTGCGGTTGGGGTGCGGTTGAGGTGGGGTTGAGGTGCGGGGCTGGGGCAGAGAGATACAGGTGATGCAGCAGGGTGGCTGAACAGCACGCGCGCCCACATGCCTGGAGAGCGCCCTGGGGCCGCCAATCGACCGCCCACCCACGGGTGGCTGGCCGTACGCTGGTGCGCCAACCTTGCCACGGAAGCACGCGCCCGGCTGGGGCGGCGTGGACGCGCGCGCAGTGGCGCAGGGCGCCCGCTCATGCATTTAGCGGCGGCGGCGGCGGCGGCGATGGTGGTACATGCGCGGGGCGCGCTGGCAGAGGGCCGCGGCGGCGTTGCGGCGGCACAGCGCCGCGCCGCCGTCCCCTGCCTCCCGCGCCTCACGCCACGTCCATGGGCGCCGGGCCGTCCGCCGGCGCTGCCGTCAGCGAGGCCTTCCTGCGCACGCCGTTTGCCGCCGACGCCGGCGACACCAAGCCGCCCGGCGGCCCCGGGCCCCGCGCGCCGGCCACGCCTTCCGCCGCCGCCCCCTCGCCGCCCTCTTGCGCCTCCGGCCCCCCCGGCGCCACGTCCACCTGCACCGCCCCGGCAGCGCCCGCCGCCGCGCCGTTGGCCGCCGCCGCCGGCGCGCCCTGCACGCCGCCCTCCTCCGCGCCCGCCTTGCCCGCCTCACCCGCGGCACCCCCGTTGGCCACCACCGGCGGCGCTGCCGCCGCGCCACCCGCGGACGCGCCGCCGGCTGCCGCCGCGGCCGGCCTGGGGGCGAGCGCCTGCGCGGCGTGGAGCAGCACCTGTTGCGGGATGCCCTTGCCCACCTCCGTCAGCTTGTTGGTCAGCTCGCGGATCAGGTGGGCAGACGTCGGCTTGCCCGCCGCCGGCGCGGCGTGCGCCGCGTGCAGCACGGTGACCAGCTGCGAGACGAGGTTCCCCGTGTTGCCGGCGCCGGGCGCCCCTGGCGGCTTGCTGGCGGCGGCGGCGGGCGCCGAGGGGCCGGCGGGGGCGGGGGCGGCGGCGGCGCCGTTGCTGGCGGCGTGCGCCAGCGCGGCGGCCGCCTTGACCGTGGCGGCGTGCTGGCTCAGCGCGCGCAGCACGGCGGCGCCGGCGGCGGCCGCCGCCGCCTGCGCCTGCGCCGGGGAGATGCCTGGGGGCGCCGGCGGCTTGACGGCCGGGGCGGCGGGCGTGCCTCCACCTGCGGGGTGCCATGGAGGATCACACACGCGACGCGCTCTGGCATCAGGCCCGCGTCCCGAGCACTGCGCAGCACGACGAAACACGTCCTCACGATGAGCAGAAAGAAGGGCCAGGCAGTGAGCGCGCACCTGACTTGGCGCGGGGCAGCCCTGGCATCCCCGCCGCGTGCAGCGCCTGCGCCACGGTGGGGTTCTCCGCCGCCGCCGCCTGCAGCGCGTACGCCACCGCCACCGAGGCCGCAGACCCTCCGTTGGGGTTGAGCGCCTTTGCCGCCGCGCTGGCCGCCACCAGCATCACGTTGGGCAGCTGCGGGAGCAGCGGGGCGGCGAGGGGCGCGCCGGCGCCGGCGGCCGCGGGTGCGGCTGCGCTCCCGCCGCCGGCCAGGGCGGGTACGCTGCCGGCGCGGGCCAGCGCCTTGGCGACGGGGGCAGGGGCCGGCGCGGCGGCGGGCTTGGGTGGAGGCGGCGGGGGGGCGGCGGCCGCCGCTGCCGGCGGTGCAGAAGACGGCGCCGGCACGGGTGCCGCGCTGTCCCTCTCCTCCACCGCCTGGTCAGCGGCTGCGACGGGGGCCGCCGCCGCCGGCTCTGCGGCGGGCGGCGGCGCAGACGCCGGCGCCGGCGCGTCGGCCCCCTCCGGCGGCTTGCTGTCGCCGGCTGGGACGTCCACGCACGCCTCCTGCGCCGCGCCTGCCTGCTGCTCCGGCGCCGACGCCTCCGCCGCGGCGCCCTCGCCGCCGCCGCCGGCCGCCGGCGCGCCGACCCCCTCGCCCTGACCGGCTGCGGCGCCCTCGGCGCCGGGCGGCTGCGCGGCGCCGCCGCCGGGCGTGGGCAGGTCCAGGCCAAAGGTGCCGGGCTCGCCGTCCATCTGGCAGCCCTCCTCTGCCTTCCACAGCATCTTGGGCCGGGGCTGGTCGTTCTTGCTGAAGTAGAGCCCGCAGGCGTTGCACAGCGGGCGCCCGTCGTGCCTGTCCTTGCGCCAAAAGGGCGTCGTGCGCGTGCCGCAGTTCTTGCAGATCTGCGGGCAGCGCGTGCCAGCCAGTCAGTGTGCAGGGCGCGCGCGTTGGGGTCGGCATCAGGTTTGGCGTGCCGCAGTTCGTGCGCAGTTCCTGCAGATCCGCACACGCCCAGGGAGGAGGTTTCGCGACGGCGGGCAGCACGGCGTGCACTGGCAGTGCGGTCCCCTTGGCGCCTGGTGCCCAAAGGAGACAGAAGCGAGGCAGGCCAACGCACCTTGTTTTCGTTGCCGGGCTTGACCAGCTCCTTGACGGGCCGCTTGGTCTTCTTGCTGTCGCCGCCGCCGCCGCCGCCGCCGCCCGGCGCCTCCCGCTTGTGCGCCGACGTCGGCAGCGCCGCCTGCGGCGCCATCGGCACCACCAGCCCCGCGTTCACCGCCGCGCGCGTGCCGTGCACCGCCTGCTGCCCCGCCGGCGGCTGCTGCTGCGCCAGCGCCGCCGCCGCCGCCGCCGCCGTGCTGGGCGACGACGGCGCGTTGCCGTCGCCGCCGCCGTCGCCGCCAGACGCGTCGCCGCCGTCCGCCGCGTGCGCGTGCGCGTGGAGCGCCCACGGCTTGCCGCCGCCCGGCCGGCGCGCCGCCGGGCCGCCCAGCGTGTGGCCGCCGTGGTTGAGGCTGCTACCGGCCTCTGCCGCGTCGCGCCAGTGCTCCTCCCCGTGCTGCTGCTGCTGGTGCTGCTGCAGCTCGCGCTCGCGCTGCCGCTGCTCCCGCTCGCGCTGCCGCTGCTCGCGCCGCGCCTGGTTGCGGTCACGCCTTGGCGCCGGCGGCGCGTGCGCGGCGGCGGCGGCGGCGGGCGGCGGCGGCGGCGGCGCGGGGCCGCCCATGGCGTCGTCGAGCTCGTAAAAGTGCGGGTGGTGCGCCAGGCCCTCGTCCGACTCGCCGACCACGCCCATGTGCTGGTCGTGGTCCATGTGGCCGCCCTGCACCACGAAAGTTTGGCGAGAGGCGCGCATCGCGTCGTCACACTAGTCACGTCCACCTGGCCGCGACCCAAGGGGAAAGTGCGCGCAGGAAAAACGAGGTGCGCGCCCGCCCCAACGCCGCCCGCCCGCTCCCTGGCTGACCTGGAGGTGGTGCGGGTTGTGGTGCGGGGCCAGGTCGCCGCCCATGTGCGCGCCCTGCGCCGCGCCAAGCCCCAACGAAGGGTCCACCATGCCTGCCGCCGCCGGGTCGCCAAACCCTTGCCCCATGCCGCCGCCCATCATCGGCACCATGCCCATGGGCGCCATGGGCAGGCCCATCGGGCCCACGTTCATGCCCGCCGCCGCCGCCGCCATGAGCTCCTGGGGGGTTGGCATGAGCCCCGGCGGCGCAGCGCCGGCGGCGCCGCCCGGCGCCGCCGCCCCTGGCGGCATCATCATAGGCCCAAACGGCCCCATGACCATGCCGGGGGCCCCCGACGAGGGCATGCCGCCCATCATCATGGGCCCCGCCGCGCCCATCATCATGGCGGCCGCGCCCATGGCGGCGGGGTTCATGCCGCCGGGGCCGCCCATCATGAAGGCCCAGGGGTGGCCGGCCGCCGCCGCCGCCGCCATCATGGCCTCCTGTGCGCAGAGCGGGCAGCGCGCGGGCGAGGCGAAGCAGCTGTACTTAGACGCTCTGAGCCCCTTCCTCTGTCCCCTCGCAAGCACCACAGCAGCTGCTCTCTCACCTGGGGGTTCTGCGGCGCTCCCCCAGGCCCGCCCGGCGCCCCCGGCATGCCGCCCGCCATCATGCCGCCCCACGCGCCCTGCATCTGCTGCGCCATCCACGCCTGCCACCACCACATCATGGCCGCCTGCTGCTGCTGCGCCGCCATGAGCTGCCACTGCGCCGCAAACTCGGCGAGCGGCGTGCCCGTCACCACGGAAGCAGGGTCGATGGGCGCGCCCGCCGCCACCACCGCCGTGCCCTGCACCACGCCCAGCGCGGCGGGGGCAGCGGCGCCCGCTCCCTGCAGCGCTGCCTGCCCCAGCGCCGGCGCCGGCGCAGCCTCGCCCTGCGCCGGAGGGGCGCCGGCGGCGGAGTGCGGCCGGGCGGGCTGCGGCGCCGCCGCGGCGGGCGGCGCCACGGGCATGCCTTGCGCCGGCGCCGCGGCGGGCAGGTCAGCGGGCGCGGCGGCGGCAGGCGGCGTGTGCGCGCCCGGCGTGCGCATGCCCAGCATGGTGGTCGCGGCGGCCGCCGGCGTCATCACGGCGCCCCCAGAGGGGTCCGGGGGCGCCGCCGCTGCCGCCGCCGGGGCCGGCGGCGGCGCCGTCGCCGCGGCGGTGGGTTGCTGCGGCGCGCTGCTACGGCGATGCGAGGCGGGGCCTGAGCCGACCTCCTCCGCGTCCTCGCCTAGGTGGGGTGCGGCGGCTGGCTGCTGCAGCTGCTGCTGCTGCTGTTGCTGCTGCTGGTGGTGAAGCGGCAGCTTGGTGGTGATGGGGTCCTCCTGGGAGGAGCCGGGCTGGGAGCTGCCTGGCTCGTCCTGCGCGGCGCGCGCCGCCGGCCTGGCCATGGTGGTGTTGCCTGCTGCTGTGCGCGGCGTGCCCGCCGCTTCGCAGCCGCGCCGCGCCGCCGGCGGCGGCGTGGTGGCGCCGCCCGCCGCGCACGTGGGGCCCGCGCTGATGCACGCCGCCTGCGCCTTGACGTCGGCAAAGGTGGCTGTGACGCCGACCATGCCCGAGGACGTGCCGGCGTGGGTGACGAGGTGCAGCGCCTCCTGGCCCGAGGTGGACGGCGCGGCGAGCGAGGGCTCGCCGTCGAGCGGCGACTCCTCCGCCGCGTCGAGCGCGGCCATGGCTGCCAGCTGAGCGCTGGCCTCGCGCTTGGCCGCCTCCTCGTCGCTCATGGCCACCAGCGACGCCATGGCGAGCTGGCTGCGCGCGTGCGGCCTGCCCGACCACAGGGCCGAGTCACGAAGTCGGCGCGCGCTCGCCTAGAAAGCCGTCCCCGCGTGACGACGACGACGAAAAAGAGCGTGCGTCACCGCTGAAGCCGTCCTATTGCTGCTGCGTGCTGCTCTCCTGCTCTCCCGCCTGGAGCGCAAACTCGCCAAGGAACGCCCTCACCAACAGCGCCTCTGCCGCGCCGTGCAGCGCTGCTGGCGCATCATGCCTGTGGTG
>VFQP010006025.1_pt1 | contig 10180 bp, 8 predicted proteins | sample 3512351 | NCBI WGS metagenome assembly VFQP01 (sample SAMN10412372, study PRJNA504923) | tailings metagenome | isolation source: Relicate 1 Philex TSF1 revegetated site | place: Philippines: Tuba, Benguet | collected 2017-08-29
TGCTCACCGCCCGGCGACGTCTTTGATGCGGCCGCGCAGCGCGTCTGCATCCTTACCGGCTGCGGAGCTCGCCGCCGCTGGCCCGCTGGCCGGTGGCGGCGCCAGGGACAAGCTGCTGCTGCTCTGGCGCTGCGGCATTGGCGCTCGAGGCCCCACTAGCGGTTCTGGCCCCAATGCCCTCGATGGATGGGTCAGATGACCAGCATTTGCGGCGAAGCGAGCGAGCTTTCGCGCCGCATCCACAGGCTCAATCCGCCTGCACCTCACAGGGAGCTCCAGATCGGACTCAGAACCTCATCGCTAGCGGCGGCGGCTCGATCGCAAAGAGGATGGCTGCGGACGGGCGGCCCGTGGGCGATGGCCTTGGGGCCAAGCTGTGGCGCTCTGCGGAGCACATCGCGATGGAGAGCCTGCACTCTCCGTTCGTGACGGCACTGGGCCAGGGCACGCTGCCAAGGTGAGTGGCCGCGCCCGCAACGCCCCGCACAGCGTTTTGCGGCTGCTCAGGCGTCAGCACCAGGCCAGGACCCCGCATGCGCAACGCCACCGGTCACCGCAGGCCAGCATTCAGGCACTACCTCTCCCAGAACTCGGCTTACCTGCAGGTGCGCCCCGCTCGTGCCGTGCCTTTGTCTTGCAGGTCGGCCTTCCAGCACTACACCGGGCAGGACGCCTTCTTCCTGCAGGCAGGCCGACGCCCCGCACCTGACGCATGCGCCAGCGCACCCCCAAGTGTTGCGTGGCAGGCGCTGGGGGATCAGGCGGCTGACCTCTCCCGGCTCCCGCCGCTCGCCGCGTGCGCGCCCCGCAGGTGTTTGCAAAGGCGTACGCGCTGGCGCTCAGCAAGTGCGACCCAGCGCACACCAGCCAGGAGACGTTTGACGAGGTGCGGCCCCGCGGTGACGGCGTGGCGTGGTCGTGATGGAGCTGCACCTGAGCCCCCTGTTGTGCTTGCCAAGGTGACGCAAGCAACGCGGGGATTGGGGAAAAGGTGCGAATGCGCTTGTGGGTGGCCCTGCCCCCCCGCAGCTGTCCAAGTTGCTGCGCGGCGTGCACGAGGAGCTGCGGCTGCACGACGCCTATGCGCGCGGGTGGGGCGTCGACCTGCACGCCGTGCGCGCCTCGCCCGCCACGCTGGCCTACACCGACTTCCTCATGGAGGTGGCGCACGACAGCAACACGGTGAGCTGGGGCCATCTACGGCCAGCAATCGCAAGCATAGCCGTCTGAGGATGGCCAACCCTTCGGGCCGGGCGGATGAGATAAGGGAGAGAGCACCGGAGGCCGGCCCGGCCTTTGCAATTGATTGCGCGATGCAGGGCCTGGCAGAGGTGCTGTGCGCCATGGCGCCGTGCGCCCGGCTGTACGCCTTCCTGGGCCGACAGCTGGCGCTGGCGGGCTGCGGCGGCGAGGGGCACCCGTACGCAGAGTGGATCAGCACCTATGACGCCGAGTCCTACCACGTGAGTGTCCACCTAGAGGCTGAGCCTGAGGATGGTGGCGATGGCGGATCCAATCCTTTGCGGGATGGCGCGGGACATCACGTGCTCCCTCCCTCGCGGCTCGCAGGCTCTGCCTGCGCTCAAGGAGTCCATGATGGAGGAGGCTGCCGCTGCGCAGAAGAGCGACCACGGTGAGGGCGTTGCGCTGGGGTGTGTGCTCGAGATTGAGAGGGTTGACCTTGACCCTGTGCGGCGAACGAAGCGCGCACAGAACAGCGGCGATGCAGCAGATCCTGGTCGCGAGCTCGCGATGTTTTCTTCTGGCCAGCAGCAGGAGGTTGTGCTCCTCGCGGCGAGCTGCTGCGCACGGTTCGCCGCCAGACTTGCTCGCCTGTGATCGATCGCCCCGCAAGCACAGCAAGAACAAGATGCCACCGCGTTGCCACCGCACCGCAGGCCGCCTGCTGAGGCTCTATACGCGCGCCATGCAGCTGGAGGTGGACTTCTTCTGCGCGCACCCGGGCATCCCCCCGCCCCGTGCGTGCCTGCCTGAGGACGTCAATCTCAGAAGCGCCACAGGGCCCTCAGCCACAGCCACAGCTGGGCACTGCTGATGCTGGGTGCGATGCTCAACGTGTCCGCAGGGCACGTGCGCAGCCTGGTGGTCGACTTTGACGACACGTGCACCGAGGCCGACACCATCGCCGTGTTCCTCGAGGCCGCCGCTGGGCTCGCTGAGGAGGTGAGCGAATCGCTCCGCGGCGATCGCGCACCAGTCTCCCGCGCCTGGCTCACGCCCGTGGGGGCGCCTGTCGCACGCAGGCGGGCGGGCCGGCGGCGGCCGAGGCGGTGCGCGCGCAGGGCAAGCAGCTCGCCGCCAGCTACGCGGCCAAGTACACGGCGCTCATGCAGCGGCTGCTGCCCGAGCAGCAGCAGGCCCCGGCGGCGGCGGCGTACGACGCCGCGGGCCTGGCCGCCTTCCTCGACGAGCTGTCTGACTTTGACGCGGCCATGCTCACGCCCGTGGAGCAGTCCGGCATCCTCAAAGGTGCGGCGTGCAGCCAAGCGGTTGATGTGTGGACTCACCGACCCGCTTGAGCTCGCATTCCCGATCCTGCGTCGTCCTCACCGCCCTGCACCTGCCCTGCCCCCGGCGTGAGCGCAGGCCTGACGGCGGCGCGCCTGCAAGCCACGGCGGCGGCCCGCGGCGTCGCGCTGCGCCCCGGCTGCAGCGACGCGCTTCAGCGCGCGCTGGCCATGCCCGGGCTGCGCACGCACGTGCTGTCCGTCAACTGGTCGCCCGACCTCATCCTAGCCACGCTGGCGCTGCAGCCGGGGCGCCTCACGCCCGGCCTGCCGCCCTCCTACCTTCCCCCCCAAAACAGCAGCAGCACCAACACCTCCTCGTCGCCCTCGGCGCAGTCCTGCCTACAGCTGCTGATGCAGCCACTGGAGGAGCCATCCGGCAATGGGGCGGGCGAGAGCGGTGCGGCAGGAGGGTGGGGCAACGGCGGCGGCGGCGGCGGCCTGGTGGTGTGCAACCGGCTGGAGGCGGACGAGGGCGCGGCGGCGGTGTCCACGGGGCGCATCGCCAAGGCGGTGACGTGCGCGCGGGACAAGGGCGCCGCGTTTCGGTCGCTCGTGGCGGCGGGGCGCGGCGGAGGGGCGGCGGGGTGTAGCGTGTACGTGGGCGACTCGGCGACCGACCTGGCAGCCCTGCTGCAGGTGAGACCATTGAGGGACGCGTTGGGTCAGCGCTCGTGCATGCGCAGCCAGGCAGTCTTCAACCCGTGTGCCGAGTGGTGGCGGCAGCGTGAAGCGTGCGCTCATCGAAAAGGGTGTGATGGCGCGCTGGTGACGCGTGCTCCTGGCGGCGACGACGGCCGCGTTCCCTGCCCGCGTGCACGCGTGCGTGCGTGTGTGTGCTTGCAGGCCGACTACGGCGTGGTGGTGGGCAGCAGCGGCTCGCTGCGCAAGGTGTGCGCGCGCTTCGGCGTGCGCCTGCGGCCGCTGGTGACGGCGCCGCTCGACGCGCGCGCGCCGCCAGGTGCGCAAACTCAGGCCCGCCTCCTCTCTCTGCACACGCACGCCGCGCTCCCAAGTGTCAAAGCAGCCCGTCGCTGCCCGCTGTCGCATGGCGTGAGCGTGCGCCAACGCCGCGCCCTCCCGTGCCGCCGCAGGCGTGCTGTACGAGGCCAGCAGCTGGGCCGAGATCGAGGCCTTCCTCTTTGGCCCCCGCAGCTACGAGGCGCACCCCTACAAGGCCCGCATGGACGCCGTGCGCGCCTCCTGGGGCGACCTGCAGAGGGCCGCGGCGCAGGACGGCCGCGCCGCGTCCGCCACCGCCAGCGCGGCGGCCGCCGACGCGGCAGCCGAGGCCTTGTCCGACGCGCTAGCTCAGCCCGAGGCGGCGGCAGCGGCACCGGCGGCGCAGCGTGAGGGTGGCAAGCCGGCGGCGGCGGGGGCGGCCGCGCGGCCGGGCGGCGGCGGCGGCGCGGGAGCGCCGGGGGCGGCGAACGGCGCGGCGGCGGCCGGGGTGGCGGGCGGAGGCGTGGGCGCGGGCGCGCCGCCGCACGTGCCGGTGGTGTTGACGATTGCGGGGTCGGACTCGGGCGGCGGCGCCGGCGTCCAGGCCGATCTCAAGGTGAGCCCTTTCTTGTTTCTGGATGGTGTGATTGGTGCAAAGATGGGATGGGCACTCGAGTGACTGTTGAGCCGACACCTGCGTGTGCTTGCTCGCTTGCACCCGCCCGCCCGCGCGTGCCTTTGCAGGCGATGCAGGCGTGCGGCGTGTTCGGCACCAGCGCCGTGTGCGCGCTGACGGCGCAGAACACGCGCGGCGTGCAGCGCGTGCACGTGCCGCCGGCCGGCGACGTGGAGGCGCAGGTGGACAGCGTGCTGGCGGACATTGGCGCGCACGCCGTCAAGACGGGCATGCTGCCCTCGCCAGAGGTCGTGCAGCTCGTGGCGCGCAAGGCAAGAGTGCTCCTCTCTCCTTTTGCCGCAAACTCACAGCATCACACTCCGCTGGTCGTCACCGCGTGCTGGCACTGCGTGGCGGCAACTTGGCTGCTGCTCGGTTGCTGCGACGGCTTGTGCGCAGGTGCGGCAGTACGGCGTGCGCCAGCTGGTGGTGGACCCCGTCATGGTGTCCACCAGCGGGCACGAGCTGGCGGGCAACGACGTGGCGCGCGCCATGAAGCAGCACCTCATGCCGCTGGCGCTGCTCGTCACGCCAAACGTGCCCGAGGCGCAGGCGCTGCTCGGAGGTGCGCGCGCCCGCCGCCCCCCTCGCCGCCGCCCTCGCCCTCGCCCTCCGCACCTCGCCCTCCTCTCCTGCAGGACCTCTTTGCCGCGCACGGCCACCGGCGCCTGTCTCACACGCACGGATGCGTGCAACGCGGGCGGTGCTGGCCGCAGACCCGGGCTTTGAGATCCGCGACGAGGCGACCATGTGCGAGGCGGCCAAGCGCCTGCACGCCGAGCTGGGCTGCCACGCCGTGCTGGTCAAGGGCGGGCACCTGCTGGCGCTCAGCCCCCAGCAGCAGCAGCAGCAGCAGCAGCAGCAGGGGGGCGGGGGCGCGGTGGCGGGCGCCACGGTGCACGTGCAGGCGCCGGCGCTGGCGGCGGGCGGCGGCGGCGGCGCGTGGCCAGTGGTGACGGACGTGCTGTACGACGGGCGGGAGCTGCACGTGCTGCGGGCGCCGGCCGTCGCCTGCAGCAACACGCACGGCACAGGTGCGCCACTGCTCGATTGGGACAAGGGGGCGCCGTGGCTGCTCCGGCGAGCGATGCGCATTTGTTTGGAGGTGTCGCTGGGGCCGGCGCCCAGCACAGTGCGCCAAGCACAGGGTGTGCTGTCGTTGCCATGGATGGCCGCCACCTCTCAGCACACACCAAGGCGCACCTGGCGGAACCTCGAGGCGGTGCGACGGCAGGCGGCTCAGGGAGCTGGCAAGGGAAGCAGCCAGTCCGCCCTCCAGTTGCCGTGGGCGCGCTTTGCTGCACTGCCCCGCGCAGGGTGCACGCTGGCGTCTGCCGTGGCGTCCTTTTTGGCGCGAGGGCAGCCCCTCCTGCCGGCCGTCATGTCGGCGCGCGCCTACCTTCACGAGTGCCTCAGGTGCGACAGTGATTGGTCGCGCTCGCTGCCTTGGACTGCTTGGCGCTGCGTGGCCACCTGGCCCCTCGCGACGCCTGCCTGACGCACGCCTGGCTCGGCTCTGCCGCGCAGGCACAGCACGCGGCTGCGCATCGGGCAGGGCGTGCAGCGCCCGTTCAACCACGGGTGGCAGCTGGCCGACTGGCAGCAGCAGCACGGGCAGCGCTGGGGCCTCGACGCCGCACAGGACTCGGCAGCGGCGGCGTTGGGCACGGCGGCGGCGAGCGAGGGCCCGGCGAGGGCGTCGCGGTGGCCGCCGGCGCTGGTGCGGCGCCTCATGGCCGTGTATGTGGTGACGGACTCCGAGCTCAATCGTAAGCACCAGCGCTCGGTGGACGAGGCGGTGGCTGGGGCCGTCGCCGGCGGAGCCACCATTGTGCAGGTGAGCGGTGGGCGCGGTGGGCAGCGGCTCGGTGACCGTCCTTGGGGCTTGGGCAGAGTGACCTTCCTTGAGGCAGCAGCCCAGGTGGCCTTCCTTGGGGCATCAACCCCTGCGCCGAGCTCTCTCTCATACGCGACGCCCCGTGCTGCACGGGATGCCGCGCGCAGATCCGCGAGAAGACGTGCGACGGCGGCGAGCTCCTTCAGCGCGCCGCCGCCGCGCTCAAGGTGTGCCGCGCCGCCGGCGTGCCGCTCGTGGTCAACGACCGCGTGGACGTGGCGCTGGCGCTGGGCCCCGACGTGGGCGTGCACGTGGGGCAGTCGGACCTGCCCGTGGCGGCGGTGCGCGCGCTGCTGGGCCCGGGCCGCCTGCTCGGCGTCTCGGCGCACAGCCCCGAGGAGGCGGCGCGGGCGCTGGCCGACGGCGCAGACTACATTGGCGTCGGCGCCGGTGAGCCGCCTGCTCCTCGCTGTCGCGCACGCCCATTCTCATGTGCAGAAAGCGCGGCGCGCACGGCTGGGCCCCGCACGGCGTGGCTTGAAGTAGCTCGGGGCGTGTCTGCGCACCTGTGCAAGCGTTTGGCTCGCGTGCCTTCCTTGTGCTGCGAGACATCTGGTACGCCCGGTAGCTTGGCCCCGGCCCCGCCGAGGTGTCCAAACAGACGGGGCCGTTCTCCCATCACGCACGTGAACGTCCGATTGCTCACCTTTGGGTGCCGCGCTGCGTTTGCTGCTCTTCTTGCTGCTGCTGGGCAGTTTACGCCACGAGCACCAAGGACACGGACGTGTTGGGCCTGGAGGGGCTCAAGCGCGTGTGCGACAGCACGCCGCTGCCCGTGGTGGCCATCGGCGGCATCAAGCTGCAGCACGTGCCCGACGTGCTGGCGGCCGGCGCGCACGGCGTGGCGGTGGTCTCGGGCGTGTTTGACGCGGCGGACGTGGCGGCGGCGGCGCGCGTGCTGGCAGAGGCGGTGGCGCGGGCGCAGCAGCTGCGGACGCAGCGCAGCAGCGCGGCGGTGGGCACGGCGTGAGCTGGAGAGTGCGTTGAGGTGCCGCTGTGCTGCTCGGTGGCGCCGCGCGGGGAGGGGGCGCAACCCCAGGCTTTTTGCGCGTGTGGCGAAATGTGGGCGCTGACATGCCTGGCCAGCACCTGAACGCGGGAGGGGGACGTGGGAGGGGAAAGAGCGATCCTTGGACCCGCGCTGGCCACAACCTGCTGAGCTTATGCCGCTTTGCGAAATGACCAGGTGGCTGCGGAGAGAGCACTGCTCCTGATGCTCGTGGTACTGGTTGCCTTCTGGCCCTCGGTGGCCGTTGCGTGTGGGGCCGAGTCCAGAGGCGGCAGGACGGGCGGTGGTGGCGGCGGCGGCACGGGCGCCAGCTGCGTGGCGCGGTCCAGCACGGGCTGCAGGGTGACGACGCTGTTGCTGTGCTCCCTGCGACGTGTGCAAGAGAGGAGAGCGGTGAGGGCACTGGACGCGACCAGAGCCGCTAGCTGGAAGCTGACACTTGGGATCTCGTGGTACGAGAAAAGTCTTTGCGCGTGACGTGGTGCACATTACCTTGTTGGGCCGAAGGACGGGCGCGCCAGGCCGCTGTGGGGCCGAGCGGACAGCGGCGGCAAGAGAGGCGCGGGCAGCGTCGCGCCTGCGTGCTCGCAAACGGGGCGCGAGCGGGGTCAGATCAGACTGGGTGGAGGGGAGAACAATCTGGAGCATGGTGTGCGGCAGCACCCTGCCGCTCGGTCGCGCACAGGCCTGGAGCGCTGGGCGCTGCGCGCTGCAGTGCCCCGTCGTTGTGACGGCTCCTCAATCCTCACCTGGCCCAAAGCTGGTGGTGCGCTGCGCGGGGAGTTCCATCAGGCTGGAAGGCGCGAGAGGAGCGGGCGCCTGTGCCTCCTGCACGCCGCCAAAGCCAAAGTCGTCGCTCCCGTCCAGCAGCAGGTCGTCCAGAGAGAGCGGCGAGCTGCTACCGAGCCCGAGCGAAGGCGAAGCCAGAGGGAGCCAGAGGGAGGGACTCACGGGAGAGAGGCACGCCGACGCGGCCGAGAGCGCACGTGTGCTGGCTGACGCTGTGACGCGGGCGCTACAGCGCTGACGGTGTCGCTTCAGCACTGCGATGCGTCATCCGGGGGCAGGCCCCAATGCTCGTGCTCAAGTCGCGTGGCAAGAGAGTTTGCATCAGGAGCAAGTCCTCGCGAGGGCTTAAGGAACCGGGCCTCAAAACAGAGCCTCTGGCTTCATGGCAGCACAGGCACAGGCATCCCTGCCAGCAACTGTGGCATCAAGAGTGCACCATCAGAGACGCGCACACGAGCACGTGCTACCTGCTGCTGCTGTGGGCGAGATGCACTTTATCTTCAAGTTAGTGTCGCAGCGCTGGGCACAAGCGAACCTACAAATGACGAGCGAATATGATACACCTCGGCAGAGCGCCACAGCCAAGCACACACGAACGAAGCCCACTCCCTAGAAGCACGGCACGGGGATGGCAGACAAGGTGCGCTTGGCCGGGGGCACCTTTGGCACCATCGGCAACGGCTGCTGCGCCGCCGCCGCCGCCGCCGCCGCCACGCCCTCCATGCCGGCCGGCAGTGCCTGCGCCGTGTGCAGCACGTCCCTCCAGCACGCATGGATGGTGCGCGACAGCACCGCCGCCAGCTGCGCCTGCAGCGCCGCGTCCCTGGCGCCCGCCGGCGCCGCCTCGCCGCCGCGCTGCTGCGCCGCCAGCTCGTGCAGCAGCGCCTGCCTCAGCCGCTCCGTCAGCAGCGCCACCGCCGCCTGCTGCGCCTGCGCCTGCGACGCGTCCGCCGGCGCACCCTCCTGCCTCCGCTGCTGCTGCTGCTGCGCGAGCAGCTCGGCGCGGAGCTCGCCCTCGCCCCGCTGGCTGTCGGCCAGCGCCTGGCGCGTGGCGGCCAGGTCGCGCTGCGTGGCGGCCAGCTGCTGGCGCAGCTGCTCCAGGTCCTGCTGCTGCGCCTCGAGCTGCTTGTCCTTGGCCTGCAGCTGCTTGAGCTGCGACGACAGCTGGTCCACCGCCTGCTGCAGGTCCAGCTGGCGCTGCTTCTTGCGCTGGCGGTAGCGCTGCTGCGCAAGGCGGTTCAGCTGCGCGGTGCACAAGTGGTGGCAAGACGACGCGAGTGCGTGAGTTGGATGGGCTCGGGCCCAAGCGCAGCGGAGAGGGCGATCAACGAGCAAGACGGAGCTTGTGTGACGCTCGCTCACCTCTTGCTGCTTGGCGTTGCGCGTGCGGCGGCGCCGCTTGCCGCCCTTTGCGGCCGTGGCGCCCGCAGAGCCGGCGTGGTGGCTCACGGTGGTGTGCTCGTCGTCGTCGTCGTCCATGCTGCTGTCGGCGCCCTGCGCCCAGTCCTCGTCGCCGTCGTCCTCGCCGCCCGCCGCGTGGCTGTGGCCGTCGTCCTCGGCGCCGAGGCTGGCTGTGCTGGCCGCCAGCGCGGCCACGGCGGCGGCGGCGGCGGCTCGGCGCGTGCCGCTCCTAGCGCCCGCAGTGGTGGTCCTCTGCTGGCCCTCGGTGGCAGTTGCGTGTGAGGCAGAGTCCAGAGGCGGCAGGACGGGCGGTGGTGGCACAGGCGCCGGCTGCACGGCGTGGCCCAGCACTGGCTGCAGGGTGACGACGCTGTTGCTGTGCTCCCTGCGACGTGTGCAAGAGAGGAGAGCGGTGAGGGCACTGGACGCGACCAGAGCCGCTAGCTGGAAGCTGACACTTGGGATCTCGTGGTACGAGAAAAGTCTTTGCGCGTGACGTGGTGCACATTACCTTGTTGGGCCGAAGGACGGGCGCGCCAGGCCGCTGTGGGGCCGAGCGGACAGCGGCGGCAAGAGAGGCGCGGGCAGCGTCGCGCCTGCGTGCTCGCAAACGGGGCGCGAGCGGGGTCAGATCAGACTGGGTGGAGGGGAGAACAATCTGGAGCATGGTGTGCGGCAGCACCCTGCCGCTCGGTCGCGCACAGGCCTGGAGCGCTGGGCGCTGCGCGCTGCAGTGCCCCGTCGTTGTGACGGCTCCTCAATCCTCACCTGGCCCAAAGCTGGTGGTGCGCTGCGCGGGGAGTTCCATCAGGCTGGAAGGCGCGAGAGGAGCGGGCGCCTGTGCCTCCTGCACGCCGCCAAAGCCAAAGTCGTCGCTCCCGTCCAGCAGCAGGTCGTCCAGAGAGAGCGGCGAGCTGCTACCGAGCCCGAGCGAAGGC
>VFQP010006026.1_pt1 | contig 10180 bp, 10 predicted proteins | sample 3512351 | NCBI WGS metagenome assembly VFQP01 (sample SAMN10412372, study PRJNA504923) | tailings metagenome | isolation source: Relicate 1 Philex TSF1 revegetated site | place: Philippines: Tuba, Benguet | collected 2017-08-29
AGGCGGCCGTAGCGAGGAGAGCAACGGTGCCTGAGGGTGTGCGCACGGCTCGTGTGTCTGCTCAACACGCTCGGGCATGGCACACGCGTCGTCGTCCTCCCGGCAGCGAGAGAGGTCGGTGAGCACGTGCGGGCACTCACAGACTGCCTGGGTGTAGGCCTCTGGCGTCATGAGCCGCGCCGCGCCGCCCGTCCGCGACGACGGCACGGGCACGTGCATCAGCACGTCGCGCACCGGCCCCGACCCCGCCCCCGCCGCCCCCACGTCGCCCACGCCGCGCCGCATGGCCGCGCTGCCCGGCCGCGCGCTCCCTGGCCTGGGGAGCCGTCCGGAAGCTGACCCTGGCCGCTCCGCCACACCGCCGCCGCCGCCGCCGCGCGAAGCGAGCGCGCCACGCTGCCCCGACGCCGGCCGGCCGCCCTCCTGCTGCCCTGCCGCGCCCGAGGGCGCGGCCCCCTCGCCGCCGCCGTGCCGCCCCGGGCCCTCTGGAGCAGGCGGCAGCGAGTGCTTGCTGGGAGGCAGGCGCAGGCCCACCTGGGGCATGTCTGTGTTGATGTGCATAGCCGACTTGAACGCCTCCATCTCGTCCACCGTGGGCAGCAGCTGCTGCGCCTCCACGCCCGACGTCAGCAGGCGCACCGTCTCGGGGTCAGGGCCCACCGCCGCTGCGCGTGCGACAACGGCGACGCGGGCAACAGCATCCAGCCCACGGCACGCATGACACGCACGCAAGCGCGCCCCTAGCTGCTGCGTTCGTGTGATCCAGCTGGGCTGTTCGGCGCCCTGCACATGGCTGCGAATCCGCGCGCCACGCACCTGGGTTGACCCAGACGTCGGGCCCGCCGGGCGCCTGCGCCCTGGCCAGCTCGTCCACGCCGTCCAGCTGCGGAAGGCCCGCCAGCAGCGCCACCTGGTGCCCAGCGGGCAGGCCCGGGTTGCCCTGCAGGTACACCCACGTGAGCTCGGGCAGGCCTGCCAGGTCGGACACCAGGCGCTCGGCGCCGCCCTGCGCCCAGCTCAGCCGGTTGCTCGACACGTCCTGCGTGCGGCGCGCGCGTCCGGGGCGCGTCACGGGACACCACGGGTGTGTCGATGGCCGCGAGGGCACGTGTGTGACCGCGGCGCTACCGTAGGGGCAGCGCCCGCTCCCCTGTGGACAAGGGCTGCGCGTGTGTGCGGGGCGGCGGCGGCGGCGGCGGCGGCAGCGCACCAGCGTCTCCAGCGCCGTGGCCTTGGCTGCGAGGCCGGCCAGCGAGGTGAGCGCGTTGTCGGCGGCGTAGAGCTCATGCAGCTGCGCCAGGTTGTCGGCCAGACCCTCGAGAGAGCTCAGCCGGTTGCCCGTCACGTCCAGCGTCTGCAAACACAGTGCGTGCCCCCGCGCACAAGGCCTCAGCAAGCCTCCACGCCCACGTTTGGGAACCTGGGCCAGTGGGGGCGATAGATGCTGGTCGACCGCATGCCCGCCTGCACGCCGCGAGAGCATGTGCGCCCCCCCCCCACACACACACGCTCACGTCGAGCGTGGCGGCGCAGGCCCTGAGCCCCTGCAGGCTGCTGAGCTGGTTGTGCGCCAGGCGCAGCTCCTGCAGCCGGTCGCAGCGCTGCAGGCCCTTGAGCGACGCGACGCGGTTGCCGTCCAGCACCAGCTCGGTGAGCGAGAAGGCTGCGCTGAGCGACGAGAGGTCGGGCAGCGCGCAGTGCGAGGCGTCCAGGCTCTCGATGGCGTTGGCCTTGCCCAGCCCCTCGAGCGACTCGAGCCCGCGGTTGTAGGCGCAGCGCAGCACCCGCAGGCTGCGGAGGTGCGCCAGCCCCTGCGCACGCGCGCGCACACGCGCACCGCCGCCGGGACGTGTGTGTGCCCACGTTCCTGCGCCGGTGCACCGAGGCTCCTATGGAGAGCCTGGCGCAGCGCCCCAACGGCAGGCAAGGCGACGGCGGTGAGGAGCAGCTGCGGACCGAAGGAGAAAGGTGGGCAAGAGTCCGAGGCGCTGCTGCCACTGCCCTGCGCATGCCTTGCCCGGCCCAGCCCGTCCGATCCCGAGTGCCGCCCCCAGGCGCGGCGCTCGCCTGCAGCGAGGTGAGGCGGTTGCCGCTGACGTCCAGCGTGTGCAGCGAGGTGAGCGCGGCCAGGCCCTCGAGGCTGGCGATGTGGTTGTCGTACAGCTTGAGCTCCTTGAGCTTGGTCAGCGAGGCCAGCCTGTGTGTGGGGCGTGGCAAGGGAGTGGCTCTGATTGTGTTGTAGACCATGGTACTCCCAGTGGAGCGCTCTCACGGGGAGGTTGCGGGGCCGCTTAGCCGCCGGGTTGAGGCGGAAGGCCCATCCAGCAGCAGCCATGCGCTGTGATTGTGTGGCAGCCGCTGCGCTGGTCCCTTCCCGAGTGGTGGTGTGACGTGGTGTGTGTGTGCATGAGCGGCCAGTGTGCCGCCAAGCCGCCAGGCCGCCCAGTGAGCGCCGCAAACTGTAAATGTCTGGCAGGAGGCTCCCCCCGCACGATGCTTGCGCCTTCCAGCCCGCTGGTGGGCCTCACCCGTCCAGGCGCTTGATCATGTTGAACGAAATGTCCAGCGTGCGCAGGTTGGTGCAGAGCTCCAGGGCCTGGATCTTGACCAGGCTCTTGCCGTGCAGGTTGATGGCCACCGCCTGCGCCAGGTCCTGCACCTGGGCGGCCTCTTGCTGCGAGCGAGAGCAGGCACGCGGCATCGAGTGTCCCCCTTCCCCGCCCCAGGGCGGCGCCGAGCGTGCACACGCGACCAATTGGCGACACACCACGTCGTGCGCGCACCAGCATCTGCAAAGACATCACGCTGACAATCGAAAGCTCGTCTTCGTTGCCCTGGTGCCCATTCTCGCCGAGCTGCAGCGCGGCCTTGGCGGCCGCCAGCACCTGCTGCCGCCTGGACACCGCCTTCTTCGTCGCCATGCCCCCGGCTCGCTGCTGTCCTCTGATGTCCTCTACGGGCGCTGCATCATGCAGGTGCCGTGCATCAAGCGCACGGCGACGAGGGAGGCAATGCGCTTCAACGCTGTGAAGCTGCAAGTGCTGATTGCGTTGGTCACAGTGCGACTTCTGCCCCGCTCACGGCCAGCCATGGGGTGTATGCCGTCATGCCGTCATGCCGTGCACGCCATCGAGGGCCGGGCGCACGTGCGGCTCGTCAAGTTGCAGTCTTGAACGTCTCACCACTGTCCTCTTGCTCTCACCAACGCACAACAGCCGTCACGCACAGTGGGTCCACGATCTCGCTCACCGCTGCTCTTCGGTCCACTCCTCCCGCAAGAATTCTCGACAGCAAACCCAGTAAGCTCGCACACACACAGCTCTCGCTCCTCCGCTCAACTCATGCGTCATCTCCCAGGAAACAACGGCGGTCCCCTCGCTCCTCTCGCTCCACCCTCGTGCACACAGCAGCGCAGCGATGCGCACGCCTACATCCCCCCGCAGCCTGCCTGCAAAAACTGGCACCAGCAGATGCACCTCTGGCAAAACACCCACCCACGACCGCAGACTACAATCAAGCTTCCGCGTGCCCCACACTGCAAAACCCCCAGCACCACAGCGACAAGCCCTCAGAAGAAGAAGGCGTCCTTGCCGGGCCCCACGCCCCAGGCCTCTGAGAGCTCGGGCGCCATGGGCACCAGCACCAGCACGGCGAACGCCACGGCGGCCCACGTGGCGGTGGCGCGGGCGTCGCCGGCCGGCGTCACGTTGTCTGCGATGTAGCGCTCGGCGGTGCGCAGGCAGACCAACACGTAGATGCCGTAGGGGAGCGCCAGCGAGGAGCCCAGCAGGCCCAGCGCCAGGCCCACGTAGGTGAAGAAGGACGTGAGCGACAGCGTGCCCTTGCCAAAGGCGCCCTGCACCATGCGCCCGCCGTCGGCAGCGCCCACCGGAAGCAGCTGCAGCGCCTGCACGCACGGGCGGAGCGTGGAGCCGGCGGTTGGCGTGCTAGACCTCGCGTTTGCGGCCTGGTGTGGTGGGAGGCAGCGTGTTGGCTTGCCCATGCCGCCTCGCAACCCACCTGGGTGATGAGGCCGCACCATCCGGCAATCACCAGCGGCGACACAGACACCTGCACGACGTGATGCACATGCGGCACAGCGCCAGAACCAGGTAAAGCCACCAAGGGCCCGAGAAAACGGGCGAGCTCGCTCTCAACGTCCTGCTGGCTCGCCGTTTGAGGTTCAGCCGCGTGGGCTTCGTTCCAATCCGCACCTCTGCGGCGCGCAGGGCCGTCTCCCCCAGGGCGATGCGCGTGATGCCTCCCAGCAGCAGGCTGCCCTGGAACAGCGGCGTGGGCACCGGCACCTGCGCCACGACCGCACGCACACGGCGCACAAGCAAACGGCGTGGACGGTGGTGTGCGTCCCGCTGCCCCCCCGCCTGCGCGACAGGACCGCAGCTGCCTCCCACACGCGCCAAGGGCAGCCCCCTCCTCCACGCGCGCGAACCGCACGTGGCCTGCCTCACCAGCGCCTCTGCCGGCAGCGCGCCAGGCTGGCTCTGGGAGAGGCCCACCGCCAGCAGCGCCACGCTGAAGAGCACGCCCGCCAGCGGCCCCGCCGCCGCCACGTCCCACAGCTGCGTTCGGTCCTGCAGACGCGCACGCGCGCGCGCAAAGCAGCGGCCAGCCAGCGCGCGCCAGTTTTCCCCCCGCCACGGCGCAGCGCCTGGTCGCAGCTGCAGCGCGCGCCTAGTGGATGCTGGCATGCACGCAACGCCTTGGGCTCCCCTCACCTTTAGCAGCGAGCTGATGGGTGTGATGCCGCCAAAGGAGCCGATCTGGAAGTTGGGGATGAAGTAGGTCGGCCCCACCTTGACGCCGCGCGCCAGCGCCTGCGCGCCACACGCCACACGCCATGCGCCAGCAGTGCCGTCGCCGCTCCACCAGGACCGCCCTCCCGCGCACCACCTCACGCTTGGGCCTCGCTGCCAGGCACCCGCCCCCTCTCCCACCCATCCGCGCTCACCGCCACGCGGTGCCCAATCTCGTGCACCAGGTTCCCGCCGATGACGGCCCCGAAGATGGGCACCGCCGTGCTGAAGTAGGGCAGCGGGTCCCAGGTCTCCAGCCCCGGAGGGAGCTGGTCAGACTCAAAGTTGGCGGGGTTGGAGAACCACTCGAGCGTCTCACGCGGCAGCTTGGTGATGTTGGCCGCCAGCGCCAGCTGCCCGCAGCTGCCCAGGAACAGCAGAAGCAGCACGACCGCCACGGCGCGCTTCCAGCCGTTGGACTGCGCGGCGGCACACGTGCGTAAGAGGGCACGCCCGCAGGCGCAGCACACCTGTCGTTCATCTCCTGGCAACGAGAGCCGCGCGTTCCCCGCAGCTGCGCCCTAAACGTCACGGGCTGTGGGGCAGCGGAGGAGAGGTGGGCCGGCGGCGGCGGCAGCACACCTGCGGCGGGATGGCCTGCGCCGCGGGGATGATTTGGAAGGCGATGCGCGGCGTGTTGAGCTGCTGCGCGCGCGTGGCGGCGTCCGACTGGCGCGGCGTGACGGAGCTGCCCAGGCCCTGGGGGCCCAGCCCGCCGGCGGCGCCTCCAGCGGCGGCGTCCAGCGTGGCGTCCTCGTCCTCCACCATGAGCACCGTGTACTTGTTGCCAAACAGCTCCGTCACCTGCAAGGGCCACGACAGGCAACGTGTGAAAGTCGTGTGGTGTTGGGCACAGGCGCGGCGTCTTTCCCGCGCATGAAAGCGTGCGCCGCACCCCAGGAAGAGCGCGACGCCCTGCGGGCAAACCCGCCATACCTTGTTGCAGATGTGCTGGTAGACCTTGGCGCGCTCGTCGCGGAGGTTGCCGCGCACCAGCAGGCCGGTGCGGTCGGCCTGCGTCAGCGTCTGCGTCTCGGTGATGAAGAAGGTCTGCGGCCCGAACGCGCCCTCCTTGAGCCGCTTGATGTCCTCCTTGTCCAGCGTGGCGGGGCTGGCGCTGATGCTCTGCAGCATGGTCTCGAACTCCTGCCGCAGCTGCTGCTGCTCCGCCTGCCCGCCCTGCGCGTTTTGCTGCTCGTCGGCCAGCTTGCGCGCCTTGTCGGCGATGCGCTTGAGGTGCTCCTCGATCTTGTCGTCGCCGCGCGGCAGGGGGGCGTTGGGGGACCCAGCGGTGCTGTCGCTGGAGGTGGCGGCGGCGGGGCTGGCCGACGGCGTGGACGCCGAGGCGGGCGGCGCGTCGGGCTCGATGCCCAGCAGGGCGTCCAGATCGGCGAGCGTGCGCTGGATCCTCTCCGGCGGCCTGCTGCTTGCTGTGCTGCTTGTTGCCCCGGGGGGTGGTGCTGCTGCCTGTGGCGTGGAGGAGGTGAGCTGCTCAGCCTGCTGCTCCTCCACGCCAGTCGCGCGCACGGGCGCCGCGAGCAGCCACCTGCTGCTCCTGCTGCCGCTGCTGATGCCGCTGGTGAACATGGTGCGGCTCGCGTGCCATGGCGCTCGGTGCTGCAGGAGCTGCACGTTCGCCGAGACCGTGGCCGATCTCACGCTGCTGCTGGACGCTGCTGCTGCTGGTGCTGGGCGCCCGCTGCAGCTCGACGCCCTCATGCTGGAGCTCGTGTGCCTGACGCTGCTGCTCGCGTGGAGCGTTGGTGGGACTGGGCGCGCGCGTGAAAGAGTGGCGCAAGAAAGACGGCGTTGCAGGAGAGACGGAATTGTGCAACTGGCGTGGTGGTGGAGAGGTCGCTGGCAAAGGCACACGTCCACAGCTTCCAGAGCCAAGCCCTCTGCCCATGGTGCAGGAAAAACACGACCTCTCCACCAGCGGCGGCCCTTCAGCAATTTGCTCCACTCGTGCCTGAGCCGCTGCTCCTGAACAGCTCGTCCCAGCTGCTAGCGTTCCAGCAGCAGCAGCAGCAGCCGAAATGGCCTCGAGCACAAAGGCCGTGATTAAGAATGCGGACATGAGCGAGGAGATGTGAGTGTCCGAGCGCTCAATTGCCCCACGCAGCTCGTTTCGCGCGCGGTTGCGTCTGCTGCCCTTGTTGGCATCTCAAAAGCTTGCCCCACCCCGCTGCTGCGCTCTCACGCTTCACGCACGCGCGCAGGCAAGCGGACGCGGTGGATTGCGCGACTCAGGTGCGCGAGCGGGCCTCTGGGCACGCGCCAAGGGAAGGCCAGCTGTGCCGCACGCGCCTTGAGGATGTCTGTCTCTAAGGCAAGGCCGCGCCGCTGCTTGCCGCGCAGGCGCTCGAGAAGTACAACATCGAGAAGGACATTGCGGCCTTCATCAAGAAGGAGTTTGACAAGAAGTACAACCCCACGTGGCACTGCATCGTCGGGCGGAACTTTGGTGCGCGCCTGGGCGGGCTGCAGAGCTCTGGGGGGCACAGCGGGGGAATGGCAGGTGCTCAGGGGACTCGCTGCAGCTGCCGCATGTGACCGAGAGCCGCAATTGTGCGACCGGCTCGCTCAGAGGCCTGATGATTGCCGCCACCTTGCCGCGCGCCTGTGCGCAGGGTCATACGTCACGCACGAGACCAAGCACTTCATCTACTTCTACCTGGGCCAGGTGGCGGTGCTGCTCTTCAAATCTGGGTAGTGCGGGCTTCCCTGTGACGCTAACCGCGACCCGCACAGCAGCGAATGACCACCAGGCAGGACTGCGCCGCTCCTTTTCGTTCACCCTCCTGACCGCATGCGTGCTGACGGCGCCCGGAGACGCTGACTGCCTGAGCAGCTGAGACCAGCGACGCTTCTCTCCATTTCATTTTCGGACTCGCACTCTGCACGCCCTCCCCCTGCTCCCTGCAACGAGCGAGGTGTCGAGCCACCGCACGCTTGACCGCTCCAGAAAAATCATGTACAGCAAGGTGAATGTTGCGGACAGCAGGATGAATGTTGCGGACGCGTGAAGGAGGACCGCAGGCTCTAGTTGCCGTCCATGGTGGAGAGGATCCTGTCGAGCACGCTGGGCTCGAGCAGCGTCGGGTCCAGCGACCGCTCCACGCCGGCGTTCACCACCTCGTCCAGCAAGCTGTCCACCACCTGCGCAACACGTCACAGCACGAGCAAACGGCTTGTCCAGCACGGCGCCGCCACCAGTGACATGGCTGGCGGTGTGGCCCACCCCTGCGCACCTGCTGCGTGCGCCCGCCCGTGTAGCGCCGCAGGATGGGCCGCAGGTAGTGGCAGTCGAGCTGCAGCTGCTGCAGGCCGGCGCGCCCCAGCGTCTGCAGCCGCACGCACTCGACCAGCGACTTGAGGCCCACGCCCGCAATGCCGCCCAGGATGGCCGCCTGCACGCGCACACGCATGGCACAACACTTGCTGTGGCACTGCCGCCTCCTTCACGTGCCTTCGTCCGCTTGCTAGAGCTCAGCAGCGCGCTCCACCTCAAGAAACCCGCGCCCGGGGACGTGGACAAAAGTGGCACCCGCACCCGCACGCTCCGCTCACCTGGCTGAACTGCACCGGCGCGCCAAACACCTTGACCTTTTCCCTGAAGATCTTGGCCAGGTTGCGCTCCACGTTGCCCGTCTGCGCGCACACACGAGCAAGGAGCACAAGTCCTTGCGCACAACGCACCATTGGACGCGAGCTCGCTGCCCCCCCCCCCTTTCCAAGCACGGGTGGCACTAGTAGCACCTCGGCGCCTGCCGCCAGCGTGAAGCAGGGCCACGCGCACCTCTAGCAAGAGGCTGGCGCCAAAGCCGCGCTCGTTGCGCGCCGCCGTCGAGCTCGGCGCCACCGACGCCACGTCTGCATATGCGCACGGTACAAACTCCTGTGGACGTCAGCTACGCGCCCCACAGGCCGGCGCACCCTACCCGCCCCTGACTGCGGCCGCGTTGGGCGAGCCCTCCTCCATGCCTTGTTAGAGGCGCGTGCGCATGGCGCACGGTGCACGGCCTTCCTGACACTGTGCTGCACCACTGAGGTCACGCCGCTCGCATCTCCAGTCAGGCTGCCCACCTGTGCGGCGGCCCGAGTCCTCCACCAGCTGCACCACCTCTGCCTCGGCGCGCCCCAGCCGCTCGGCCAGCAGGTCGCACACGGGCCGGGGGCCCCGCGGCTCCTGCGCACCATGGGGGGGGGGGGCACGCGAGTGATCAACGGCACGTGATCTGTCTAGGCGGACGAGCGAGGAGGTGAGGTGTGTCTGGTGGGCGGAGTGGTGGTGACGGCGGGCGCGTTTGCGGGCGGCGCTCACCTTGTGGTGCAGCCAGCTGGTGGCGGCCATGCTGCGCCGCACCATGAGGCTCAGCTGCCGCCCGTGCGCCTCGACGTAGGCCGCCAGCAGCGTCGACGACGTCGCCGACAGCCGCCTCGCCACCTGCACACGCGTGCACGCAACCGCAACAACGCACCCGCACACCATGGTCAGCAGCTGCTGTGAGACGCAACGGCCACTTGCGGACGCTCGCGAGGCATCCGCCACCACGCGAGGGTGCGCGCGCGCGCTCACCTCGCCGGGGATGAAGGCGGGCGGCGCGTCAGGGTTGCCGGCGCCGCCGGCGCCGCCCGCCGCCCGCGACGGCGGCAGCGACCGGCCCGCAAACAGGCTGGCCAGCGCCTCCATCACCGCTGGCACGCTCGACTGCTCCAGGTACCCGCTCAGCTTGGCCAGCAAGAGCAGCAGGCCCGTGCGCGCATCGCCGCCGCCGCCGCCGCCGGCACCGCCGCCGGCACCGCCCGCCAGGCCCGCTGCCGCGCCGCGGCCAAAGGCGGCGAGGCCCGGGGGCGGCAGCACGTGGCCCGAGAGCTGAGGCGACGTCTGCCAGAGCGGCTCCCCCGCGCCGTCCTGCGCACGCAAATGCACACACGGCAGTAAACCGTCTGTGAGCTTGGGGATTCTCAAGCCCACCTGCGGCGCCTGGCGCGCGTCGTTGCGCCATGGCCAAGTGCACTCCCGCAGCCCGCCGAGCGAGCGGTCACGCGCCGCGACGCGCGAGCCCCGTGCGCCCAGCGGCGGACACGCACAGGACTGCAGGCAGCAGCCTCGGCAGGTCAGCCCTTGAATCCCTTCCCTGCGCCTCCTGTCCCTGCTCGCGTGTGGCGCACCTCGCCGTCGGCCGCCGCCGCCGCCAGCGCCGCCGCCTGCACCGCTGTGGGGCTGCCTGAGGGCGGCGGCCCGCCGGCGCCGCCGCTGCCCTTTAGCGCCTCGCGGAGCAGGTCCGAGCCGTCGTAGCGGATGCCGCTGACCGCCAGGAAGCTGGAGAGGAGGTCCAGGAACCAGCGCTGCAGCGACGACT
>VFQP010006027.1_pt1 | contig 10179 bp, 14 predicted proteins | sample 3512351 | NCBI WGS metagenome assembly VFQP01 (sample SAMN10412372, study PRJNA504923) | tailings metagenome | isolation source: Relicate 1 Philex TSF1 revegetated site | place: Philippines: Tuba, Benguet | collected 2017-08-29
AGGGCCTGCAGCTGGTGGCCTTCACCAAGGCCTACTCGGGCCTCACCGACGCCGAATTCCGCGCGGTCGACGCGGTGATCCGCCAGACCACGCTCGAAAAATTCGGCCCGGTGCGCAGTGTGCGGCCCACCCTGGTGTTCGAGCTGGCCTTCGAAGGCATCGCGCGCAGCCCGCGCCACAAGAGCGGTGTGGCGCTGCGCTTCCCGCGCATGCTGCGCCTGCGCGAAGACAAGCCGCTGCACGAGGCCAACACCCTGGCCGACCTCGAGGCCCTGCTCGCGCCGGGCCCGAATGCCCCCTGAAACCCCGGGCCTGAAGGGGTGGGTGATAGCATCGCCCATGCTCATGAAGACCGACCCCGACCAGTCCCCCGGCCCGGCGCCCCGCGGCGATGACGAGGGCGTGCCCGTCTCCGTGAAGATCCGCGAGCGGCTCAAGGCCGCGCGCCACCGCTTCCACTCCAACGACAACATCGCCGAGTTCATCCAGCCCGGCGAGCTCGAGCAGCTGCTCGACGAGGTCACCCTCAAGATGCAGGGCGTGCTCGAGTCGATGGTGATCGACACCGAGAGCGACCACAACACCGGCGACACCGCGCGCCGCGTGGCCAAGATGTACCTCAAGGAGGTCTTCGCGGGCCGCTACATCAAGGGGCCGTCGGTCACCGAATTCCCCAACGCCGAGCACCTCAACGAGCTCATGATCGTGGGCCCGATCACGGTGCGCAGCGCCTGCAGCCACCACTTCTGCCCGGTGATCGGCCGGCTGTGGATCGGCGTGATGCCCAACGAGCACACCAACGTCATCGGCCTGTCCAAGTACGCGCGCATGGCCGAATGGATCATGAACCGCCCGCAGATCCAGGAAGAGGCCGTGATCCAGCTCGCCGACCTGATCCAGGAGAAAACCCAGCCCGACGGCCTGGCCCTGGTGATGGAGGCCAGCCACTACTGCATGGCCTGGCGCGGCGTGAAGGACATGGACAGCAAGATGATCAACTCGGTCATGCGCGGCGTGTTCCTGAAAGACGCCAACCTGCGCCGCGAATTCCTGGCCCTCGTTCCCCGCTGAACCCCGCCGAACCCCGGGACACCACCATGCTCGTCCGCCTGCTCTACGTCAGCCGTGCCACCGACAAGGATGCGCGGGCCATCGAAAGCATCCTCGACCAATCCCGCCACCACAACGTGTCCAACGGCATCACCGGCGTGCTGTGTTACGGCGGGGGCATCTTCCTGCAGGCCATCGAGGGCGGTCGCGCTGCGGTGAACACGCTCTACAACCACATCGTGGCCGACAAGCGCCACACCGACGTGGTGCTGCTGCACTACCAGGAAATCACCGAGCGCCGCTTCGGCGGCTGGACCATGGGCCAGGTGAACCTGGCCAAGCTCAACACCTCCATCGTGCTCAAGTACTCCGAGCGCCCCGAGTTCGATCCCTACGCGGTGTCGGGCGCGGTCTCGCTCGCGCTGCTCGAAGAGCTGATGGCCACCGCGAGCATCATCGGTCGAGCCTGAACCTGGGCCGGTGCCGGGCGCATGCCGGTCGACGCGTTCCTGCTGATCCTGCTGGCCGGCCTGATCCACGCCGGCTGGAACATCGCCGCCAAGCACGCGGGCGGCGATGCGCGCTTCGCCTTCTTTTCCTCGGTGCTGGTGGCCCTGGTGTGGCTGCCCGTGGGCCTGTGGTTCGCGCGCGGCGTGGTGGGGCAGTGGGGCGCGATCGAATGGGCCATGGTGGTGGCCAGCGGCGTGATCCACGTCTTCTACTTCGTCACCCTGCTGCGGGGCTACCGGCGCGCCGACCTCACCGTGGTCTACCCGCTGGCGCGTGGCAGCGGGCCGCTGATCACGGCGCTGGTCGCGGTGCTGTTCCTCGGCGAATCGCTGAGCGGCCTGGGCGCGCTGGGCCTGCTGGCCGTCGTCGGGGGCGTGTTCCTGATCGCGGGCGGCCCGGGCCTGTGGCGCGCCGCGCACGACCCGGCGGCGCGCGACCGTGTGCACAAGGGCATCGCCTACGGCGCGCTCACCGGGGTCTTCATCGCGGGCTATTCGGTGGTCGACGGTTATGCCGTGAAGGTGCTGCTGATGTCGCCCATCCTGGTCGACTACATGGGCAACCTCGTGCGCGTGGTGCTGTTCCTGCCCGTGGTGCTGCGCGACCGCCCTGAGGCGCTGCGGCTGTGGCGCCTGCAATGGAAACACGCGCTGCTGGTGGCGGTGTTCAGCCCCATCGCCTACGTGCTGGTGCTGTTCGCCATGCAGCGCGCGCCGCTGTCGCACGTGGCGCCCGCGCGCGAGGTCTCCATGCTGTTCGCCGCCCTCATCGGCGGCCACCTGCTGCGCGAGGGCGACCGCGCGCTGCGCCTGGTGGGTGCGGTCTGCATCGCGCTGGGCGTGGTGGCGCTCGGCCTGGCCTGATCCGACCATGCCGTGGCAACTCCTGGGCTGTGATTTCACGAGCGCGCCCACGCGCCGCAAGCCCGTGGTGCTCGCCGTGGGCCGCAGCGACCGCGGCCGCGTGGTGCTCGATGGCATCGAGCGCTTCGAATCGCTGGACGCGTGGTCGGCGCGCCTGAGCGCCCCCGGCCCCTGGGTCGGCGGCTTCGATCTGCCCTTCGGCCTGCCGCGCGAGCTGGTCGAAACCCTGGGCTGGCCCACCGACTGGGCCGCCTGCATGGCGCACTACGCGGGCCTGTCGCGCGAGGCCATCCGCGACACCTTCGCCGCGTTCTGCAACGCCCGGCCCGTGGGCGGCAAGTTCGCGCACCGCGCCACCGACACGCCCGCAGGCTCGAGCCCGAGCATGAAGTGGGTGAACCCGCCCGTGGCCTTCATGCTGCACGCGGGTGTGCCGCGCCTGCTGCAGGCGGGTGTGAGCCTGCCCGGCCTGCACGCGGGCGACCCGGCGCGCGTGGCGCTCGAGGCCTACCCCGGCCTGCTCGCGCGCAGCGTGCTCGGCGCCGCCAGCTACAAGAGCGACGACAAGGGCAAACAGACGCCCGAGCGCCTGATCGCGCGCCGCACGCTGATCAACGCGCTGGAGAACGGCCAGGCGCCGCTGCTGCAGGCCGCGGGCCTGCGCCTCAAGCTCAGCCACGCCCAGGCCGACGCGCTGGCCGCCGACGCCAGCGGCGACAGCCTGGACGCGGTGCTGTGCCTGCTGCAGGCCGCCTGGGCCTGCCACCAGCACCAGGCGGGCCACCCGCGCTGGGGCCTGCCCGAGGCCGACCCGCTCGAAGGCTGGATCGTCAGCGCCTGATTCCTACAATGCCGCCATGCCCCAGCAAGCCCCCACCCCGCCAGAACTGCCCCGCCTGCCGCGCGAGCTGCGCTTCGCCTTCGTCGAGGCCTCGTGGCACGCCGACATCGTGCAGCGCTCGCGCGACGCGTTCTTCGCCGAGATGGCACGCGCGGGTTTCGGGCCCGAGGCCATCGACGTGTTCGACGTCGCGGGCGCGTTCGAGATCCCGCTGCACGCACAGCGCCTCGCTCAGTCGGGCCGCTATGCCGCCGTGGTGGGCAGCGCGCTGGTGGTCGACGGCGGCGTGTACCGCCACGACTTCGTCGCCGCGAGCGTGGTGCAGGCCCTCATGCAGGTGCAACTGCAGACCGGCGTGCCCGTGATCTGCGCGGTGCAGGCGCCGCACCACTTCCACGAACACGTGGAGCACCGCAAGTTCCTGCAGCAGCACTTCGGCACCAAGGGTGCCGAGGCCGCACAGGCCGTGCTCTTCACGGTGGCGGGTCTGCGCGCCATCGACGCCCAGGGCTGAGGCCTGCCATGCGCCGCGCCGCGCTGCTCACGGTCTCGCACCTCGCGGTGCTGGGCCTGGGTTTCGCCGCGGGCATCTACACCCTGCCGCTGCTGATCGCCCCACCCGCACCCGACGGGCAGGCCGTGGCCGCGGCCGCGCAGGGAGCCACGCACACCGGCCAATTCCGGCGCGACCTGAAAGACAGCGACGCGTTGCACTGGGGCGAGGGCACGGTGAGCGTGAGCGCGACGCGCGTGGTGCTGCAGGGGCGGCTGGCGCCCGGCCCCGACTACAAGCTCTACCTCTCGCCCGCCTTCGTCGAGACCGAGGCCGAGTTCGAGCGCCTGAAGCCGCAGATGCAGCGCGTGGGCGACGTGAAGACCTTCGACAACTTCATCGTCGAGCTGCCGGCCGGTGTCGATCCCGCGCGCTTCAACACGGTGATCGTGTGGTGCGAAAGCTTCGGCCAGTTCATCACGGCGGCGCGCTACCGCTGAGCGGGCTGGTGCATCATCGGAGCCACCTACAAACTGGATGGAGGCCTGACATGAATTTCGCCAAAGTGGTCGGTGTCGTGCTCATCGTGGCCGGGGTCATCGGCCTGGTGATGGGCAGCTTCAGCTACACGAAGAACACCGAGGCCGTGAAGCTCGGCCCGGTGGAACTGTCGGTCAAGCAGAAGGAAACCGTGAACGTGCCGGTGTGGGCCGGCATCGGCGCCATCGCCGTGGGCGTGGTGCTGCTGGTGATGGGTGGCCGCAAGGGCTGAGCGGCCGCGCGTGCGCGCCAGCGCCTGGGTCCTGGCCGCCCTGCTCGCCGGGTGCGCGCCGCTGGCGGCCCGGGCCGACGGGCCCGAGCGCTACGACGCGCGCGTGGTGCGCGTGTTCGACGGCGACACGCTCTGGGTGCAACCCGCCGATGGCGGGCGCTGGCGCAAGCTGCGGCTCGACGACATCGATGCGCCCGAGATCTGCCAGGCCGGCGGGCTGGCGGCGCGCGACGCCCTGGCCGAGCGGGTGCTGGGCCGCACGGTGCAGGTGGAGCAGCGCGCGCACGACGCCTACGGCCGCGCCATCGTGCGCCTGCAGCTGCAGGGCGAAGACCTGAACCGCTGGCTGGTGCGCACCGGCCATGCGTGGGCCCACCAGTGGCGCGGCAGCGGTCCCTACCTGAACGAAGAAGCGGCGGCGCGCCGCGCCGCGCGCGGCCTGTTCGGGCACGCCGACCCCGAGCCGCCGCGCGATTTCCGCCGCCGACACGGCCCCTGCGAAAACCCACCCAACGGGCTGTCAGTGCCCCGTTGACCCGCAGACCGGGCAGCCGGGCTGGCGCGGCAGCGCGATCTCGTTGAAGGCCAGGTCGCGGCCTTCGATCATGAGCAGCCGGCCCACGAGGCGCGAGCCCATGCCGCTGAGCAGCTTGAGCGCCTCGGCCGCCTGCAGCGTGCCCACGATGCCCACCAGCGGCGCGAACACGCCCATGGTGGCGCAGCGCACCTCTTCGACGCCGCTGTCTTCCGGGAACACGCAGGCGTAGCAGGGCGCCTCTGGCTGGGCCGCGTCGTACACGCCGAGCTGGCCATCGAACCGGATCGCCGCGCCCGAGACCAGGGGCTTGCGGTGCTTCACGCAGGCGCGGTTGATCGCGTGGCGCGTGGTGAAGTTGTCGCTGCAGTCGATCACCACGTCGGCCGTGGGCACGAGCGCGTCGAGCAGGGCGGCATCGGCGCGCTGCACCAGCGGCGTCACCTGCACGTCGGGGTTGATGGCGGCAATCGCCTCGCGCACCGATTCGGCCTTGGGCCGTCCCACACCCGCGAGCTTGTGCGCGATCTGGCGCTGCAGGTTGGTTTCGTCGACCGTGTCGTGGTCGACCACGGTCAGGCGGCCCACACCCGCGCTGCCCAGGTACAGCGCCACCGGCGAGCCGAGGCCGCCCGCACCGATCACGAGCGCGTGTGAGGCCAGGAGCCTGTCCTGGCCTTCCACGCCGAGTTCGTCGAGCAGGATGTGGCGCGAGTAGCGCAGCAGCTGGGCGTCGTTCACGCGTTTTCGCGCCGGTGGAATGGCGGGCAGGGCCGGGGCCCCGCGGCCATCAGTTTTCTTTCTTCTCTTCGGGGCGCACGGTCTGCGACTTGCTCACCAGCACCGGACGGCCCTTGAGCTGGTTGAGCGCCTGCTGCACCTGGAAGTCCTTGTCGCTGCCGAATTCCGGCACCAGGCGCTGGCCCGGGTTCTTCTTGGCTTCTTCCTCGAGCTTCTTGCGCGCGGCCTCGCGCGCCTCGTCGCGCTTTTGCTCGGCCTCGCGCTGGGCGTCGGTCATGGGGCCGTGCGGCGAGGCGCCCAGGCTGTTGTTGAGGTCGGCTTCGCGGGTGCGCAGCGCGGCGAACAGGTTGCCGTCGGGCGTTTCATCGACCATCACGTCGGGCACGATGCCCTTGCCCTGGATCGACACGCCCGAGGGGGTGTAGTAGCGGGCGGTGGTGAGCTTGAGGCCGGTGTCGGGGCCGAGCGGGCGCACCGTCTGCACCGAGCCCTTGCCGAAGGTCTGGCTGCCCATGATGGTGGCGCGCTTGTGGTCCTGCAGCGCGCCGGCCACGATCTCGCTGGCCGAGGCCGAGCCTTCGTTGACCAGCACCACCAGCGGGATGCGCTTGTAGATGCCGCCCGTGGCCTCGGTGAGGCGGCGCACCGGGTCGTTGCCACCGCGGCGCAGGTAGTGCTGGGGCGCGGCCTTGTAGACGAACTTGCTCTCTTCGAGCTGGCCGTTGGTGGACACCACGGTCACGTTCTCGGGCAGGAACACGGCCGACAGCGCCACCGCGGCGTCGAGCAGGCCGCCGGGGTCGTTGCGCAGGTCGAGCACCAGGCCCTTGAGCTTGGGATCGGCCTTGTAGATGTCTTCGAGCTTGCGCGCGAAGTCGTCGGTGGTGCGCTCCTGGAACTGCGACACCCGCACCCAGGCGTAACCGGGTTCGAGGGTGCGCGACTTGACGCTCACGGTCTTGATCTCTTCGCGCGTGATGGTCACGCTGAAGCTGCGGTCTTCGTCCTTGCGCAGCACCGTGAGCAGCACCTTGGTGCGCGGCTCGCCGCGCATGAGCTTGACGGCCTCGTTGATGCTCAGGCCCTTGACGGTGGTGTCGTCGATCTTGGTGATCAGGTCGCCGCTCTTGAGGCCGGCGCGGAAGGCGGGCGAGTCTTCGATCGGCGAGACCACCTTGACCAGGCCGTCTTCCATGGTGATCTCGATGCCCACGCCCACGAAGCGGCCGCTGGTGCCCTCGCGGAATTCCTTGAAGGACTTCTTGTCGAAATACTGGGAGTGCGGGTCGAGGCTGGCGACCATGCCCGAGATGGCCTCGGAGATCAGCTTCTTCTCGTCGACCGGCTCGACGTAGTCGGTCTTGACCATGCCGAACACGGCCGACAGCTGTTGCAGTTCTTCAAGCGGCAGCGGCGCCAGCGTGTTGCGCGCCACGGCCTGCAGTTGCACGGTGGTGAGAGCGCCGGCCACCGCGCCGATGGCCACCCAGCCAACGATCTTGAGCCTGGAAGCGACCTGGTTCGTCATGGAAAACACCTTTGCGAGAACGCGCGCGGGTCCACAAACCCACGCTGGGCCAATATACACCTTGGAGGATGGCCCACTGCAGGGGTTCCCCATCCCGGAGGCCGCGTTTTCCCGATGGGCGTGACGTCCGTCCGGTCCGGCCGGACGCCGCCGATCAGGCCTTGCCCTGGGCGGCCACGGCCGCCGCGGCCCGGGCCGCGGCTTCGGCATCGCCCAGGTAGTAGCGGCGGATCGGCTTGAGGTCGGCGTCGAGCTCGTACACCAGCGGGATGCCGTTGGGGATGTTCAGGCCCACGATGTCGGCGTCGGAGATGCCGTCGAGGTACTTCACGAGCGCGCGGATGCTGTTGCCGTGCGCGGCCACCACCACGCGCTTGCCCGACTGGATCGCGGGCGCGAGCGCCTCGGTCCAGAAGGGGATCACGCGGGCCACGGTGTCCTTGAGGCATTCGGTCAGCGGGATGTCCTCGGGCTTGAGGCGGGCGTAGCGGCGGTCGTTGCGCTCGCTGCGCGGGTCGCTCGGCTCCAGGGCCGGCGGCGGCGTGTCGTAGCTGCGGCGCCAGACCAGCACCTGCTCGTCGCCGTACTGGGCGGCCATGTCGGCCTTGTTCAGGCCCTGCAGGGCGCCGTAGTGGCGCTCGTTCAGGCGCCAGCTCTTCACCACCGGCAGCCAGGTGCGGTCCATGGCGTCGAGCACGTGCCAGAGCGTGTGGATGGCGCGCTTGAGCACGCTGGTGTAGGCGACGTCGAAGTCGTAGCCCTCGGCCTTGAGCAGGCGGCCGGCCTCTTGTGCCTGTGCCACGCCCGTGGGGGTGAGCTCCACGTCGGTCCAGCCGGTGAAGCGGTTTTCGAGGTTCCAGGTGGATTCGCCGTGGCGGATCAGGACGAGCTTGTACATGGCGCGCAGGATTCGGGGTTGATGGGGCAGGGCGGCAAACCGCGCATTCTAAAATCCCGGGCTTTGCTGATTCGCCAAGGTGCACACGTGAGCTTCTTCATCGACAACTGGACCCTGATCGCCGTGGCCATCGCCTCGGGCGGCATGCTGCTGTGGCCCGCCGTCAAGGCCGGGGGCCGCGCGGGCACCCTCAACGCCAACGACGCGGTGATGCTCATGAACCGCGAGAAGGCGGTCGTGATCGACGTCTCCGATGCCGAGACCTTCGCCGCCGGCCACATCGTCGGTGCGAAGCACATCGGGCTCGACGAGCTCGAGGCCAAGCTGCCCACCGCGGTGAAGAACAAGAACAGCACGCTGATCTTCGTCTGCCCGAACGGCGCGCGCGCCAACAAGGGCGTGGCCGTGGCCAAGAAGCTCGGCTACGAGAAGGCCCATTCCCTGACCGGCGGCATGGGTGCCTGGCGCACGGCCAACCTGCCGGTCGAAAAAGCCTGAACATCGCGGCTCCGGTTTTTCTCCAGACGCCCGCATGTCCCGCAAAGTCACCATCTACTCCAGCGACTACTGCCCGTACTGCCACCGCGCCAAGGCCCTGCTGCAGGCCCGCGGCGTGAGCGACTACGAAGAGATCGTGGTCGACGGCCAGCCCGAACTGCGCTCGCGCATGACCCAGCTCACCGGGCGCACCAGCGTGCCGCAGATCTTCATCGGCGACACCCACGTGGGCGGCTGCGACGACCTGCACGCGCTCGACGCGCGCGGCGGTCTCGTGCCGCTGCTGGCCGCAGCCTGACACCGGCCCGCCACCCGCGGCTGACATAATCCGCCGCTGTGCCCGCTGAGGGAACGACCCCAGCGGGCTTTCTCATTCCTGCCACCCGAGACACACCATGGCCGACAACGACACCCCCGTCTTCCAGATCCAGCGCATCTACCTCAAGGAGGCTTCGCTGGAGCAGCCCAATTCGCCGGCCATCCTGCTCGAGCAGGAGCAGCCCACGGTCGACATCCAGCTCGGGGTGGACGCCCAGCCCGTGGCCGAGGGCGTGTACGAGGTGCGCGTGACCGCCACCGTGACCACCAAGATCAAGGACAAGACGGTGTTCCTGGTCGAGTGCAAGCAGGCCGGCATCTTCGAGATCCGCAACCTGCCCGAAGACCAGATGGCGCCGATCATGGGCATCGCCTGCCCGCAGATCGTCTACCCCTACCTGCGCGGCAACGTGGCCGACCTGATCCAGCGCGGCGGCTTCCCGCCCGTGCACCTGGCCGAGATCAACTTCCAGGCCATGTACGAGCAGCAGCAGGCCGGCCAGGACACGGCCGAAGCCCCGCGCATCATCACCTGAGCGTTCGCGCATGACGCTTGCGCCAACGCCGCACACCGTGGTGCTGGGCGCCGGCGCCTGGGGCACGGCCCTGGCCATCGGCGCCGCGCGCCACGGCGCGGCCCGCGTGACGCTGTGGGCGCGCGACGCCGCCCAGGCCGCGACCCTGGCGGCGCGGCGCGAGAACCCGCGCTACCTGCCCGGCCAGGCGCTGCCCGACACCTTGCAGGTCACCAGCGGCGACGCCCTGGCCCTGGCCGCCAGCGCCGACCTGGTGGTGATCGGCACGCCCATGGCCGCCCTGCGCGAATGGCTCACGGCCCTGCGCGGTTTGCAGGCGCCCGTGGCCTGGCTGTGCAAAGGCTTCGAGCGCGCCCCCGCCGACGACCAGCCCGGTCTGCTCGGCCATGAAATCGCCGCCCGGGTCGCCCCCGCGCTGCGCACCGGCGTGCTCAGCGGCCCGAGCTTCGCGCTCGAGGTCGCGCGCGGCCAGCCCACGGCACTGGTTGCCGCGAGCGCGCACGCCGCCGTGCGCGACGCCCTGGTGGCCGCCTTCCACGGTCCCACGCTGCGCGTGTACGCCAACGACGACGTGGCCGGCGTGGAGGTGGGCGGCG
>VFQP010006028.1_pt1 | contig 10178 bp, 13 predicted proteins | sample 3512351 | NCBI WGS metagenome assembly VFQP01 (sample SAMN10412372, study PRJNA504923) | tailings metagenome | isolation source: Relicate 1 Philex TSF1 revegetated site | place: Philippines: Tuba, Benguet | collected 2017-08-29
CCTACTTCTCGCCCATGGCCACCACGGGCCAGCGCTACATCGTGAGCGGCTCGGCGGACCACCGCGTCTACGTTTGGGACGTCGTCACGGGTGAGCCGCCGCCGCTGCCGTCTGTGCGTTGTGTCGAGCTTCAGATTTGGTGCAGCCATGGATTTGCATCTGTTTGGACGCCATGGCGGGGCCGGAGCCCAGCTACCGGGCGCACCAAACGTCTCGCAGCGCATGGGCACACGAGCCAACACGCATGCACAGGAACACAGGCGCGCCCCCCACTGCTGACCCGCGCCCGCCCGGCACAAGTGCTTCCCCGTGCGCGTTTTGCGCCGTGTGCGACGGACGCTGCGCGACGTTCGCCTACGCTCAATCGTCGTCTCTTTCCCTCGCGCGCGCGTGCTCTTGGACGCAGGCCAGCTGGTGTCGAGGCTGTCGCACCACAGCGCGCTGGTCCGCGACTGCTCGTGGCACCCCACCGAGCCGGGGCTACTGGCCAGCACGTCGTGGGACGGGCGCGTGGTGACGTGGACGACGAGCGAGCAGGCCACGCCCGTCTGCGGCGGCGCGTTCGCCGGCGGGCGCACGCTCGAGCCGCGCCGGCGCAACGTCAACTGCGACGCGCCCTGAGGGCAACCAAGGGCAGCCGCCGCCGCGCCGCCGGGGACGCCGCCGCCCGCTCGGCGGGCGCTCGCCCTCCCCTCCGCAGCACGGCGCGGCAGGTTCAGAAGCCTGGCTGCCGGGAGGCTTGGTGTTTGTTGGCACGGAGCGGCGGCAAAGGAGAATCCGGGAAACGCGCACAAATGCCTTGCACCTCCCCCCTCCTCCCTCGCAAGCCTCTGTGGGGGTTCTGGGTCCAGATTCGCTTGGGGTGGGGTATGTGAGGCTGCCTGGCGTCGGTCACGCCCCTGTAGCGGACCAGGTGGCTCGGCCGTAGCGGCGCCTGGAGCTTAGCGGCTCGACGGGGCACGGTTGCGTCGTCGTCGCCTCTCCTCTCCCGCCACCCCCCGTCGCTCACCCTGCATCCCTCCACGTGCACGCACTGATGAAGACTGTCGCCCATCTGTCCATCCGCGCACCCTCTCTCCCGCCTGGGCCTGCACGCCTTGACGCCACTCACGCACTGCCGCCTGGAACCTTCCCGTCCCCCATGGCCCCTGCCCCCGCACGCCCACACCCCCCCACACACACACTTGATTGCAGCGCACGCAGCAGTACGCCCGGTCAACGGATCTGCTGCAGTTCTCTGATCCGGTTTGGTCTGCGGCATGCCTCGATGGTGGCGGGTGTGATGGAACGCGCCCTGCTCCCAGGCAAGATGTTCGATGAAACGCATTGGGGGTGGAGATCGGCATTCGAGCGTGGCTGCCGCACTGGTTTCCACCACGGTTTGGGGGGGGAGCCACCTCGGTTTCAAACCATTCTCAGGAGGAGCTCCTCTGCTCCTGACCTTCATCCTCCCCGCTCGCCTCCTCCCTGGTGCAGGCCTTGGCAACCGCACGCCTGGGGAGCACTTTCTGCTTGCTGCAGGCCCGTTGCTGCGACAGAGCTGGGGTGTGTGTGGTGCGCAGGCACGGTGTCGGTTTGCTCGCTCGGGTGGAGGACAAGTTTGTGCGGGACGGTGTGGGGCTGTAGCGGGCGTTCACGATCACCCGCGTCGCGCGTGTGTATTCGCTTCCGCCAGAGCGCCAGTGGCTTTGATACTCCTTGTTGTTGTTGCTGCTGCCCGCATCTGTAGCGCTTTGTGCCCCCCCCTGCTCACAGCGCGCCCACCATATGGGGGTTCCGCGATTTGTGCATGGAAGCAACGATCGCGGCCAGAGAAGACCGCTCGAAGCGCGCCAGGAATATCAGTGCACAGCTAAACTGCGGACAGCTGCAGATGGCGCGCGCAGGCCATCCCGCGCCGCTCCACTCGACTATTGCGTTCGGCCGCGCAGAAGCTGGCGCGCCTCCCAGCGGAGGCCGCGAATAGGCGAGGCGCAGCGAGCCTTCATCATGGCGGCAGCGCCGGCGTGCATGCGGCGCCGCAGCCGCAGCGGCGTCGCGTTGCTGGCGCTCGTGCTCGCCCTGGCGCGCTGCTGCCCCAGCCGAGTCGAGGCGCAGCAGCCGTCCAGCAACGTCACGGACATGAGCTGCGTCGATCAGCGCCAGCAGCTGACAGTGCGCGTGCTGCAGTGGTGCGTGGCTCGAGCGGGGCGGGGTGGCTTCCTGTGCTGCCACCTCGAAGGCCCCCCCAGAGCCGGCGCACAAGAGGTCTGACCGCCGCTGCTACTGCCCCTGCGCAATCCTCAATCGCAGCTTTACGCGGGCCATAACCACGTCCACGCTCAACACCACGCTGGTGGCGGGAAGCGCGGCCGCGGTGCAGGTCGCGCGGACACAGGGCGCCGCGCTCCTGCGATCGTGCTTTGAGAGGGGAGGAGAGGCCCCGCAGGTGAGCACCTCTTCAAAAGCCCCGCAGGACAGCCACGATGGCGTGCTGCGCCCGTCATCACGCACGGGGGCGCAAACGTGCACGGTCGGACCCCGCTCGCCGGGCCACAGCTGTGGTGTGCAGCGCGTCTGCGACACCGCTCTCACGCCTAGTGCGGCACGGGGAACGCGGCGCACTCTCCGATCCTGGAACCCCCTGCCCGGGACGGACCCGCCTGCCCCAACCGCCCGTCCGCAGACGGTGTGGGCCCTGATGCCCATCTCCGCCGAGCCCATCATGGACCGGCTGCTGCAGGAGTTCTCAAACACCTGGGGCATCAAGGTGCGCGCGTAGCTGCTGCTGGGGCCCTGCGGCGACAGGGGCGGCACCCACTGCAGCCCGCCGAGCGCGCCATGCGCCCCCAACTCCCCTGTGCTGTGCGGCTTGCGAATCGGCGTCTCGACAGGCCGATGCGACGTACCGGCCCATGAGCAAGATTTTTTCGGAGCTGCTGTTCGCCGCCCAGACCAACACGTCGGGCCTGATCAACACGTTTGCGATGAACACCGAGCACGCGTTGGAGCTGGACCGGGCGGGCCTGCTGTGGGACCTGACGGAGCTCATCAACCGCAGGGAGAACAACTTCAGCGCGCTCTTCTTCGAGCTGCACCCCTTTTTCAGGTGCGGTTGGCAGCCCGCTACACCCACGCCGGCCGGCCCAGCTACAGGGCTGCGAGCAGCGTGCCAGGCGCGGAGCGGCAGCAGCCACCAGATTAGTGGGTGTCAGGATGTGGCGTGGCGCGGCCAGGGGCCGGGCGGCTGCGGCGCGGCTGCCGGCGTGGGGGCGGGGCAGACCTGAGAGATGATGTGGGTGGTCCGCCTGGCGCGCCGCCTGCGCAGGTCTCAGCAGGCGGTCATCAACGGCAAGATCGTCTCCATCCCCTTCGTCACCTCGCTCCCGTGAGTGCGGCGACGTTGCCCCTTTTGCTTTGCACATGCTTTGGCTCTGCGTTGGGGCGGGAAGCTCGACCAACGTGACGGCACGTGACGGCATCATGTCAGCGCCCTGCGTCGCGGCACTCGCAATCTCTGCTCGCAGGTACTTTTACTACCGCAAGGACGTGCTGGCCAGGTACAACATCACCGTGCCGGCGGTGAGTGCGATTTCGTGACGGTTGCGGTTGCGGTGCGGGGCGGGCCGCCGCAAGTGCACACGCCCCAGCTTGTCGTGGGCAGCTGTGGGTGGGCGCGTGCACCCAGCCAGCCTGCGCCGCCTGTGCTGCAGCCCAAGCGCTCCCGGCCCCCAGGGACGTCTCTGCCCAGCGCGGCGTCTGCTCTCCGCAGCGCGCGGCGCGGCGGCGTCCAGCTGCCGCCTCTCATCCACTGCCATCTTGCTCTCGCCTGCGTCAAGAGCTTTTGCGTCTGTCTTCAGCGAGAAGATTGCACGCGCGCGCCGCACCACGGCGGTGCTTGGCGTGCTTTTGCAGACGTGGGAGGAAGAGGTGGTGCTGGAGCCTGCGCGTTGAGCTTCGCGCCTGGTGCATCCATCTCTGGCAAGAACACTACGCGCGTTGCGTGTTGCGCCGCGGTGCTGTGCAGACGTGGGAGGAGGTGGTGGAGGCGGCCGAGTTCCTCGACACGGTGGACTGGGACAGGAGCAAGCGCAACAAGTCGGCCGTGTGCTTCCCCAAGCCGCTCGTGCGCGACCTGTACAACACCTCTGCTCTCACTGGCGGGTGCGTGCGGCGCTCCGCCTTGGTTTCCACGGGTCGCGCAGACAAGAGTGCGGGTGCCTGGCGCCGGCGTAGCGTGGGCGGCGGCTGCGCCCACCCTGCCTGCACTCTGGAAAGGCCGGCCGCACGAGTGCCGGCGGCCGGGCCAGGCCTGGAGGCACACCCACGCCCTGCGCCAACCTCCCTGCCTTCCATTGACTCTTCGTGGCCTCACCAAACTCCGTGCGGCAAGCCACCGCCAACCTTTTGGCCTGTTTAGGTACCTGCTCCAGTCCATGCTCGGCTCCATGACGCAGTACCAGGGCTTGTCCCAGGGCTTGCTGTTCGACCCGCCGACGCTGGCGCCGCTCATGCCCAGCCCCGCCATGGAGCGCGCGCTGCGCCTGTACGCGCGCCTGGCCGCCATCATGCCCGACGCGCCGGCCGTCCCCAACTCCGAGACGGCGTACCGGCAGCCCGTCTTTGCCGGCGGGCACTGCGCCATGGCCTTCCGCTGGGCAGGTGCGCTGAGCGTCACGGAGCGTTTGCACGCGGAACGGACGCCACGCCGCCGCCTTGCTGTGCTATGCTGTGCTGTGAGCGCCGCCGCGCGTGTGGCTCTAGCCGTGCACCGGGCAAGGCAGGGATCTCTGAAGGCAGATGTCCCGTTTGGCGTGCGCTGGCTGCCCTGGGCGCAGAGCAAATGAAGATGAGCGCGAGTTACCCCGCCATCCGGGGCAAGGTGGGCGTTTCGATCCTACCGGGCAGCACCAGCGTATGGGACCGCGCCACGGGAGAGGTGAGCCCCCTCTCCGCGCCCCAGGAGCGCAACCCTAGTTCACGCCGTGACGACGTCCCTGCTCCGCCTCGCCGGCGGCGGTGCGGGGCCTGCTGGACGCACAGCGCACAGCAAACGCTGCGTTCGAGCGCCCGGGGCTTGCTCTTTGCACGAGGGCGCCATAATCAGGCGCACGACCGCAGGGCTCGCACACGCCGCTTGGCTTGGAGCAAGGCCGGCACCGGGCAAACCCAGAAGCTCACTGGACGGCAAGTTGATGCCCGGTGTTGCCTAACCCGGTGCGGCCACGCTGCCTTTCGCTCCGCAGGTGGTGCCGTGCACGCCGCAGCTGTGCAAGGGCTCGGACCCCGTCGTGCGGCCCAGCCCCGACGGAACCAACGTCACGCTGTGGGTCAACCGGGTGGTGTACCCGGGCCTGGCCAGCTGGGGGCCCGCCATCAACGCCTACTCGGCGCGTGGCTACCAAGAGGTGCGTGTGCGCCAGCGCGCCTGCTCCTCACGCCGCCTTTTGGCAGCCCACAGCCAGGCATCGCTGGCTGCATCTCATGTGCATCCAGCGAGGAGCAGCCGCGCGCAAGCACGTGCACGCCCCCACCTTTGCACACGCCCGCGGAGCCTCGCTGTGCGCGTGTACGCGCGTCTGGCGTCGCCCGCAGGCGGCCTACACCCTGCCCACCTTTGTGCGCGCTCACGGAGCTTTGCTTGCATCGTTCGTGTGCGTGCACGCGTCTCCCGTCGCCCGCAGGCGGCCTACGCCCTGGCCACCTTTGTGCGCGCTAACGGAGCTTTGCTTGCATTGTTCGTGTGCGTGCACGCGTCTCCCGTCGCCCGCAGGCGGCCTACACCCTGCCCACCTTTGTGCGCGCTCACGGAGCTTTGCTTGCATCGTTCGTGTGCGTGCACGCGTCTCCCGTCGCCCGCAGGCGGCCTACGCCCTGGCCACCTTTGTGCGCGCTAACGGAGCTTTGCTTGCATTGTTCGTGTGCGTGCACGCGTCTCCCGTCGCCCGCAGGCGGCCTACACCCTGCCCACCTTTGTGCGCGCTCACGGAGCTTTGCTTGCATTGTTCGTGTGCGTGCACACGTCTCCCGTCGCCCGCAGGCGGCCTACACCCTGGCCACCTTTGTCGAGGAGCAGCTCCTGCAGAACAGCGTGCGCTACTCTCCAATCATCCCGTTCGGCCCCATGAAGGCCAAGCAGCTGGAGCTCACCGAGGAGGCCTTCAGCCACTGGCCGCCGCCCTACAACCGCACCGACGTGGCCGCCTTCCTCACCGCCACGCGGCTGACCGTGTCGCACCCCAACACCATCCTCGACCTCAAGTGAGCGGCGCGCCTGGCGGACACGGAGTGTGGCTCTGACGCTTGCTCACGCGGCATCGGACGTTCCCGGCCCTCGGCGTCAGCTCGGCGTGTGCGAGGTCGCGCCGCGAGTGACAGTGGCCGCCGCGCGCCCGCCGGACGCTGCCCGCTGCGGCGCCGTGACGAAGGCGCTGGAAGCACCATGGCTTGGGCTCCATTCAATGATTGCTTTGGCGCGTGATGCTCTTGTCGGCGCTTTCAGGACGCCCAGTCAGTACCGGATCAAGAGCGCGCTGGACGACGCGTGCCGCCTGGTGCAGCGCGACGGAGTGGACGCCATCCCAGGTGAGCGCTGGCTCTTCTCGTCGGCTGAACAGGGCCTTCACAAAGCGTTCATGAGCCAGGGCCATGCCATGGCCAGCCAGGGCAGTGTCGTGGCCAGAGGAAGATCCGCTCTGGCGACTCATCCCCGGGGTCCCTGTCCCCGGCACGCCGCGCAGGCATCATGAACATGACGGCGACGCGGCTCTCCATGATTGTGCTCGACTATGCGTTCGGCAAGGCAGAGTTCCAGCGGCTGTACCTGCAGGTGTGTCGTGCGGCGCGCAGGTCTGTTTGGACACGTCCCAGCGTTCTTGCACTCGCTGTGAGATCACGGCTCCGCGTGTGCTCGTGCGCAGGCCATCAACTACAACGCCCAGCCCCCTCCGCCGGCGCCTCCGGGCCCGCCCGCCAGCGCGTCCGCCTCAGGTACGCCGTGCCTCCTCCATGGCTGGCGCCCATGCCGTAGCAGGGCAAGCAACGCGCTTCACGGCCCCGCGCCGCAACGGCACGAACGCCACGGTAGCGAGCGAGCGGGTCCGTCCCTGCGCGTCTGCGCGCCGCAGGCTCTGGCGGCGGCGGCAGCGGCGGGCTCAGCGACACGCAGACTGCCGGCCTGATCGTGGGCATTGTGGTCGCTGTGGCGCTGCTTCTGCTGGCGGGCCTGGGCGTGCTGGTGGCGCGGCGCGCGCGGCTGAGGCGGCACTTGCTGGGCTTCCTGGGGCGCCGCAACTCGCCAGGCATGGGCCCGCTCACCACCCTGGTGCGTGCGCAGCAAGTGGGCAGGCTCTGTGTGTGAGCCTGGCCGCCTGACCGTGCTATTGTCTGCTCAAGCACCTGTCTCCTCGTGTCACTGTTGCCACCGCCGTCGTGCTGGTCGGTGCGTTGCTTTTGCCGCAGGTGGTGACGGACGTGCAGTCCAGGTGCGTGCCGGCTTGCACTGCCAGCAGGGTGGGGTGCTGCCGGAACAGCCACGGCAGACGAGCGCTGCTGCGGCCTGGCGCCCCGTGTCATTGACGCTGCCCTGCCCTTCGCGATGCCTTCACTGTCGCGTCACGTGTGTGCAGCACGGTGCTGTGGGATATGCTGGACTCGGACGTGATGGAGAAGAGCATCGCGCTGCACTTCAGCATCCTCAGGCAGCTGGCGGCCGAGCACGACGGCTACGAGAGCGCCACCGAGGTGCGGCCCTTGGATTCGCCTGCGCCTGATGCCGCACCAAACAACAGCTTGAGCCGCAGAACGCGACACCCCCCCACGGCTGCGCGATGAGGTTCTGGCTCGTTCCCTTTGCGCGCCTTGGTTTGCAGGGCGACTCTATCATCCTCGGCTTCCACACGCCGCAGGCGGCGCTGCAGTGCGCCATGGACGCGCAGACCAGCCTGCTGGTGGCCGAGTGGCCCGCCGCGCTGCTCGAGCACCCGCTGTGCGCGCCCCAGTACGTCACGAGCAATTGCGCGGTGCGTGCCACTCAGCGGAGCGCGCAGCGCCCACTGTCGCGCATGTCGCGGCGAGCCGTGCGGCGCGGGCTCAGCTGCGCTCGCCGCCACCCTCGAGCGCAGGTGGAGTTGCCGCCTTACCCGCCGCTCTGGAAAGGGCACTCTGCGGGGCCATTTGACCGCTGCTCCTCGGGCGACCGCTACGCGCCCGACAACCTGCAGACCAAGTCCAGCATGCAGCAGCCGGTCGGCAGGTGGGTGAGCTGACCTTCATCCTCGGCGCTCCCTGAAGGTGATCGACAGATCAACGCTAGTGCGCGCTGCGATACCTCATGCCTTTGTCGCCTCGCCTCGCAACGTCATTGCAGGCTCTCGTCGATGTGGACGCGACTAAGCGTCCCCTCGCGCACGACGGCGACGGGCGGCGCGCCGCCCACCCCGTTCGGCCTGGCTTCGCCGCTCAGCCAGCGCGCCACCAGCGGCCGCGCGCCCTCGCAGCAGCCCCCCGCGGCGAGCGCCTGGTCGCGCTCCTTCGCCATCTGGCCGCGCCTCAGCAGCGGCGGCAGCAGCCTGCCCCACGCCGCCAGGGCGTACCTCCCGGGCGCCCTAAGCAGCATGGGCGGCGGCTACTTTGCCATGTGGGACGCCACGGTGAACGCCAGCTGCGCCGGCGGCACGGACAAGGACGCCGCGGCGGCGGCGCGTGCCGCCGGCGACTCGGTGCGGCCGCTGCCCGGCACGCTGTGGCTGACGGTGCGGCACTGGATGGAGTCGCTCGTGGCGGTGGGCCCGGCCGGCCAGTCGCCCACCACGTCTGGCACGTCCACCACGACGCGCGGCGAGGGTCCCGCCGGCGGCTGCATGCCGGGGCCCTCGCAGCGGCTGCTCTTCTGCGGGCTCAGGATCCGCATCGGCCTCCACACAGGTGCGTGCCGTAGTTGCGCGCGTTCTCGCGCCGTGTGTGCTTGGCCCCTCGTCTGCCCAGGCTGCTCGCTGCGGAGGCGAGGCTGGCGTGCTGTTGCTGATGTGGATGCAACCGTCTCTTCAAGATTTTTACCTGGACAGCAGCAGCACGCTGTTGCTGATGCGGATGCGGACGTCGTTGCGCGGCGTGGGCGCAGGGCTGGACGACCCGTCGAGTGTCACGACCAACCACCGCACCGGCATGCCGCAGTACACGGGCAAGCCTCTCGCCACGGCCATGGCCGTGTGCGCGGCGGGGCAGGGCGGCATGGTGCTCTTCTCCGACTGCACCATGGCTCAGGTGTGTGTCCGTGTGGAGATTGGCATGTGATTGGACACCTCGGCGGGGCGGAAGCTACCCGGCGAGCGATGCTGGGGCGGTTCACCTCCAGGGCACGGCATCAGCAATTGGCGGCGAGGAAGAGTAGGCGCCAGCCCAGGCCACAGCATGGGTCAGGTGATGCAGGTCACAGATGGCAGCGCCTGCGATCAACGATTGCCCTGCCCACCAAAGTGCCCTGCCCACCAGCGTCTTTCCTCACGGCACCGTCGTCGTGGCGCGCAGCTCTCCACGTGCGCGGCGGCGCAATCGCTCGGGCACCTCATCGCCAGCATGGGTCTGGTGCTCCTGCTCGACATGGACGCGCCGGTGCAGCTCTACCAGGCCTGGCCGCAGCCGCTCGCCTACCGCGCCTGCATGCTCACCACGCTGCGGTGAGTCGCGCGGCAAAACCACGTGGCACCTCTCTTCCCTGCGCGCAAGGCGTGCACAGGGCCAGCGCGCGCGTGCTGCAGCTCTGGCCGCGCTGGATGACGCGCTTCTCATGCTGCAATTCAATCGTCAAGCTGTAGTGAAGGGGTGTCCCACAGTCACGCATGTCGAACGTTCGGGTGTGCAGGTACACTCAGCAGATCACGCCGAGCTACCTGGACGCGCCGTGCAACTACGTCACCGTCTGCTTCATGCACGTGGTGGGCCTGGTGGCACTCAACGCCTGGTCCGCATCCGTCACGCAGGTGCGGCACACCCGATGGGCACGCGTGTCGTGCCGTGGTGAGCCCTGTGCTGCGGGGCCTGCTGGACATGCCTACTGGGTGTCTATCACCTGTACCGGCCCCAACAGGTTCATGCGGTGGCTAGGTTTCGGCTGTTCTCGCACCAGCTGGCAATCTGCAAGCTATCCTGGGCACGGCCGCGTGTTCAGCGTGATGATCGCGTGTGCCCCTGTTGCCGTA
>VFQP010006029.1_pt1 | contig 10177 bp, 10 predicted proteins | sample 3512351 | NCBI WGS metagenome assembly VFQP01 (sample SAMN10412372, study PRJNA504923) | tailings metagenome | isolation source: Relicate 1 Philex TSF1 revegetated site | place: Philippines: Tuba, Benguet | collected 2017-08-29
AAACCCCGGCCTTGACTCGCTTAGACCCAAAAGTTACAATGCGAGCTTCCTAACAGCCAACAGCTTCTGTTGGCGCTCCAGGCGCTACTCGCGGATCGTTCTGCATCCCGTCGCGGCGCCGGTGCCCTGGCCGGGCTTTGCCCGGCCGCCCCGGCTGACCCTGCTCAGCCACCCGACGCCGCGTCGCGCCACACCGCTCAGCCCCCTCGACCAGGCCCGCTGAACGGCCTCCCTGGCGTGCCACAGGCTCTGGCTCGTCGTTGTTTCGTCGTCTTCAGTGCCTGCTGCGTGGCTGCGGTTCGCGGCCGCCTGCGCCCCGTTTCCACAGGCGGCCATTGCCCAAAGCCCACCGCACAGGAGGCCCGCCGCAATGGCAAAAGACATTCAGATCGACCACGTGTTCAAGGTCTTCGGCGACGAGCCCGAGGCCGCGCTCGCCCTTGTTCGCGAGGGCCACAGCAAGCAGGACATCCTCGCGCAAACCGGCCAGTCCATCGGCGTGTTCGACGCGCACTTCGAGATCAAGGCCGGCGAGATCTTCGTCATCATGGGCCTGTCGGGCTCGGGCAAGTCCACGCTGGTGCGGCTGCTCAACCGCCTGATCGAACCCAGCGCGGGCCGCGTCGTGATCGACGGCCGCAACATCTTCGAGCACAGCGACCGCGAGCTGCGCGCCCTGCGCCGCAAGGACATCAGCATGGTGTTCCAGTCGTTCGCGCTCATGCCGCACATGACGGTGCGCGAGAACACCGCCTTCGGCCTGCAGCTGGCGGGCGTGGACAAGGCCACGCGCCTGGCCCAGGCCGACGAGGCCCTGGCCCAGGTGGGCCTCGAAGGCTGGGGCGACAGCTACCCCGACGAGCTCTCGGGCGGCATGCAGCAGCGCGTGGGGCTGGCGCGCGCGCTCGCGTCCGACCCGTCCATCCTGCTCATGGACGAGGCCTTCTCCGCGCTCGACCCGATCATCCGCAGCGACATGCAGAGCGAGCTGTTGCGGCTGCAGCAGGTCAGGCGCCGCACCATCGTGTTCATCTCGCACGACCTCGACGAGGCCATGCGCATCGGCGACCGCATCGCCATCATGAAAGACGGCCAGGTGGTGCAGGTGGGCACGCCCGAAGAGATCCTGCGTCACCCGGCCGACGACTACGTGCGCAACTTCGTGCGCGGCGTGGACGCGGCCGCGGTGTTCAAGGCCGGCGACATCGCGCGACGCAGCCAGGTGGTGGTGGCCGAGAGCCCCACGCGCGGTTCGCGCGCCGCCCTGTCCATGCTCGAACAGCAGGACCGCGAGTACGCCTATGTGGTCGACCCGCAGCAGCGCTTCCTGGGCATGGTCTCGGCCGATTCCCTGCGCACCGCGCTCAAGGGCCACGAAGGCCCGCTGGGCCTGCAGCACGCCTTCCTGCCGGGCGTGCAGACCGTGGCGCACAGCCACCCCGTCAACGAACTCTTCGGCCAGGTGGCGCAGTCGCCCTGGCCGCTGCCGGTGGTGGACGAGGCGGGCCGCTACGCCGGCGCCATCAGCAAGACCACGCTGCTGCGGTTCATGGACCGCGGCAGCGATTGACGACGGAGGACGATCCATGCAGACCCAAGACCCCTACCTTCAGGACACGACGGCCGGCGATGCCTGGTCCGCCAGCACGCAGCCCTCGGGCGGCGACTGGCTCGACGCGGCCGTGGCCGATGCGTCCACCAGCCCCGACGCCACGGGCTTCGCGCTCAACCAGCTCTGGGACGGCAGCCTGCCCGTGCAGGACTGGATCAACACCGGCCTGGCCTGGACGGTGGAGCACTTCCGCCCCTTCTTCCAGAGTGTGCGCGGTCCCATCGACGCCACGCTGGCCGGTGTGGAGACGGCGCTGCTGGCCGTGCCCACACCGGCCATGGTGGCGCTGCTCGGCCTCATCGCCTGGCAGTGCGCGGGCCGCGCCGTGGCCATCGGCGCGGTGGTGTCGCTGTTGCTCGTGGCCCTGCTGGGCATCTGGCCCGAGGCCATGGTCACGCTCTCGCTGGTGCTCACCTCGCTGGCCTTCTGCGTGCTCATCGGCCTGCCGCTGGGCATCGCGCTCGCGGCCAGCGACCGCGCACAGCGCGTCATGCGGCCGCTGCTCGACGCCATGCAGACCACGCCGGCCTTCGTGTACCTGGTGCCCGTGGTGATGCTGTTCGGCATCGGCAACGTGCCGGGCGTGATCGTCACCATCGTGTTCGCGCTGCCGCCGCTGGTGCGCCTCACCACGCTGGGCATCCGCCAGGTGCGGCCCGATCTGGTCGAGGCCGCGCGCGCCTACGGCGCCTCGCCCTGGCAGTTGCTCACGCAGGTGCAATTGCCGCTGGCCATGCCCTCGATCATGGCCGGCATCAACCAGGCGCTCATGCTCTCGCTGTCCATGGTCGTCATCGCCTCCATGATCGCCGTGGGCGGTCTGGGCCAGATGGTGCTGCGCGGCATCGGCCGTCTCGACATGGGCCTGGCCACCGTGGGCGGCCTCGGCATCGTGCTGCTGGCCATCACGCTCGACCGCATCACCCAGGCCATGGGCCAGCCGCGCCGAGGCGCGCGCCACTGGTGGCAGACCGGCCCCGTGGGCCTGCTGCTGCGCGGCGTGCACCGCCTCGTGGCGCCGCCCCGCCCTGCGGCGCCTGCCGCCCGCGAACCCGGCGGCGTGCTCGCCGCGCGCAGCCGCTGACCCCCACCCGATTCCAACGACCCCACAAGGAGAAACCATGACCCGACTGTCCCCCCGCTTCCCGCTGTGGCGCGCCCTGCTGACCTGCGGCCTGATCGCCGCCTCTGCCACCGCCCCCGTGGCCGCGCGCGACCTGCCCGGCCAGGGCGTGACGGTGCAGCCCGTCAAGAGCTCGATCGCCGAAGAGGCCTTCCAGACCCTGCTGGTGGGCCGCGCGCTGCAACGGCTCGGCTACACCGTGCGCCCGGTGCGCGAGGTGGAGTACGCCACCGGCCACGTGGCCCTGGCCAACGGCGACGCCACCTTCATGGCCACCCACTGGGACCCGCTGCACGCCGACTTCTACAAGAACGCCGGCGGCGACGCCAAGCTCTCGCGCACCGGCGCGTTCTCGCCCGGCGCGGCGCAGGGCTACCTGATCGACAAGAAGACCGCCGACGCGCACAAGATCACCAACATCGCCCAGCTCAAGCAGCCCGAGATCGCCCGGCTGTTCGACACCGACGGCGACGGCCGGGCCGACCTCACGGGCTGCAACCCGGGCTGGGGTTGCGAGGCCGTGATCGAGCACCAGCTCGGCGCGTTCGGCCTGCGCGACACCGTGCGCCATGTGCAGGGCAGCTACGCCGCGCTCATGGCCGACACCATCGCCCGCCACCGGCAGGGCAAGCCCATCCTCTACTACACCTGGACGCCCTACTGGGTGAGCGGCGTGCTGCGCCCGGGCCGCGACGTGGTGTGGCTGCAGGTGCCGTTCTCGTCGCTGCCCGGCGAACAGGCCAAGCTCGACACCCGCCTGCCCAACGGCCAGAACTACGGCTTCGTGATCAACACCCAGCGCATCGTGGCCAACCGCGACTTCGTGCAGAAGAACCCGGCCGCGGCCAAGCTGTTCGAGGTCATGACGCTGCCGGTGGGCGACATCAACGCGCAGAACCTGCGCATGCGCGACGGCGAGAACAAGCCGGCCGACATCGAGCGCCACGTGGACGGCTGGATCAAGGCCAACCAGAAGACCTTCGACGGCTGGATCGATCAGGCCATGAAGGCGGCCGGGGACTGAGCCCCCTCACAGCGTGACGAGCATGGCGACCACGGTGGCCGCCATGGCCCCCGTGGCCAGCCAGCCCAGCACGCGCAGCCGCCGGCCGATCGCGTGTTCGCCCATCACCCGCGGCCGCGAGGCCAGCAGCATCATCACCACCATGATGGGCACGGCGATCACGCCATTGAGCACGGCCGACCAGAACAGCTCGCGCACCGGGTCCATGGGCGTGAAGCTCAGCAGCACACCGCCCACGGTGGCCGCGGCGATCACGCCGTAGAAGCCCTTGCCCTCGCCCTTGTCGAGCCGCGCGCTCAGCGAGCCCTGCCAGCCCGCGGCCTCGGCCACCGCGTAACCGGCCGAGCCCGCGAGCACCGGCACCGCGAGCATGCCGGTGCCGATGATGCCCAGGCTGAACAGCAGAAAGGTGGCGTCCCCTGCGAGCGGGCGCAGCGCCTCGGCCGCCTGGGCCGAGGTCTGGATGTCGGTCACGCCGGCCACGTGCAGCGTGGCCGCGGTGCTCAGGATCACGAAGAAGGCAATGAGGTTGGAGAAGCCCATGCCCACGAAGGTGTCGAGCTTGATGCGGCGCAGGTGCGCGCGCACCTGCCCGCGCGTGGGCGCGGGGCCCTCGCGCACGTCTTCCATCTCCTGCGCGGCCTGCCAGAAGAACAGGTAGGGGCTGATGGTGGTGCCGAACACGGCCACCACGGTGAGCAAGGCCTCGTGGCCCAGCGTGAGCCGCGGCCACACGAGGTGCCCGAGCACCTCGCCCCAGTCGAGCCGCACGGTGAACACCACGGCCACGTACGACAGCAGCGCGAGCGTGAGCCACTTGAGCCAGCGCACGTACACGGCATAGGGCAGGAACACCTGCAGCACCAGGCAGGCCAGGCCGAAGGTGACGGCGTACACGTGCGCCGAGCCGCCGAGCAGCAGGCGCAGCGCCTCGGCCATGGCCGCAAGATCGGCCGCGATGTTGAGCGTGTTCGCCGCCAGCAGCAGGCCCACCACCATGAGCAGCACCGGCCGCGGGAACGACTCGCGGATGTTGGCCGCCAGGCCGCGCCGTGTGACGTGCCCGATGCGCGCGCTGACCACCTGGATCGCGGCCATCAGCGGCAGCGTGAACACCATGGTCCACAACATCGAGAAGCCGAACTGCGCGCCGGCCTGCGAATAGGTGGCGATGCCGCTGGGGTCGTCGTCGGCGGCGCCGGTGATCAGGCCCGGGCCCAGTTGGCGAAGTCGGCGTCGCAGGTGGAGGCGGTGCAGGATGTTCATGGCACGCGCGGTTGTGCCAGACACCGAGCACCGCGGCGTGCCGGCGCGCGCGCAGCGTCATTACATCTGTCATGGGGCGGTGCGGCGCTGCGCTAACCTCGCGGCATGCCCGACCTGCCGCCCGCCGACCTCCACAAGGCCGCCGACCTCATCGCCCAGGCCGACGGCCTCGTCGTGGCCGCGGGCGCGGGCATGGGCGTGGACTCGGGACTGCCCGATTTCCGCGGCCCCGAGGGCTTCTGGAACGCCTACCCTGCGCTCGGCCGCGCCGGCCTGGGCTTCACCGACATCGCCAACCCCGCGGCCTTCGCGCGCCACCCCGAACTGGCCTGGGGCTTTTATGGCCACCGGCTCGCGATGTACCGGCGCGTGCGGCCGCACGCGGGCTTCGCGCTGCTGCGGCGCTGGGGCGAAGCCACGCTGCACGGGCTCGCGGTGTTCACGAGCAACGTCGACGGCCAGTTCCAGGCCGCGGGCTTCAACGCCGCGCTGATCGAGGAATGCCACGGCTCGCTGCACCACCTGCAGTGCACCCGGCCCTGCAGCGACACGGTCTGGCCGGCCGACGGCTTCGAGCCCGAGGTCGACGAAGCGCGCTGCGAGTTGCTCAACGCGCCGCCGCGCTGCCCGCGCTGCGGCGCGCTCGCGCGGCCCAACGTGCTCATGTTCGGCGACGCCCAATGGCTGGCGCAGCGCCAGGCCGATCAGCGCGACCGGCTGGTGCACTGGCTCGCGCACTGCGAGCGGCCGCTGGTGATCGAGATCGGCGCGGGCACCGCGGTGCCCACGGTGCGGCACTTCTCGCACGCGGTGATCCGCTCGCACGCGGGGCGGCTGCTGCGCGTGAACCCATTGGCCCCGGCGGTGCCGGGCTCGCTCGATCTCGGCCTTGCGGGCCCGGCGCTCGCCACGCTCGAGGCGATCGACCGGCAGTTGCCGTGATCAGCGCGCCGCCATCAGGCGCAGCGCGTCGGCCACCATCGAGCCGCCCGTGGCCACCAGCAGCACGCACACCAGCCGCTTGAGCATGGCCGGCGACAACGGCGGCGGCCGGCGCGCCGACCAGGTGGTGACCAGCACCACCACGGGCACGGCGATCAGCGCGAGACCCGCCGACTGGCGCGAGAAGCCGCCCGTGGACAGCACCACCAGGAGCCGCACCAGCGCGCCCGCGCCGAACAGATAGACCAGCGAGGCCTGGATGCGCTCGGTGGTCCAGGGCTGGCGGTAGAACTGGTACACCAGGGGCGGGCCCGCGGTGGAGAACAGCCCGCCCATGAGGCCCGACACGAAGCCCACCGACACGAAGGCCGCGGTCGACGAGGGTGCCGGCAGCGGCCGCGCCGCGCGCCAGAGCAGCGCCGCACAGCCCACGATGCTCAGGCCCAGCAGCAGGCGAAGCACCTGGTAGGCGCTGCCCAGCACCCAGGAGAGCGCGAGCACGCCCACCACCGTGCCGAGCAGGCTCGCGCCCAGCGCGGGCCGCAGCAGCGGGTCCAGCCGCAGCGCGCCGCGGCGGTGCAGGAACACCCCCGCGTTGATCAGCGAGATGATGGACAGCACGTTCACCACGTCGTTGAGCGGGTAGAGGTCGATCGCGCCCACCAGGCCCAGCAGCACCAGGGCGAGCGCGAAGCCGGTGAGGCTTTGCACGTAGACCGCGATGGCCACGAACAAGAGGTACAGGGCAATGCCGGTCATGCGCGCAGACAGCCGGGCGGGTCAGAGAAAACGCGCGATCTGCTCGACGTCCTCGGGAAAGAGCTGGCCGTCTTCGGCCATCACGACGCGGCCGTCGCGGCCGAGCACCACGGTCACGGGCAGCGACTTGCCGGGCTTGGGCAGCACGGCGCCGGCCTGCCAGGCGCTCGGAAAGTTGTAGCCGCGCTGTTGCTGGTACTGGCGTGCGTCGTCGGCGCGGCGGTCGATCGACACCCCCAGCACATACAGGCCGCGCGCACGCTGCGCGGCCCAGAGCTTCTGCACGTGCGGCGACTGCAGGGCGCAGAACGGGCACCAGCTGGCCCACCAGTACAGCACCACCACCTGGCCCCGCGCTTCGGCGGCCTTGAAGGTGCTGCCGTCGATCAGCGGCAGGTCGGCCAGTGCATAAGCGCTGCCCACCGCGGGCAGGGGCGCGCCCTCGCGCGCGCTCGCTGCGCCAGCGGCCAGCAAGGCCGAGGCACCTGCCAGGGCGCCCAGGGCGTCGCGGCGGCGCCAGCCGCGCGGGGGCTTGGGGTTCATGCGTCTCCTCGCTCTCGGTCGCCGGGCACGGGCCGGGTGGCCCGTTCCATCGATCCATCAGGGTTTGCGAATATATACCGCCCTTCTGCGCGAGAAACGTGGAACCCGCGGGGGTACGGCAGGATCGGCAAGAATGCGGGCGCGAACGCGCGGTGGTCGAACCGCCGGCGCACCGATTGGTGAGAGGTACCCGGGCTGCGGCCCGGGTGCTTCCTTTGCAGCGCCAGGGCTTTGCCCTGGCGCTTTTTTCCGACGGTTTTGTGGGGTGGCGGGGGCCGGCCCACAATGCGCGCATGAACCGCCGTGACCTCTGCCTCGCCTCGCTGGCCCTGATGGGCGCCGGACCTGCCCTGGCGCAGACCGCCGCCTGCCCGGCCCTGCTCAACCACCGCTTCCCGCGCCTGCAGGACAGCGCGCCCCAGGACCTGTGCCAATACGCGGGCAAGGTGCTGCTGGTGGTGAACACCGCGAGCTACTGTGGCTTCACCTCGCAGTACGAAGGCCTGGAGGCGCTGTTCGCGAAGTACCGCGAGCGCGGCCTGGTGGTGCTGGGTTTTCCGTCCAACGATTTCCAGCAGGAAACCAACGACAAGCAGAAGATCGCCGAGCTGTGCTTCAACACCTACGGCGTGCGCTTCCCCATGTTCGAGCCGGGTGGCGTGCGCGGCGACAAGGCCAACCCGCTGTACCGCCAGCTCGCGCAGGCCACGGGCGTGGCGCCGCGCTGGAACTTCCACAAGTACCTGGTGGGCCGCGACGGCAAGGTGATCGACCAGTACGCGAGCAACACCGACCCCATGGGGCGCGCGCTCACGCAGGCGGTGGAGAAGGCGCTGGCGGCCAAGGGCTGAACACGCGCCGGCCTGCCGTCGCAAGAGCCGAAAAAAAAGCCACCGCAAGCGGTGGCTTTTTTGTGGCCGAAGGCCGCTGGATCAGCGGATCACGGCGATGGTGGTGCGCTGGCCGCCTTTGTAGGTCATCAGCGTGAGGGCGCCGTTCTTGATGTCGCCCTTCTCGTCGAACTCGATCTTGCCGGTCACGCCGTTGTAGCTGGACGACTTGAGCGCGGGCAGGTAGACCTTCGGGTCGGCCGAGCCGGCGGTGACCATGGCGTTGGCCATCACCTTCACAGCGTCGTACACGTACGGGGCATACACCTGCACGTCGGCGTTGAACTTGGTCTTGAAGTCGGCGCGGAACTTGTCCATGCCGGCCTTTTGCTCACCTTCAACACCACCGGCTTCGGCGCAGTAGACCTGCTCGTCGCTCATGCCGTCGCCGGCCAGCTTGGGCAGTTCGCTGGTGCAGATGCCGTCGCCACCCATGAACTTGGCCTGGATGCCGAGCTGCTTCATCTGCTTGAGCATGGGGCCGGCCACGGCGTCCATGCCGCCGAAGAACACCACGTCGGGCTTCTTGGCCTTCAGGGTGGTCAGGATGGCGTTGAAGTCGGTCGCCTTGTCGTTGGTGAACTCGCGGCCCACCACGGTGCCGCCAGCGGCTTTCACGCCCTTCTCGAACTCGTCGGCGACGCCCTGGCCGTAGGCGGTGCGGTCGTCGATGACGGCCACGTTCTTGGCCTTGAGGGTTTCGATGGCGTACTTGCCGAGCGTGCCGCCCAGGTGCACGTCGTCAGCCACCACGCGGAACGCGCCCGCGAAGCCCTGGCGGGTGTACTTGGGGTTGGTCGCCGAGGGCGAGATCTGGGGGATGCCGGCGTCGTTGTAGAGCTGCGAGGCGGGGATGGTGGTGCCCGAGTTCAGGTGGCCGATCACGCCGTTGACCTTGGCGTCGACCAGCTTCTGCGCGGCGGCCGTGCCCTGCTTGGGGTCGGCGGCGTCGTCTTCGGCCAGCAGTTCGAACTTGGCCTTGGCGCCACCGATGCTCAGGCCGGCGGCGTTGAGCTCTTCGATCGCCATGCGGGCGCCGTTCTCGTTGTCCTTACCCAGGTGCGCGATGGCGCCGCTGGTGGGGCCGACGTGACCGATCTTGACCACGACCTCGGCGGCCGGTGCGGGAGCGGCGGCCGGGGCGGCGGCGGCCGGGGCAGGAGCCTCTTCCTTCTTGCCACAGGCAGCCAGAGCAACGGCTGCGGCAAGCACTGCCAGTTTCATGTTCACTTGCATGGAAATTCCTCGGTAAGGATGGATTTGAATTGCGGAGGGAACGTTTTTTTCTCCACCGCGTGAATCTACTCCAATTCCGAAGCACTCCCGGCCGTTGCACGCCCCGCGAGGGCCCGTGACCAGGGTTTTCCACAGGAACTGGCGGGGCGCCGCAACACCCGCGCGGGCGCTGCGCCCTCAGCCCTGCGGATCGGCCTGCTTGAGGTCGTGCCGCTGCGGCTCGATGCCGGCCGCGACGTAGGCTCGCCAGCGCTGACGCGCCGCCGCGCGATCGGCCTCGTCGAGCCCCACCACCTCGATCACGCGCTCGAAGCGCGCGGGCTCGGGCACGGGCTCGTCGTGCAGGTTCACGAGCACCGGCATGCCCTGCGCCTCGGGCAGGCTGTCGGTGAGGCGGATGGGGGAGTGCTGCAGCACCGCGGGCGGATCGCCCGGGCGCGCGTGCGGCACGAAATCGCCCTGGCCCACGAGCCACACCAGGCGATCGAGCTCGTCGATCGCCGGGCGCGGCGCGAGCACCGCCACCCGGACCCCTTTGAGGTAGGCCTTGCGCAGCAGGCGCGCCGTGTAGGCGAGCCGGTCGGGCGCGTTGAAGTGGAAGGCGACTTCGGGCATGCGCGGGCGCGTCAGGCCTTGGCGCGGCGGCGCGCGGGCTTGGCCGGGGCGCGCTGCGACTCGCTCACCAGGTATTGCAGCAGCAGTGGCACGGGGCGGCCCGTGGCGCCCTTGGCCGCGCCGCCCTTCCAGGCCGTGCCCGCGATGTCCAGGTGCGCCCAGCGCAG
>VFQP010006030.1_pt1 | contig 10177 bp, 10 predicted proteins | sample 3512351 | NCBI WGS metagenome assembly VFQP01 (sample SAMN10412372, study PRJNA504923) | tailings metagenome | isolation source: Relicate 1 Philex TSF1 revegetated site | place: Philippines: Tuba, Benguet | collected 2017-08-29
ACGGCGGTCAGGCGCTGCGCCGCCAGCTCGCCCGCCTTGCGCATATCCACGCCGTTCAGCACCAGCTGCATGCCTTGTCGCCCGGCGGTGGCCACCCACTGGATGTGGCGCAAGACCAGTTCGTCCAGTGATAATTCGAATTCCTTGATGTCTTTGCCGACGACTTCGCCCGTCAACGTCAGGTTGAAATTCGCGCCCGTTCTGTCGGCTTCGGCCAGATTGGCGCCGGTGAGGGTCGCGCAGGAGAAATCCGCCTCCCGCAGGTTGGCGCCTTTCAGAACCGTGTTGGACATATCGGCGCCGCGCAGGATCGCGCCTTTCAGGTTGGTGCCGCTCAGGTCTGCGTTGCCCATGCGCGCATCGGTAAAATCGGCACCTATCGCCAGCGCGCCCGACAAAATCGCATCGGTCAGATTGCTGCCGACGAATTGCACCGCGCCCACTTCGGCGGCTTTTGAATACTGGTCATCATTTTGCAGGATTTTGCGTTTCATGACCGTTTTGCCTTCGCGCAGGTCGGCGCCTGTCAGATCGGCACGGTAAAGGTCTGCTTCGTCCACTTCCGCGCCCCGCAAATCGGCACGGACAAGTCGGGTGCCGCGCAGGGACGCGCCGCGCAGATCGCAGCCGAAAAGGGTGGCGCTTTCAAACGACGCATTGGTCAAAATCGCGCCGCGCAGGATGCAGCCGGTGAAATCGGATTGCGACAGGTTTTGCCCCGTAAAGTTAAGGCCGCTGAGATCGCGGTCACGCATCACGGCGCGTGCGCCGCCCGGCTTGGCCGAGAGGAACATGAGATGCTTGCGGATGATCTCGTTGACCTCCGCCTGCGTTACTCTCTCTAATGTGAAATCGGTCTGGGGCATGGGGTATCCGGTGGCTATGGCGCATATCTGCGCAGCCATATGATAGCGCATTAATTCTTAAAAAGGGTAAACGTTCGCAGATATTGCGTTATGCGCCGTTATGGCCGGTTTTTTGCGGCACATAGCCCGATGGCACCACGCGGGATGCGGGTTCGGTATGGTATGTCTGGTCGTCGAAAAACAGGTCGGCGCCGATGGCGGCCAGTACATCGACCTTTTCGTACTTGGGCCCTTGCTGGTTCGATCGGCCGATCATATACGCGCCATCCACGATTTGGCCCCATTCGATCAGGGTATTCATGGGGCGTATCTGCGCCTGACCGCTGCGCATGGTGACCAGCGATGTTTCAATCGGGCAGCTGTCTTTGGGGAATGTCGCCTTCAGCGCCTCGATCACGAACAGCACCTTGGCAAAGGGACCGGCGGGCATCGGCGTTTCGGCCATTTCTGTTTCGAATTTCATGAAACCCAAAAGACCTTCGCGCTGGAATATGGTTTCGGATTCACCGCCGAATAAAACCTGATCGCCATCAAAGGCGAAATGCACTTTGCCGGGGCGCGCTTGCGGCGCTGTCGGCGGGTCGTGCAGGACGGATGCGGCGATGTCGCCATCGACGGCGCGCTGCACGTCGTCGGCATGACGCGACAAAAACAGGTCGATGCCATAGGCGCGCAGCAGATTGCTCTCCACATTCTTGCCGCCGGTCAGGGCGATGCGGGCGATGTCCAGTTTATGATAATCCAGCGAATAGCGGGCGCGGATGCCGGTTTCGATGTTATTGCGCGAAATCAGCGCCACCTCGACCCGCGGGCGCTCGCCGGGGGTATTGATCGACAAAAGCTTTTCGATGACGTTAAACGCGGTGCCCGGTTTCATGGGGTCGCGGCGGCGTTCGAACTGCAAACGGCGATAGGCGTCGATGCCGCCGTTCACATAGGTCGCATGCTCTTCGCGCAGGTCGAAAAGGGCAGAGGTGGAAATACCGATGGTCAGCGGTTTGAAGGCCATTGCCAAAGCCCGAACTTGCCATAAATTAAAAGAAGCGCCATGTCATTCATAACCGATTTTGTCCGGAATAAAAAGCATTTGGATAGGATTCTTCAGGTTTGAATTGTCCGGCGCAGGGATTTGGGGTAATTTTATAACTGCAATCTGTTCGTATATTGCGGGAAAGGGGCGGCGCGGCGATGACGCTGAAGGCCGAACATCTGGTGGATTTGATACGCCGGCAATTGCCGGATGCCGACGTTACCGCACAGGATACGCGCGGCGACGGGGCGCATTTTGCCGTCACGGTTATATGCCCCGCGTTTGAAGGCCTCAGCCGTATCGACCAGCACCGCAAGGTATACGCCGCGCTGTCGGGCCACGTGGCCGATGGCAGCCTGCACGCCGTACAGCTGACCACGCGCGCGGGATAAGACAGGGATCAGAGGGGAAGAGGGCTTAAATGCTGTTCAACGAAAACGACGCTGTGTTTGAACGTATCCGCCACGATATTACATCGAACGATATCGTGCTTTACATGAAAGGAACGGCCGTATTCCCCCAATGCGGATTTTCGGCGGCGGTTGTGCAGGTGCTGGAAAGCCTCAATCTGCCGTTCAAAGACATTGATGTGCTGGCCGATCCGCCGCTGCGTCAGGGTATTAAGGATTTCAGCAACTGGCCGACGCTGCCCCAGCTTTATATCAAAGGCGAGTTTATCGGCGGCTGCGATATCGTGCGCGAAATGTATGCCAGCGGCGAACTGCAGGACCTGCTGCAAAAAGAAGGCCTGATAGATTAGTTGCCCTTACGGTGCGATCTTCGGCGTATGCTGCGCGCGTAAATCCCGCAGCATGAACAGCAGATACAGGAAGATGAAGTAATAGAGAAACAGCTCGTTCACTTCGCTGGGGCGGTGATAAAGCGCGAAGAGATCCAGCTTGTCCATCTTCTTCGACAGCTGCGACAGCAGGGCGCACAGCGCCGTCCAGAACAATGCGCATTGAAACGTGCGGGCAGGGCCGCAGGGCGGCAGCGGCGCACGAACGGCAGGATCAGGCCGCCGATCACTGTGCCGATCAGCAGAATAAGGCGCGGTTTCTGGTCGAACCAGCTGGACGTATTGTGCAGGTTGGTTTCGTTCTGGTCGTTGATGGCCTGCCAGTATTCGGGCGTTTCCCATTTAAAAATGTGCTGGCCATAGCTGATTTCTTCGAGCGTGATGTAAAGGCTGCCCATCGCGCCCAGCATAAGCCAGAGCATAAGCCACGGCCTGCCTTTGGCGTAGCGCAGGCAGGCCAGCCCCACAAAAAACGCCGCTGCCGACACCAACCATTGCAGGGTTTCCAGGATGCCGTTTTCCGCATACATCCATGCATCGCCATGGGCGTGGCCCAGAAACGGATCGATGATGGCGATGCCGACAAAAACAGCCACCGGCAGCCACAGCCACCAGAAACGATGTACGGAATATTTGTTGTCGGTCAGGAACATAGCGATCTTCCCCTGTTGTGCAGCGGGTATTTCTTACACAAGTGCGCTTTGAAAAAGGCTTCGGGGGGTTATAGGCCTCGCCTCGCCTGTATGCAAGACAACAGGGGCGGGAACTGGGGCATTACTGCCACGCTATGGCTTTCTGGTCACAGATGCGGGTGGATTGATATTCTTGAGCTTTCGTTCTTTTAAGCGGGCGGTGCGGCGCGGAAGCGTTGCCAGTCTTCCTTTTTGAGCAGCCACACTTCGCTGGTATGCAGGGCGGGGTCGACATGTTCGGACGGCTTGGTGCCCATGAAAGCCGCGCCGGTTTTTTCTTTGACACGGCGTGACGCGATATTGCCGAGCGCGTTTTCCATCTGCAGCGTTTTCTGGCCCAAGACGTCAAACCAGTAATCGTTCACTGCCGTGGCGGCTTCGGTGATGTAGCCGTTGTTGTGATGTTCGCGCGCCAGCCAGAAGGCGCGCTGGCTGCTCTCCACGTACGGCCGCAATTCGATCGAGCCGATCAATGTATTCGGGTCTGCTTTCAGCGCGATCGCCCAGTAAACAATTCTGTCCTGCGTGCGGATGCGCGCAATGAATTTTTCCGAACCGTCATCGGGGTAGGGGTGCGGGAAAGATTTGGCGAAATTGCGCACAATTTCCCAATCCTTCATGCACCGGTTATGCGCGGCTGCGTCCGACATTTCTATCGGACGCAGCAACAAACGGGCAGTTTCGATGACGGGCGGCAGCATTATTCGACGGTGACGCTCTTGGCCAGATTGCGGGGCTGGTCAACGTCCGTGCCCTTGAGGATCGCCGTGTGATACGCCAGCAGCTGCACCGGAATGGTGTACAGGATCGGCGCCACGAACGGGTCTACCTCGGGAATTTCAATCGTCCAGGTTGCGGTGTCTTTCAGCTTGGCAATGCCGTGCTTGTCGGAAATCAGCAGCACTTTACCGCCGCGGGCGATGACTTCCTGCGCGTTCGATGCCGATTTTTCAAACAGGCTGTCGTGCGGCGCCACGACGATCACGGGCACGTTTTCGTCGATCAGGGCGATGGGGCCGTGTTTCATCTCGCCCGATGCATAGCCTTCGGCGTGGATGTACGAAATTTCTTTCAGCTTCAGCGCCCCTTCGAGCGCGATCGGATACGCGGTGCCGCGGCCGAGGTACAGCACATCGCGCGCTTCGGCAACCTGCTTGGCGATGGCCTGGATGGCGCCGTCATGACCCAGCAGTTCGGCCACGCAGGCGGGCACTTCGCGCAGGGCGTCGGTCAGCTGCTTTTCACGCTCCGCGCTGATCGCGCCGTTCTTGCGGGCAAGGGCGATGGTGAAGCAGGCCAGCGTGGTCAGCTGCGTGGTAAATGCTTTGGTTGACGCAACGCCGATTTCGGGACCCGCCAGCGTGCGCAGCACATGGTTGCTCTCGCGCTCAATCGTGCTTTCGATCGTGTTCAGCACAGACACGATTTGCTGGCCTTGGCGCTTGGCGTAGCGCAGCGCCTCCAGCGTATCCAGCGTTTCGCCGGATTGGGAAATAAACAGTGCCGCGCCGCCTTTTGGCATCGGCGCCTCTCGGTAGCGGAATTCGGACGCGATATCGGCCTCGACCGGTATGCGCGCCACTTGCTCCAGCCAGTACTTGGCCACCATGCCCGCATAAAATGCGGTGCCGCAGGCCGAAACGGTGATGCGCGGCGTATCCGCGATGTTCAGGATATCGCCGGGCAGGGTGATGTGACCGGTGGCGGGATTGATGAAGGTATTCAGTGTCTCGCCGATCACGGCGGGCTGTTCGTGGATTTCTTTCAACATGAAATGGCGGTATTTGCCTTTGCCCATCAGCGCGCCGGACTGGGCGGTCACGCGCACTTCGCGCTCGACCTTCTCGCCGTTCATGTTATAGATCGTGGCGCCTTCGCGCGTGACTTCGATGCGGTCGCCGTCTTCGAGGAAGCTGATCTTGTCGGTCAGCGGCGCAAGCGCGTAGGAGTCGGAGGCAAGGAACATTTCACCCTTGCCATACCCCACCGCCAGCGGCGTGCCAAAACGCGCGCCGATCATCAGATCATCCTGACCCGTGAAAATCATGGCCAGCGAAAACGCGCCGCGCAGGCGTTTCAGCGATGCGCTGACCGCGTTTTGCGGCGTCATGCCCTGACGCATATAGAACGTCACCAGATGCGCGATAACTTCGGTATCGGTTTCGGATTCAAAACGGAATTGGGACTTTTCCAGCTCGGCCTTCAGTTCCTGATAGTTCTCGATGATGCCGTTGTGCACGACGGCGACGCTGTCGGTGATGTGGGGGTGCGCGTTTTTCTCGACCGCGCCGCCATGTGTGGCCCAGCGGGTGTGACCGATGCCGATGCTGCCGCCCAGCGGCTGCTTTTCCAGCTTCTCGGCCAGATTGACCAGTTTGCCTTCGGCGCGGCGGCGCTCCAGCTTGCCGCTTTGCAGCGTCGCAACGCCCGCGCTGTCATAGCCACGGTATTCAAGGCGTTTAAGGCCCTCGACCAGAATGGGGGCGACGTCTTTGTCTTTGCTGATGATGCCTACGATACCGCACATAATCTTTTTCCTTTTCCCTTAACCGGGGATGTTGCTAGTTGTTATAAAACAAACCCACGTCAGCAGGGCAAATATACCCTGTACGATCGCTTGTCTTGTTTTGCCTTTGGCGAGGTCTTTTACTGCACAAAATGCAATATAAAATCCACCGCCGAGAATAAGTAGTTCAATTGCTGACCAGTACGGGCTGCCCAGAAATTCTAACTGATTATCAGATAACCCTGCTGCGTGTCGGTAGCCGCTGTTTGCAAATGCAAATAACAGAACGCCTATTTTGAAAGGCCAGTTTCGAATGCCTGTCAAAATGTGCATCCGGTTCATCCCTTCTTCGCCTTTTCCTTCATTTTCTTCTGACGGAATTCGGGTGCCCATCCGTCTTTGTTGATTTGCGGGGCGCGGGTGATGCCCAGCGCGTTTTGCGGCACGTCTTTGGTGATTGTGCTGCCCGCGCCGATAATCGCGCCCGTGCCAATGGTGACGGGGGCGACAAGGGCGGTGTTCGATCCGATAAACGCCTCGCTGCCCACGGTGGTTTTATATTTCAGGAAACCGTCGTAATTGCAGGTAATCACGCCCGCGCCGATATTTGTTTTATCGCCGATTTCCGCATCGCCCAGATAGGTCAGGTGGTTCGCTTTCGCGCCCTTGCCGAGGCGGGTGTTTTTGGTTTCGACGAAGTTGCCGACTTTGGCGCCCTCGCCAATCTGCGAGCCGGGGCGCAGGCGGGCAAACGGGCCGATGTGGGCGCCCGCCGCAATCTGCGTGCCTTCGATATGGCTATAGGCATGAATGGTGACATTGTCGCCCACGCGCGCGCCGGGGCCGAAGAAGACATTGGGTTCAATCAATACATCTTGCCCGATTTCGGTATCGGCGCAGAAAAACACGCTGGCGGGGTCGATCAGCGTTGCGCCATTGAGCATATGCTTTTCGCGCAGGCGCTGCTGCATGGCGTGTTCCAGCTGCGCCAGCTCGACGCGCGTATTCGCGCCGGCCAGCTCCGCCGTATCGATTTCAACGACCAGCGTCTGGCGGTTGTCCTTGCGCGCGATGGGGGGCAGGTCGGTCAGGTAATATTCGCCCTGCGCGTTGTCATTGCCGATTTGCGACAGCCAGTCGAACAGTTTTGCGCCGTCTGCCGCAACGATGCCGCCGTTGCACAGCGTGATCGCTTTTTCTTCAGCGGTGGCGTCTTTGAATTCGACAATCTTTTTCAGCGTGCCGTCATCGTCCATCACCATGCGGCCATAGCGCGCAGGATCGGCCGGCCGCATACCGGAAAAGGTAAGCCCCACCGCCGGCATCTGGCGGCGGATATCAATCATACGCTGCAGCGATGCGGTGGTGATCAGCGGGCTGTCGCCAAAGACGACCAGCACATCGCCATCGAAATCTTTCAGCGCGTCGCGCGCGGCCAGCGCCGCCCCGCCCGTGCCGTTCGCGGTTTGCTGCACCGCCGTCTGGTGCGGTTGCACGGCGGCGGCCATCTCGGGCATATCCGCGCCGATGACAACGACGATGCGGTCCGGGTTCAAGCCTTCGGCTGCGGCAATCACATGCTGCACCATCGGGGCACCCGCCACAGGGTGCAGCGGCTTGGGCAACGCGGATTTCATGCGCGTCCCTTTTCCGGCGGCGAGGATGATGCAGGCGATTTTTTTAGACATCGAGAAAAACTCCGTTAACGCCCCTGAATAGACCAGAGGCGGAATCAACCATCAATTCACAGTTTGTTGCAGGAGGTTACAATAGGGATCGGCAGCGCCAAAACGCTTTTTTAGCGTTAAAACCAGCCCGATTCCCGCCGCGGGATTAGTTGCGTTGCAGGGTCGACAGGTGGGCGACGACAGAGCCGTATGCACTGGAAATTTCCATGCGCACGGGCACCATCGGGCCTTTTTCTTCCAGCTTGGCCAGCCAGAGGGTGGGGGGCTTTTTGCGGGCTTCGGTATGGGCCTGCACGGCCATCCACCCGCGTTCTTTGTCTTTTTTCTTGAAGCCTGCGACGGGTTCGACTTTCAGCGTGCAGCGCAGGGCATCGCCGTTGAAGGCGGAATATTTGTTTTTGCCCAGCTTCTCCACCCCGCTGTCTTGCAGCGTGATATTGAAGCGGCGCTTGCCGTCGAAAACGGGAAAAGTCCCCTCGCACTTTTCGGTCTGGCCGGAATGCTGCAACATTTGCAGCGCGCCTGTCAGCATGTCGACGGCGTTCTCGGTTAGTTCGGGGTCGAAGTCTTTTTTGACCTTGGTTTCATTATCTTCGTGGGTGGTCGTCTTCAGCAGCGTGCCCTGGGGCGAATACTGCATTTCGGTGACTTTTTCGTCTTTTTTCCAGCTGCTGCGTGCGGTGTGGATGCTGGGCACGGGCGTGCCGTCGTTTTGGGCGCGGCCGGATGTGGCATAGGTGGCTTCCCACGGGAAGATAGAGCCGATGGTGCCCTGCGTTTTTGCCTTCAGCGACATGTCATAGGCGCGGGGGTCGAGGTCCATTTCCAGCGTCGCCGCCAATGCCTTGAAGCCGCCCGCATAAACGTCGTAATTCAACCCCATCTTTTTTATGGGCTGTTCGATATCGCCGCGCAGGCTGACGTTTTCAAATCCGGCATGCGCGGAAACGGTTTGCAGGCACATCGTGGCTGCAAAGCCGAGGCAGATCAGGGATTTGAAAAAAATCTTGTTCATTTTTGTCTTTTGCTGCATTCCATAGGGCAGTGCGCTGGTATCCCGCGCGGCCAAGGCTATATTAGCCTAAGATAAAGAGGTAGTGCCGAGTTCCGCTTAAAGCAACAATGGGTGCTAAAATAGTGAATTTATGAAAACTAGTCAACCCGAAAATCTCCACGCTGCCACCAGCGATCTCCCGAGCTGCTGCGGGGGCAAAGCAGCATCTGTACCGGCGCAAATCCCAGTAAAAACAGTGACTTCGTGCTGTACTCCCCCTGCGCCTAAAACTACGTCTTCCTGTTGTGACACGGGCGAGGGGGCAAAACCCCGCGCTGATTATATGTTCTGGGGCGGGTTTTTTATTGTGGCGACAGGGTATTTTGCACACTTCGCGCTGGGCGCCGACCCACATGCGGCGCATGGCGGCACTGCGGGTGTCATGGGAATGGCACAGCGTTTTTCGGGCGCGGTGTTCGAGCTGATGAACATGATGTGGATCGGCGTTGTGGCGGGTATCTTCGCCATGGGCTTCCTCAGCCGTGTGCCGCGCGATTTTGTGATGGCGGCGCTCGGCTCCGGCCGCGGGGTGCAGGGAATTTTCCGCGCGGCTTTTGCGGGCGTGCTGCTCGATCTTTGCAGCCATGGCATCTTGATGGTGGGCGCGAAGTTTTACGAACGCGGCGCGACCATCGGGCAGGTGATGGCATTTCTGATTTCCAGCCCGTGGAATTCCTTCTCCCTCACGCTGATCCTCGTCGCCATGATCGGCCTGAAATGGACGATCGCATTTATCGTGATTTCGATGGCGATTGGTATTGTGACGGGCATTGTGTTTGATTATCTGGTCAAGCGCGGCACGCTGCCGCCGAACCCCAACCACCGCCCTGTCACCAGCGGCTTCCAGTTCTGGCCCGCGGCCAAAAAGGGATTGTCCGAGGTGAAATGGACGCCGCGCTTTTTCCGGGACACGCTGGTGACGGGCGTGAAAGATTCCAGGATGATTATCCGCTGGCTGTTCGTCGGCGTGATCATCGCAGGTGCGCTGCGCGCCGGCATGACACAGGATATGTTCGCGCAGTGGTTTGGCCCCACCATGATCGGCCTTGCCGCGACGCTGGCGGCTGCGACAGTTATCGAAGTTTGCTCCGAAGGGGCGGCGCCGATTGCGGGCGACCTGTTCGGCCGCGCGGGCGCCGTGGGTAACAGCTTTACTTTCCTGATGGCTGGTGTGGCAACAGATTACACCGAAATCATGGTGATCCGCGAAGCCACTAAGTCATGGAAAATCGCATTGTTCCTGCCGCTGCTGACTGTGCCGCAAGTGCTGGTCATCGGGTACATTATGAACCAAATCGGGCAGTGATCTTGTGTGGTATGGTTGCTGCGCAAATTGATGGCGTAATGCAGACCTTATCGAGAACATGCATATTTTACTTGGTAAAATTTAATGCTTCCTTCAATCACGGGAAGGCCTTCTTTGGTGGGCTTATGATTGTTCATTTCATCCAATGTTTCTCCTTCCCCTAATCCTTGGAAAGTAGAGTTCTTGCAGTTTATGCGGATTTTGCTGTAGTCAACCAAACCGGTGCTGCCTGTGCG
>VFQP010006031.1_pt1 | contig 10177 bp, 15 predicted proteins | sample 3512351 | NCBI WGS metagenome assembly VFQP01 (sample SAMN10412372, study PRJNA504923) | tailings metagenome | isolation source: Relicate 1 Philex TSF1 revegetated site | place: Philippines: Tuba, Benguet | collected 2017-08-29
GGCTGCGGGCCTTGAGCTCCTCCATGAACTCCTCCACCTTGGACAGGCGCGTCTGCGAGTGTTCAGAGGGGGGCGCGTTTGGCGGGGGATGGGTTCCCGTGAGCCGCGCGGGTCAGGTCGGGCGGGCGGGAGGAGCCTGGTGAGCGACGGCGGCGGAGGCGAGGCGAGAAAGCGACGCACCGTGCCCTTGACGTCGACCTCGAACGGGCGCAGCACGATAGGCACGGGCATCATGCGCGCGACCTCCTGGAGGCCCGCGAGGTGGGCGCAGGCGACGGGCACGACGCCGAAGTCGGTCGTGCCGAGCCGGCCCTGCCACACCTGCTCTCGCACGTCATCACGCGCAGCACCAGGAGCGGGCAAGAGGAGAGCGTGAGTCCGGGCCGGGCTCGCGCACGGCTTCGGCTCGGCACGTGGAGTTTCCGAGGCCATCCGACGCGCTGCCGACCCGGAGTCAGTCGTACAGACGCTCGAGCCGACAACGGGCTCTTGGCCGCGCACACTGCTCCTCTCCACTGTTCCATCGCTGCTCGGCTGGCAGCGCGAAGGTCAGGCACGCGCTCTCGCGGCACGACGTCGACATCGCACGAACAGCGTGCCAGCGTCCGTCGCGAGCAGCAACGCAGGCGCGGGCGCCACGCACGCGCACAGTCCACGACGCTCAAAACCCCTTGCTCGCTCCCCACCGCCCCTCGCCCAACGCCACGCGCGCAACGGCGCGATCGATCGCCACCACGTAGCGTCCTCGTCCACCGATGGCCACCCATTGCGAAGCGCTCTCGCGCGTTCCTCGCGCGCACCGTGGTTCCTGGCACGACGCTGGCCGCTGGCGTGCCTGGCTCCGCGCGGGTCACGACGGCGCCCAGATCGATCAGCTCGCTCGCGGCCTCCTTGGTGCTGCTGTGATGGTGGTGGTGCGCGTCATGGAGCTTGCCCGACGCCGCGCGGTGCGCGCTGGCGCCTCCCGGAGGCGACAGCGGGCCGCTCGCCGGCAGGACCGCGGGCGGGAGCTGCACGGAGCGCTGCGACGAGCTCGGCTGCTTGCTGAGCGCCGACGCGGGCGCCTGGTGGTGGTTGTTGAGCGGGTCGCTCTTGGCGCCGCCGGCCGGGCTGTAGTCCTTGTCGCCCTCGTCGCCCACGATGAACTCGTCGGGGTCGTACTCGGCGTCGTCGCGAGCCGCGCCGCCTGCGAGCCGCAAAGCCGCAGTCGACAGCCCCAAACTCGCGCGACAACACGCGCGTCAACACGGCGAGTCGAAGCCGCGAAGCAGCAGCACTCGATCGAGATCGACAACGCAGGTTGTCGCTCGTCGCGTTTCGCGACAGCGCGGCGAGTCGCACCTGATGCCTGCACCGACGGCTTGAGGCTCACCACCTTGGCCCGCGCGCCGTCCGCGCCCCCATCAGCGTGCAGCACGCCGTCCATCGACGCGCGCCCGTGCACCTCTGCGCTGCTGTGGCGGCCAATGACGGACGAGCCGCCCGCCGCGCCCCCCGGCGACGCCAGCTCGCCCAGCAGCCCCGACGCGCCGCGGTCCAGCAGGAAGCTGCTGCCCGTCTCGAGCAGCATGCCCTGGTGGTGGTGGTGCCCGTGCGCCTCGCCGCCCTCTTGCGCGCCGCCCTCGGTGTCCATCGCCGACCCGCCCTCGCCTGCGCCACACCACCACGAACAACAACGGCGCGCCGCTAAACCGTCGACCTGACCTGGCCAGGGCAGAGGGCAGCGGCGACGCGGCAGAATGAGTGAGCGTGTGGAGGGGCACGCACCGTTCTCGTGCTGCTGGTGCGAGAGCGACGCCGCGCGCCGCAGCTCCTCCTCCTCCTCGGCGTCGTCAGCCTCCTGCTGCGCCTTGACGGCGCTGCGCTTGTCCTCGTTGTCCTGCGACGCCAGCAGCTTGCCCACGCCCGCCACCTGCCAGGGGTGCCGCCGCCAACAACCACACACACACACAGCACGTCAGCGCTCTGCGGGGAGGCCCAGCCGCGCTTGCGCCTGCACTCTGGCTGGCTGCTCTTCAGCGCCTGCCAAGGCACGCGCCCGACGCCTCGCTCTCACCTGGAGGGCCTGCAGGCGCTGCTCCTTGAGCGCGGCGGCCGCCGCCGTGCTGTACTTGGCTGCCGTCTCTGCGCACACCACCACAGCAACGCACCACCAGCACGCCAAAAGCCCGCATGTCACCCCTCCGCAGCGAGGGGAAGTGCCGTGCGCACGTGCCGCGCGACTGGCGACGCGCCCCTGCTGCCTCCGCTGCCGGCTGCCCCTGGCGGCGCAGCGTCGACGCACCGTCGTCGAGGAACTTGGCCTTGGCAAACTCCTTTTCCTTCTTCTCCCTCTCCTCGGCCACCTGCTTGGACGCCAGGTTGGCCGACTCGAGCTGAACCAGCACCTCGGGCAGCAAGTCACCCTGCACACAAGTTAACACCTCCACCAGCCCCGTGGTGTTCATGAGGTGCGCACCCGCGTGTGCGTGCGCGCCAAGCGCAAACGAGAGAGCAACGAGAGGGCGCCAGGATGCCACCGCCCTGGTTGCAGGTCGTGCGAGGGGGGTGCATGCAGGGTGGGAGCGAGGGAGGGAGGGCCACGCCGCACTTGGCTGCCCGCCCGCCGCACCTGGAGCACGCGGCGGCGGAGGTCGGGGTTGGCGGCGTCCCTCAGGTTGAAGCTCATGCTGCGGTAGCGCGACTTGTACTCCTTGGTCAGCCCGTTGAAGTGCTTGTACAGCGCCACCTCGATGGCCAGGCCCACGGTGCTGGGGTCGCCGATGTTGGCCTCGGGGACCTGCCCCTCCTTGCGCAGCTCGTCCGCAGCCATCTGCGCGCGCGTGCGCCACGGTGCGCCAGAGGCAGCGGTGGCGCGTGTGACGCGGTGCCCTGTGGTGCTAACCTGGTGCTGTTAGCCTGGTCGCCGGCTCTGCGCCAGGGACTGCTCTACGTGCGATCGTCAAGCTGACCGTGCGCTCCGCTCCACGTGCACGGGCGCGTTGCCGGGTTAGCTGGTCCGCGCAGCAGGCAAGGCTGGCGGGGCTCTCTTGCAGCGCGGCGCGGGCGCAAGTGCGAGCAGGCACGAAGCGCCGCGAGGCGCAAAGGCAGAGCAGGTGACAGGTGCGCAAGTGGTCCGACAGGGCCCCCAACCAGCTCACCTGCATGAAGGAGGTGAGCTGCTCGCGCGCCTTGCGCCGCATCTCCATCTCGCTGGCCGCTGCCGCCGACATCTGCGCGCGGGGGGTTCGCGGCGGCGCCGGGCGACACAGCGCATGGCGGTCGGAGGACTCATCGCGCAGCACGCACGGTGAGCGCGCGCCTCGCGCCGTGTTTGCACACTGCCGCCGCCACGGGCAACGTCCCTCAGGCCGCGGCACGGCACGCAGCTGACTCGAACGCGCACAAGAGGGCAGCAGAGGTAAGCAGGAGGGCGCAGGAGGGCGTGAGCGCACCTTTGGCGCGTTGCGTGAGGGCGCCGAGACGAGCCCGCTGCCTCCGGCCGAGCCCAGGGAGCGCTGCGGCTGCAGGCCCACCGACTGGATGAGCGCGCCCAGCACGGCCGACTTGAAGGCCTCGGCCTCCTGCAGCTCTGAGCTGCCGTCCGCTGCGCCTGCGTGCGGGCGCGGGGAGTGCGTTGCGACGGTAGGGCGCTCGTGATGACCGCGCACGTGGCGCCGCGATGACGTGGCAGGGGCGGCGCTGGCCTGGCGGGGGGAAGTGTGGCGCGAGGGTGCACCGAGTCGCATGTGCTAGGCAGGCAGGGCGTGGGGGAGGGGTTAAGGGTGCGTCGCGTTGCATGCGGCTCTCACCCGAGGGCTGGCGCGCGGGCGGGTGCTGCACCGAGCCCATGGGCTGGAGGCGTGGCCGCTTGGAGGCGCTGCCGCCGGGCGTGGCCGAGCCGGTGGGGGCGCCGGTGGCCGACGACTTGAGCAGGCGCTTGCGCTGCGTGGGCCCGCCCTCGGCGTCCTGCGGGGGCCGGCAGGAACGGGGACGCTGAGCAGGTGGTGGGGAGGTGGTGAGCACAGTGAGAAGCGTAGGGGGAGCGTGGCCTAGGTGGGTTGTGCGCAGGCTACCATGCATGGCCGCCGTGGGGGAGGTCAGCGGCCTGGCGCGCACGTGCTGCAGGTGCTCACGGGTCAGGGACCGTACACAAGCGGAGGCGTGCGTTCACCTGTGGCTGCTTGCTCTTCCTGGCGCTGGCGCGGGCGGCGGCGGCCCGCAGCTTGCGGGCGCGCAGCCTGCGCTCCTCGTCGCTGTCAGTGTCCTCAAACTCCGCGTCGGCGCTGTCGTTGCCGTCGGCTGCGCGGCGCGGGAGGAGTGCCACCCCAACCACGTCCACGTGTGAGCTCCACGTTCCACCAACAGTGGCGCGCTCGTGTGGCCGTGGTGGCGGTGGTGTTGGTCGTGGTGGCGGCAAAGAGGTCGAGCGGCGGCACGTGGCCCCCGGCCCCTCCCACTTGCTCGTCTCAGGGGTGCTGGCAGGCCCCGACATCATCATTACACGATCGTCATCACCGTCATCGCGCGAGTGCAGTATCAACGTCAACGCGTCGCACAGCTTGCAGCGCCGGGGGCGTGGCAGGGCGAGCAGCACCACCGGGCTGCGCTCAAGGCGTCGCACTGCTTCTGCTGCTGCTGCTAGCGCACCTTCCTCCTCTGACCCCTCATAGGCCTTGTCGCCATTGTCGAGCGGCTCGTCCTCATCCCCGCTGCGAGCGTTGGCGATGGCGGCACGTGTGAGGTGGTGGCGGTGAGGGACTGGCGAGCGCCACGCGGAGGGCAAGGGGCGCACCTGTCCTCGTCCAGGTAGAAGGCGGTGGCCTGGTCCTCGGCGTCCAGCGGCACGTCCCCGCGCTTGAGCGGCGCGCCGTGCTCGCGCTCCTCCACTGTGCGCGCGCGTGCATTAATCCGCGGGGCGCGGTGAGCGCAGGCCCCGGGTCGCGCCGGCCGGGGGACACTGGCCTCGCGCACTCACGGACTGCGATGTGGCCCTCGCGCACGAGCTCGGCAGCGTCCACCTCCTCGTACTCGTCGTCGTCCGCGTAGGCCACCGTGAGCTGCATCGTCCTTGGCTTCACCTGCTCGTGTGGCGCGTGAGGCCATCGGAAGCCAGCTGAGCGAGCGTGCTGCTTGCTCTGTGCTGCATCTTGCTCGCTCCGCCGCCTCCTGCTTCGCGCGCTCTTGGGAGCGCCACCACCACCTTCCCGGCCCCTCCCGCACCTCCTCGATCGTGCCGCGGTACCACTGCTGGTCGTCCGGCCAGTACATATGCACCTGCGACGCGGGCCGTGCAGCGGGCCGTGGGGGCGGCATGGTGAGTGCCGCATGTCAGGCCAGCAGCACCGCGCCGGCAAAGCCAAGGGGCCGCAAGGAGGCGGCGTGCCACAGCTGCCGTGCTGCTCGCCTCCCCTGCCCCCCGCGCGCTGCCCCCTGAGCGTTCGAAAAACCCTCCGCACACCTCGCGCCCAAGCAGCGCCGGCTTGATGTCCTTGCGCTTGAGCCTGCGGTACACGAAGCGCTTCTTCTCCGGCTCCCGCTGCAGCGCCGGGTGCTCCCAGTAGACTGCGCGCCGCAGCAGCAGGGAGGCGAACAGGCAATCTCTCAGATTGCGGAGAAGCGGGAAAGCGCCGTGGCGAGCATGGCGCCACGGCGGGGCCAGCACAGCTCTGGGCCAAAGCCGCGCCGCTGCACGGTCGCCCGAGAGAGCCCAAGAGGGCCCCGCGCTCGCAAGCGCGCACCGTCATTGTCCTGCAGCCACTTGGGCCTGTTGATGGTCCGCTTGGACCGCTCCATCTTTTGGTTGCGAGTCCTGTGCTCCGCGCACTGCTGCTTACACTCTCCTTGACCGCCGTGGGGCGCAATCGTGACGCATGGCGGCGGCGCAGGGTGGGTGTGGGGCGCCGCGGCGAAGCGTTGCAGCTTGCAGACTGTACAGCGGAGGTGGACCAAGCACGCAATTGTACACATGGGCTGGACGCGCCTTTGCGTCTGTGCCCGTGGCGGGCGCGCGACCCTAGGCGCAGACAGGAGCGGCACACGGATCGCCACGCGGCCTCGCTGGCAGCAAGAATCATCATCACCAGCAAGCAAAGCAGCGCAGCCTGGCCCACGTCATTCTCAGGGCACGGCGGCGGCCTTGGCGGCCTCGCGGGGGCGCACGCGCGCCCACACGCCGTTCGTCGGCGTCAGCGTGATGCCCGGCGAGAGCTTGAGCGGCACCTGCAGCCATGGCATGCCCGCCGACGCCCATGTCGCTGCAGTGCCGCCGCCGGAGGTGATTTGCACCAACGCTCCCTTGCTGCTCACCTGCCCCGGCGCCAGCTCAAAGGTGAAGCGCCGGTAGACGTGCGCCAGCACCACCCGCGCCTCTTGCAGCGCGAACCTGAGCGCGCAGCCGGGGAAGCACACGTTGAGAGGGGCCCGACCTCCGACCTACGCTGTGTGCTCGAGCTCACACAACACCCGGGTGCGCACCTCCAGCCTGGGCACATGCGTGGCCCCACGCCAAACGGGATGAAGGCGTTGGGGTTGCGCGCGCCCAGCTCCTCCGCGCCCTGCGGCAACGGCAGCAGGGTGGCAGGCGCCCTCGTACCAGGCCTGACGCGTGTGCGGAGCCCGCCGCAACCCCACCCCACCCGCTGCCTAATCTTCCTCCCTGCTGATCCTTCCTGCCTGACGCGGGCGGTGGCCCGTTCCGTTGATGCAAGCCGCACACACACACACACCCGCTGGCCCTCCCAGCCATGCCCAGCGGCTCACCTCTGGCAGCCACCGCTCGGGCAGGAACTCCTCGGCCCGGGGCCACAGGGTGGGGTCCCGGTGCATGGCCCAGATGGGCACCATGACCGTCATGCGGTACGGCAGGTCGATGCCGGCCACCTGCGGGGAGGCGTGCACGCCCCAATGGGGAGCTGCCGCTTGCAGGCTGTGCACAGCAGCGCCTCCCACTCCACCCAAGCCAGCGCGGGCCCCGCGTGCGTTGAGCGCGGGCCCCGCGTGCGTTGATGGGAGGCAAGCCCACTCTCCCCCTGTGAGAGGCAGCGTGCCCACCCCCACCAGCGCCACCCCACTCACCGTGATGCCCGTGGGCTTGTCCAGCGTGCCCACCTCGCGCGTCACGGCGTGCGCCGGCGGGTAGAGCCGCAGCGCCTCGTTGATCACGGCGCTCGTGTAGGGAAGCTCCTCCTGCAGTCACACGCATGGTCAGGTTGAGGTGGGGGTAGGCACGCACAGTGCGAGGGTGCTGCCAGCCGCCCAAAACGTGACAACGTCGCGGCCCCTCCCTTGTCCGTCGCACGGCGCGCTTCACACCCCACCCCTGCTGTGCGGCGCGCGGCGCAGCTCTTGCGCCATGCCGCCAGGAGGGAGGGAGGGGCGGCCAACCCTCACCGCGTCGCCCTGGCCGCCAGTGAGCAGCGCCGACTCGGGCGCGTTGAGCAGCTCCTGCACCAGCCGTGCCTCCGCTTTGGGGTTCTGCGCATGCATGCCCCCACCCCCAACCGCCACGCGACGCCGCACTGTCAGTCGCACCGGGCGGCAACCTGCGCGCTTGCACGGCCTGTGGGAAAGCGCGCGGCGCGAGCGTGTGGAGTGGAGCAGTCACCTGCGCCAGGAGGTAGACGGCGTATGCTAGCGTGTTGGCCGTCGTCTCCGTGCCGGCCAAGATGAAGGTGTTGGCCTGCGCACGACGCAAACACCGGTGCGCCGAGGCTCATGCGCGGCAGGGCGGAGCGCGGCGCGGTGCGCGCGTCCCCACCAGCCCGCCCACGCTGCGTCGGGAGGAGCGCGCTCTTGTGGAGGCGCAAGCTGAACGAAAGCGCTGCGGCGACGGTGGAGGGGGCCTCACCTGCGAGACGATGACGAGGTCGCTGAGCCGCGCGCCGCTCTCGGCCGGCGCCGTCGTGCGCTCCTTGGTGGCAGCGGTGCCAAAGCCGCGCGACGCGTGGGGCTGCGCCACGGGGGCCTTGCTGCGCGCGTCGAGCAGCAGGCCCAGGAAGCTTCCCGGCTCCACGCCCGCCAGGCCGCCCGCGCGCCGGCCCTGCGGCGCCTGCTGCGTGGCAGTTGCGGCGCCGGGCGTGGGCGCCTCAGGGTGGTGCGCGCGCCAGTCGCTGACGAGGCCCAGCGTGGTGGCCAGCAGCTGCGCCCGCGCCTGCGAAGACATGAACACGGCAGGTCGTAAGCTTGGCGGCAGAACGGTTGCGGTTGCTAACATTCCGCCTGCATGCCATGTGGGCGCCTTGGTGCCGACCGGGGAGGGCTGAACAGGCGACAAGCACATGCACAGGAGGCGGTGTGCGGTGCCCCCCCCTGGCCCACCTCGAGCACGCGGCGGAAGCGGCTGTCGGGGAAGAGGTTGGCCAGCAGCGCCGTCAGCGGGCCCAGCACGGGCAGCGTCACGTACACCATGCTCCAGCGCGTCGAGCTCTGCAGGCGCCCCCGCAATCAGTGTGCGTGCGCACGGCCAGAGGAACACACGCTCCTTGCTGACGTGGCGTGCGCGAGTGGACGCTCAGGCGCCTGCCTCTCCGGGTAAGAGTGGCTGTTTTCCCGCACTGGGGCAGACCTGGAAGGAGGAGTACTTGAAAAAGTCGCGGGTGGCGTTGGAGAGCGTCGCGCCGTCCTGGCCACCCGCTGCTGCTGCTGCCGGTGCCTTGCTGCCGGGGCCGCTCAGCGGCACGAGGGGCGCCTTGCTGCTCCGGCCCGCCTGCTCGGCGCTGTGCTGCAGCACCTGGTCCACCGTGGCCAGGCTGTTGAACTGCACCCTGCGCGCGCGTTGGCACACCACCAGAGCACGCACGTGGTCACTCCGCCCGCCAAGCGGCAACGCGCGGCGCGCAGGGGCGCAACAAGGCAAGCGGAGGCGTGAGGCGCGCTCACCCGTATCCCGTGGTGCCCACCACCTGCAGCGTGACGCAGTTGAAGAGCGCGTGCACGTCGATGAAGCCGTCGCCGCCGCCCGTCGCCTGGGGGTTGCCCTCGCCGTTGACCGTCGCGCTGGCGGCAGGCGAGGCCACAGAGGCGTCAGTGGTGGTGGTGGCGGCGGCCAGGCGCGCCAGCACGTGGCCGAGCTCCTCCGCCGTCGCAACCATGAGGCGGTGGTACCTCTCGAGGGAGGCGGGCGCAAAGGCGGGCTGCCAGGCCGTGCGCAGCGTGCGCCACAGGCCGTCCCTGCAGAGGGAGGGTGGGGGCCAGGGCGGTGGGGGTCACGAGGGTGGGGCCCAGGGCAGCAGGTCACCAGGGTGGCGACAGGGCGGCAGGGGTCCCCAGGGTCGGCGCCAGGGCGGCAGGTCACCCGGGTGGTTGCGTCCGAACGATTGGGAGCGTGCTGGTTTGCCAGGAAGCAAGCGAGGGCGCTTTTCTTTCACCTGGCCTGCAGCACCATGGAGTCGTCCAGGGCGCGCTGCACGCCGCGCTGCAGGATGAAGGACGGGTTGATGAGCTGCATGCGGTTGGTGCAGCGCATGAGCACCTGGCGCGCGTGGTCGGGGTGCGGCAGCACGACGATGACGCGACCGATGAGCAGCACCTGCGGCACCAGGGAAGGGAGGGGAGGGGAGGAAGGTGTGGGTGGCGGAAGGAAATCCCGGTCCGGCGTGCAGCCCTGCTGCAGGACTACTAATCCGCTCGCGACCTTGAAGGGCTGATTCTTGTGCTCCCTGCACCAGCGCTCCAGGGCGAGGTGCGAGCCCCCGGCCTTGACGACGGCGGGCATCGATCCGAGGAGCCAGTGGGAGCCGCCCCGCGCGGTGGGCACGTGCCGCCACCTCCAGCGCTGGACCGCGTAGATGATGGTTTGGGCCGCCTGCGCATCCGACGTTTGGGAAGGGGCAGGCGAAGCGTGCTGGGTGCGCAGCTTCCGCCGTTGCGGCACGGCTGCCACCTGTACAACTCCCGTGTGGCCCACAGTTCCACGCTGCTCCTTCTCAATCCTGGGGCAGCAGCTGACACTCACCGCCCCCGCAACCAGCACGCCCGCTGCCACGAGCGCTGGGGCCGTCGCTGCGACGCCCAGCGCGCCCGCCACGGTGGCCCAGCTCGTACGCGCAGCAGGATCTGCCACCGGCCCCTTGCCAGCGGATGGTGACGAATGCTCCGCCATCCTGATGCTCACGCAACACGCAGGAGCAGCAGCCTCCAGGAGGCGTCCTGCGGCCGTTTGTGGGCCCGGATGTTGGCCATGCGATTGGCGATAAGC